>Ga0163144_10000125_pt1 | contig 170700 bp, 191 predicted proteins | sample OliLak19BULKMAT1_FD_123175 | JGI IMG/M metagenome (GOLD analysis project Ga0163144, IMG submission 123175) | Freshwater microbial mat bacterial communities from Lake Vanda, McMurdo Dry Valleys, Antarctica - Oligotrophic Lake LV.19.BULKMAT1 | ecosystem: Environmental > Aquatic > Freshwater >...
GAACCGGCTCGTGGCTACGGCGCTAAGACGCCTGGCGATTCAGTCGCTTGGCGGCCACCAACGCCCTTCGCCAATCCGGGTAAAACTATGCCAGCGACGGGGCGCGCGAAGCGCGCGGCGTTGATTGGAGACAATCAACGCAACCCTACGAACTACCGAGCGCGGATCGCGCGCCCCGTTCCTCCCATTGGTGGGAGTGGTTTGAGAGTGTGCGCTAAGGCGCACGGAAATGTGGATTCGTCATTCCGGACGCGCGCAGCGCGATCCGGAACCCAGGGGCTGCAAGCTCGTGTGTGAAGCCCCCGGAATGACGAAGAAGCTCATGCCTTCCGCGCCAAGCACTTCGCCTCGTGATCATTGACCATGCCAACCGCCTGCATGAACGCGTAGCAGATCGTTGAGCCGACGAACTTGAAGCCGCGCTTCAGCAGCGCTTTGCTCATCGCGTCCGAGATCGCCGTCTTCGCAGGCACGTCGCGCAGGCTTTGGACATTGTTTTTGATCGGCTTGCCGCCGACGAAGCTCCAAATGTAGGCGTCGAACGAGCCGAACTCTTTCTGCGCTTCGATCACGCACTGCGCGTTGGTGATGGCGGAGGCGACCTTCAGCTTGTTGCGCACAATGCCCGGATCGGCCATCAGCCGCGCCACATCCTTCTCGCCATAGCGTGCGACCTTGCGAACATCCCAGCCGCTGAAGGCTTTGCGGTAGCTCTCGCGCTTGTGGAGGATCGTGCGCCACGAAAGCCCCGCTTGCGCGCCCTCGAGGATTAGAAACTCAAACAGCACCCGGTCGTCATGAACCGGCTTGCCCCATTCCTCGTCATGATAGGCGATCATCAGCGGATCGTCCGTGCCAGCCCAAGCGCAGCGATGGGAAACCGATTTTCGTGCCATGCGGCTCGTCTTTCACTTCCGCCGAGCGCGCGCAATCTCTATGTGAAGCGCAGAGGAGACGACATGATCCTGTCCACAACATTCGACGTTCCCGGCCGCGCGATCGGCCAACATCTTGGTCTGGTGCGCGGCAATGTTGTGCGCTCGCGCTTCATCGGGCGCGATATCGTCGCCAATCTGCGCATGATCGTCGGCGGCGAGATTCACGAATACACCAAGCTCTTGGCCGAGAGCCGCGAACAAGCGCTCGACCGTATGATCGCGCACGCGCAATCGCTTGGGGCGGATGCAGTGATCGGCGTGCGCTTGGAAACCACCGACGCTGGCCAAGGCCAAGCGACGGAAGTGTTGGCTTACGGAACGGCGATAAAGCTGGCCTGACGCCACGGCGCTGCGTGCGCCAAACGCCAGGCCAACAGCGCGGCGATACCGGCCGACACATCAAGCGTCAGCCCGAACGCGAGCAAGAAAAGCGCGTGGTGCGTCAGCAGATGTGTAGCCGGCGCCGCAGCCAGTTCACCCAAGCGCCAGTCGGCGGCGCGACGCAGGCCCCAGTCGAACACGGAGGCGACAGCGGCAAGGCCAGCGGCGATCGGAACCCAGACCGGAACGTGCGGCAAATCCAATGGCAAGCCGGCGACCATGTGCGGCGCGGTGAATGCAACGAGCGTCAGACCATAGAGCGGCGTCGTCCAGGCGTGCGCCAGCGCTTTCCAAGACGTTTCGACCGGACGGCCAGCCAGCGTCGCCAGGCGCGCTGCTTCGCTGACACTCCACCGCGTATCGGCATAGAGCCGCCAAATAAAGAGAACGCCGATCGCGCCAGCCAAACCAACGAACGCGCCAACGATCAACGAAGCGGTGATCGGCCCCAACATCGCGCGAACATCAAAGCGCACATCGCCACGCATCAACACGTTGGCTGCAAGCATTGCGACCAGCAGCAGCGCAAGTGGTGGCCACGCAATCGCGGCGGCGCCGACAGCGAGAGCAATAAAGGGCGGCTGGGCCGCAAACGCTGGAAGTTTTTCCATCATGGTTCAAAGGTCATGAACCATCGTCGTGAATTGCGCGTAAATGCTAAGGTAACCAAGCATTTACGCTAATTCAAAGTAGCGTTTTGTTAATCACGTCGACGACGGAAGCGTCCAGAGCCTTGATCGAGCCCTCTTGAGCGCTCCGCTTCCTGTTGGTTGACCGGAGCGACAGGTGCGATCGGAGCAGCCGTAGATATCTCTTCTGGAGGGGTTTGCTCAGCCTCTGTGCGCCATTGTGCGTCATTCGGGTTGGACAACGAATTGAAAAGCGCCTCGTAGGTGGCCGTTGCGTCAGGCCCGCCATAAGTCCAGCAGAAGGCTGCAAGGTCGAATCCCGGGCGCAAAGTGAGCGAGGCTGTTATCGGACGCTCGGCGCCGGCGATTTCCGCACGTTGCACGGGCCAAAATCCGCTCGTATCCACGGATTGTGAGGCGACTGACGCAGTGCGATTCGGGAACATCGGCGTGATCGCATTTGCGATCGCTGCCCACGCGCTACCCTCAACCGGCGCAGTGTAATTGCGGATTGTTGCGGCGTTCGCAGCGGCAGTGTTCCTGTTCGGAAGCGCCATCACATAGCATTCTTGATCAGCGTTTCCCGCCAAAACGATTGTCTGGGTGTCTCTGACTTGTTGATCGACAATCCAATTTGTGGGCGCATCAAAGGAAACGCGTCCTTCCGGGTCGTCCCAAACTCGCGCCGCGGCTACGCCGCCAGCCAACAAAACAATGCACGCGACCGCCGCCGCCAGCGCGGATTTCCGCATGTGATTCCTCCAGTGCTCTAAGGGCCCTCTTCACACTAGTTTAGAGGGCCGGCTGGTTGGCGTCAAAAGGCCGACGCTGGAACCCGTCCGAAAAGCGCCTAGAGTGACGTGAAAGTGAGGAGCAATCTTATGAGCTTGCGCGGAAAAACCCTGTTCATCACCGGCGCGAGCCGCGGCATTGGCTTGGCCATCGGCCTCCGCGCCGCGCGCGACGGCGCCAACGTCGTCATCGCCGCCAAAACCGCCGAGCCGCACAAGAAGCTTCCCGGCACCATCTATTCCGCTGCGGAAGAGATCGAGAAAGCCGGCGGCCAAGCGCTACCGCTCGTTGTGGACGTGCGCGAACCTGACAGCATCAGTGCTGCCGTGGACGCGGCAGTCGCGCGCTTTGGCGGCATCGATATCTGCGTGAACAATGCGAGCGCCATCCAACTCACCGGCACGCTGCAAACCGACATCCGCCGCTTCGACCTGATGAACCAAGTCAACATGCGCGGCACCTTCCTCACCTCGCGCGCCTGCATTCCGCATTTGAAGCAAGCGTCGAACCCGCACGTGCTGATGCTGTCGCCGCCGCTCGATATGTCGCCGCGCTGGTTCGGCAATCACGTCGCTTACACGATGGCGAAGTTCGGCATGAGTATGTGCGTGCTCGGCATGGCTGAGGAGTTCAAAGACGAAGGCATCGCCTTCAACGCGCTCTGGCCGCGTACCGGGATCGCCACCGCGGCAATCGAGTTTGCACTCGCCGGCGAAGAGGGCCTCCGTCACTGCCGCACCGTCGACATCATGGCGGACGCCGCGCATGCCATTTTCACGTCACCGGCGCGCGAATGCACTGGCAACTTCTTCATCGATGACGTGCTGCTTTACGAAAAAGGTGAGCGCGATTTCGATAAGTACCGCGTCGATCCGACAAAGGATCTGATGCCGGACTTCTTCGTGCCAGAGAACACGCCAGTGCCGCCGGGAGTCAGCATGAAGGCGAAGGCGTGAGTGAGGCGGTTGTAAAGATACAGACGCCGCTGGGACGGTTGACCTGGGATGCGCGCCTATCCTGGTGGAACAGCGATCCGATACCCGTGCCCCTGTTGGGCGGCGCCACGACCAGCATTTCGCTGAGCGGGCAGGAGCAAGACCCGGCTGCGCCGATCGACGCGGATGTTCTCCAAGCGGTGTCGGCCTTCTTGGCGCTGAGTAAGTCCTCGTTGGACGAGATCGAACCGCACGTCTGGCAGGAATACGTCGATATCCGAGAGGAGTTCGCGGACGAGGAGGGATTTCCAAAATTCGATCGCGCGGACCTTTGGCGCCAAGTGCAACTGAACGGCATCAGTGTCGACAAGCGACACAAGGACGACCTCGTCTACGTTAACATTGAATGCAATTGCGATTGGGAGCTGGAGCACGGTCTGCAACTCGTATTGCAGAGCGGCGTGCGCTGGGTGCGTGTGTCTGACTATTCAGGTCATCTTACGGAAGGCGATCACTACGGGTGCCCTGAACTCGACGCATGGATGCACGAGCCCGGCGGGAAGCTTCCTGTGCGTTCTCGAGAAGAGATATTCGCGCTTCTCGGCAAATACAAACGCGGAAAGCGCTAGGCCTCGCCACGCAGCCGTGCACTCATCGCCGCTTGACCGCCACGCGCGTCGAGCCAGATGCCAAAGAAGTGGCGGCGGAAGTTCGGCCATTCGACTTGGCAGCTTTGGGCGCCGTTCACATAGAAGCGCGCCGTGTTGGGGCTCGTGCTCACGCCCGTGATGCGGTCGCCGCGTGCGACGTTCGGGAAGCATGCCTGAAGCTGAGTGCGTAACGGCGCGAGTTGCTCGACCGAGCCTGCTCCGCGTTGGCTCATCTCGCTGATGGTGCGGTTGATGATCGTATTTTGGCGCGCTGAGCGCGCGTAGGTGAGCGACAGCGCAAACGGCCGCTGCCAAGAGAACGCGCCGCCGGCCGCGAAGAGTTCTGAGTCGAACACGGTGATGCCGAGCAGCCGATAGGGCGCTGCGCCTACGCTCTGTGCATTTGGTATGGCGGTTCCGACCTCAGCCGGATTTGCGGCTGCCGGAGCGACAGCAGCAAATGTCAGAGCAAGCGCGGCGAGAGCAGAGCGGAGGAGGCGCATCAGCAAAATCCTGGCGTTAAAGCGTTTCAACGTCTGGTACGGACAAAAAGCTCCCGCGGATCGCCGTTTACTGCGCCCGACCCGCAGCAACTTCCTCCGGCGTCAGCGCAATCGTCGAAAGATCGATCTTAGCCGACCCTTCAACGATCTCGCGCGAGTGCGAGACGTAAACGATAGACGCGTTGTCCAGATCAATGATCCGGCGCACGGCGACGTTTTTGAAGAAAAGGCTCTGGCGCTGATTGAATATCTCTTCTCCGGCGCGCGTGCTGCGCACGCCTGCGACGTTGATCGGGCCGATGCGTTGGCAGGAGATCGATGAATTGGAGGGATTTTCAAACCAATTGCCCTGCCGCAAGCGGTCCAGGACGCTACGATCGAAATACGTGACGTGACAGACGACGCCCGGGATTTCCGGATCGCGCACGGCCTCGACCATGATTTCGTTGCCGAGCAGATCGTTGGAGAACTCGCCCACCGAGTTTTGGTTGTCGCCGCCACACGCCGCGAGGGTCCAGAGCGCCAGAAAGGCGGCAAACACTTTGAGCTTCATCGGAACTTCCTCCTCGCGACCAGGGCGGTAAGCGCCGCCGCGCGAAAAAGTTCCCTCAGCTTTCCCATCTGGGCCAATCACGCTTATGTAAGGTCGCGAACTGGGGAAGATCATGGACCTGATAAACATAGTGGCGATCGCGATCGCGATCGTGGTGGCGCTCGCCGTCATCATGATTTTCAACACCCTCGTCGCCAAGCGGCAGATGGCGAACAATGGCTGGTCGGACATCGATGTGCAGCTGAAGCGCCGCGCCGATCTCATTCCGCAACTGGTGACGACCGTGCGAGGCTACGCCGCGCACGAACGCTCGCTCTTTGAAGACATCGCCGAAAAGCGCACGCGCGCCTTGGCGGCGGGCGACGATCCTGCGGCGCGCGGCGCAGCTGAGGGCGAATTGGCGCGACCGGTCGGCCGCTTGATGGCCCTGGCGGAGGCCTATCCAGATCTGAAAGCCAGCGGCAATTTTCTGGAGCTTCAAAAAGAACTCGCCGACACTGAGGACAAAATCGAAATGGCGCGGCGCTTCTACAACGGCGCGGTGCGTGAGCTGAATACCTTGGTCGAGACGGTGCCGGCCAATATCGTCGCGGCGCTCTTCGGCGTCGGCAAACGCAAGTATTTCGAGATCAGCAATGACGCTGAACGCGCCGTGCCAACTATCAATACGGGTTTGGCTCAATGAACCTGCGTGCGTTTTTCTTCGCGCTGATCGCGCTGCTGTTCGCATCGCCTGCGTTTGCGGCCGAGCAGATCAATCGCTTCGATGTGCTGGTGGTGGTGGAAACCAACGGCGATGTGCTCGTGACTGAGCGTATTAACGTGAGCGCCGAGGGTATCGAGATCAGGCGCGGCATTTTCCGTGACTTGCCGCGCTATTTCGATGGCGAGGGCGAGCGCTACGAATATCAGTACCGCGTGCTGGGCGTGACACGGGACGGGCAAGACGAAGACTACGAAACCGACACCGAAGGCAGCGCTTTTCGCATCCGCATCGGTGATCCGGATGTGCTGCTGGAGCACGGCGCCCACACTTACGAAATCCGTTACCGCGTCGAAAACCAGGTTCGCTACTTCGCCGATTATGACGAAGTCTATTGGAACGCGACCGGCAATTATTGGGCGTTTCCGATCGTCAGCGCACGCGCTGTTATTCAATTGCCGCCAGGCGGCGTGGTCACGCAAAGCGCCGGCTATAGCGGGGCGCTTGGTCAGCAAGGCAACGCCTTCACCTATCAACCCGATGGCGACCGCCACATCTTCGAGACAACTCGCCCGCTGCAACGCGGCGAGGGACTGACTGTCTCTGTAGGATTCGAGAAAGGCCTGATCGATCCGCCATCAGCGGCTGATCAAAGCGCCATGTGGTGGCAGCGCAATGGCGCGCTCGCCATCTTGCTCGCCTCGCTCGGCGGCGTGTTTTTCTTTCTCTATCGAAACTTCAACCGCGTCGGCCGCGATCCGCCCAAAGGCCCGATCTTCCCGCGCTACGAAGCGCCACGCGGCTATTCGCCAGCAGCAGTCCATTACATCTACTACCGCGCCGTCAGCGGCAATCGCGCGCTGATTGCGACCTTGATGAACCTTGCCGTCAAGGGCCGCATCACCATCGACGCGAGCGATAAGTCGCAAACCGTTCTGAGCCGCGCGCCAGCGCCATTACCCGATCCGAACATCGCCGCAGAAGATCTAGCGCTCGAGGAAAGCATTTTTGGCGGCGCCAGCAGCAAAGTGATTGGCGGCCAGGAAGACACCGTGTTCACCGCTGCCCACACCCATTTCCAAACGCGTCTCAGCGAAAACTACGGTAGCAAATATTTCCGCTGGAATCTTGGCTACTCGCTGGTGGCGCTGGCGATCTCGATGGTCGCCGTGTTCATTGCGCTGACGCAGATTGTGAACTGGACGCTCTGGCACACGCTGGCGCTGGTCGGCATTGCCGCGCTCAACGGCCTGTTCATGTACCTGATGCCCGCGCCCACGCGCCAAGGCCAAGAGCGACGCAGCGAGATCGAAGGTTTCCGTCTCTATATGGAAACCGCTGAAAAACTGGCGTTGAACGCGTCGCAGCCCGGTGTCGAAGCGCCGCCGGTTATGACTAAGGGGCGTTTCGAGCGCTTCTTGCCGTATGCGGTGGCGCTTGGTGTCGAAGCGCCGTGGACGAAGTATTTCGAGAATGTGTTGCCGCAAGAAGCGGCCGCCTATCATCCAACGTGGACGAACCTCGGTGCGCATAGTTCGATCGCGGGGCTTAGCTCCGCCATCGTCTCGAACATGAACTCTGGCGTCACAAGCGCGATGCCGCAAAGCTCCGGCTCGTCCGGCTCAGGCGGCGGCGGAAGCTCCGGCGGCGGTGGCGGCGGTGGCGGCGGCGGCGGGTGGTGAGCTAGCTTATGGACCGCCAGCGTCTCGCCGGCCTGCGCAAACTTATCCAAGTTGGAGCGCGCGGCTCCGCCGCGCATGCGGCGCGGAGCGCCGCGCTCCCTCGTTCATGCACCAGCGCAGGCCGGCGAGACGCTGGCGGTCCATATTCAGCGCAAAAACTTCACCAACGCCTCCAGCGTATCCGCATCGCTCGGGCCCTTGTCCCATCGTATCCGAGAAATGCGCGGGAAGCGCATGGCGACGCCGGATTTGTGCCGTGCCGAACGCTGCAAGCCCTCGAACGCGACTTCTAGGACAAGACCTTTGGTCTTCGTGTGCGTGACTGCGCGCACCGGCCCGAAGCGGTTTTCAGTGTTGTTACGCACGAACTTGTCGAGTTCGATCAGCTCTTCATCAGTGAAACCGAAATAGGCTTTGCCGACCGGCGTGAGTTCGCCGGTCTCTGTCCAAACACCAAACGTATAGTCCGAATAGAACGAGCTGCGTTTGCCTGAGCCGCGCTGCGCGTACATCAGCACTGCGTCGATCACCATCGGATCGCGCTTCCATTTGAACCAATAGCCCTTGGGCCGACCCGCAAGATACGGCGCATCGCGCCGCTTGATCATCACGCCTTCCACCGCACCCGCATCGATCCCAGCGCCGTCAGGCGTCGCGCGCGCTGCGGTCAGCTCATCCCAAGTCGCAAACGGCACCAGCGGCGATAAATCGATCGGCGCGAGCGGATGCGCCGCGACGAACGCCTCCAGCTTTCCGCGTCGCTCGACAAACGGCAGCGCCCGCAAGTCTTCATTGCCAAGCGCCAGCAGATCATAGACGCGAATGAAGGCCGGAAACTCAGCCATGATCTTGGGCGTCACGCTTTTGCGGTTCAGCCGTTGTTGCAGCGTGTTGAAGTCTTGCACGCCGCCGCCGCGCTTGATCAGCAATTCGCCGTCGAGCACCGCATCGAAATCGAAGCCTGCCACCAAGTCCGGAAACGCACCCGATATATCCTCACCGGTCCGCGAATAGAGCCGCGCCACGCGAACGCCGTTGGCATCCTTGCCAGCAGCTGCTTGCACGCGAATGCCGTCCCACTTCCACTCGGCGACGAACTCCGCTGGATTGAGCGGCGCGAACTCTTCCGGGTCGATCGGGTGCGAGAGCATCGGCGGATAGAAGCGCACACTTGTCGCCACGCTGGGCGCATCGCTGCGGCCTTCCAGCCAATCGAAGAGGGCGGTGTAAGGCGGTTCGACCGCGTGCCAAACATCCTCGACCTCATCCGCCGTCTTGCCGCCAAGCTGCGCGAGCGCCGTGCGCGCCAGTCGTGCCGAAACGCCAATGCGCAGCGCTCCGGTGATCAGTTTGAGCAGAGCCCAGCGCCCGTTCTCGTCCAGGCGATCAAGCCATTCCGAAACACGCGCGGGCAGCTCCGTTTTTGGGATCGTCTGCAAGCCTTCGACGACATCGCTGATCGTCAGTTGCGCGTTCGCGCGCGTCGCATCCGCTGGCCAGATTAGCGCGACCGTCTCCGCCAGATCGCCGACAAAATCGTACGACAAGCCGAACAGTATCGGATCAGTGCGCTCCGCCGCGAGCGAGCGTATCAAGCCCGCCTTGGCATTCTTAAACGTCAGCGCGCCGGTCATCGCCGCCAACGCCCAACCGCGATCAGGATCGGGCGTGGTGCGGAAATAGTCTTCGAGCAGCTTGACCTTGCCCAAGCGGCGCGGCTCGTAAGCCAAGCGATCGAGCAGAGCCGCGAACCGGTTCATGCCGCGGGGCCCGGTTCTTCCTCGTCGCCGTAGCCGACAAGATGCAGCGCCTTTGCTTTCAAGCCTTGGCTCTCACACCAATGCGCCAAAGCATCGGCTTCGCCATGCGTGATCCAGATCTCACGCGCACCGGTGTCCAAAATCGTGCGCTGCAAGTCCGGCCAGTCAGCGTGATCGGACACCACCAGCGGCAATTCGACACCGCGTTGCCGCGCGCGTGCGCGAATGCGCATCCAGCCGGAGGCAAAGCAAGTCACCGGATCTGGAAAGCGCCGCACCCACGGCGTTTGCAACGCGCCCGGCGGTCCCATCACGATCGCGCCGGCATAAAAGCTCTTCGGCGCAGTTTCCACCGGCAGCACCTCGCCAAGCTCGACGCGATGCGCCTTGTAAAGCTCGGTCAGCGCAATCAGCGCGCCGTGAACATAGATCGGCTTGTCCCAACCGGCGCGCCGCAGCTCCGCCATGACGCGCTGCGCTTTGCCCAGGGCGTACGCGCCGACAACATGCGCGCGCTCCGGAAACATCGCGACGGATGCAAGCAGCTTCTTTACTTCATGCTCTGTCGTCGGATGCGTGAACACTGGCAACGCGAACGTCGCCTCGGTGATGAACACGTCGCACGGCACAATCTCGAACGGCGCGCAGGTCGGATCGAATTGGCGCTTGTAATCGCCACTCGCCACCACGCGCGTGCCGCCGCGTTCCGCCGCCGCTTGCGCCGAGCCGAGAACGTGCCCGGCTGAGTGCAGAGAGAAGGTGACGCCATTGATCGTCAGCCGTTCGCCATAGGCCAGGGCCTGGCGCGACTTGGCGAACTCAACGCCATACCGCGCCGCCATGATCGCCAGCGTCTCGGGCGTCGCCAGCACGCTCCCATGCCCGGCGCGTGCGTGATCGGAATGACCGTGCGTGATCAGCGCGCGCGCCACCGGTCGCGTCGGATCGATGTAAAGGTCCGCCGACGGGCAATAGATGCCCTCGGGGCGGGGCTGTAGGATTTGAGCGGGCTGCATCGTCCTTGGATAAATAGGATGCCCTGCGGATAAGTTCGCATTGCATCTGCGGAACAACCAACGCCCCTAGCGCAAACGGGTTCACGCGCCTATGTGCGGGCCGCGTCTCTCGGGGAAATCTTAGCTGAATGCCTGAACCGATCATCTCCATTCGGGATGTGAGCAAGACTTATAAGTCCGGCTTGCAGGCCCTGAAGCCGACCAGTCTTGAGATCAACAAGGGCGAAATCTTCGCGCTCTTGGGTCCGAACGGCGCGGGCAAGACGACTTTGATCAGCGTCATCTGCGGCATCGTCAATCCGTCGTCCGGCACGGTGATCGCCGACGGCCACGACATCATCCGCGACTACCGCGACGCCCGCAAAAAGATCGGCCTCGTCCCGCAGGAATTGCACACTGATGCGTTCGAGCGCGTCATCGATACGGTGACGTTCTCACGCGGTCTATTCGGCTTTGCGCCGAACCCAACTCACATCGAAAAAGTTCTGCGCGATCTGTCGCTTTGGGAAAAGCGCAACGACAAGATCATGACGCTCTCTGGCGGCATGAAGCGCCGGGTCATGATCGCGAAAGCTCTGAGCCACGAGCCGAAGATACTATTCCTCGACGAGCCCACGGCCGGCGTCGACGTCGAACTCCGCCGCGACATGTGGGAGATGGTGCGCGGCCTTCGCGAGAAGGGGGTCACCATCATTCTGACGACCCACTACATCGAAGAAGCCGAGGAAATGGCCGATCGCGTCGGCGTCATCAACAAGGGCGAGTTGATCCTGGTTGAGGAGAAAGACAAGCTGATGCGCAAGCTCGGCAAAAAACAGCTGACGCTCGAATTGCTTGCGCCGCTGACAGAAGTCCCGCGCGTCGATGGCTACAATCTCGAACTCGCCTCTGAGGGCCGTCAACTGATCTACAGCTTCGACACCCAGGCCGACGACACCGGCATCGCCAGCCTGCTGAAGCAACTCAGCGAACGCGGCATCGATTTCAAAGACCTCCACACCGAGCAAAGCTCGCTGGAAGATATTTTCGTTTCGCTGGTGCACCGCCAATAAGCATAATGATTGACGTATAACGTGAGGCGTTATATATGGCGATTAAGTCATATCACGATAAGGCGGTAGAGCGGTTTCACGCTGAAGGCGTCGCGCCGCGTCAGTGGCGTGCCATTGCGAAGGTCGCGTTGCGCAAGCTTGATATGATCGACGCAGCAGAAGATTTAAATGACTTGCTCAGTCCTCCAGGCAATCGTTTGGAAGCGCTGAAGGGAGATCGAAAAGGTCAGTATAGCATCCGGATCAACGATCAGTTTCGGATTTGCTTTCGTTGGACCAAGAATGCCGCCGAAGACGTTGAGATCGTGGATTATCATTAGGAGTGCATGAAGTGCCGCGCATCCGCACCCACCCGGGCGAAGTGCTCAAAGAAGAGTTCATGGCGCCTTTGGAGTTGTCGGCGAATCGGTTGGCCATTGAGCTTGCGGTCCCGGCAACGCGCATTGGAGATATTATGCGCGCTGAAAATCCGCGCGCCATCACTGCCGATACGGCATTGCGCTTGGCGCGCTACTTTCGAACCACACCGGCATTCTGGATGAACCTCCAGGCCGCCTACGATCTTTCTAAAGCGGAAGCGGAGAAGGGGCGTGAGATTGCATCTCTCGTCAAGCCGCGTGCGCGTGCTTAAGGGCAACCCATGAACACCTACGGCATCCAAGCCATTTATCGCTTCGAAATGGGGCGCTGGCTGCGCACGCTCGGGCAGAGCTTGTTCTCGCCGGTCCTCTCGACGTCGCTTTACTTCATCGTCTTCGGTTCGGCGATCGGTTCGCGCATGCTCGAGATCGGCGGCGTGAGCTACGGCGCGTTTATCGTGCCCGGCCTCATCATGCTCTCGATCCTGACCGAGAGCGTCTCCAATGCGAGCTTCGGTATCTACATGCCGAAATGGGCCGGTACGATCTACGAATTGCTCTCTGCACCCGTCTCGGCATTGGAGGCGGTCTGCGGCTATGTCGGCGCAGCGGCGACGAAGTCGGTGATCATCGGCCTGGTGATCCTCGCCACCGCGCGACTGTTCGTGCCGTACGAAGTGCAGAATTGGCCGCTGGTAATTTTGTTCTTGGTGCTGACCAGCATTTCATTCTGCTTGTTCGGCTTCATCCTCGGCGTGCTCGCCGATGGGTTTGAGAAACTCCAAATCGTCCCGATGCTGATCCTGACGCCGCTCACATTCCTCGGCGGCACGTTCTACTCTATCGACATGCTGCCCGAACCGTGGCGCACGCTTACGCTGTTCAATCCGATCGTCTATCTGATCAGCGGATTCCGCTACGCCTTCTTCGGTGCTGAGGCGGCGGACGTGAACATTGGCGTGAGCTTGGCCGCAATCAGCGTATTCCTCACGGTCTGCCTCAGCGCGGTGTGGTGGATTTTCAAGACTGGCTATCGGCTCAAGGTCTGACGCAGCGGAAACGCATCGGGTCAGATATATCGTTGACGATGTAATCACGTGCGGCTATGCAAATGTATGGCCGCCAAGCCCCGTTTTCTGCATCTTCTCTCCCGCGCCGCCCGCGCGGCGCAGGCGATCGCCGATGATGGGCTTGCCGACACGGGCCTCACGTCCGCCCAAGCGGGTGCGCTATTCCTGATTCCGGCAGAGGGTGGGGCGAGCGTCAACGCGATCAGCGAAGGTTTAGGTCTGGCGCAAAGCGCGGCATCCGTGCTCGTCCAGCGTCTCGAAGCCGCGAGCCTGATCGAACGCCAAACCGATCCCGCCGATCGCCGCGCCGTGCTACTCACGCTCACCACGCGCGGTCGCACCTTGCGCGCCCGTGCCGCCGAACGCGCCCAACGTCTGAACACCGCCGCAACGCGCGGCTTTACCGCCGACGAACAGGCGATCATCGCCCGTTGGCTCAACCATATGATCGAATTGAAGGAGGATCGCTCATGAGCGAAGACCACATCATCGTTGCCCAAGACGGCGCAGTCCTCGAAATCCGCTTAAACCGGCCGGATAAGAAAAACGCCATCACCAACGCGATGTACGGCGCAATGGCCGATGCGGTGGCATCCGCGCAAAGTGATGACTCAGTTCGCGCCATCCTCTTCACGTCGAACGGCGACTTCTTCTCCGCAGGCAACGACATCAAAGATTTCGCCGCGCAATCATCCGGCGCGTTCGATGGCCCGCGTCATGTGGCGCGCTTCCTCGAAGAGGTGATCAAGGCCGAGAAGCCAATCGTCGCCGCGGTGCAAGGCCACGCCGTCGGCGTTGGCACGACGATGCTGTTTCAGTGCGATCTCGTTTACGTCGCCGATCATGCGCGGCTGACGATGCCATTCATTGATCTTGGCGTGGTGCCGGAAAATGCGTCGAGCCTCACAGTGGTAGAGCGCTTTGGCTACACGCGCGCGTTCGCGTTGTTCGGCTTGGGTGAGCCGCTTAGCGGCAAGCAGGCGGCGGAGTGGGGGCTTGCGAATGCAGCGCTCCCAGCCGCTGAAGTCGAAGCCCGCGCCCGCGCCGCCGCGCACACGCTTGCGGCCAAGCCGTCGCAATCCATGCGTCTCACCAAGAAGCTCATGCGCGATACGCAAAAGCTGCTGGCGCGCAACGCCGAGGAAGGCGCGATCTTCGCCGAACGTTTGCGTTCGCCTGAAGCTGCGGCCGCGTTCTCGGCGTTCTTGCAGAAGCGTTGAAGCTGACCACCTCCTCCTCGATGGAGGAGGTGGCCGCGAAGCGGCCGGAGGAGGTGCGTGCGCCGATGGTGAAGAAGACGCCTCGACAGGCTCCTTCTTTGCTGTTTCGGGGCCTCACCTCCTCAGTCATCGCTGCGCGATGACAGCTCCTCCATCGAGGAGGAGCGGGATTACCGCCCGCGTCCCCGACCATGCCGTGCGATCCATGCGTCGACTGCAGGCATCGTGCGGTCCGCAAGTTGTGCACGCACGCGCATGCTGGCGGCAGTGCGTTCGGCGCTTTCCGCTGAAGCTGGGTTTTCGCGTCCATAGACAACGAGCGCATCGGCGATCGCTGCATCGGAGCTATTGCCTGCGATGGAGGCTGCGTATTGAATCCGCTGCAGCGGATCGAGCATCTCATCCAGCGTCGCGCGATTGGCGAGATAGAAGTCCCAGCCCAAACGCGGATGCGACGCGGCGACCATGCTGACCACGCCAGTGCGAAGCTGACGCGGAATCTCGTCGCCCAATGTCAGCGCCAACGTCCGGCGCGCCAGCGCTTCGTCGCCGACGCTCGCAATGCGGCGCCACACGCGGCGTTGCTCGACGAAATCTGTCGCCACACGCGCTTCCGCGAGCATGGCTTCGTACTCCGCTTCGGTCGCGCGCGCAGCGATCAAGCCAAGGACAGCGTTGCGCACCGTGCTATGCAGCGCCGATGCGTCGCCAGCTGCCGCCGCCGCCGCGCGACGGCGCGCTTCTGCAATAACCGCCTCATCACCTAGCGCGCCGAGCGTCGAGATCAGCACCGGGCGGACAAGCGCAATGTTGGCGTGTTCGCCGTCTCTTGGCGTCCAGCCCCAGCGGGCAAGATAAGGTTGCAGCACGCGCATGCCGTAGGCGCGCACGGCGGCTTCGCTTGATCGTCCGCGCGCGTAACCGGCAATGGCGCCGAGCGATGTTGCGGCGTCCATCACCACGATGGGATTGGCCTCGTTCGGCATCGCTTCGACGAGATCGAGATAATCCGTCAGCGGCGCATCACCGCTTCGACCAAAGGCCCAATAATCCAACATCAGTCCAAGCTGATCAGCATCTTCAAGACGCGTGAAATTGCGCCGCAGCCTCTGGAAGTCGGCATTTGCATAATGGACGCGGAAGAAACCGGTCTGGCCCGCATTCAGCAGATAGCCGTTGCAGACGCCGGCGATCGTCACTGCGCCTTGCGCAGAGGCTGGCAGTACGCTGCGCGCCGAAGCGCCGCGCGTCGTTGCGGCCACAACCGGAATGCTCCAGCGCTCATCGGTGCGCGAGGCGTCATCTAAAGCAAAGCGCCGCTGCGTGACGTTGATCGTGTTGCGCGCGCCGCGGCACTGCGCTTCCGCTTGCAGCACCGGGTAGCCCGGCTGCAGCGTGTAGCTGCGCGCGATGTCGAGTACCGGCTGGCCGGAGGCGGCCTGGATGGCGCCCCACAAATCGTCGGTGACGGAATTGCCATATAGACGTGCGTTCAGATAATCGTGCACCCCCCGGCGAAACTCTTCTTCGCCGACATATCCCTCCAACATGCGAATGACGGCGAGGCCCTTTTCATACGAGATGGCGTCGAACGCTTCGTTGGCTTCATCGATCGTGTTGACAGTCTGCACGACTGGATGCGTGCCGGTGCGAGCATCCAGGCTCATCGCGCTTTCCGTGCCGCCGGCGCGTTGCGAAAGCCATGGCTGCCATTCCGGGTGCAGCGCTTCGGCCGCCTTCATTGACGCCCAGGAGGCGAAGCCTTCGTTCAGCCAGAGGTCATCCCACCAGGCCATGGTGACGAGATTGCCGAACCATTGGTGTGCGATTTCGTGTGACACGCTCTCGAACACAAAACGGCGTTCGCTTTCGCTGGTCGCGTCCTCATCGACCAGAATGTATTGGTCGAAAAAGAGAATGGCGCCCCAATTCTCCATGGCGGCAAAGCCGCCTGCGCCGGGTACGCCCACCATGTCGAGCTTCGGCAGCGGATAATCGATGCCGAAATACTCCTCGAAATAGCGAAGCGATTCCACGCCCGCCTGCATCGCATAGCGCGCGCGCTCGGTTTGCCCCCGCCGCACGACGACGCCGAGTTCGACGCCGTCGACATCCGTGGTGAAGCGCTCGAAATCGCCGACTGCGAGGAACAGCAGATAGCTCGCCATCGACGGCGTATCCTGGAAGCGCGTGCGCGTCAGGCCATTGGCCAGTTGCGTCGCGCTTTCGACCGGCATGTTGCCGACAGCCATCAGATCGCTCGGTGCCGTCACGCTGATCGAGAATACCGAACGCATGTTCGGCTGGTCCCACATGGGCGAGAAGCGGCGCGCGTCGCCGACTTGAAACTGCGTCGCCAGTGCGCGACGGGTTTGCCCGTCTTGGTCGTACTCGACGCGGAAGAGGCCATAAGCGTCATCGAACACGCGGCCGCGATAGTCCAAGCGGATCGTGTGGCGCCCGGCCGGCAACGGCGCGCGCGGTGTGAGCGTCAATGTCTGTGCATCGTTGTCGACGGCGATAGCGGCGCTCTGATTGTCGATCAACGCGCGCGTCACCTCGATATCGAGCGCGTTCATCGCGATCGACGCGAGTTGCTCACGGCTTTCGATCGTGATGGTTGTCTCGCCTGTGAAGGTTCCGCCTTCGATATCAGGCGTGACGGAAATCTCGTAGCGCACGGGTGTCGGCGCGTTCTCGAACCAAGCGCGCTCGCTCTGCTGCGCCGACGCAGGAGCGAGGGCGAGCGCGACAAACAAAGCGGCAAGCGCGAACGGGCGGAAAGTCATCGGAAGTCCCCAAAGATCAAGCAGGCTTGGTCGGCGAAATGGACTGCCCCCGCAACCGCTTTGCGCCGAGCCGGCTGCTCGGTACGGCGAATGTCAGGCCGGGGTCGAGAGCTTCATCAGCACCATGCCCGAGACGATCAGCACCGCGGCCCCGATCCGCATCGGGTTCACCGCCTCGCCCAGCAGCATGATCCCGACGATAAAGGCGCCAACCGCGCCAATGCCGGTCCAGATCGTATAAGCGGTTCCCAGCGGCAACGTCCGCATCGACCAGGCAAGCAAGCTAAAGCTCGCGATCATAGCGGCGATGGTGATTGCGGAGGGTAAGAGCTTAGTGAAGCCCTCCGATTGCTTCATCGAAAACGCCCAGACGACTTCCAGCAAACCAGCAATGAAAAGTGCAAACCACGCCATAGCGGCGACCTCCCTCAAGAGAGACGCCGGGCCGTCCCGGACTTCATCCCCGCGAGCGGGTGAGGACGTGGCCTCGTCCGCATAAATAAGACAAGGCCGCGCCCGGTCAACGCTGGCAGATCCGCAAATGAGATCGTGGATGGCTATCGCCGCTCGTACCGCGTACGCTTAGCCCATCGCTGTCCGGCCCTGGCGCCACGCGACTGAGAGATTCTTGCGCTCCCGCCTCGATAGGGAAGCACATGAATCCGCCGAATACCTCGAAAGACCGAGATCCCTTTGGTTTCCTGCCAACGCGACGCCCGGTGCCGATCGTCGAAACGCCGGCTCGCTGGCCATGGGTGATCATGGGCGGGCTCTATTTGCTGGCCAGCGCGTTTGCAGCGTTTCTGATCTTCAGCGGCTAGCCGGTTTTGCTCTGGCGACCCAGGAACTGCGTCGCCAGGATTCTTGCAACGTGTTGGTTCGGGTAGCGGCGCTTCGGCGCGAGCGCATAAAATGTCTCTTTGAGATCGCCTAAGCGGCCATACTCCGCCAGTTCCCCCGATTTGAGTTCGTCGCGCACCACGATGGGCGGCGTTATCGCGTAGCCGAGGCCCTCGCGCGCCAAGGCGCGGATCATCGCCATGTCGTCGACCTCAGCGACGATACGCGGGGCGATGCCAAGCCGCTGAAGATAGGCGTCGAGTTCGCCGCGAATATGGTTCTCGATGGTTGGAACGATGAGAGGCTCGCGCGCGAGAATTGTGTCGGGCTTTGGTTTGCGGCCCTTCAGCTTGGGGCCGATGATGCTGATCGGTTGCTCGGCTAATCGATGCGCTGTCCACGCCGTGTCTTTGTCCCGCGATGGCAGCGTGTTGGTGAGGAGCACATCGAGCTGATGCGCCTGCAACGCCGCCAGCAATTCGCGAAGCGTGCCCGATCGCAATACGAGGTGCAAAGCATCGTGTCCGCGAAGCGGCGACAGAAACGCCACTTGGAAGTTTCGCGATAATGTCGCCAACGCGCCGACGCGCACCGTTGCCGGGCGGCTTGCTGCGCCGCCTTGCAAGGTTTGAACGAGTTCATCGCCCGCTGCAAAGATCGTCTCCGCATGATCGAGTGCGATGCGTCCAGCCTCAGTCAAAACAAGTTGTCTGCCACTTCGCTCGAATAAGCTCTGCCCAAGCTGCGCCTCGAGCTGCTGCACCTGCACCGACAGCGCTGAAGGTGACACATTCAGCGCCGATGCAGCGCGCGTGAGAGATCCGGCGCGCGCGATCGCGCGAAAATAACGGAGGTGGTGAAAATTGAGCGCGGCCATGCAATCGTTCTAAAAAACAGAATGATAGATTTCAATCATTGAATTGGACCGAATTGCCGGTTCAACTTAACCGGTGCGCCGCGATGAGACAGGGCGGACAATGTTGGAAACTGCGTGGAGCGCCGCGAGCGCCAATCTCTTGGCGCCGGCGATTTTGTTTTTCGTTCTCGGCGCCTTTGCTGGCTGGGCAAAATCGGACCTCAGCGTTCCCGATCAGGTCGCGAAGATTCTGGCGCTTTATCTAATGATGGCGATCGGCTTCAAAGGCGGGGTCGAAGCCAATGCGAGCGGCTTTACCGCCGAGTTCGCACGCGCCGGCGGCTTTGGTTTGGCGTTCAGTTTTCTCGCTCCCTTCGCTGCGTTTGCCGTACTGCGCTTCGTCTGTCGCATTGAGCGCATCACGGCGGCGGCGACCGCTGCGCACTATGGCAGCGTGTCTGTGGTGACGTTCGCTGCGGGCAGTGAGTATCTGCGCTCTATCGGCGTTGAGTTCAGCGGCCACATGGCGGCGGTGCTGGCGCTGATGGAGACGCCGGCAATTCTGGCTGCACTGCTCATCGTGGGCTCCAATGGCCGCGCACCCGGCGCGCGTTTTCAACCGGCGCTTTGGCGGGAAGTGCTCTTGAACGGCGCGGCGCTGTTGCTCACCGGGAGTTTTGTAATCGGCTTGATAACAGGCGAGGCCGGTATGGCCCGCATCGGAGGATTTGTCAGCGGTGCGCTCTTTCAAGGCGTGTTGTGCTTGTTCTTGCTCGATATGGGCGTGATTGCAGCGCGGCGGTTGGCGGAGACGAGGACGTTGCGCCTTGTGCATGTCATGTTCGCTACCGCGTGGCCGCTGTTAAGCGCAATGTTTGCGCTCTTCGCTGCAAAAGTTCTCGGACTGTCATTAGGCGACGCGACTTTGCTTGCGGTGCTTTCGGGATCGGCATCTTACATCGCGGTGCCGGCCGCAATTCGCATGGCGCTGCCAAAAGCTGATGCCGGCGTCTATTTGCCAATGTCGCTGGCGATGACGTTTCCATTTAATCTTGTCATTGGCATTCCGCTTTATCACGCGGCAGCGCAGTGGATCATTGGGTGAAGCATGCACTTGGTTCAGCGAAGAAAGCTCGACATCTTTATCGAAGGTCACGCCCTGCCGCGCGTGGAGCACATGCTTGGCGAGGCGGGATTTAAAGGCTGGAGCGTTTTTGAGGGCGTGGAGGGCTCCGGCGCGCACGGCGGCTGGCGCCAGACCGGCATCGGCGAGAGCGCCGCCTTTCTCGTTATTGCCATCGGCAGCGTCGAGGCCTGCGACACAGCGCTCGATTGGCTCGCGGACTATTTCAGGACCTATCCCGGCGTCGTTGCGGTCAGTGACGTTTCAGTCATGCGGGCGGAGCGCTTCTAGCCTTCCGCGCCATCGATCCGAACCGGCTCCGTGTGCGTACCTAGCGCAACTCGGAGAAACTCTATGAAAGCCTTCACGATCGCGGCGCTTGCAGCGTCGCTTCTCGCTCTTTCCGCATGCGCCACGCGCCCGCCCGTGCCGCGAGAGGCGGCCGCTGACGCGTTCGTGCTCGAAGAAGATTTGCTTGGCCGCACAATCGCGCGCGGGCAGTTCCGCGCCATTAACGGCACCGTGCGCGGCTTCACGGCGACATTGAACGGAACCTTCGATGGCCGCACCATGACGTTGGTCGAAGACTTTGTTTACGACGACGGCGAGCGCGATCGCAAAACCTGGGTGTTGGACCGCGTCAGCCCGGGTCGTTACGTCGGCACGCGTGAGGATGTCGTGGGAGAAGCGGTGGGCTTCCAAGACGGCAACGCGTTCCGGCTCGAATACAACGTGCGCCTGCCCAGCGAAAACGGCGAGGGCCGCGTCGTGCGTTTCCGCGACGTGATCGTGAACACGCCCGACGGCCGCATCTTGAACCGCGCGACGGTTGGCTTGTACGGCTTGCGCGTGGCGCGCGTCGAGCTGACGATGGAGCGCCAAGCGGCAGCGCCCGCTTCTTGATGGCGAGCAGTAGTTGCGGTTTGTGAGTTTGCATACTGCGCGCTAAAACCCGCTCATGCTTCTCTTCACGCACCCCTCTATGCTCACGCACGAACCGCCGCCTGGCCACGCGGAGCACGCTGGCCGTTTGCAAGCCGTGCTTGATGCATTTGAAGGAATGAAGCTCGATCGACGCGAGGCGCCGCTTGCATCGCGCGATCAAATCGCGCGCGTGCACCCGCGAAACTACATAGATGCGCTCGAACCCGCCTTCGCTGAAACCCACGACGCGCGCGTGCGCCTTGATCCAGACACCTACATCTCCGCTGGCTCACGCGAAGCGATCTATCGCGCAGTCGGCGCATGCGTGGCCGCTGTCGATGCGGTGATGGCGGGCGAAGACGAAATGGCGTTCTGCGCTGTGCGTCCGCCTGGCCATCATGCCGAGCCTGCGTCGCCGATGGGCTTTTGCATCTTCAACAACGTCGCCATCGGCGCGCTGCACGCGCTCGAGGCGCACGGGCTGTCGCGCGTCGCGGTGGTGGATTTCGACGTGCATCACGGTAACGGCACGCAAACCGTCGCCGAGAAAGAGCCGCGTCTTTTCTTCGCCTCGACACACCAGGCGCCGCTCTATCCCGGTACTGGCGCGGCCGACGAAACCGGCATCGCCCACAACGTCGTCAACGCGCCACTGCCAGCAGGGGCGAATAGCGCACAATGGCGCCAAGCGATGGAGACTAAGGTGCTCCCTGCGCTCGATGCTTTCGCACCCGAACTTATCCTGGTTTCAGCCGGTTTTGATGGTCACCGCGCCGATCCACTCGCGCAAATGGAACTTGTCGAAGACGATTTCGCCTGGGGCGCGCAACGCTTACGGGAAATAGCATTACAGCGCTGCAAGGGTCGGCTTGTCTCGACTCTGGAGGGCGGCTACGACTTGCCCGCGCTCGCACGGTCGGCTTCGGCTTATCTTGAGGCGCTTCAACGCGTGTGAAGACCCGCTCACGGGGAGGGGGCGTCGATCGCGCGAAGGGTCAGAATGACGACGACCAAAGCGCCCGACGAGACGCTGGATCGCCGTTCAGCCGCGAAGATCGGAACGATCGTCATAACGCGGCACGGCCAGCCCCATGCCGATCGTACTGTTCGCATCGATCGCGATGGCTATCGCGAATGGTGGCGCAATTACGATCTCGCGCGCCTTCACCCGGAAGAAAAACCGCCAGAAGATTTGTTGCGCCGGGCAGAGGCCAGCGACGTGATTTTCGCGTCCACCTTGGCGCGCGCCATTCATACGGCTGAGATGATCGCCGGCGGACGCAACATCATCACCGACCCGGTATTCGTCGAAGCGCCGCTGCCGCCGCCCGGCATGTGGGGCAAGCATTCGCCGGAAGCCTGGGGCGTGTGGGCGCGCGCGTCCTGGTGGATGGGCGGGCACGAGGGTGGCGAAAGCCGCGCCGAGGCCGAACTTCGCGCCGAAGCCGCGGTAGCCACGCTGACGTCGCAAGCTTTGCGCGGCCAGAATGTGCTGCTCTGCGCTCACGGCTGGTTCAACCGCATGATGCGCCCGGTCCTGCGCCGCCAAGGCTGGCGCGAAGTGGAAGACAAGGGCGACCGGTATTGGAGCTATCGTCGCTACGAGAAGATCAGGTGAGTAGCGGCCTAAGTCAGCCGCGGGCCGCGACTTCGCCTATTCCCCAAATCCCATACTGCCATTACTTTGAGACCATGACCGCAGAAGCCCGCGACCCGGCCCAGCTCTCCTTCGAGGAATCCTTGGCGGAACTGGAAAAAATCGTCGCTCACCTGGAGCGCGGCGACGTCCCGTTGGCTGACTCGATTCGTATCTACAAGCGCGGCGCGGCGTTGAAAGCCCGCTGTGAAGGCCAGTTGAAGGACGCTCAGCTCGAAGTTGACCAAATCGTGATGGGGCCAGACGGCCCGCGTACCGAACCCGCGAAGATCGGGTCGTAAGGGAGAGAGAAACGCCAATGTCCGCAGACGACCCGCAAAGCAACGCGCGCCTGCCGATCATCAATTTCGATGATTTTCTGAAGGTCGACATTCGCCTCGGCACCATTGTCGATGTGAAGGTGTTCGAGGACGCCAAGAAGGCGGCCTATCAGCTCTGGATCGATTTCGGCGATCCGCTCGGCGTGAAAAAATCGAGCGCGCAAGTCACGCAGAATTACGACATCGGCGAATTGCTCGGCCGTCGCGTTGCAGCTGTGGTGAACTTCGAACCGAAGCAAATCGGCAAGTTTATGAGCGAAGTGCTCTGCTTGGGTTTCCCGGATCGCAATGGGAATGTCGTGCTGCTGAACGTCGATCGCCCTGCACTTGAGGGTGGGCGGCTTTACTGAGGCGCTTCAGCGTGGATCGTGATATCTACCAAGGCTCAAGCGCCAAGCCTGGAATGTCGGAATAGTCGTTTGCATTAAACGTGATTAGCGTCGCGCTGTGCACGAGCGCCTGCGCGGCGATCATTCTGTCCAACAGTTTTCGGCGAGAGTATCCAGTGTGCGCCACGATGCGGCCATAGCGTTCTGCTGCTGCTTCATCGAACACAAGGCACGGCAGGGCTGCCAGTATCCAATCGAGGCGCGCGCGCCTTAACGCGGCATGCGCTGGATCACGATAGACGCCGCCCTCCAGTTCGACGCGTGTTATGATCGATATAAAAATGGCGTCGTTTATGGCCGCGAGTTTGGTCCTAACAGCCGCGTCCTCGTCGCGCAGGAAGATCGCAACGTCAGTGTCTAAAATGAAGGCCACTACAAGCCGCGTCGTTCCGGCAACTCCTCGTCGTCGCGCTTTTCGACATTTGGAGGCGTAGGTAGCTGTTCTAACTGACGCAGCATCTCAGAGATGCTGACTCTTGCGGGGTAAAGAGTGAGCACGTCACCGGAACGCACGATGACGAGTTCGACATCTTCTCCAAACGCAACCTCTTTAGGTAGGCGCACAGCTTCGCTGTTCCCGCTCCGAAAGGTTTTGGTTTTGGCGATAGTCATACTCCGTATATACACGGACATACAAGCGTTATCAAGCCCTCAGCGCCCGATCTGTCTCATCTGAAAAGTCCCGGAATTGTCGAGGCCTTCAAAACGGCCGGTGACCACGTCGCCACTGATGCGGCCGACATAGCCGAGTTGTGACTCGTCCGGGTAATACATCGAGAAAGTATCGCCTGAGATGATCCAGCGGCCAGTGAAGCCGTCGCGATCAATGAACGTGCCGTTTGGATAGAACGTTACGTCGAAGCCTACGCTCTGGCTGCTCTGCTGATCGTACTCACCACTAATGGTCCACATGCCCACGACAAATGAGACGCCCTGGCGAGCGGCTACAGCCGGGTCCACTTGAGGCGCCGCACCCGCTAGCGGCGCACTCAGAGCAAAGGCGGCGAACAATAACGCAGCGACGATCCGCATCGTGTTAGCTCCAAACGCACTCAGTTCGTCGGCAAAGGCTCAGGCTCTGGCGTCGGTTCCGGCTCCGGCGTCGGCGGTGAAGCGATCGACGGCGGTCCAGCATCGCCACCCGGCGCTGTAGCGTTCGGCGGTACAAGATCCTCTGGCGGCAGCGTTTGACCCGCGGCAGGATCGACGAGCGCAGGGTCGGTCGCCGCAGGCTGTTCGATGCCCAATTCAGCGATGCGACCACGTGCGGCGATCGCGTTCTCGCTCGACGGAAAGTCGTTCAAGAAGCTTTCATAAGCCTCGATCGAGTCCTCTGAACGCGCCGCCGCGTAGCGGCTTTGCTCCAGTGACGCGAGCGCTGTCTGCGCTTCGTCACGATAGTCGCCGGGATCGCCATCGAGGAAGTTGCGCAGCGCGTTGACGTCGTTCTGGTCGATCGTGTCCCACGCCGTCGCCGTGGCGCTAGCGCCTTGCGACTGGCTGAAGAAATAATAGCCGCCGCCGCCAAGGCCGAGCACGACAACGGCAGCGATCAACCCGATCACCAAACCGCCGCCGCCGCTTTTTGCGGGCGCATCAGCGACAGGTGGTGGCGCAGCCTGACGAGGCGGCGCTTGGCGAGGGGGTGGCGCTTGACGGGGTTGTGGCGCGGCCGGAGGCGGCGCAGCTTGGCGTGGTGCGGCAGCCGGTCGTGGCGCCGGTGCAGCTTGTGGCGGTCGTTGCTGCGGCGCTGCACGTGGAGTTGTGGGCGAGCCGGCGCTGGCGCCGGGGTTTCCAGCGGGAGCGCGGGCCGTCGCTGCGGCCTCCGCCTGCGCGTTGACGACGCCAGGCTGGAAAAACCCAGACGGCGGCTTCGGCGCGGGTGGCGGCAACGCCGCGACACCGGCGCGATCAGTGACCAATTTCGCGAGATCACGCCACGCCTGATACTCGTCTTCGCCGCGCCAGCCGGTCAGGTTGACGATAGGGTCGGAGCGAAACGCGTCCGGTGTTTCGGCGTTTTGCATGATCGCGTGCACGAGCTTGCTTTTGTTGCGCGCGAACCCGGCGTCTTCGACCAGCGCCTGCTGTTGCAATGCCCGGGGCGACCAAAGCGCCACCGTGACTTTCGCGTCCTTAATCGCACCGCGCAGCTCATCGCCAGGCTGTTTTTCCAGAACAACGGTCAGCTTGGCCTGACGCAGCTTCTCAGCCAGCGCGCGCGCCGGCAGCGCGTCCTCGGCCGCATGAATGATCGCCACCGTCGACATTCAAATTTCCCCGCTGCTTTTAAAGATGTTGCTTTTAAACATAAATATCCAACGCCAGACCGCTTCAAGCGGCCGGATCGCCCCCGCCATGCACTTATGATGCCCTGGATACACGGTCTTTGGAAAGTCCACAGCCCACGGCTAAATCATTCGCCTGTGGCGGGAACGAGGCGAGGCGCTTGCGCCCGCCGGGCGCTCTGCTAGGCAGCGGCCCCATGTCTCGATTTAGCCCACGTCTCAAAGAAACCGCCGAACGCGTCAACACGGCGCTCGATGGCCTGTTGCCGCCCGAGCAGGGGCCTGAGGGCCGACTGCTTGGCGCCATTCGTTACTCGGCCTTGGCCGGCGGCAAACGCCTGCGCCCGTTCTTCACCATGGAAGCCGGCCGCATGTTCGACGCCGACGAAGCCGCACTTCTGCGCACCGCTTGCGCCATCGAGTGCGTCCACACCTATTCGCTCATTCACGACGACCTGCCGTGCATGGACGATGACGATCTCCGTCGCGGCCGCGCCACGCTGCATCGTGCGTACGATGAAGCCACTGCGTTGCTCGCAGGCGATGCGCTGCTGACATTTGCGTTTGAGCTTCTCGCTGATCCGGCAACGCACTCCGATCCGCAAATGCGCTGCAAGCTGATTGCTGGCCTTGCCAAGGCAGCCGGCGCGCTCGGCATGGTGGCAGGTCAAGCGGCCGACATGGCTGGCGGCGAGATTGGCTCCGATCTCATCGCGGTAACGCGCATGAACCGTTTGAAGACCGGCGCGCTGATCAATTTCTCCGTCGATGCGGGCGCGCTGATCGGCTGCGCGTCGGAAGCGGAAAAAACAGCGCTCTCACGCTACGCCCACGACATCGGCCTGACGTTCCAGATGGTCGATGATTTGCTCGATGCAGAAGGCGTCGTCCGCGACACCGGCAAAGCCGTCGGCAAGGATAAAGGCCGCGGCAAAGTAAACTTCGTCACCGTCCTCGGCGCCGACGCCACGCGCGAGCGTATCGGCATGCTCGCGGCTCAAGCCAAGCAACACTTGGCCATCTTCGGCCCCCGCGCGGCAATGTTGCTGGAAGCCGTCGATTTCATCGTTGAGCGGCGATACTAGCGTCGCCCACCTTCAGTCATTCCAGACACGCGAAGCGTGATCTGGAACCCAGGGCAACCGACGCGGTTTTGGCCCTGGGTTCCAGATCGGCCTACGACCGTCTGGAATGACTCACGCTCAGTCAATCAGCCGCTGCGTCAGATACATATACTCCAATGTCCGCCGCCGCGCTGCTTCGCGAAGGTTGGCGTTGGCCGAGTGACCGCCATCGGTATTCTCATAATAGAGAAACGGCACGCCAAGTTCTTCCAGGCGCGCGCCGTATTTGCGCGCGTGACCCGGATGGACGCGATCGTCTTTCGTTGATGTGTAGATGAACACGGTCGGGAAGTTTCGGCCGCCGCGCAGGTTTTGATACGGCGTGATCTGTTCCAGGAACGTGCGTTGCTCCGGCACGTTCGGCGAACCGTACTCGCCAACCCACGACGCGCCCGCGAGCAATTGATCATAGCGCAGCATGTCGAGCAGCGGTGAGCCGATGATGGCCGCGTTGACCATCTCCGGATGCTGATTGAGCATCACACCCATTAGCAAGCCACCATTCGAGCGGCCCGAAATTCCTAAGCGACGCGGGCTGGTGATGCGTCGCTCAACCAGGTCTCGCTCCACCGCGTAGAAGTCATCATAGATACGCTGGCGATTGGTGAGTAGGCCAGCGCTGTGCCAATCCGGCCCGAACTCGCCGCCACCGCGGATGTTGGCGAGCACATACGTCCCGCCCTGATCGAGCCAGAGACGGCCGATATAAGCGTTGTAGCTTGGTGTTTGTGAAAGCTGAAAGCCGCCATACGCATAGAGCAAAGTCGGGTTCTGGCCGTTCATCGGCATGTCGCGGCGACGCACAACGAAGTACGGCACGCGCGTGCCATCTGCGCTTACCGCTTCGAATTGCTCCGTCACATAAGGCGACGCATCGAACTGCGCTGTCAGCGACCGCACCGGCCGCGCATTGGCGCCGTCGAGCGCATAAAGCGTCGATGGCGTCAGGAAGTCTTCGAACACAACGAACGCGCGGCGATCGCTGGTTGAGGCGCCCGCCAAACCGACGACGCCCGTTGCAGGCAGCGCGACTTGCTCGCCACGCCACGCGCCGTTTGCAAATGTGAACCTCTGCAAGCGCCCGCGCACATTGTCGAAGCCGGAAACCAGAAGCGCTTCACTCGTGGCGGTGACGCCTTCGATCGATTGACGCGAACTTGGCGCAAAGATTACTTCGATTGCAGGCGCGGCCTGCGTTGCGGTGGCGATTGGAAGTGCGAGCAGGGCGCCCGATGGATAATCGCGACCGCCGATGCTCCATGCTTCTTCAAGCGTCACGATCAAGCGATCTTGGAAAAACGCTCGGATTGAGGCGCGGCGCGGCAGCGTGATGCGCTGGACGCCTTGCGCTGTGATCAGCGAATAGACCGTTTCGAAGAAGGTCTCGCCTTGCACGGCGATGGCGACATAATCGCCGCTTTCATCCTCAAACGTCGCTGCGCCGATCGAAACATCGGTGGCGCGGCCGCGCAGGATTTCAGTCGCGCTCGACAACGGCGTGCCGCGCCGCCAGGTTTTGAGCACGAACGGGTAGCCCGACTCCGTCAGCGATCCCGGCCCCCAATCGGTCGCCACCACCAAAGTGTCGCGATCGAGCCAATCAACGCGCGACTTCGCCTCCGGCACGACGAAGCCGCCTTCGACGAACGACCGCGTCTCGATATCGAACTCACGCCGCACATTCGCGTCGAGGCCGCCGTTTGAGAGCGCAATCAAGCAGCGCGTGCCGGACGGGTCGCAATTCGCGCCCTGATAAACCCAGTTTGCGCTCTCTGTGCGCGCCAGCGCATCGATATCGAGAATGGTTTCCCATTGCGGCGCGTTGGCCGCGTACGCGTCGAGCGGCGAGCGACGCCAGACGCCGCGCACATGGGTTGCGTCCTGCCAGAAATTATAGAGATAGCCGCCGCGCACTTGGCCCGTCGGCAGCCGATCGCGGCTCTGCGCCACTTCCAGCGCTGCGTTCAAAAGCGCCGGATAGCGCGGATCGTTCTCCAACACCGGCAGCGAACGCGCATTCTGCTCCTCGACCCAAGCCAACGCCTGCTCGCTTTCGACTTCTTCGAGCCAAAGGTATGGATCGTTCCCGGACATCGGCGCGGGCGCTGGCGTCGCACACCCCGCCGCCATCATCACCGCACTCAAGAATCCAGCGCGCAACCAAGTGTTCGTCACGAAGTCATCCCCTTATTCATGGGGGTACGTTAGGGGCGCGGCGCGCTTTACCCAAGCGTTCGATTTTGCGTTTGCGACGAATGACGCCGCAAGCGCCGCGAGCGCGAGGGGACGAGCATGGGAACGTGGACTCCAGGGCCGGGCCCGACGAGCGGTGACGACGTTTATCTTGGTGATGGCGCGGCAGACATCGCCAATGGCGGCGACGGCCTGGATATCATCAATGGCGCCGGTGGCGCTGATACCATCTCGGGCGGTAACGGCAACGATATCTTGCGCCCCGGTGACGATCTCGTCGTCGATGTCATCGATGGCGGCGCCGACTATGACGTTGTCGACTATTCCGAAGTTGTCAGCACCGGCATGGTGTTCACCGCGACGGGCGCATACTTCACCTATTTCGATCCCGCCGCTTTGCCCGATACGTTCACCGGCATCGAAGAAATCATCGGCACGAGTGGCGGCGATTTGCTGCGTGCTTCCGGCGCGCTGAGTGTCATACGCGGCGGCGACGGCTACGATGCGCTCTCCGCCGATGGAACGCAGACCGTCTATGGCGGTGCGGGGCGCGACTTCTTCGATTTCTCTCTCGGCGGCAACTACACGATCGCGGACTTCACACTCGGCGAAGACCGCTTCTTCGGAACCAACCCGTTCGTCGCGGTGACGATCAGCGGCGCCGGTTCCATTCTTGAGCTCTCGAATGGCGACATGCTGCGGATCAGCAATGTCACCGGCCAAACGCTAGCGCAGTGGAACGCCATGGCCGGCGGCGGCGCACTCTACGTCACCAGCACCAACGGCTTCACCACGACGACCACCAGTGCCGGCGCTGACTGGGCTTGGGGCGGCAACGGCAATGACGGCATCTATGGAGGCGATGGCGACGATGTGTTCATTGGCGGCACCGGCGGCGATGTGTTGCGCGGCGATTTCGGCAACGACTATCTTGAAGGCGGCGCCGGTAGCGACACCCTTCTCGGACGAGAAGACAACGACACGCTCGACGGCGGCGCCGACGACGACTTTCTCTACGGCGGTCTTGGCGCCGATGTCCTTCGCGGTGGTGCAGGCCTTGACGAATTGTACGGTGAACAGGGCGACGACACGTTCATCACACGCAGCGCCGATCACAGCGCTGGCGACATTTACAACGGCGCGGCTGACACGGACACGATCGTCATTCAAAGCGGCGGGCTAGTAGACCTGCGCGACGCCAGCCTTGCTGCACTGGAACGGCTCGCGTTTGAAACACTCGGCGCAGGCGGATTGAGCGCTGTCGCGCTCAACACATCACAACTCGGTGCGGGCTTGCTGGCGACTGCGGAGATCGTCGGTTCAGCTGCTGGAGATTCGTTGCAACTGACGATGTCATCGAGCGGTGCGTTCACCGTCCAGTTTACCTACACGAACTGGAACTTGCCGGATGAAACCGTCGTCACCGGAACTGCCTTGCAAGATACCATCACGGGCGCAGCCTATCGCGATGTGTTCAACGCCGGTAATGGCGCCGACACGCTCTATGGTCTGCAGGGCGACGACATCCTCAATGGCGAAGCCGACAATGACATCATCTACGGTGGCGCTAGCTTCGACATCATTCGCGGCGGTTCCGGCCTCGATCAGATGTACGGCGAGGGCGGCAACGATATGTTCTTCACGAACAGCACCGAACACGCCGCTGGCGATCTCTATGACGGCGGCGCCGATACCGACACGGTCAGCGTGGAGAGTGGCGCCTTGGTCAATCTGCGCACTGCGACTTTTGTTTCGATCGAACGGCTGGCGTTTGTGTATTCCGGCGCAGTCGGTGTTAGCGCAGCCGCGCTGAACACATCGCAAATCGGCGCAGGGTTTTCGGCGACTGCCGAAATCGCCGGTTCAGCAGTAGCGGACTCGCTGCAACTGACAATGTCTGCGGGCGGCGCGTTTACGGTTCAGTTCACTTACGCGAACTGGAACCCAGACGACGAAACCAACATCACTGGCACCAGTGCGCAAGACACCATCACCGGTTCAGCGTACCGTGACGTCGTTCTTGCAGGCAGTCTCGCCGACACCGTGTATGGCCTTCAAGGCGCCGACGCGCTTTATGGCCAGGCAGGCTTCGACACGCTCATCGGCGCAGAGGGCGCAGATTTGCTCAATGGCGGCGCTGGCAACGACACGCTCGATGGCGGCTTCGATGCTGACATCCTCGACGGCGGCCTTGATGCAGACACGCTCAACGGAGGCGACGGCGCCGATGTGCTCTACGGCCGCTCCGGCATCGATGTGATGAGCGGCGACGCCGGCGCAGATACGCTCTATGGCGGCGATGGCAACGACACCATGAACGGCGGCGAGGGCAATGATCTGCTCGACGGCCTAAACAACGACGACACGCTCAATGGTGGCAACGACAACGACACGCTCTATGGCCGTCAGAACAACGACACGCTGAACGGCGCCGCCGGTGACGACACGATCTATGGCGGCGACGGCGACGACATCATGAATGGCGGCCTCGATGAAGATCTTCTCGATGGCGGCAACAATAACGACACCGCTTTCGGCGGCGACGGCGACGACATCATTTACGGACGCCAGGGCAATGACGGTATCGAAGGCGGCGCAAACGACGACACGATCTATGGCGGCGACGGCGATGATACGCTCATCGGCGATGCTGGCGCCGATTATCTCGAAGGCGGCAACGGCATCGACGTGCTGAATGGCGGCCTCGGCGCCGATACGCTCTGGGGCGGCGCAGGCGCCGACACGTACGTGTTCGATGCGGCGCTCGGCGCAGGTAATGTCGACGCCATCACCGGCTTCAGCCCGCCCGATGATCAATTCATCTTGAGCAGCTCAGTTTTCACGGGCCTTACACTCGGCGCGCTCAGCGCGGGTCAGTTCGTGATCGGCACGGAATCCCTCGATGCCGACGACCGCATCATCTACGACCCCGCGACCGGAAATCTCTATTTCGACATCGATGGCACCCTCGGCGATGACGTGCCCGTGTTGTTCGCGACGGTCACGCCCGGGCTAGCGCTAACGGCGGCGGATTTCATAATTGGGCCGTAGGTCAGCGCAGTCGGTGTGAGCGCTCACCGAAGTGGACTTAAGGCCCTAACCCACGCTCCGCGAAGCGGTGATTACACAAATCTGACTGCACGCGTTTGGCGTGCAGGGCATACCGCTTGCGCGCGTTAGGCGATGGCGTATGGCTACCGGAACGAGGTCTCTGGGCCGCGGCGTGTAGCGGTCCTCGCTTGTCGCCTCGTGCGCGGTCCTTCGATCACTTTCAGGAGGCCGCCCGATGCCCACGCTCACCGTTCTCAATGGCTCCATCGTCAGCGATCCGGGCGAGCCGCTCGATGGCTTTTATCTCACCGACTACACGGCTGCATCGCTGACACCATACGATACGATCTCGTTCGATCCCGCGCAGACGCAGAACCAGGTCGCGCGCTTTTTAGCGTCGCAAGTCAACGCAGGCGCTATTTCGCCGACACTCACTGTCAACGGCATCTCTGGCCTAAGCCAGGTCATCCAGATCATCGCCGCCGACGGCACGCTTGATCTATCGGGCTGGACGTTCAGCAATTGGACGCCAATGACCGGCGGCAATTTCGTGGCCGGTAACGACGTTATCGTCGTGAGCGGAGGGCTCGGCGCTGATACGATCACCGGCACCAGCGTCGCCGACGTGTTGGACGGCGAAGACGGCGACGATGTGCTCAACGGCGGCGCGGGCGACGACATTCTCGATGGCTGGGGCGGACGTGACGAACTCTTTGGCGGCGCCGGCAACGACTTCCTGCGTGTCATCGCCGACGAATATGTCAGCGGCGAAGTGATCAATGGCGGCGCCGATAGCGACCGGCTGCAAGCCACTTTCATTGGCGCGACGGTGATCAATTTCCGCCTTGCGACCATAAGCTCGATTGAGGCGTTTGAGTTCGACTCCGATTATTCGCCCACCACCGCCGTGTTCGCCACGTTCAATGCTTCGCAACTCGGCGCAGGTCTGAGCGCAACGCTGGCCGTCAGCGGTTCCGCTTCCTTCGATATCCTCAGCGTCTTCGGCGCAGGCGGGACTGTCGATCTCTCCGGATGGACGTTCAACACCTGGACGCTCGGCGCAGACTCCGTCGGTTTCGTGCAATCGGCCAGCGACGATACCTTCATCGGCACAAGCGTGACCGACGTGTTCACCAGCGGCGCGGACATCACCAATAATGGCGGCGTCGATGTCGTCTCGACTGGCGGCAGCGACGATTACATAGCCATCAATGGCATGATCGCAGGCGAAAGCATCGACGGCGGCACGGGCAACGACCGTTTGCTGGTTCAGCGCGGCGCAACGCAAGTCAATGACATTGAGAGCCCGCTGGACGGGTTTTACATCTCGGATTTCTCTGCGGGCGTCATCACCAGCATCGAGACACTGCTCTTCGGTTCGACGGGGATCGCTAACGACATTACCGTCAATAAGATCGCCGTGTTCGATGCCGATCAGATCGGGGCGGGGCTGCTCTCTACGACGCTGAACGTCCAAGGTTGGGCGGGACTGAGCCAGGTCGTGCAGATCAATGCGCTTGGCGGGACACTTGATCTCTCGGGTTGGACGTTCTCGACCTGGGACGCGATCATTGACGGCGAGTTCGAACCGGGCCGCGATGTCGTGTTCGTCGCCGGTAGCGGCGTTACCGACAACGTCATCGGCTCAACCACCGGCGACCGCATCGAGGGCGACGACGGCGACGATGTTATTTCCGGCGGCGCTGGAGCGGACTCGCTTGATGGCGGCGCTGGGCTCGATCAATTGTCCGGCGGCGCAGGCAATGATTTCCTCGAATTGTATTCTGATGAATTCGTGGCGGGTGAAGTGCTGGACGGCGGCGCCGACACCGATCTACTCTACATCACCTTCGCAGGCGCCACGTCAGTCGACTTCCGAACCTCGACCGTGACTGGATTTGAGCGTTTAGAGTTCAATACGGCGTACAACTCGGCCACTCCAATCTTTGCCGTCTTTAACGCCGCGCAAGTCGGCCCAGGTCTCTCGACCTCACTGGAGGTGATCGGCTCGACGTCTATCGACGTCGTCACTATCATCGCCACATCGGCGACGTCTCTCGATCTCTCGGCATGGACCTTCAACTTCTGGACCGGCGGCGGCTTCGCCGACATTGTCGTCTTCAACCAATCGTCCGGCAATGACAGCTTCATCGGCACGAGCGGCGCCGACATCTTCTCCAGCGGCGCCGACATCAACGCGAATAATGGCGGCATCGACACCATCGCCACAGGCGCCGACAACGATTTCATCGCCGTCAACGGCATGGTCGGCGGTGAGAGCATCGATGGCGGCAGCGGCACGGACCGCTTGATCATTCAGCGCGGCGCGACGCAGATCAGCGATCCAGGCGAGCCAATCGATGGCTATTACCTCTCTGACTTCACCGCAGGATCGCTGACCTCGATCGAGGCCGTTCTGTTCGGATCAATCCTCGGCATCTCCAGCGATCTGACCGTCAACAAGCTCGCAGTCTTTAGCGCCGCGCAAATCGGTGCGGGGCTCTCGACCTCGCTCAGCGTCGTGGGCGTGATTGGAACGAGCCAAGCGCTGCAGATTAACGCCATCGGTGGCGTGCTCAATCTCTCGAACTGGACCTTCACCAACTGGACGTCGATGACGGGCGGTGTGTTCGATTCAAGCGAAGACGTTGTCTATGTCATTGGCGCCTTCAGCGCCGACACGATCACCGGCACCTCGCAAGGCGATTTCCTCGAGGGCGTCGACGGCGCCGATGTTCTCGCCGGTGGCAATGGCGACGATATTCTGCATGGCGGCGAGTTGGGCGATGCGCTCGATGGCGGCTCCGGCAGCGATACGGCGAGCTACAGCTTTGCCACCGGCGCGGTCACAGTCCGGCTGGCCAATGCCGCAAGCAACACCGGTGAAGCGGCAGGCGATAGCTACACCTCGATAGAAAACCTCGTCGGTTCGGATTTCGGCGATACGCTGGCCGGCGACGCCAACGCCAACTTGATCCGAGGCGAACTCGGCGTCGATGCAATCAACGGCAATGACGGCAATGACACGCTCTATGGCGGCGCCGGCAACGATGTGCTCGACGGCGGCAATAACGAAGACTTTCTCTATGGCGGCGACAATGCCGACACGCTCTACGGCCGCGCCGGCAACGATACGCTCGATGGTGAGGCCGGCTCGAACACGCTCGATGGCGGCGGCGGCGACGATACATACATCGTGCGTGGCGCAAGCGACGTGGTGGTCGAGCTCTCCGGCGCCGGCACCGACACGCTGGTCTCAACAGCCACGCGAACGCTCGGCAATTTCCAGGAAAACCTGACGCTCATCGGCGTCGCCGCGATCAACGGCTTCGGCAACACGCTCGCCAATGTCATCACCGGCAATGATGCGGCGAACACGCTGAATGGCGTGGCTGGCGCCGACACGCTGAACGGCGGTCTCGGCGTCGATACGCTAAACGGCGGCGACGGGACCGACACGCTAAATGGCGGCGGTGACGGCGACGTGCTCGATGGCGGCAATGACGGCGATACTCTGAACGGCGGCGACGGCGCCGACACGCTCTATGGCCGAACCGGCAACGATACGCTGAACGGAGATGCTGGCATCGACGCCATCTTCGGCGGCGACGGCGACGATACTGTCAATGGCGGCGCCGACAACGATGTTGTCGACGGCAACAACGGCAACGATACACTCTCAGGCGGCGATGGCGCCGATGAGCTTTATGGTCGCCAGAACAACGACACGCTGAACGGCGACGCTGGCAACGATCAACTCTTCGGCGGCGACGGCAACGATGTGCTCAATGGCGGCGCCGATGACGACATGCTCGATGGCGGCAACGACGTCGATGTGCTGAACGGTGGCGATGGCGCCGACACGCTCTATGGCCGCAACGGCGTCGACACGCTGGACGGCGGCTTGGGTAACGATACGCTCTCCGGCGGCAATGACGCCGATACGTTCGTGTTCTCGACCGCACTCGGCGCGGGCAATGTCGACACCATCCAGTTCTACAGCGTGGCCCAAGACACGATCCAACTCGACGTCGATGTGTTCACCGCCATCAGCCTAGGCACACTGGCGGCGAACGCGTTCGTGATCGGCGCCGCGGCAGCCGACGCCGACGATCGCATCATCTACGACCCGACGACGGGCGCGCTCTACTACGATGCCGACGGCAATGGCGGCGGCGCTGCGGTGCAGTTTGCGACGCTCGCGCCCGGCCTTGCGCTCACCGCCGCCGACTTCACCGGCGGCCCGTGATGTTCCTCTCCCGCACTGCACCAACCGCTGCTGCGCGCACGCGCCGCATGCGGGGGAGCCGTAAAAACTTAATCCCGGCGTGGTCTTAGGCGTCGCCAAGGTAGGGGAACGGGGGTAGGTTTGAGCCAGATCAAACGCCCGAGGACCTATGGCGACCCCCAAAACTCCGGATAAAGCCACGCTTGCCACTCCGCTGCTGGACCAGGTCCGCATCCCCGCCGATCTTCGCAAGCTCGAGGAAAGCCAGCTCAGGCAATTGGCTGACGAATTGCGCGCCGAGACGATCAGCGCCGTCTCCAATACGGGCGGCCATTTGGGCGCAGGGCTCGGCGTCGTCGAACTGACGGTGGCGCTGCACTACGTGTTCAACACGCCGCGCGACAAAGTCATCTGGGACGTCGGCCACCAAGCCTATCCGCACAAAATCCTGACCGGCCGCCGCGATCGCATCCGCACGCTGCGCCAAGGCCAAGGCCTTTCCGGTTTCACCAAGCGCAGCGAGAGCGAGTACGATCCGTTTGGCGCCGCTCACGCCGCCACCTCGATCAGCGCAGGCCTGGGTTTTGCAGTCGCCCGCGATAAACGCGGCGACGACAGCCATGTGATCGCTGTGATTGGCGACGGCTCGATGTCCGCGGGCATGGCCTATGAGGCGATGAACAACGCCGCTGAAAGCACCAAGCGCTTCATCGTCATCCTGAACGACAACGACATGTCGATCGCCCCACCGGTCGGCGGCATGTCGAGCTATCTCGGGCGCCTCGCGTCATCGAAGACGTACCGCCAGATCCGCAAGACTGCGAAGTCGATCGCCGAAGCGTTGCCCGCGCCGATCCACGACGTGGCCAAGAAGGCCGAAGAATACGCACGCACCATGGTGACGGGCGGCACCTTCTTCGAAGAACTAGGCTTCCACTATCTCGGACCATTCGACGGCCACGACGTCGATCTGCTGACGCGCATCTTAAAGAACGCCAAGGACTTCACCGATCGCCCGGTGCTCATCCATGTCGTCACCAAGAAGGGCAAGGGCTACGCGCCGGCCGAAAACGCTGCCGACAAATACCACGGCGTCACCAAGTTCAACGTCGTCACCGGCGAGCAGGCCAAAGGCGGCAGTGCAGCGCCCAGCTACACCAAAGTCTTCGCCCAAGCGCTCGTGCGCGAAGCGGAGAAAGACGACAAGATCGTCGCCATCACCGCCGCCATGCCCTCCGGCACCGGCCTCGACATTTTCGGCGGCCGCTTCCCGGATCGCACCTACGATGTCGGCATTGCCGAGCAACACGCGGTCACGTTCGCGGCAGGCCTTGCAGCAGACGGCATGAAGCCATTCGCGGCGATCTATTCCACGTTCCTGCAACGCGGCTACGACCAAGTCGTCCACGATGTCGCCATCCAAAAGCTGCCCGTGCGCTTCGCCATGGACCGCGCAGGTCTCGTCGGCGCTGACGGCTCGACGCACGCGGGTTCGTTCGATGTCGGCTACATGGGCGCGCTGCCGGGCATGGTGCTGATGGCCGCCGCTGACGGCACTGAGCTTTCGCGCATGGTCGCCACCGCAGCGCAGATCGACGATACGCCCAGCGCCTTCCGCTATCCGCGCGGCGACGCTGAAGCGCAACTCGGCCCCGACGCACACCTGCCGCTCGAAATCGGCAAGGGCCGCATCGTGCGCGAAGGCACGTCTGTGGCGCTCTTGAATTTCGGCGCCCGCATGATCGAGGCCAACAAGGCTGCCGACAAGCTCGGCGCCATGGGCCTTTCCACCACGCTCGCCGACGCGCGTTTCGCGAAGCCGCTCGACGAAGATCTGATCCGGCGCTTAGTTCGCGAGCACGAAGTGCTGATTACGATCGAAGAGGGCGCCATCGGCGGCTTCGGCGCCTTCGTGCTGCACTTCCTGGCCAAGGACGGCCTGCTCGATCGCGGCGTCAAAATCCGCACGCTGACGCTGCCGGATATTTTCCAAGATCAAGACAAGCCCGACCTCCAATACATCACCGCCGGACTTGATGCAGACTCCATCGCCAACGCCGCTTTGCTGGCGCTCGGCCGCGGCGTGAACGAAGCGCGGGCCTAATCCTCCCCCGCAGAGCGGGGGAGGTGGCGAGCGCAGCGAGCCGGAGGGGGAACTCTCTTTCCGGAGTTGGCTGCGTCAGCTCTGCTTGTTTCAGCCCCCACGGAACCTAATCACCCGCATCGCGTTACGCCCCTATTCCAGGGAGGCATTCAGCCATGAAATCCACACGTGCACGCGTCGCACTCATCGTTTTGCTCGGGCTGACTGCCCCGATGGCGAGCGGCTGCGCTCTCGCCGCCGGCGCCGCCATTGGCGCCGCCGCCGTCGATTACTTCTCCGACGACAATGACGTTTGCGACGGCCCGAACGATGAAGGCATCCTCGATAGCGATTGCCGCGACAACAACTAAGCGCATTCGGCGCTAGGCGCGGGAGCTCGCCTCCCGCAATTGCCTATTGCCACTGACCCTCTGCGTACTGCCTAATCTCCGTCGCCTAACAGCGACGGAGATTCTGCGATGGCCAAAGGTCAGATGAAATCCAACAAAGAGAAGCGCAAACCCAAAAAAGAAAAAGCCCCCAAGGGCGCCGCCACCGCCGGCAGCATCGGCACAGGCGGCAAAAAGTAAGCGCGGCACTCGATCGAAACCCTCTCCCTCGCGGAGAGGGTGGTCGCGCAGCGACCGGGTGAGGGGCGGAGACACGAGCGCGCGGAAAGCCGCGAAAGCTGATCGCCCAACCCTTGATAACCCAACTGGTTGGGTTTATGCTCCCTCATGCCGACATTGCACACATTTGACGGCCACCGCGTGTTCGTTCCCACGAACGATCACCGGCCCGCCCATGTGCACGTCGTCAAAGCAGGCAACGAAGCCATCTTTTTCCTGAACTGCCCCGCGGGACCTGTAGGGCTGCGCGAGAACCATGGCTTCAAGCGGTCGCAAGTGGCCGCGATCGAACGCGAACTGAATCCAATCGTCGGCCGCTTGTGCGCCGACTGGGAGAGCATCCATGGCGAGCCGTGACGAGATCAATCAAGCGAACGCTGCCGGCAAAGCCATGCTCAAGGCGTTCCCAACTGCATTGGCAGCGCACTACGAGCCCAAGATCAGCCAAGTGATCATCACGCTCAGCACCGGCCTGCAATTCCTGCTCGATCCCGCAAAGACACAAGGTCTGGAGCGCGCAACGCGTGCGCAGCTTCAAAGCATCGAGATCACTGGGCCGGGGCTCGGCATCTATTTTCCAAAGCTCGATGTCGACGTGTATCTACCCGCTCTTCTCAGCGGCCATTTCGGTTCAAAGAAGTGGGCGGCGTCTCAGCTTGGCAAAGCGGGTGGAAGCTCGAAAAGCAGCGACAAAGCGAGCGCTGCAAGAGCCAACGGCAAACTCGGCGGGCGGCCGCGTAAAGCGCAAGCAGCGAAGAAGGCCAAGCGCGCGTGAGGAGTGGGCGAAACGCTCTACCTCATGCACTGCAATGCCTGGTGCTGCGATGGCAAAATCTTGCTGCGGGAATTGGCGGGGAAGGTGGGTTAGCTAGGCCGGTCGTGAGCGAGTGGGTTTTATCACCTTCGCGTTCCGCTTCTTCTTTTCCGACACGTCACGAATGAACTCGAACCGCGTGCGAACGCCGTAGGCAAGCAGTTCTTTGGCGGTTCTTCGCAAAGTAATCTTGGAGAATAGCGGAAGGTTCGCTGCTTTCGCATTGGCGTCTTTGTGAGTGACGATCGCGAAATTTACTTCGAACAAACCGCCATCGAGAGCCCAAATGAGCCTCTCTCGCAGCGCGCCCTCGGCATGCTTTTCGATTAGTTTCCGAAGGTTCTCCACCGCGCGCGGCTCCCGCTTTAGAATGTGCAGTGAGTTGGCACCCTGGTTGAAAAGGTGGCTTAGCGAGAATGACAACGTCGAGCGTTTGACGTGCCATAGCCGAAGGCGAGTGCGAAAAACTGAGAGAAGATCGCACGGCTCTATGCGGTGCTTTTTGATCGGCGAGATGCTCGACGTATCGAGACACACAAACTTCGGATCAGATACTCCAACGTGAACGTTGTATAGACCTTCGCTGCGTTGCGAAAAATCTGGTAGACTGCTTTGCCGCCAGAGGCCGTCTAGCGAGCTCTGCAGCTCGTCAACGAAGTCGCGGTCGACGCGATACCAATGGCCATCCAGCAAATGGTACAAGCAGCCGTCGTCCAAGGCCGTGTCGAACACCAAGCAACGATACACGCTGAAAGTCTTTTTCCCGTCCGTGAACTCGCCTTTGAGGATGAGCTTGTGCGAGCGCTTTAGCGTGTCAATCGCGACAACGGAGTTCGGGGAAGCGTCCAAATATTCGAAGTACGGTTCGATATAGACGTCTGTGAACGGGGTGCCCCGGCCTGCGCCAGCAAATCGCGCGATGTGTCCGTTTGGAATTTCAAGCAATGCAGGGATGGTCAAGTTCAGCCAAGGTGAGCGACTCTGAACTGCAACTAGGAGTCTCTCGTCAAGCTTGTCCGTGATGGTCGGATCGCTGATGCGCGCGATCTTGCCGATTTCGGGGAAGTTCTGCTTGTAATCGGTCCGCTGAAACAGATTGAAAAGTGCTTCGCAGAGTTTGCCGAGTTGCGGAGCGGGAAAGTCTGATCGCACCTTCACCGAGTCCGAGCCTGAAATGCTACTAAAGATCGTCTTGAACTCGTCGCGAACGCGACCGGTTAAGCTCTTCAAAACATCCCCGTTCTGGTCGAAATCCAGCACCGTTAAGTCGGTTTCGATCGGCAATTGGGTGCGCCGCCATTTGCCAGGTCCAGGGCTGATCGTATCGGTGCTTTTGAGCTTGTTCGGATCCAAGCTGTTGAGTGTGACGATCAAGCCAAATTCATGCTCAAAGCTCTCGTCGCATAAAAGGTGACCAACTTGGCCGAAGGTGAGCGCGAATACGCGACCCGATGAACGGACAAAGAGAACGGCACCCACGCGATTGCGCCGAACGGCCTTCTCGATTCCGAGATAGACGGGCCACCATAACTCCGACTCGCCATCCAGTAAGAACAGGCGGCTGTTCGGTGGGAGATTTCTCGCGCTGGCCGGCTCGAGATCGTGATCCTCGTCGAGCGAGTTTTCTTCGTCGAAGCCTTGCTTCAACAGGTAGATCGAGAACGAATAAGATTTTTTCTTCATGACGTTCACTGCTTGGGGTAGCCCCAAAAAAGCCGCGTCGGTAAAGAACTCGTAAAATTGTCGCAGGACTAGTGAGTTCTTTGGGTCGACGATCCCCTCTATCCCCCACACAAACCCCAAAATCCCCAGCCCTTCCAACGCCCCGCACAAAATCTATCCGACCCATCTCGTCCGGCGCGATACTGCGTGCTTATGCGTGCAACACAGCCCCCAATCGAACCACACCGCCTCCGGCGCATCATGCGTTGGTCGGCGGCGTTTTTCGTTTGGTTTGTGGCGCGGTGTGCGGCGTGGATGGCGAGTGGTGGCGCGGTTTCGCGTCGCGATCTCGATCACGTCGCGCGCTTCACTGGCAAGCTCGTCTTCGTCCACGTCGCCGCGCGCATCACGCCGCGCACCTCCGGCAAGCATCGCCACGGTCGCATTAGCGTCAAAGGCAAAGCCTATCGCCAGCTGATCGGCGCACATTTGCGAAACGCGATGCGCGGGCGCGATTTCGGCAGTCGCATGTATGCGATCCTCTGCGTCGTGCGCGATATGGACAAACACGTCGCGCGCGCCATGCGCCGTCTGCGCTGCGGCCTAACGCGCCTGCGCATCCTCGATCCCATCGCCTGCGCCGAACGTTGCGTCGCGCAAACCGCGCCACGCGTGGCGTTGGCGGATTCAAGTTAAGCGCGGTGTCACGTGCAAATCTGGACCGCCGGCGCCCTCGCCGGCACGCGATGAATCGATCAAGCGGAAGCGCTTATCGGTAACGCTCAGCCATGCCGGCGAGGGCGCCGGCGGTCCAGACCAACAAAAAGGCCCGCGTAAACGCGGGCCTCAAGTTCAGCGTGTTAAGGGGAGGGGAAACTTAGTTGTTCGGTTCAACATTATCCGCAGCTTCGTCCAAACCGTCGGCCGTGTCGTTGCGGATTTCGTCGGAGGTCTCATCGACCAAATCTTCAGCGCGATTGCCAGCTTCGCCGATCGCATCGGAAGCGCTCTCAGCCAATTCGACAGCGGCGCCATCGATCTGCGCGCCAACGCGTTCGGCCGACATGTCGTTATCGACCCAGGCATACACCAGCAGCGCCACGCCCGCGATCAGCGCAACCGTGCCGACCGTACGACCACTTCCGCTGTGCGTCGCTGCGTGCGCGCCGCCGAACGTGTTGAAAACAAGCGAAAGCACGACAAGAGCTAGAAACACCCAAAAGAGAATGATCGCGATGCCGGAAAACGCAGAGGCTACGCCGCCAAAGCCGAACACCGCAGCGACCAACGCCGCTACAAAAAAACCTATCGCCCAGCCAAGCATGAGAAACTCTCCATTCACGAAACCTACGGCGCAAGAACGCCGGTTCCGTGTGGAAGTTCCCTTGTTCGGTTGTCGGGGATCGGGGATCGGTGTTCGGGAAGCGGATCCGATCCCCAAAACCGATAACCGAAAACCGCTCTTAAATGGGCATCCGTAGGATTTCTTGATACGCCGAGATTACTTGATCGCGCACCGCCATCACGGTCTGCAATTGCGTTTCGGCCGCTGCAATCGCGGTGACCACGTCAACAATATCGCCGCGACCGGCCGCCACTTGCATCGCTTGGCCTTCGGCCGCTTGCGTTGCTTGTCCGGCTTGGCTGATCGCTTGTTGGACCAGATTGCCGAAATCGAGACTGTCGCCGGCTTCGACGCCGCCGGTGTTCATTGCTTGAGCGGCCTGTTGATAGGCCCGCGCGGCTGAGACTGGATCGATGGTCATTTAGCTATCTCCGCAGCAGATCAAGCGCGCGATTGGTCATCGTGCGCGCGGCTTCGATCATGTTCAAATTGGCTTCGTAAGCGCGCGTCGCTTCGCGCAAATCCATCATCTCGACGAGCGTGTCGACATTCGGAAGGCGAACATAACCATCTTCGCCGGCCGCCGGATGGCTCGGATTATATTCTTCGCGAAACGCGCTCATATCGAACGCGGCGCCTGTGACGCGAACGCCTTGGCCGCCAGAGGCAAGCGTTGTGCTCTCAAGCAACGGAATGCGGCGGCGGAACGGCTCTTCGTTCGGATTGGTCCCGGTCGAACTCGCATTGGCGACGTTCTCCGCCGCAAGCCGCATACGCACAGTCTGTGCGCGCATGCCCGATGCTGCAGCGGAAATGGCGGCGTTGATGTCAGTCATGAATTATCTCCCCGGCGCCCGCGCTGCGAGGCGCACGAGTTCAAGGCCCTTCTGGTAGAGTGCAATGCCAGTCTCGAACGCCATCCGCGTTTCAGCGGCGCGCGCCATCTGCTCTTCGAGCACGACCGAATTGCCATCCATCGTCGTTTCGCTGTCGTCCCGCGTGACGACTTGCCCACCGCTTGAACTAGCGCCGCCAGGCATGTGCCCCGGATGCGTCCGCGCCATCCCCATGCCGCCGCCGCCCGACGCGGAGGAGACCATGCGCTCAAAGCCGGAGCTATCGACGTCGCGGGCGCGGTAGCCAGGCGTCGAGGCGTTGGCGATGTTTTCGGCGATCAGCCGCTGACGCTCGCTCAAATGATCGAGCCGCTGACGCAGCATGCCGAAGAACGGAGTGTTGGCGAGATCCACGATTGTCGTCCGACTCAGGAGGGCTGCAAACTTTGCCTAGTCGAACGGTTTTTGGTTAAGCGGAGATTAATTTCGCGCCCGGAAATTAATCTCTCATTTACCAAACCAGCTGAGCCACGAAAGCCAAGCTCCAGAATGGAGAGGGTGTCGTGGAATTATTAGACTGGGCGCGATCGCTGTTCGCATTGATCGCAACGTTGGGGCTGATCCTGGCCGTCGCCTATGGCGCGCGGCGTTTGGGGATGCTGCAGGCGGGCGGCCAAACACACAAACGCATGAAGGTGACGGAGAGCCTGATGCTCGATCCGCGCAGACGCATGGTGCTCGTGCGCTGCGATGATCGCGAGCATCTTATCCTCCTCGGTCCCGGCGGTGATATTGTGGTCGCCGATCAAGCAGCGAAGGAAGACGCAACGATCGTTCAGATGGTGGAGAGCCGGACGTGAGCGCTAAACAAGAGCCAGGCATGCTGCGCTCGAAACGTAACTGGCTCGCCGTGTTCGGCGCATCGCTGCTGCTCTCGATGATGGTGGGCGCCGGCGTCGCCTACGCTGCAGCGCCAACGCTTTCCGTCGATCTCGGCACTGGCGATGGTTTGACGGCGCGCGTGCTGCAACTCGCAGCCTTGATCACGGTGCTCTCGCTCGCGCCGTCGATCATCATCATGACGACGAGCTTCGTGCGCATCGTCGTGGTGCTATCTCTGTTGCGCACCGCGATCGGTTTGCAGCAAGCGCCGCCGAACGTCGTGATCGTGTCGCTGTCGCTGTTTCTGACTGCGTTCGTGATGCAGCCGGTTTGGCAGCAGGCTTACGAAGCGGGCATTGGGCCTGTCATGGAAGAGGAAATGCCGCTGGACGAGGCGTTCCCGCGCATCGTGCAGCCGCTGAAAACGTTCATGGTCGCGCAAACGCGCGAGGACGATCTGGCGCTCTTCATCGACATGGCGCGCTTGGAAACGCCGCCGACAAGCGCTGAAGAAACGCCGCTGCGCATCCTCGCGCCAGCGTTCATGATTTCAGAGCTGCGTCGCGCGTTCGAGATTGGCTTTATGTTGTTCGTGCCATTTGTGATTATCGACCTGGTGGTCGCGTCACTGCTGATGGCGATGGGCATGATGATGATGCCGCCAGTGACCGTGAGCTTGCCGTTCAAGCTCATCTTCTTCGTGCTGGTCGATGGCTGGCGCTTGGTGGCCGGCAGCCTGATCGAAAGCTTCAGCGCCGGCGTCCCGCCGGGGGGGTAGGTCGCTTAGCGCTCGATGCCGAGATCGGCGATCAGGAGCGATTTGAAATTGTCTTCCTTGCGGGCGAACAGGCCCCGGAAGAAGGCAGCGATGGCGTCAAACATTTTGTTTTCCCCGCTCGGTGTTGGTCGCGTTTCCTCTGGCGTTTTTTACGTTCGAGAACGTTTGATCGTTCCATGCACGCCTGAATCCAAGATGAGCTAGATTCGGTGTTTTGGATGCCCTTCTGGAAAACTGAATCGAACTGTGTCGGCGTGAGCACGTTTTCGCGCCGCAGGGGCGAGCGGGCGGGCCGCAACAGGCGCCCTAACCCGGCATTAACCAAGTCAGGCGTCCTTGGGTTTGCAGTGGGCAGATTTTGCCGGGCGGAGCGCGCATGAACGGTACCGAAGTCCTCGATCTCGGGCGCGACGCCATTTGGGTCACCGTGCTCGTGGCGGCCGGGCCGATGATTGTGGGCCTCGTGGTGGGTCTGGTCGTGTCGCTTTTGCAGACGCTGACGCAGATCCAGGAGCAGACCCTCGTCTTCGTGCCGAAGATCCTGTCGATCTTCTTCGCCATCCTGCTCTTCCTACCGATCATGGGCGGCCTCCTGGGCAGCTTCATGGACGACATCTTCGCGCGGATAGCGGGGTTCTGATGAAGAAAGGCGCTAGGCAATTGGCAGTAGGCAGTAGGGACGACGGCGCTGGCCTCGTGCCCGCGTTCACTACTGCCTACTGCCTACTGCCGACTGCCTGCGCGCACGCGGAGCGCGCGCCATGAACCTCACGCTCTGGGGCATCGAGCTTTGGCCGGCGACGCTGCTGTTCGCGCGGATGGGCGCGATGATCATGCTGCTGCCTGGCTTCGGCGAAACGGTGGTGCCGGCGCGTATCCGTTTGGCGTTTGCTTTGGCGCTGGCGATTTGCATTGCACCGGCGCTAGCGGGGCGTATGCCGGTGGCGGAAACGACAGCGCTCGGCATGTCGCTGCAAGTGATCACCGAAGTGCTGATTGGCGTGATGCTCGGCGCAGCTGCGCGTATTCTGGTTTCAGCGACAGCAACTGCTGGTCAGATCATGGGCCTGGAGCTCGGTCTTTCATTCGCGCAAACCGCTGACCCGACAGCCTCGCAGTCAGGCCAATTGCTCGCGGTGTTCTTGAGCATGCTGGGGCTAGCGCTCATCTTTACGACCGGCTTGCATCACATGTTTCTGCAAGGCGTCGTCGGCTCCTACGACGTGATCGCTCCGGGTGCTGCAGCGCCCGTCGGCGATGCGGCAGAGCTTGCGTTGGAAGCGGTGTCTACCTCATTCCGCGTTGGCTTTCAGATTGCGATGCCGGTGATTGCGGCGGGCTTGATCTTCCGTGTGGGCCTTGGGATTCTCTCGCGTTTGATCCCGCAGATTCAGGTGTTTTTCGTCGCCTTGCCGCTGCAGATCATGGGCGGTTTGGTGGTCATGGCGCTTGGTCTGTCGACCGGCATGTTGATCTGGCTCGACAGTCTCGAGCGCTACGCGACGTGGTTGAACTAAGCCATGGCCGGATCGGATGACGAAGACAAAACAGAAGAGCCGACGCAGCGAAAGCTCGATCAGGCGCGCGAGAAGGGCGACATCATCTACACGCCCGAAGTGGGCGCAGCACTTTCGCTGATCGCCGCAACGGCAATCGTCGCGTTCATGTCCGGCCCGATCATGAGCGAGATGGCGCATAGCTTCATCTCGTTTCTGGCGATGCCCGATCAAATCTCCACCACGCCAGGCTCGCTCACAGCGATCATGGGCGCGGTGATGCTGAAGCTCATGGCGATCTTTGGCATGACAGCTCTAGCGCTGGCCGTTGCAGGTCTCGCGTCGCGCTACGTGCAAGACAAGCCGACGTTCACCGGCGAACGCCTTACGCCGAAGCTGGATAAGCTCAATCCAATCGAGGGCTTCAAGCGCGTGTTCGGCAAACAGGCGTTTGCGCAGTTCGTGAAGTCGCTGGCTAAGCTCGTTGTCGTCGGCGCTGTGGTGGCGACCGCGCTCTGGCCGCATGATGCTGAGCTTGAGAATATCTCTCTGCTCGATCCGGCTGCGTTCCTGCCGTTCTTGAAAGACAAAGTCGTCGCCATGTTCATGGCGGCGGCGTGTGCGGCGGCTTTGCTGGCGGCTGTGGACTACGTGTTCACCCGGCAATCGTTCATGAAGCGCCAGCGCATGAGCATGCGCGAGATCAAGGAAGAGCATCGCCAGCAAGACGGCGATCCGATGATCAAGGCCAAGCTCCGCCAAATCCGCATGCAGCGCTCGCGGCAGCGCATGATGGCGAACGTTCCGCAAGCGAGTGTGATCGTCACCAATCCGACCCACTACGCCATCGCGCTAAAGTACGAGCCCGGTGAGACGCCAGCGCCGATATGTCTGGCGATGGGAGTCGATGCGGTGGCGTTACGAATTCGGGAAGTCGCCGCAGAGCACGACATTCCGATCATCGAAGACCCGCCTTTGGCGCGGGCGCTTTTTGCAACGGCCGACATTGATCGGCCAATTCCGCAGGAACATTACGAGGCCGTTGCGAAAATCATCGGCTTTGTCATGCGCCTGGCCCGGCGGCGCGGCCGTCGGCGCAGCACTTTGTGAGTTGGAGCGACCAATGCCGGATGGCTTCCCCCCAATGCAGCACGCTGTGTCGCAACGTGATCGCCGCCCCGAATCGGGGTCAAGTGCGGCCTTAACAGGCGCGCCAATGACAGATCATGCAGAACTCCAACCACCGAGCTCCCAAGCTGCGGTCACCGGCGGGCGGCTCGATCCGCTGCAAATCCTCTTTTGGGTTTCGGTTGCCGTAGGCGTCGGCGCAGCGGGCGTTGCGATCACGGCGGGGCCGAGCGTCGGCCAAGCTGGCGCGGTGTTGCTGGTGTTGCTCGCAGCCGCGGGCATGGTGCTCTTCTTCTGGCTCTCGCGCGGCGCTGGTCGCAAGCACGGCGCCTTTCCTGAACGCGGCGCGATTGCGGCGGCATCGCTGTTGGGCGGACGTAGTGAGTTCGCTTTGATCGACGCGCTCGACGAAGCGGCGTTGGTGACTGACAGCAATCTCTCGCCACTCACTGCAAACGCCGTCTATCGCGAGCTTGCAGAGATGACGGGTGCGCTGGGCGACAGCGATCGCCCGCCGATGATGAGCCGCTTGTTCGGCGCTGACCCGATGTTGTCTGCGCCGATGTTCCGTTTGTCGAAGGCGGCGCAGCAGGGACAAGTGCGCCGCGAAGATTTGCCGGCGACAGCGGCGATCAATGGCAAGCACACGCGTTACGAGGCGTCGGTTGGCCCGATGCCGGGCGGGCATGTGTTGTGGCGCTTGCGTGAACTGGGCGTGGCCGAGCACGGCGATGTCGAGAGCGAAGGCCGTCAGCTGTTCTTGGACGATTCACCTGTCGGCTTCTTCGCCGCGCGCGCGGACGGCACGGTGGTTTACATGAACCGCTCGCTGCGCTCGGTGCTGGGCCTGGGCGATGATCCGTCACTGCTGCGCGTCAAAGACATCGTGAAAGAAGATCCGTCGCGCTTGCTGCGCCGCGATCGCCGTGGTTTTGGCGCTTCGCGGGCAAAAGTGACGCTGCGCGGCATCGACGGACACGAGACGCAAGCCTCGGCGCTCTCGTTCTGGCCAGTAGAAGATATGGACGGCGCGTCGCGCACGTTCGTGTTCTTCGCTGACGCCGAAGCGCCGGAAGCGCCGGTGACACGCCAAGCTGTCAGCGGCGCCGGGCAGGGCGATGAAGGCGTCTTCGCGCACGCGCCGTTCGGCGTCGCGATGTTGGACGGCATCGATCCAGGTTCTGCGGCGCTGCTCGATTCAAACGCTGCACTGATGGAAATGACGCAAGGCCGCGCCACGCCGAGTGCAGCGTTCGCGGATTTGTTTGAAGCGTCCGAAGGCCCGGCAGCACTCGCGCATCGTTTGCGCCAAGCGCTGAACGATCCGATCGAGATCACTTTGGCCACACAGCCGCCGACAGCGGTGCACGTGCATCTGGCGCGCTCCGCCGAAGGGCGGGGCATTGCTTACATCGCTAACGTCAGCCAACAGCGCGAACTCGAAACCCGTTTGGCGCAATCGGAAAAAATGCGTGAGATCGGCGAACTCGCCGCGGGCGTTGCGCACGACTTCAACAATCTGCTGACCGTCGTCATGCAGAATTGTTCGTATCTGCTGCGCCGTCACCCGGTCGGCGATGCGGATTATCCGACGCTGCAAGAAATCTCCGACAACGCCGCGAGCGCCAAGGAGCTTTCCGAAATGCTGCGCGCCTATGCGCGTCAGCAGACGTTTGCGCGCGAAGTGTTCGACGTGGGCGACTTTATCGGCTCCCGCCAAGAACTCATCCGCCGCATCATGGGCGCGTCGATCCCGTATGAGATCCGTCACGGCCGCGATCTGCCGTATGTGAAGGTTGATAAAACCCAACTCGAACGCGTGCTGATCAATCTCGCCACCAATGCGCGCGATGCGATGACGCCGAAGGATTCGCCGATCCCGAAAGACGGCAAGCTGACCGTGCGCACATCCGTCATCAGCGCTGAAGCAGCGCGTGGGCTGGGCCACAACCCGATGGAAGACGGCCAGTACGTCATGGTCGAAGTCGAAGACACAGGCTCGGGCATCAAGCCAGAGCACGCGGCGAAAATCTTCCGCCCGTATCACTCGACTAAAGAAGCCGGCAAAGGCACGGGGCTGGGCCTTGCGACCAGCTACGGCATCATCAAGCAATCCGGCGGCTACATCTTCTTCTCGACCAAGCTCGGCGTCGGCACGACGTTCCGTATCTTCTTGCCGGTCTACGATCCGACTGCTGAAGAGCTCGAAGAAATCGCCGCGAAAGAACGCGCTCTGGTCGCGCCGCCGCCGAAGGACGTGGCGGGTCGCGGCAAGATTCTCTTCGTCGAGGATCAAACCGCCGTGCGCCGCTCGATCGCGCGCAATCTAAAAGAGTGCGGCTACGAAGTCGAAGAGGCCGAGAACGGCGAAGAGGCACTCGAAGTGCTGGCGCGCAATCCGGGCGCCTACGACATCATCATCTCGGACGTCTCAATGCCGATCATGACCGGCCCCGAAATGCTGCAAGAAGCCGATCCAAAAGTCATCGGCAACGCGAAAGTGCTCTTCCTCAGCGGCTACGCGCCGGAAAGCTTCAGCCACATGCTGGAGAACTATCCGGTGCACTACATGAGCAAGCCAGTGACGATGGAGCAGCTGGTCGGGCGGGTGAAGGAATTGCTGGCGGCGGCTTAGTTTGGTCCTCTCCCCATGTGGGAGAGGACAGCGTTTGCGCAAGCAAACGCAGGTGAGGGGTGATGGCGCAGCTTGATCAGATTGGAGCGCTGTTGTCCGCTGCCCGTGATGTTGCTCGAGGCGAAGGGCAACTCGAAAACATCACAATTGAGACGCATGCCGATGCGATCGTAGTCACCGGTAATCGGGCAGGGCTGATTGAGCTTTCGCGCGTGATCTTGATGGTTGCGCAGAAGCAAGTCGACGGTGCGCATCAAGACATCGACACAACGCACTTTGCCTCTAGCGCAGATCGCATTCTGGTGATTGCATTGGATAACAAGCTTCGGTGAGCGAGGTCTGTCGGTCCTCGCCCCTTGTGGGAGAGGACAGCGTTTGCGTGAGCAAACGCAGGTGAGGGGTAACGGCGCTAATGTCTGAAAGCTTTGCGCCAGCACCCCTCATCTGATCGTCGCTTCGCTCCGATCTGTCTTCTCCCACAAGGGGAGAAGACCAGTCAGCGCTTGCAGTGGAGGGCGTTCAGGATTGTCTCGAAGACGCCTTCGCGTTCTTTGAACAAGTCGCTTGTCCAGATGCGAAGAACGCGAAAGCCCGCTGCTTCGAGAATTTGCGTGCGCTTCGCGTCGAAGGCCGCCTGCTCCGGCTCAGCGTGTTGCGAGCCATCAAGCTCAACGATTAACTGGCGCTCGAAGCAAACGAAGTCGGCGATGAAATCGCCAAGCGGGACTTGCCGTCTAAACTTGAACGCGGCGAAGCGGCGATCGCGGAGCAGCATCCAGAGGATGCGTTCTTCGTCACTCATTTTGAGGCGGAGTTTGCGGGCGCGATTGAGCGTGCGCTCGGATTTGGCGAGCCGCTTGAATGGTTTGGCTTCTGAGCCGTCACCCCTCATCTGACCTCGCTCCGCTCGGTCTGTCTTCTCCCACAAGGGGAGAAGACCATTCCGCGCATAGCGTTGTCTAGTGGCGCTTCAGAGCCGGAGCATTAGCGCTCCTTGCGGTCTTCGGTCGTTGACCCCTACAAAAAAACCTTCCGCGCTTTGAATGTCCATCGCGTCCATGGCGTTCGTTGCATCGGATTGCCGGAAAGCACGATTGTGTCGAGCCGCATGTTTCGGATTTCTTTTGCGATGGCTGTGATTTGGTTGTCTGCGAGCAGCAGATTTCGCAGTGAAGACATGTTCGCCAAACTCTTTGGCAGACCTTTCAACCCGCACTGACTGAGCACCAGAGTTTCCAGCGAGGGGGCTCTGCCGATGGTCTCAGGAAGTTCGGAAAGGCGCGGATTTTTCAGGACATTGAGCGTGTTCAATGCTGGCAGGCTAAACAGCGTATCCGGCACGCTCGTAAGATCGCAGTCTTCCAGCAAGAGCTGCGTTAGCTGTTGAAGCTCATTGATCCAATCGGGGACCGCGCCGATTTTGTTGCCCCACAGTGAGAGGAATTGCAGCTTCTTCAGCTTGCGCAATTGCTCCGGAAAATGAGTGAACGCGTTGCACTGTAGAAACGCCTGTTCGAGCTGAACGAGGGCGCCGAAGTCGTGCGGCAACGCGGTGAGACCAAGGTTGCCCGCGACTAGCGTGCGTAGATTTGTCAGACTGCAGAACGCGTCCGGCAATTTCGCAAGTGGCCCGTGCAAGGTCAGCGTTTTCAAATTGGGCAATTGCACCAGTGAAGCGATTGCGCTCTCGACGTGCGGATCGCCCAGCTCGAACGACAAGGTCGCATCTTCCGCAACGCAGGACGCCAGTATTTCAGCATGGCGTAGGAGGTGCTCTGGCGTGCTTCTAATGTACTTGGTGCTCGCATAGATCGGCGGCTCGATGTCGGAAGGCGGAGCGAAGGACAGAATATTGGTCCACTCGGTCGGCCAGTCGCGGGGCGTGTCGTGCTTCGCAGCCAAGGCCGCGACATCGTCGATTTTTAGCGCGCGGACTTCGTTCAGCAGCGCCGCCAATTGTTGCGCTGGAGGTTTGTCTGAGAGGCCGAACAACTCACCAGGTTCGAGCACGATGAAGGGCAACGCAGCGATGTGGGGCTGCGAAAGATACGCGATGGCCGCATCCATCGCTTTCTCGGCCTCACCGCAGCTCGTGGTTCGCGCGCGCAAGCTCCGGAGTTGGGCGAGGCCCTGTTGGGCGTCGCCGCCGATGGCAAAAGGCTCATCGACGTCATAGATGAGCGAGTGGCAGGGGCGCGCGTCAGCCGATACGAGCAAGTTGAACAGGACGGGGTAGTGGTAGCCCACCTCGCAAAGCCCGATAGCATCAACGCGCACCTTGTCGCCCACGGGCAGTGCGGCTGCAGCGAACAACAAACATCGGTCAGCCAAGCTCAACTCCTAGGTTGAGCTTATGCTCTCCGGCGAAAGCGCGCCAGCGTCGTGCGCTGATCGCCTACGAACATCCCTCAACATACTGAATGCTCGGCCCACCAGCTTGCACCGCCGTCACAACACCTTGCGCGTTCGTCTCATAACGGATCCCACGCGCAGCCGCGTTGTCGGTGTAGCCATCGGCAGCCGGAGCATTCGCGGTCCAGACCGTGATGTACTCAGCGCCCTCAACGTAGCGATGCGCTTGCACTTGCGCGTTTGCGCCGTAGGCAGTTTTGATCTCGCTCGCATTTGAGCCGACGCCGAAGCCGCGATCGGTGCGGAGTTCGGTGTTGTTGCGCACGATAACTGAGGTGAGCACGCCGCGCTCGATCATCACCAGCATGCCTTCGGGCGTGGTGACCGGATGATAAAGATCGCACGCTTCCGGATCGGCGCCGCCGACAGCGTTCGGGTTAGCGTCGTCGCCGACAGCGGCGGTGACTTCGGCGCGCGTCATGCCGACGCGAAGCGTGGTCCAGCCTTCCGAGGTGATGGCGTTCGCATCGACTGCGGGCGCTTCGGCAGCCGGTGGTTCAGCGGGCGTAACAGTCGTGGTCTGGCCGCAAGCGGCGAGAACGAGGACGAGCGCGGTCGTGGCGAGCAATCTCATGGAAATCTCCTTGGGCCGTGAATGCGCCGAATGCGTGGATGTTCCGTTCCCTTGGCGGCGGTGGGGCCGGTGCGTGGCGTCGTCCTTCGACAAGCTCAGGATGACGCCATTTATAGTGCGATGCAAAAGTAAGCGTCAGCCTGAGCCTGTCGAAGGCGCAGCGAGACGGTTTCACGCCTGTGCCTTATTGCACGCCTCCGCCCCGCGCTTATTTTAGCGCCATGAGAAAACTCCTCGCCCTCCACGACGCGCCGCGCCCGCATTGGGTGGGGGATGGCTTTCCGGTGCGCTCGATGTTTTCGCCGCAGACTCATGGCGATGCGGTGAGCCCGTTCATTCTGCTCGATTACGCGCAGCCTTATGAGTTTCAGCCCGCCGCGCAAAAGCGTGGCGTGGGCGTGCATCCGCATCGCGGCTTCGAGACTGTGACGATCGTCTATAACGGCGAAGTCGATCACCGCGATAGCACCGGCAATGGCGGACACATCGGCCCCGGTGACGTGCAATGGATGACGGCGGCGTCTGGCATTCTGCACGAAGAGTTTCACTCGGCCGCGTTCACGAAGAATGGCGGCACGATGGAGATGGTGCAGCTTTGGGTGAACCTGCCGGCGAAAGATAAAATGGCGCCGCCCGGCTATCAGACTTTGCTCGATGGCGAGATTCCGTCTGTGGCTTTGCCGGATGAAGCAGGGCGCGTGCGCGTGATCTCGGGCGATTATCTCGGCGCGCGAGGTCCTGCGAAGACGTTTACGCCGATCGACATTTGGGACGTGCGCTTGAACGCTGGCCGCAAGGCCGAGTTCGCGCTGCCGGAAGGGCATACGCTTTTGGTGCTGGTGCAGAGCGGCGACGTGCGCCTCGATGGCGAACGCGTGGCGGGCGCCTCGCAACTGGCGCTCTATGCGCGCGACGGCGGCGCGATTGCGCTGGAAGCTGAGAGCGATGCAAAGCTCCTCATCATGAGCGGCGCGCCGCTGAATGAACCCGTCGTGCAATACGGACCGTTCGTGATGAACAGCGAAGGCGAAATCAGACAGGCGATCTTGGATTTTAATGCCGGGAAGTTTGGAGATATGGCGGCGTTTGCCTAACGCTTCGCGCGTCTTGCTGCCGCTTTCGAGAGTATCGATTCTGCCTTGTCCACCCAAACCTGAAAAAGGAACGGGTGCGGTTCATCTTGGGCGAGCAACAGGCATTGCTTCGCAATTTGAGTAAGCTCGTCGAACGACGTCGCCATTCGCTCGTCATGTTGAAGGCCAAGAATGGAGAGGTCGACGCGCAGTTGCTCCAATCCGTCGAAGCACTCGAAAGACTCCATCGTCTGGAAGGCCCATCCGAGTCGTTCGCAATGCTCAAGCAGTTGGATAGCTTCCTCGTGAGTGAGCAATCGTGTGCCGCGCCCAAACTGAGCATCGTGGAAGTCTTGCTCTACTTGCGACAGCACGGACGGCATTTGACCGCTAGCGCCCCGTAGGCCGCTGGCGCTTCGCCGCTAGGATCACCAGCTTTTCGCTCGGCGGATACACAACAACACCACCATCGGCGCCGGTGACGAGCACCATGTCGGGGTTGGGCTTTTGCAATTGGCCGGCGGGGCGCGAGATGCCGGCGGTTTTCACGCGATAGGAGGTGACGCCCTCCAGCGTAGCCGGATGGCGGTTGTCAGGCGGCAGTGGCGACAGTGACTGAGCCATGGGACGCCGATCCTCTCCCTTTCCCCCTCCGATACGATTAACGGGGATTGGGGATTAGGGAATAGGGATTGGCGGATGCATACGCCGCGCCACTGCTTTTGGCGCCCCAATCCCTAATCCCCAGAACCCAATCCCGACCCGCGATGTTCCGCTTGTGTTCTCAGAACAAAGGCGGTACATTTGATTCCTGATCGATGCGGCGCCCGGGCATGTGGCGCGAGCCCTGGACTCAGGGCCTAAGGGAGGCGGAAACCATGGCTAAGCTGAAGCTTGTTGTTGAGGCGAATGTGGAAACTGACAAGCAGAAGGCGCTGTCCGCCGCTCTGAAACAGATCGACCAGGCCTTCGGTAAAGGCTCGGTCATGCGCCTGGGCGAAAAGCCGGTGGTTGAGATCGAAGCGATCTCTACCGGCTCGCTCTCGCTCGACATCGCGCTCGGCATTGGCGGTCTGCCCAAGGGCCGCATCATCGAAATCTACGGCCCGGAAAGCTCGGGTAAGACGACTTTGGCGCTGCACGTCATCGCCGAAGCGCAAAAGAGCGGCGGCGTCTGCGCCTTCGTCGACGCCGAACACGCGCTCGACCCGATCTACGCCCGCAAGCTTGGTGTTGATCTCGATGACCTGTTGGTCTCGCAGCCGGACACGGGCGAGCAGGCGCTCGAAATCACTGACACGTTGGTGCGCTCGGGCGCGGTCGACGTGCTGGTCATTGACTCGGTTGCGGCGCTAACGCCGCGCGCTGAAATCGAAGGCGAGATGGGCGATAGCTTGCCGGGTCTGCAAGCGCGTCTGATGAGCCAGGCACTGCGCAAGCTGACGGCCTCGATCTCAAAGTCGAACACGCTCGTCATCTTCATCAACCAGATCCGAATGAAGATCGGTGTGATGTACGGCAACCCGGAAACGACGACGGGCGGCAATGCGCTGAAGTTCTACGCCTCGGTGCGTCTGGACATCCGCCGCACCGGCCAGATCAAAGAGCGCGACGAAGTCATCGGCTCGGAAACCCGCGTCAAAGTGGTGAAGAACAAGGTCGCCCCGCCATTCAAGCAGGTGCAGTTCGACATCATCTACGGCGAAGGCATCTCGAAGACTGGCGAACTGATCGAGCTCGGCGTGAAGGCCGGCGTCATCGACAAGTCGGGATCCTGGTACGCCTACGGTTCGCAGAAGATCGGCCAAGGCAAGGAAGCTGCGCGCCGGTTCCTGAAAGAAAATCCCGCAGTGGCGCTCGAGGTCGAAGACAAGATCCGGGGCAAGTCCGCGGTGGTCGCTGACGCGATGTATTCACCGCCCTCCGACGATGAGGTGAAGGACGCTTCGGAAGGCGAGTAGGGTTTAGTTTTCGCCGGCTGGTTCGGGGCTTATGTAGCCGACCCGACCCCATGCCCTGGCCATGAGTTCTGGGCCGGCCGGCGAATTACTTCTGTGGAGTGACAGCATGGAGCCGCGTGTTTCCCTGATCACTCTCGGCGTTGCCGACCTCGCCCGGTCGCGCGCCTTTTATGAAAAGCTCGGCTTCAAGGCCTCGTCTATCGGTGGTGGCGAGGTCTTTTTCTTTCAAGCTGGTTCAATTGGCTTAGTCGTCTGGTCGCGGGACGAGTTAGCGGTGGACGCTGGTGTTTCGGTGGACGGCAGCGGTTTTCGCGGCATCGCCATCGCGCACAATGTCCGCGAGAAGGATGAGGTCGACGCTGTGATCGCCGAGGCGGTTGGGGCCGGTGGGGCGATTGCCAAGGCCGCGCATGATGCGAGTTGGGGCGGGCGGTCCGGTTATTTTGCCGATCCTGACGGCCATCTCTGGGAAGTCGCCTGGAATCCGCATTTCCCGTTGGCCGCAGACGGGGCGCTCTCGATACCGCCGTGACGCCGCCGCCAGACGATACGAAGCGCCGCTTGGCGTTCGCGCCTGCACTACAATATACCAAGCCGAACCTTTGATTTGGCTTTGAGTATAATGAACAGCGTCAACGACATCCGTCGGCAGTTTCTTGAGTTCTTCCAGTCGCGCGGTCACGAGCTGCCCGGCTCATCGCCGCTCGTCCCGCAGGACGATCCGACATTGCTCTTCACCAATGCCGGCATGGTGCAGTTCAAGAACTATTTCACTGGCGCGGCCAAGCCGCCGTACCCGCGTGCGGCGACGAGCCAAAAGTGCGTCCGCGCCGGCGGTAAGCACAACGACCTCGACAATGTCGGCTACACGGCGCGCCACCTCACGTTCTTCGAGATGCTCGGCAACTTTTCGTTCGGCGACTATTTCAAAGAAGGCGCGATCGACGCTGCCTGGACGCTGATCACCAAAGATTTCGGCCTGCCGAAAGATAAGCTCCTCGTCACCGTCTATCACGATGACGACGAAGCGGCGGCGCTTTGGAAGAAGATTGCTGGGATCTCCGAAAGCAAAATCATTCGCATCGATACCAACGACAATTTCTGGTCGATGGGCGACACAGGGCCGTGCGGTCCGTGTTCGGAAATCTTCATCGATCGCGGCGACCACATTTGGGGCGGCCAGCCGGGATCGGCGGAGCAGGATGGCGATCGCTTCCTCGAGTTCTGGAATCTCGTGTTCATGCAATACGAGCAGTTCGGCGATGATCGCCCGCGCGCGACATTGCCGAAGCCGTCGATCGATACCGGCATGGGGCTCGAGCGCATCGCGTGCGTGATGCAGGGCGTCGACTCGGTGTTCGAAACCGATCTCTTCCGCACCTTGATCGCAGCGTCGCAAGAGCTGACAAAAACCAAAGCCGAGGGCGAGCAAGCGCCGAGCCATAACGTGATTGCTGATCACTTGCGCTCGTCGTGCTTTTTGATTGCAGACGGCGTCTCGCCGTCGAACGAAGGGCGCGGTTACGTGCTGCGCCGGATCATGCGCCGCGCGATGCGGCATGCGCATATTCTCGGCGCGAAAGAGCCGTTGATGCATCGCCTAGCGCCGACTTTGATTGCCGAGATGGGCGATGCGTATCCGGAACTGAAGCGCGCTGAGCCGGTGATCAAGGCGCAGCTGCTCGAAGAAGAAGAACGCTTCCGCCGCACGTTAGCGAATGGCTTACGTTTGCTCGATGATGAGCTAGGCGGCATCAAGGAAGGCCAAAAGCTATCCGGTCGCACGGCGTTCAAGCTCTACGACACGTTCGGTTTTCCGCTCGATCTCACGCAAGACATTTTGCGCGGACGCGGTCTCGAAGTGGACGTCGCTGAGTACGACGTCGCGATGCAAGAGCAGAAGGATCAGGGCGCTGCAAGTTGGAAGGGCGCCGATGGCGGCGACAATCCGGCGATCTGGCACTCAATCCTGGAGCGCACGCGCGGCAATGAGTTTCTGGGCTATGGCGCTGAAGTCGGCGAAGGCGCGGTGACGGCGATCGTCACCAGCGGCGCCGAGGCGCATGAGCTGCGCGAAGGCGTCAGCGGCGGACTCGTGTTCGACCGCACGCCATTCTACGCCGAAAGCGGCGGCCAGGCGGGCGATCACGGCGTCATCAAGTTCGCGAATGGCGCTGAGTTCGTTGTCGAAGACACGCTGAAGCAAGCGGGCGCGCTGCATGTGCATGTCGGCCGCTTGGTGAAAGGTGCGGTCAAGGTTGGTGATAACGCCAAGCTTGAGATCGACACTACGCGCCGCGGAAAAATCCGTTCGAACCATTCTGCGACACACTTGCTGCACGCGGCGTTGCGCAATGTGCTCGGGCCACATGTCAGCCAGAAGGGCTCGCTTGTTGACGCAGATTATTTCCGCTTCGACTTCAGCCACGGCCAAGCGCTGACCGCAGACGAGATCGGGCGCGTAGAGGACGAAGTGAACGCGGTGATCCGTCAGAACGCCGAAGGCGTCATCAAAGAGATGGCGCCGGCGAAAGCGATCGAGGAAGGCGCACTGGCGCTCTTCGGCGAGAAGTACGGCGATAGCGTGCGCGTGTTGCGTCTGGGCGATGCGCTCGATGCAAACGGCAAAGCGTACTCCGTCGAACTCTGCGGCGGCACGCATGTGAAGCGCACCGGCGACATCGCGGTGTTTGCGATCCTCTCCGAGAGTGGCGTCGCATCTGGTGTTCGACGTATCGAGGGTGCGACTGGCGCAGCAGCGCTGGCGCATTTGAAAGCGCAAGCGGCCCTTGCGAAGGCAATTGCATCCAACATCAAGGCGCCGCTCTCGGAAGTCACCGAGCGCGTCAGCCAACTTGCGGACGAGCGCCGAAAGCTTGAGCGCGAATTGGCTGATACCAAAAAGAAGCTCGCGCTCGCTGGTGGGAGCGGACAAGCCGCGCCAGCTGGACCGGAGCAAGTTGCGGGCGTTTCGGTGCTCGCGCGCGTGCTTGAAGGCGTGCCGGCGAAGGAGCTGCGTGGCTTGGTCGATGAAGGCAAGAAGTCGATCGGCTCTGGCGTGATTGCTTATGTCGGCGTCGAAGATGGCAAAGCGGCGCTGGCTGTTGGCGTGACGGACGATCTCAAGGGCAAGATCAGCGCTGTTGATTTGCTGAAGGCGGGTGTTGCAGCCGTTGGCGGTCAAGGCGGCGGCGGTCGTCCCGACATGGCGCAAGGCGGCGGGCCGAACGGCGCTGACGCCAGGAAAGCTATCGACGCGATCCGTGCGGCGCTGCAAGTTGCACTCGCGGCGTGAGCGCGTTCACGTATCGCGATGCGGTGGAGAGCGACGCGGAAACGCTGTCGCTCTTTATGCGCGAAACGTGGGCGGCGACGTTTGGTCATCTCTATCCGATCGAAGATTTGAACGCGTTTCTTGATGCGAAGTTCGGCGCTGACATTCAGCGGCGCGAGATTGCGGACGCGGGCACGCGCTATCGGCTAGCGCACGATGAGCAGGGCCTAGCCGGCTATTGCATGATGGGCGCGCTCGACATGCCGGTCGATGATGCGCGTGGGGTTGAGCTGCATCGGCTCTATCTGCACGAGCGCGTGAAGGGTGCGGGCGTGGCGGATGAATTGCTGCGCGAGGTGATTGCGTGGGCGCGCGGAAAGCAAGCGTCGGCGCTTTATCTCAGCGTCTGGGAAAACAACGAGCGCGCGCAGCGTTTCTATCGCCGCTTCGGTTTTCAGGATCACAGCGAGTGGGATTTCATGGTCGGTCGCGTGAAGGATCGCGACTTCATTTGGAAGCTGCCGCTTTAGGTTCGATCCGGCTCGGTAATGTCTCGGAAACCAAATCAGTCGTTTTTGGACGACTCGATTCGGTGTGGGGACACGGAATGACTCAGAACGATGCGTTGGCCGCTTATCTCGGGCCAGAACTTTTCGAGCGGCTCGATTGGACCCGACTCTCATTTGCACAGCGTGACGCGATTCTCTCTGTGTTCCGAGTCGGATTAGGCGCTGGCGCGCAGTCTGGCGTGGTGTCGACGATCGATTGCGTGATGGCCGATGGCCGCGTGATGATTTGCGAGGACGGTTCGCAATGGGAAGCGCGCGAGCGCGACGATGCGGAACTGATCGACGATTGGGGCGCGGGCGCGCTCGTCGCGATCCATCGCCAGCTGATTTACAAGCTCGACCCTTACCAAGCGGCAGAGGTGGATTTGCTCCGGCTTTGAGCTAGCCTCAACGCTCATTGCGGAGCCGGATCAATGCCAAGCTACGAAACCATCAAGCTCGAAATCGCCAATGGCGTCGCCACGCTGACGCTTAATCGTCCGGATCGGATGAATGCGTTCACGCCGCAGATGGCGCTCGACATGATCGCGGCGTTTGATGCGACGGACGCCAACGATGATGTGCGGGTGGTGATCGTCACCGGCGAGGGCCGCGCGTTTTGTGCGGGCGCTGATCTCGCAGGCGCGGGGTCGACGTTCGATTACGAGAAACGCGCGGCGGCGCGTGGCGGGACATTCGATCCAGCAGCTGAGCGCGATGGTGGCGGCACGGTCGGCATCCGCATCTATGAAAGCTTGAAGCCCGTTATCGCAGCGATCAATGGGCCGGCCGTTGGCGTCGGCGCCACGATGACGTTGCCGATGGATATTCGATTGGCGGTTGAGGGCACGAAGATGGGCTTCGTGTTCGCGCGGCGTGGGATCGTGCCGGAGACGTTGTCGTCTTACTTTCTGCCGCGCCTTGTCGGCGTGCAGACGGCGATGGAATGGACGATGACGGGCCGTGTGTTCATGAGCGAAGAAGCGCTCGCGCGCGGCTTAGTGCGCTCGCTCCATAAGCCGGATGAGCTCTTGCCCGCAGCTTACGCGCTGGCGCGTGAGATCGCCGACAACACTGCGCCGGTCTCAGTCGCGCTCGCGCGCCGCATGATGTTGGACATGCTCGACGCAAGCCACCCGATGGAAGCGCATCGCATCGAGAGCCGCTGGATGGTGTCGCGCGGGCAATCAGGTGATGCAAAGGAAGGCGTGACGGCGTTCCTAGAAAAGCGCGCACCGGTTTATCCAGATCGCGTGTCGAAGGATTTGCCCGACACGTTTCCGTGGCGGGAGATGCCGGCGTTTAAGGGATAACGCTAGCGCCGGTAATGGATGAAGCCCAGATTGCGCGCGACCTTGTCGTAAAGGCTGCGGCCGACGGCGTTGGATTCATGCGTCAGCCAATAGACGCGCGAGCAATTGAGTTCATCGGCGCGCGCATAAACGGCTTCGATCAAAGCGCGCCCCACGCCGCGTTTGCGCGCTGCGGGCGCGGTGAAGAGATCTTCGAGGTAGCAGAAGTTCTCGATCGCCCAGGTGCCGCGATGCAGGACGCAGTGGACGATGCCGAGCAGCGTGCCTTCCTCTTCGGCGACGAGGCAGAACATCGGCTCGGATGGATCAAGCAAGCGTGCGAAGGTGGCGTCGCTAACTTCCGGCGAGAGCTGTGACTCGTAGAAAGAGAGATAACCGGCCCACAGGGCGTCCCACTGTTCGCGATCGCTGGCTCTAAGATCGCGGATGATCACCGGCGTATCTTTATTGGCGCTTCAGCTTCTCGTTCGACGGCTTCTTCCGCACCGTCATCGTCACGTGTCATGAAGAACGTACCGGACCAAACGTTGGGGATGGTCCACGTTCCGGTGATGCGCGTCAGCGCCTCGTTGACCTCACCTTCGTAGCGAAGGGCGTGATCCATACCGCCGGAATTTTTATAGAATTTGATGAAGTTGACCGATGCGCCGTTGCGCGTGCCTTCAATCTCGGCGTTCGCGACAGTGCCTGCCCCTGGTCGCGTAAGATTTGGCTCTTGCATCGCGCCGGTGAACGCCCCGGCAACTTCTTCGATCTGAACGTTGAAGACGGTCTCAGGACCAGCACCTCGCGGATAGCGATACGCGCCGCTCCAACTGCCTGTCAGCGAGGAGCGGCGCGTAGGCATTCGATCAAGCCTTGCCCATCGCCTTGTCGACATTATCCGCCACCGCATCGAGGAAGCCTTCGGTGGTGAGCCAGGCTTGTTGATCGCCGACAAGCAGCGCCAAATCCTTCGTCATCTGACCGGCTTCGACGGTGTCGACGGTCACCTTCTCGAGCAGCAGCGCGTAGTCGATGAGCGCTTGGTTGCCATCGAGCTTGCCGCGATGGGCGAGGCCGCGCGTCCAGGCGAAGATCGAGGCGACGGAGTTGGTGCTGGTCGGTTCGCCCTTTTGGTGTTGGCGATAGTGACGCGTGACGGTGCCGTGCGCGGCTTCGGCTTCCATCGTCTTGCCGTCCGGCGTGATCAGCACGGACGTCATCAAGCCGAGCGAACCGAAGCCTTGCGCAACCGTGTCGGACTGGACGTCGCCGTCATAGTTTTTGCAGGCCCAGATATAGCCGCCGCTCCACTTCAGCGCGGAGGCGACCATGTCGTCGATCAAGCGGTGTTCGTAGGTCAGCTTGCGCTTGTCGTATTCGGTTTTGAACTCGGCGTCGAAGATCTCTTGGAAGATATCTTTGAAACGGCCGTCATAGGCTTTGAGGATCGTGTTCTTGGTCGAGAGGTAGACCGGATAGTTCTTCATCAGGCCGTAATTGAACGACGAGCGGGCGAACTCCTTGATGCTCTCATCGAGGTTATACATCGCCATGGCGACGCCCGAGCCTGGCGCCTTGAACACTTCCTTCTCGATCACCGTGCCGTCTTCGCCGACGAACTTGACGGTGAGCGTGCCTTTGCCGGGGAAGCGGAAATCGGTGGCGCGGTATTGGTCGCCGAAGGCGTGACGGCCGACGACGATCGGTTGCGTCCAGCCCGGCACGAGGCGCGGCACGTTCTTGCAGATGATAGGTTCGCGGAAGATGACGCCGCCAAGGATGTTGCGGATGGTGCCGTTCGGGCTCTTCCACATTTCCTTCAGGTTGAACTCTTTCACGCGCGCTTCGTCGGGCGTGATGGTCGCGCACTTTACGGCGACGCCGTATTGCTTGGTGGCGTTGGCGGCGTCGATGGTGATCTGGTCGTTGGTGGCGTCGCGGCTTTCGACGCCGAGGTCGTAATATTTGAGATCGATGTCGAGATAGGGATGGATCAGGCGCTCTTTGATCGCCGCCCAGATAATCCGGGTCATCTCGTCGCCGTCCATATCGACGACCGGATTGTCCACCTTGATCTTTGCCATCGTGCTCGCTGCCTTTCGCGTTCGGGAAGTTGCGCGCGTGGTAGCAGCTAGAGGGGCAGAGGCAAACCGACGGGCGGCGCTTATTCGTCGCGCGCTTGGGAGATGCCGGCGAGTTCGCTGGCGCTCAGCACTTCGTAATCCTCGCCGACAGGCGCGGGCGTTGCGTCGAGCGGAATGCCAGTATCGCGGCGCCGGGTGGTGCGCGGCTGTTGCGGGGCGGGGGCTGGCGCCTCGGTTGCGACCGGGAGGGGAAGCTCTGGAAAAGTCGCGGCGCTCGGTACCTCTGCCGGTTCCGGATACTTGAGTGGCGACGGCCGTAAGTATGGCGCGACCCAAATCACAGCAATTAGAGCCGCAAAAGCGAGCGCAACCGCTATAAAGCGGCCCATGGTCCAGCCACGCGCGAGTGCACGCTTGCGGCTGGGCCGCTTATCGGAAATGACACCCGCCGTCATGTGCCAGGACTGCTCCAAGAGATGACACGCGCACGAAACATGCCGCCCCCGATCGAGGAGGAATGGCCCGCCGTGTGTCTGGTGCGCCCCCAAATGGGAGAAAACATCGGCGCGGTGGCGCGTGTTTTGTTGAATTTTGGCCTGAAATCGCTCCGGCTGGTAGCGCCCCGCGACCGCTGGCCGAACCCGAAAGCTGAGGTGGTCGCGGTCGGCGCGGACGTGGTTTTGAAGAATGCGCGAGTCGAGTGGACGATCGAGGAAGCGCTCGCCGACGCGACTTTGGTTATCGCCGCAACGGCGCGTCCGCGCGGCCTGGAAAAGCCGGTGTGGAGCGCGCGCGAGACGGCCCTCAATATCCGCGCGGCACTAGCGCTGGGTGAGCGGCCGGTGGTGATGTTTGGGCCAGAGGCGGCGGGTATGGAGACGGAAGAGATCGCCCGCGCTGATGCGATCATGACGCTGCCGGTTAATCCGGGTTTTGCGTCTTTGAACTTGGCCAATGCGGTGGCGGTGTTCGCCTTTGCTTATGCCGAAGCGCGGCAAGTCGAGGAATTGCCGTCTTGGTTTCGCGATACTGAGAGCGAACCGGCGACGCAGGAGGAGTTGGAGAAGCTTTTCCTTCATCTCGAACAGGAACTCGAGCACGGCCGGTTTTTTCATCCGCTCGACAAAGCGCCGCTGATGAAGCGCAATCTGCGCGCAATCTTCCTGCGGGCGCGGCTGACGCAACAAGAAGCTCAGACCATGCGTGGCGTGATCAAAGCGCTGACCATTGGGCGCGGCGGGCGCAAGAAAGATGACGTGTAGGAAATGACTTTCCCCCGGTGGGGCAAAGCGGTTATCCACATGGCGGGCTGGTCGCTGGGGAAAACTAGACTCGCATGGGCAACGCCAAGCGACGTGTAAAACCTGTTGCGAAAGAGATGCCGCGCGTGGCGTCGAACGACCTCGTTCCGTGGGGCGGCGAGCACGTCGATGTCGATCGCTTCTGGGCTGAGAGCTGGATCGATCTGCTCAATCGTCAGCGCTGGCTGGCGAAGAAGATGAAGCTTGAGAACGCGCCTTGGGAAGTCGACCAGAACGCTGGCATCATTCAGTTTGCGCGCAAGGACGGCGCATTGGTGACGGCGCCAGTGCAGATCGTCGGCGCGTGGAATCCGCGCAGCGGCATGTTCCGCTGGGGCTGGGATCATCCGATGGTGGTTCCACGCTTGCGCATTGATGCGGAGCGGACGCGCTGGTTCGGCGACAAGCATGGCCTCGGTGAACTGACGCAAAAGTCGCTCAAAATGGATGAGCAGCAGGCCTGGCAGATGACGGCGCTGGCGATGAAGGTGAATGGCTCTTACGGCGTCTATCGCGCGCCGACCGATGGTCCGGTGATCTTCATGACGCTCGGCGAGCCGAAGGTGAAGAAGCCAGTGCGCGCTTAAGCCGGAACCGTTCAAGCTCCCGCACGATTGTCCTCCGACCGATGAGGGAGGACGACCAATGAGATATGTTTTGTGCGCGGCGCTTGCTGTGCTGGCCGCTGCCTGCGGCGATAATGGCGCAAGCGATGATGTTCCGCCTCCCGCGCCGCCGATCACGACGGTTGCACTTGAGCCGCTCGCGGGCACCGATGTGCAAGGCCAGCTCGATGGCGAACTTGGTTGCTCGTTCACGGTTGGCGATGACGTGCTGATCATTGCGATGGGCAATGTCGATCCGACGGATGTAAGCGAAGCGTTGGCTAAACGGGAAGGTCGTGTCGAGGAATTGGATGCGACAGCGCCGGGTGGGTATGACGGCATGGTCGAAGGCGCGTCGTTCTCTGGCGGTGATTTATCGATCGAGGTGCAAACCGATTTGCGCAACGAAACTGGCAACGAACAAGTCGCTTACGCTGCGCGGCTGACAGTGTCGCAAACCGATGGTGCGCTGCGGACCTATAACGGCGCGTGGACTTGCGGACCGTAAGCTAGCCTGGATCGGCGCGCGGGCCTTTCAGAACGATCTGCATGCGCTCGGCTGGAAATGGCTTCGCAAGCGCGCGCGCTTCATCCGGTGAGCCGTGCATCCAGGTTTCGAGATCGTCGCCGGTTAGGATGACTGGCATCGCGGCGGCGTGGATGGGGCTGGTCAGTTCGTTCGCGTCGGTGGTGAGTATGGAGAAGAGCAGGTGCTCGCCATCTTCTTTGCCACGGACACCGGTCCATGGCCGCCATATGCCGGCGAAGCAGAAGAGCGGGCGGCTCTGATCGAGCGCGAACCAGTGCGCGATCTTTGGCGTGGTATCCGTGTATTCGACGAAACTTGTCGCCGGCACGAGGCAGCGAAACGCGGGTTTATCGAGCCAGTTGCGCCAATAATTTGAAGTGAGATTGCGCACGTTGGTGACGGGGCGTTTCGATGCCGCTGACGGCGGCGGAAATCCCCAACGCATGGTGACGACTTCGCGCACGCCGTCTTGCGCGGTGCGCACCACGGGTGCGAGCTGACCTGGGAAAATGTCCGGCAGCGGCGGCTGATTGCCGGTGTTGTCGCGCATGGCGCGGACGTAAGCCGTCAGCGCTTCGCGTGACTTCGTCATAGAGTAGAGATTGCACACCGAAGCGAAGATGGCGCCTCAGTCGACGGGATGCCACTTTTGCTTTGGGCGCGCCGGTGGCGCGTCGCCGCCTTTGCGCTTTGGCTTGCCCTTGTCCTTAGGGTTGGGGCGCGGCTGTTGCTGCGGCGCTTGCTCGGCGCGTGCGGGACGCTCGCTGCGTTGCGGTGGTGCACGCTCAGTCCGCTCCTCGCGCTGCGGGCGCTCGCGTGGTGGCGCGCGCTCGGCGCGTTCAGCGCGTTGCGGTGGTCCGCGTTCGGCACGGTGAGGGCGCGTCTCTTGCGGCGGGCCATCTAGCCGAGTGGCGTAGATTTGCTTTTCGATGTGACCGTTCTGGCCGAGGTTCGAGAAGAACATATCGATGCTGGCGGCGTCGATCTCGATGTGGGTTTCGCGTTGTTGGATTCGGATCGTGCCGAGCTGGCGTTTATTAATGCCGCCGGCTTTGCAGATCATCGGGATTAGCCAACGCGGTTCGGCTTGCTGTGCGCGGCCGACGCTGAGCGACACCCAGACGCCGCCGGAGAAATTGTCAGCGTGACGTGAGGCGCGTTCGGGACGTTCGCCGCGATCAGGTGTTTCTGACCATGCAGGCGTTGGCGCGAGGTCTTCCGGCGCCGCTTGTCCTTTGCGATAAAGGCGCACGAAAGCGGCAGCGATGCGTTCGACATCGTGCTCTTGCATCAGTCGGCTGATGATGGCCTGCTCGGATGTGCTCGGCGCCTCTTGCAAGATGGAGTCAGCGAGCAGGCGTTCATCGTCGCGGCGCTTGATGTCTTCGACGGAGGGCGGTTCGCCCCATTTGGCGTTGATGTTGGCGTCGCGGAGCAAGCGCTCGGTGCGGCGGCGCGCCGAGTAGGGCACGATCAACACGCTGGCGCCTTTGCGTCCGGCGCGGCCGGTGCGACCGCTGCGGTGGAGCAGCGCTTCGGTGTTCTTCGGCAGATCGGCGTGGATGACGAGTTCGAGGTCCGGCAAATCGATGCCGCGCGCGGCGACGTCGGTGGCGACGCAAACTTGGGCGCGGTGATCGCGCATCGCTTGCAGCGCATGCGTGCGGGCTGATTGACTGAGTTCGCCGGAGAGCGCCACCACGGAAAGTCCGCGGTTTTCGAAGCGGCTGGCTAAGCGCGTGACGGCCGCGCGGGTGCCGCAGAAGACGATGGCGTTGGTCGCATCGTAATAGCGGAGCACGTTGAAGATGGCGTTCTCGGACTCATGGCCGGCGGCGACGAGGGCGCGGTATTCGATGTCGGCGTGTTGTTTCTGGCCGGTGACGGTGCTGACGCGAACGGCGTCGCGCTGATAAGTTTTCGCTAGCGTCTCAATCGCGCGCGGCATGGTGGCCGAGAACATCAACGTGCGGCGCTCGGCGGGCGAGGCGTCGAGGATGTGTTCGAGTTCTTCGCGGAAGCCGAGATTGAGCATCTCATCGGCTTCATCGAGCACGACGGTTTGTAGGCCATGCATCTCGAGCGAGCCGCGGCGAATGTGATCGACCAAGCGCCCCGGCGTGCCGACCACGATGTGTGCGCCTTGGTTTAGAGCGCGGCGTTCGTCGCGCGCGTCCATGCCACCGACGCATGAAGCGATGCGGCCGCCAGCGGGTGCGAATAGCCATTCGAGTTCGCCGCGTACTTGCATGGCGAGTTCGCGTGTCGGCGCGATGATCAGCGCTTTCGGGGCTTGCGCCGGTTCGAGGCGGTTGCGTTCACCAAGAAGGGCGGCGCCAAGCGTCAGGCCGAAGGCGACGGTTTTGCCGGAGCCGGTTTGGGCTGAGACGACGAGGTCGCGCTCCTGCACGTCGGCCGCGAGCACGGCGTCCTGCACTGGCGTTAACGTCTCGAAGCCACGCTCGGCGAGCGCGCGGGCGAGCGCGGGATGGACATGGTCGAAGGCGGACATCGGAATCTTTCAGGCCTCGCGCGAGGGGCGAGGCGTCTCTGCAAAGACGCGGTGTAGAGCAAAGCGCCGCAAAAGACGATGCCGGTTCGCGTTTGGGGCTAGCGTTTATCTGCAGTGCTGGTGCGCGGATCGCGGCGCGTAAAGCGCCTTAATCGTCAACCACAGCCCCAACCATCTCGTGGCCTTCTCCGCCGAGGATTTCGAGCTTTAGGATCGTGCCCTCAGCAATTTCGTCGTCGCTATCGACGTAGGTGACGCCGTCGATTTCGGGGGCGTCGGCTTTGGTGCGGAAGGCGTAGGCTTCTGCGTCTTCGTCCCAGCCGTCGCAGATGGCGTCGACGGTTTTGCCGATCATGGATTGGAGGCGCTGGTGAGCGAGTGTGGTTTGCACTTCCATGAAGCGGTCGTAGCGATCGTTGACGTCGTCTTGATCGACGTGATCGGGAAGATCGCGTGAGGGGGCGCCGTCGACATTTTCGTATTTGAACACGCCGGCGCGATCGATTTCGGCTTCTTCGATGAAATCGAGCAGCGTTTCGAAATCGTCTTCGGTCTCACCCGGGAAACCAACGATGAAGCTCGAGCGGATGGTGAGGTCCGGGCAGATTTTGCGCCAGGACTTGATGCGATCGAGGACTTTGTCCTGGTTGGCGGGGCGGCGCATGGCTTTCAGCACGTTCGGTGAGGCGTGCTGGAAGGGGATGTCGAGGTACGGCAGGATTTTGCCTTCGGCCATGAGGCCTACGACTTCATCGACGTGGGGATACGGGTAGACGTAGTGGAGCCGCACCCATGCGCCCAGATCGCCGAGCTCTTTGCAGAGATCGTAGAATTTGGCGCGGACCATGCGGTCCTTCCATTTGCTCTCGGAATATTTGACGTCGACGCCGTAGGCCGACGTGTCTTGACTGATGACGAGCAGTTCTTTGACGCCGGCTTTCACCAGCGACTCTGCCTCTTTCAGCACGGCGTTGGCGGGGCGCGAGACGAGGTCGCCGCGAATGCTGGGGATGATGCAGAAGGTGCAGCGATTGTTGCAGCCTTCGGAGATTTTCAAATAGGCGTAGTGGCGCGGCGTCAGGCGATAGCCGCCTTCGGGCACGAGATCGATTTTCGGATCGTGGACTTGCGGCAGGTGCGTGTGCACGGCGCCGACGACGGCCTCGTATTGGTGCGGGCCGGTGATCTCGAGCACTTTTGGGTGCGCTTCGCGGATCAGCGACTCTTCCTTGCCGAGGCAGCCGGTGACGATGACTTTGCCGTTCTCGGCGATGGCTTCACCGATGGCGTCGAGGCTTTCGGCTTTGGCGCTATCGAGGAAGCCGCACGTGTTGACCACGACGAGGTCGGCGCCTTCGTAAGAGCCACTGAGCTGATAGCCCTCGGAGCGCAGGCGCGTGATGATGCGCTCGCTATCGACGAGGGCTTTCGGGCAGCCGAGCGAGACGACGCCGATGGTGGGGGCTTTTGTGGACATTGAGGCGGGGGCTTAGCGGAAAGTGAGCTGGAGCCCAAGGGTCAAAGCTGCGTTGTCAGGCGGTCTTGCTTGCGTCTAGATGCGCGCGGGGGAGATTGAATGCGCTTCTTTCGTCAGATCGGCGATCTTAAGGGCTGGAAGCGTTTCGGCTTCGAAGTCGGCATCATTGTTATCGGCTTGAGCATCACGCTGATCGCGCAAGAGCTGATCACCAACGCCAGCCGCGCCCGCGAAACGCGCCAAGCAGTCGACGCGGTCGAGGTTGAACTCGTCCAGATTTGGTTTTTCGCCAACGAACGCGCCGCTTTGGAGCCATGCCGCCGCGCGCAATTTGAAGCGCTAAGCGAGCGCTTGCAGCGTGCTGATGCACACTGGACGCCTGACGGCCTCGAACAACCGTCGCAAAGTTCTGATGTCTATATGCTGCCTTCTGTGCTCCGCACGCCGTTGCGGCCGTTCCCGGACATGTCGTGGCAAGCACTGCTCACCAGCAATGCCGCCACTGAGTTGGATCGCGCCCAATTCGCAACGCTGGGAAACATCTTCAATATCGTTTCTGAGATGCGAGGCCTACAGATCGAGGCATGGCGTCTAAAGGGCCGGCTTGCACATCTCAGCGTGGCTGGTCCGATGTCAGCTTCAGAGCGGCGCACGGCCTACGACGCCTTCGGCGAATTGGCGGCGATTGAAGCTCTTGTCGCCGCGGATGCGATCGACTTAGCGCGCGCCATCTCGATCATCGATTTTCGCAATGAGCGTATCTTCGACCCCGCACGTTTCGGCATATCCGCTGAGGAGTTGGAGGCCGGCTTGCTTGCGCAAATCGCAGAGGCGCAATCAAGTTACGGCACATGCTATGACGCCAGCCAGCATCAGGCATTCCTTGACCTCTACAACCGCGTGACCGGCGGCAATCTGATGGTCCCGCCGCGCGAGGCCGCGCCGTGATCTTGCGCCGCATCGTAGCGCATTTCCGCAAGCAGGAATGGACGGCGCTTGCGCTCGATTTTTTGATCGTGGTGCTTGGCGTGTTTGTCGCCACGCAGGTGAGCAATTGGAACGAGGCGCGCGAGGCGCGAGCGCGAGCGGAAGTCTATAGCGCGCGTCTTGCCGACGATCTCCGCCACGAGGCGTGGCAGGCGGAATATCTCATCGCCTACTACAACGAGGTGCTCATCAATGCCGAGCGCGCGGTCGGTGCGTTGACGGACGGGGCGCCGATGTCGGACGAACAGCTCCTAATCAGCGCGTATCGCGCCACCCAATATCTCTTCTACGGAACACGGCGTGCGACGTACGATGAAATGGTCGCGACCGGCGACATCGGATTGATCGCCGACCGGCGCCTGCGCGAAACGGCGCTCACGCTCTATAGCGATCCGACCGTTGGCTTCGTCACGGATGAAGCCAGGATTTCGGAGTATCGCTTACTTTTCCGCCGCTCCATGCCCGCGGACGTGCAGCGCGCGCTGCTCGATGATTGCGGCGACCGCATCATTGAGCCCGGTGATTTTGAAGGCATTGTCGGCTCCCTCAATTACCCCTGTACGCTCAACTTGCCAGCGCAGAAAATCCGCGCCGCCGCCGCACGGCTGCGCGGCGATCCGGCTCTAGTCGCAGCGCTGCAGCTTCGTTTCGCTGACATTGAGACCGCCATCGGCAATCTTGAGAACGGTACCCCTGGCCTTCTCGACAATCTGCGCGCGATCAGCGGCAGGAGCGCGCCATGATACTCCGCCGATCATCGCGCACTTTCGCAAGCAGGAATGGACGGCAATCGGGATCGATTTTCTGATCGTGGTGCTAGGTGTTTTCGTTGCGACGCAGGTGACGAACTGGAACGAGGAGCGTCAGGCGGCCGTTCGGCGCGATCAGATCGTGGCGTTGCTGGTCGCGGACTTGCGCGACGGCCAAGGTGCGCAGGGTGGGTTTATACGGGATATCGAAGCGGGCGTCGCACGCTGGCAGGAATCGTTCTCTGCCGGCAATTTGCCGCCGCCGTATTACTTGCGCATCGAAGGTTCGGATACCGCGCCAAGGACGTGGGAGACGCTTCAGCGGATGGATCTGGGCGACACGTTGGACCCGGTGACGCTGTTCGATCTGGGTTTCTATTGCTCTGAACTCGATGGTGTGGGCGTAAAGTACGTTCGGTACGTGACGTTCGTCGAGAATGAGATTTTGCCGAACTTGGGGCGTGATCCGTCGTTCTTTTATACCGCCGACAGATCGGCGCTGAAGCCCGAGTATGCTGCGAACGTAGAGCGCGCGAGGGACTTTGGGCGTGAGAGCAATCGCTTGCGGATATGGTCGAATTGCCTCGTGTACCGACTTGAGGCGCGTCGGACGTTTGAGCAGAGCTGTAGGCGTGCAAACTACAGGCTCGAGGGCATGCCGGAGTTGGAAGCAGCGCCGATCCTGCGGATCATCAGGTTTATGGGACGCTTTGGCCAGGAGAGAGCGAGTGCTCGCGCTCGCGGCTTCAGAGCTGTTATCGGTCAAGAGGCGCGTTGCCTTGAAGCTCATTTTGCGATGGCGCTGACACGAGCAAGACGCCCGCGCCTTCGGGTATGATCAGGATTTCCTGACCTACCTTCCATCCCTGAGCTTCGCAGATGTCTTGCGGGATAGTGATCTCGAACTCGGACGATAGAGTTGCGGTATGCGACATTGTCAGGCCTTCTACGCCGCCGCCGCCGTAAGTTTCACACCCAGCTCGCGCATGACGCTAATGGTCGTCGCGAGGGTCGGATTTCCGTCGAGACTGAGGCTCTTGTAAAGCTGTTCGCGCGAGCGGCCGGATTTTTCGGCGACGTCTGTCATGCCTTTGGAGCGTGCGACAATGCCAAGCGCATGAGCGACAAAACCGGGGTCATTTGCCTCGAAAGCCTCATCGAACGCGGCTTGCAGAAAGGCGGCCACGTCTTCGGACGTGTTGATGAAGTCGGCTGCGTCGAATGCGGATGTTTTCACCGTCTTAGCCATCGTTCTCTTCCTTCCAAGCTTCCCAAAGCGCCTTCGCCGACTTGATGTCTTTGGACTGAGTGCTCTTGTCGCCGCCAACCAACAATATGATCAGGGTCTTGCCCCTGGCTCCGAAGTAGACCCGATAGCCCGGTCCGTAGTCGATCCGCGTTTCGCTGACGCCTACGCCGACGGGTTTAACGTCGCCTAGGTTGCCCGCGCCCATCCGTGCGAGGCGAGCAGTTACACGAGCCAAGGCTTGACGGTCCTTTAAGTCGGTCAGCCAGTTCCGGAACGTCTCAGTCTGGATGATCTCCGGCATGAGGAAATGTAGTGTTTAAACTACAGCCAGTCAAGCGCGTCGCGACAGCTGCTGCGAATGACTTGCAGGAGCGGTCGCGATCGGCTAGCTTTTCTTTGCGGCTGACTCTCAGTTGCCGGAAATGTCTTTGCTTACAGAGAAGTGCGGGATGTACGTCTGCAACTGTAACGGTGTGACTCGGGCGGAAGTGGATGAAGCCATTTCCGCTGGCGCGCAGGGCCCGGAAGCGGTGCTCGCCCATCACGGGTGCGAGCCAGCTTGCGGGCGCTGTCTGCCTGAGATCGCCGATGGCATTTCTAGCGGCGGTATGGCCTGCGCCAAGCGGAGCCTCGTCGCAGCGGAGTAAGCGCGATGAAGGGCGATGCGGACGTCATCAAGAAGCTCAATGTCATTCTCACGAATGAGCTGACGTCGATAAACCAATATTTCTTGCATGCGCGGATGTATCAGTCCGACGGCTACGGCAAACTCGGCAAAAAGACGTACGAAGAATCCATCGAAGAGATGAAGCACGCGGACCGGATCATAAATCGGATCCTGCTGCTTGAAGGTCTGCCGAACCTCCAGAACCTGAACAAGCTCCAGATCGGCGAGAGCGTGCCTGAGCGGCTCGCTGCTGATCTTGTCGCCGAGAAAACAGGGCATCAGGGCATCAAGGAAGGCATCGAGCTCGCCGAGGCGAAGAAGGATTACGTGACGCGCGATCTGCTGGTTGAATTGCTCGACGACACCGAAGAGCACATCGATTTTATCGAGACGCAGCTCCAGAACCTCGATCAACTTGGCCTGCAAAACTATCTGCAAAGCCAGTACGAGTTGGATAGCAATCCCGAGTGATCAGCGGCGGAGCGAAGGCGTGGCTTCGAAGCGCGCGATTTCGGTGAAGCCGTCACCGGCTTTAAGCGTCGCTGTGTCTTCGTCGTTTAGCAGCAGCCATTCTCCGGCTGCCTCGAAGGTCGCGAACTGACGGACGTCAGCCCACGGGCTGCGCTCGTCGTTACGCTTGGCGAGCCAGTGGCTCAGAAAACGTTGGCCCGCCGCGCTTTCGCAGACCCAGCCGGAGCGGCGCATAAACAAGAGTCCGAGCGGCTCGAAGAGTGCGCGGTGCGCTTTGAACAGGCCGTCGAGATCGCTTTGCGAAATCGTCGACACCTCGACGTCGGCATGGATCACGCTAATGCAGTCAAAGCCGAGCCAGATCGGGTTGGCGGCATTGAAAGCGGCGTGATCGAACAATTCTTGCGCGCGCATGGGGCCGGTGTATTCCACGCGGCTGAGCTCAAGCTCTTGATTGTGACGCAGCACGATCGCCAAGGCGCAATCCTCCAGCCGTCAGTGTGTTGGCCGGAGCGGTTGATGAAGGGTAAAGTCGGCTGCGACCGGCTGTGCTTTACGGATCAACGTGTTTGCGCTGCGACAGGCGCTTCGGCGCGGAAGATTTCGGTGAAGCCTTCGCCGGCTTGGACCTTCTCGATCTCGCCCGGACGCAGCAGCAGCCACTCCGCAGCGCCCTCATAGCTCTCGAATAGCCGCAGATCGCTGGACATCGCTTCACGCTTTTCGCGCGGGTCGCCGATCCAATGGCGGACGTGGGTCATAGCGGCGGCGCTGAGGCAGAGCCAGGCGGCGCGGCGTAAGATCAGGAAGTTGAGCGGCTCGTAGATCGCGCGGTACTTGCCGGAGAGGGCGTCGAGTTCGGCGAAATTGATGCTCAAAAAGTCCGCCCCCGGCTGGACGACGCTTAGGCAATCATAGGTCACCCAAGTTGGATTGGCGGCATTGAAGGCGGCTAATTGGCTGAGTTCAGCCATGCTGACCGCGCCGATGTAATCGACCCGGTTCAACTCCAGCCGCTCATTGTGCCAAACCACCAGGGTCACGAGGCGCTCTCCTCGTGTCACAAGTGCGCTCGTGCGCTTGAGGAACGGTTAAGGACCGGGATTTGACTTAGCCCGGCCGTTCCGCCAAAAGCCCCGCTTTCGCGCTCGGACCCCGTTCTGGGTGCGGATGATGCTGGTTGACGGGCGAACCGCCAGGGTAGTCGCGATCTCGTTTGTGAGATCGCCGGGCCCCGTCAGAAGAAGAAGGCGCATCGAGCGCATGACTAAGCGTATCCAAGCTAAATACAAATCGGACCGCCGTTTTGGCCAGAACCTCTGGGGCCGCCCGAAATCACCCGTAAACAAGCGCCAATACGGCCCCGGCCAGCACGGCCAGCGCCGCAAGGGCAAGACCTCTGACTTCGGCCTCCAATTGGTCGCCAAGCAGAAGCTGCGCATGTATTACGGCAACATCACCGAAAAGCAGTTCCGCAAGACCTACGAAGAAGCCGCGCGCCGCAAGGGCAACACGGCCGAAAACCTCATTGGTCTGCTCGAGAGCCGCCTCGATGCGGTGGTCTATCGCTGCAAGTTCGTGCCGACCGTTTTCGCGGCGCGTCAGTTCGTGAACCACGGCCACGTCAAAGTGAACGGCCGTCGCGTCACCATCCCGTCCTACCTCGTGAAGGTTGGCGACGTGCTGGAGCTGCGCGACAAAGCCCGCTCGATGGCGCTGGTGCTTGAAGCGGTCGCCAGCGGCGAGCGCGACACGCCGGACTATCTCGAAGTCGACACCAAGGGCATGACGGCGCGTTACTCGCGTATCCCGACGCTCTCGGATGTGCCGTATCCGGTGCAAATGGAACCGAACCTCGTCGTCGAATACTACGCGAGCTAAAGTCCGATACCTGTAAGCTTAAAGGGCCTCCCGGAAGGGGGGCCCTTTTCGTATCAAGGCAGCGCATGACAACCGGTCGCTTCATCCTCGCGCTTCATTGCCCTGACGCCGTCGGCATTGTCGCAGCGGTGTCGGGGTTTTTGGCCGAGCGCGGTTTTTCGATCGAAGAGTCGAACCAGTTTCACGACCTGCCACGCGACGCGTTCTTCATGCGCACGGCGTTCTCTGCGTTAAAGCAAGCCGGTGAAGTAGAGGCGATCAGTGCTGCGTTCGAGCCTATCGCAGAGCGCTTCAAGATGGATTGGCGCCTATACGATACCGCCAAGCGTCCGCGTATCGTTGTCGCCGTCTCGCGCATTGGCCATTGTCTGTACGATCTCTTGCACCGTGAACAAACCGGCTGGCTTGGCGGTGAGATCGTCGCGATCGTCTCCAATCACGACGACATGGCGCCGATCGCACTGTGGCGCGATAAGCCCTATCACCAGATTGAAGTGACGCCGGAGACGAAAGTCGCAGCTGAGGCGCGGATGCTTGCGGTGGTGGAGGAGACTGGCGCGGAATTGCTGGTGCTTGCGCGCTATATGCAGGTGCTGACACCAGAGACGTGCGCTGCGCTCTCAGGGCGTTGCATCAACATCCACCACTCGTTCCTGCCGAGCTTCAAAGGTGCTCATCCCTATAAGCAAGCGCATGCGCGCGGCGTGAAGATCATTGGCGCGACCGCCCATTACGTGACGCCGGACCTTGATGAGGGGCCGATCATAGAGCAGGCCGTTAGCCGGGTGTCGCATCACCATACGCCTAAGGACTTTATCGAAATGGGTCGCGATCTGGAGTGCCAGGTGTTGGCGCGCGCGGTTCGGTGGCATGTGGAGCGGCGGGTAATCATCACCGGCGCGAAGACTGTCGTTTTCACCTGAGGAGATCGCATGTCGCATTCACTTGAAGAGATCGACGCCGCGGTTTTGGTTGGGCCAGGCGAGAAGTCTGACCTGCAGGCGCGCGATACCCTTTGCGGATCGTTGTTTGCAGACAAGGCCGAGGCTGAAGAGGCTACAAAGGTCAAATCGAAAGAGATCGATGCGCTGCAAGATCGGCTTTACGCCGAAGGCTCGCGCGCGTTGCTGGTGGTGCTTCAAGGCATGGACACGTCGGGCAAGGACGGCACGGTGCGCGGCGTGTTCAACAAGTGCGGACCGCTGGGCGTGCGGGTGACGCCGTTCGGGCGGCCGACGGATATCGAACTGGCGCATGATTATTTATGGCGCGTTCATGCGGCAGCCCCGCGGCGCGGTCATATCGGTGTCTTCAACCGCTCGCACTATGAAGATGTTCTGGTCGGGCGCGTGCGCCAATTGGCGCCAGCTTACGAAATCGAGCGGCGTTACGACCAGATCAATGCGTTCGAAAAGCACCTGACCGAGAACGGCACGACAGTGCTGAAGTTCATGCTGAACATCTCAAAGGACGAGCAGCGAGAGCGCTTGCAGGCGCGGCTCGATGACGAAGCCAAGCATTGGAAGTTTAATGCGGGCGACCTCGAGGACAGAAAGCTTTGGGATGATTATCAGCGCGCTTACGAAATCGCGCTTGATCGCTGCTCAACCGCACACGCGCCATGGCGCGTGGTGCCTGCGGATAAAAAGTGGCGCCGCAATGCGATCATCGCGCACGTCGTTCATGCAACGCTGACGCAGATGGATCCGCAATATCCGAAGGTCGATTGGAAGCCGTCGGATTTTCAGATCGTTTGATCACTTACCCGTGGCGCTCGGTTCTTGTTTGATAATGCCGAGCGAGATGACGCGCTTTAGCGCTTCGTCGGGCGGGATCGCGAGGGGGCGGAGTGTGGCGCGCGGCAAGTAGAGCAAGAAGCCTGATGTCGGGATCGGCGCTTGCGGGACGTACACGGCGACGAGGTCTGCGCCGATGTCTTCGGCGACTTCGCTCGTGTCTTCGTTGGTGATGAAGCCAATCGCATAGGAGCCGGGCTGCGGAAACTCGACGAGCACGGCTTGCTTAAACGAGGTGCGCTCGGGCGCGGCGACTTGTTTGAACACTTGCTTTGCGCCGCCATAGATGGTGCGCACCAAGGGCAAATTAGCGATGCCGCTGTCGGCGGTGTTGACGATCCAGCGGCCGACGAGATTACCCGCGAGTGCGCCAATCAAGGTCAGTGCGGCAATCGCCAGCAACACGCCGCCGCCAGGAATGCTCGTCAGGAAGTCGATCTCGGGCGGCACCAGCGGCTCGACGCGCGTGTCGATGAAGGTGACGACGAGATAGATCAGCCATGCGGTGACGACGAACGGAAGCACCAGCGCCACGCCCGAGAGGAACGAATTGCGCAGCCACGCTAGGAGATTGAACTGTTGTGCGTCGTCGGGGGAGGCCATGCGTCGGATGTAGGCCAAGCTGCTCTAGGGCGGAAGCTCGGCTGATGCGCCGAGCCTGCAGTTCCTGACGACAGACTGCTTAGGCTGGGAGAGCGACGCCCTTGTCCGCAAACAACGCTTTCAGTTCACCCGTCTGGAACATCTCGCGGATGATGTCGCAGCCGCCAATGAACTCGCCTTTGACATAGAGCTGCGGGATGGTCGGCCAGCTGGTGAAGTCCTTCACGCCTTGGCGGATGTCATCGTCGGCCAGCACGTTCACGTCGAGATACTCAACGCCGACATGATCGAGGATGCGCACAACTTGGTTGGAGAAGCCGCACTGCGGTTGATCAGCGGTGCCCTTCAAGAACAGGACGACGTCGTTTTCGGTGACGGTGCGGCGGATGGTTTCGATCGCGTCGGACATAAAGGCTCCTTCAATCGCGCACTTAAGGGCGCGCGCGTCCCGCATCAAGTTGTCTTGGTTCCGGTTTCGAGCGCCAAGGCGTGTAGTTCACCGCCCATGCGGCCCTTGAGGGCGGCGTAAACCATCTGGTGCTGGGCGACGCGGGTTTTGCCCTGGAAGGCGTCGGACCGCACCACCGCGCGATAATGGTCGCCGTCTCCGGCCAGGTCGTCGATGCGGATGTCGGCGTCTGGGAAGGCCTCGCGGAGCAGATTCTCCAACGCCTGAACGGACATAGCCATGAACTTGAAGCCTCGGATGCCCCTAGGGCGCTAAAACTATCGCCTTTTTAGGGCCGTCAGGAACACATGACGATCACGAAAGTTTTGATTGCGTGCAAGCGCGCCTTAAGGGCATCTGCAAGACGGGGGCAAGCGACCCGCAAGGATCGCGCACTGCGTGGGAGACGTTGACAAGGGCGCCATTTCCGAAAATTTAGGCGCACGGTGACAGAGGCCGTCTGGGACATCAGAACCGCGCGGGTAGCGGCGTATCCAGACTGACATTGGCGAGCGCAGCGGTTTCAACTCCGGCAGGGGGTCAAGATCGCTCGAATCGCCAAGTTCTCGCGTCAGACGAATAAGGCGGCGTGGCTGCGTGGGTGCTGTAAGCGCTCATCAGTTCGCCGAAAGTAATTTTAAGGCAGAGGCAAAAGGGCAGACAATGAGCTTGATTTCTTCGGTGCTGGTGTTCGCACAGCAAGGTGCGGCGCCAGCCGCTCAACCGGGTGCAGCACCCGCTCCGGGCGCTACGCCCCCACCGGCCGCGCCAGCGCCTACGGACGCGGAAGTCGCCGCCGCCCAGGCACGTGGCGCTGAAGCAAACGCCGACGCCGCCGGCCACTCCAATGTGAGCTTGATGGAGCTCGTGCAGGAGCTCAACGCCGTCGAACTCGGCGTCATCATCATCCTCGGCCTCTGTGCAATTTACGCCGTCGCGCTGCTGTTCGAAAAAATCTATGTCATGCGCAAAGCGACAGGCGAGACGAAGAACTTCCTCTCGGCTTTCCGCAAAGCCAATTCGGTTGAAGAAGCCGAAGCCATCGTCCGCAAGCTGCCGAACTCCGGCATCAAGTCGATGTTCGACGCAGGCATGGGCGAAGTTCGCCGCACCCAAGACCTCGGCCTCTACACGATGCGCGACGCGCGCGATCACACGATGCAGCGCGTCCAATCGGCCATGCAGACACGCCAGAACGAACACCTTGAAGATCTCGGCTCGTCGATGACCTTCCTCGCGTCGATCGGCGCCAACGCACCGTTCATCGGTCTGTTCGGCACGGTCTGGGGCATCATGGTGGCCTTCGTCGGCATCGCAAAGACGCAAACCACCTCGCTCGCGGTCATCGCGCCAGGCATCGCCGGCGCTCTGCTCGCCACCGCCGCTGGTCTCGCCGCCGCTATCCCGGCCGTGCTGATCTACAACTTCGCCGCCAAGCAAATCTCGAAGCAGGGCCAGAAGCTGGACGATTTCGCTGGTGAGTTCATCGCGCTCGTTTCGCGTGACATGGACCGTCGCGCCGGCTGATCCACTGACTTAACGGAGGATCCGCAATGGCGGGAAAACTAGCAGGAGGCGGCAAAAAAGGCCGCTTCGAGGTGACGGCCGATCCGAACGTTATTCCGTTCATTGACGTCATGCTCGTGCTGTTGATCATCTTCATGATCGCAGCGCCAATCTCGAGCGTAGATATTGAAGTCGACATGCCCACGTCGCGGATCGAGCCGTCTAAGCGGCCCCCGCGCCCGACTTGGGTGTCGGTGTCTGAAGGGGCGGGCGGCCTCGAGCTGCACGTCATGAACGACCCGGTATCATTCGATACGTTGGGTGAAGAGACGTACCAAGCGGTGCGCGAAAACGTGCCGCTGATTGCAGATGACGATTTCGAAGTTAAGGATCAGCGCATCTACATCCGTGCAGATGGCGAACTTGAGTATCGCAACGTCGTTCGCGTCATGAACCGTCTTCAGGACCGCGGCTTCACCAAAATCGGCCTCGTCGCCGAAGACCGGAGGATGTAACGCCATGGCAGGCAAAACATCATCCGGCGGCAAAGGCGGCCCGATGACGGATCCAAACGTGATCCCGTTCATCGACATTCTGCTTGTGCTGCTGATCATCTTCATGGTCACAGCGCCGATCCCAACGGTCGACATTCGCGTCGATCTACCGCCGCCGAACCCGGTTCCGATCCGGCTGGAAGGTCTAAATCCGACGATCGTGGGTATCCGCGAAACGCCGGCGGGTATGATCATCTTCGTCGACGAAGAAACGGTTCAGCTGGCGGATATTGGACGCGTCACGCTGATGCACGCGCAACGAAACAACACGGCTCTCGAGTTCAACGATCTCTACGCGGAAGCGCGGATTTTCGTGCGCGCTGATCAGACCACGGCTTACGCCAACGTCGTCAACGTGATGAGCCGTTTGCAAGAAGAGGGTTTCGCCAAAGTGGGCATCTTCTCTGAAACAGCGATGGAGGAGGGGTAACTTATGGTACAACTTCGCCTCATCTCGCTGGGCCTCGCTGGCCTCATCTGCGCGACGCTCGTGTGGATGGCGCTGACGCAGCAATTCAGCGCCATCACCGACATGTTCGAAGACCAAGACGCCGTTAAGGTGGAAATCGAACAGAAGGAAAAGCCGCCGCCACCACCGCCGCCGCCGCCGAACACGCCGCCGCCGCCGCCACCGCCCGAAATGCGCGTGCCGCCGCCGGATATGAGTGCTCCGCCGACGCCAACGCCGCTGCCGGTCGCTGTCGACCCGCCGCCGCAGCCGCCGACGCCTGCAGTTCTCACAGGTATGGTGTGGCTCGAGCGTCCTAGTTCGCAGGACTTTAACCGCTTTTATCCGACTCGCGCTTCCGAACGCGAGCAGGAAGGTCGGGTTGTATTGGACTGCATCGTGTCTGGTGATGGTCGCATTTCGTGCTCGGTGGCGTCGGAAGATCCTGCCGGGTGGGGCTTCGGTGAAGCGGCGTTGCGTATCTCGCGCAACTTCCGCGCTGCAGCGCAGACGTCAGACGGGCGAGCGACGACTGGTGGCCGGACACGCGTGCCGATCACGTTCCGCCTTGGCGGATAAGTCAGTCAATCTTGCTAAATCCGGAAGCCGCGATGTGATGAGCATCGCGGCTTCTCGTTTATGTGATCGCACCTCGCGCGCGTGTGATTATCGCTACGCGTAAGCCAAGCGCACGCTTCTCGCTTTAGGCCGCAACAACGCGGCGATACGGGAGGTTCGCATGACGCAATCTGTAAGCACGCGCGCTGCTTCTTTAGCTGCATCTGCAGCAATGCTTGGCGCTGGAGCACTTGTGGCGCTGACGGTCACCTACGAACTGCCACGCACGACTGATCCAATCATGGAGCCGCCAACGATCAACACCGCAATCGAGCAGCCACTGCCGCCGCCAGAGCCGACGATGCGCACTCAAACCCTGCGATTGAGTCCCGCTGATCGGGCGCCATTCATGGACCCGATCGTGGCTGATGCGGAGGCGCCTGAGATCGTGGATACGCCGCGCGCTTATGTCGGGCCGACGGACGTCCAAACAGTAACGTCGCCACATTGGCTGCGCACGCCGCGCGACCTGCAGCGCTATTTTCCGCGGCGTGCGTTGGAGCGCGGTGTGAACGGTGACGTCGTTTTGGATTGCCGCGTGCTGACGTCTGGGTTCCTGCAGTGTGGGGTGGTCTCAGAGACGCCGGCTGGATTCGGCTTCGCCAATGCGGCTTTACGCATCGCCGCAGATCATCAAATGCGCCCTGCCATGCGAAACGGCGCCGCTGTCGAGGGGCGCTACCGCATGCGCATTCCCTTCCGGGTTGACTGACAATTTCGTGTTTTGCTGGAGCATATTTTGGCCCTCTTTGGCTCGCACATGCCGGTCAAGAGGGCTAAACTATGTCTCGAGGGACGCAGGAGATTTTGGACATGAGAGTAGTTTTTGCAGGCGTAATCGCGTCGCTGTTGATGGCAGGTTCTGCGGTTGCGCAAACTGAGGGCACGGCCGCGCCCGTCGCCGTCTCGTCTTGCGGGGAATTGCCGGCTCAGCCTGCGCTTCCAGACGGCGCAGCAGCGGATCGCGAAGCGATGGAAGCGGGTAACGCGGCCTACACGGCGTGGTCGCAAGCGTATCACGCCAATCTGCAATGTCGTCGTGCCGAGGCAGAGTCTGCACGGTTGCTGTGGCAGGCCCACGTTGCTGCCTATAACGCTGGTGCTACAGCGCTCAACCAAGCAAACACCACATGGGAAGCCGACGTCGCTGAGTACAACGTCCGCAACCCTGCACGTCCTGCTCGCACCACCGGTCGTGCGGGCGCACGTGAATAATTAGTCCGCTGTTGAGCCGTCATGGCGCCAGATCGGCGTCATGACGGCCAATGCGACGGCGGCGATCGCAAGTCCGGTCGCCGGTATGAGTGCAGCTGTTCGCGTGCCGACTTCCGCTGCAGCGAACCCGACGATAGCCGAGCCGATCGGCGCTCCACCCATAAAGCCCATCGAATACACAGCAAGCACGCGGCCGAGATAGCGCTGGCCAGCGGCGGCTTGCACGATGGTGCGGCTCATCGAAATCGCAACGCCCGCCGCCAAGCCCCACAACACGGTGATGGCGATGAACCACGCGAATGGTTTGTCGGCGGCGAAGGTGAAAAGCGCGCCCGCGCCTACGAGATGCGACAAGATCATCGCGCGCCCCGGCCGCTTTAGCGGTTTGGCGCGGCTCAAGATCACGGCAGAAATAAACGACGCACCCCAGAAGCTCGCAAACAATGTGCTGAGGCGCTCTGCCTGCATGCTGGCGTCACCGCCATACGCGTCGCGCACGATCAGCGGAAACAACACTTGAAACGAACCCACCACGAAGACGCCGACATAAGCTGCGGAGAGCAGCATCGGCGACATCACTGGGTTGCGGAACGCGTAGCGCAGACCATCGCCGACATCGCGCAGCGCGCCTTGGATGCTGCGTTCGTGGCCGGTTGGTTTGGGCGCTTGTAAGAAAAGCGAGATCGCAGCGCCCATAGTCAGCGCCACCGCTTGCATTGCGAGGTAGGGCGCGGGGTCGCTGCCGGCATTGCGCGCGACGACGATGCCGGCGATCTGCGCGCCGATTTGTACGGCGGTTGTGGTGGCTGCGGCCGTTGCGATCGAGGTCGGTCGGCCGCGCGCGGATTCGCGCATGACGATGCCGTTCAGCGCCGCGTCGCGCACCGGCAGCATGAAGGCCGCACACGCGCCGACCAGCATCGCGTAGCCGATGAGGATCGCATAGGTGAGCGCCTCCATGACGATGATCGCACACAGGCCAAGTGAGGCGAGCGCAAAGATCATATTGAGCTGCGCCAGTGTTGGACCTGCCTTGGCGCGCTCGGCCAACAGGCCGCCAAAGAGCAGAAAGCAAAACATCGGCGCTGATATTGCGGATTGGGCGAGACCTACGCCCTGCGCCGTAGCGCCGAGAAAGAAGGCCACCAGCGAGGGAAACAGCACGAACTGCATCCCGAAGGCGAAGAAATAGCACGTCACCAAGCCGTAATAGAGCGCCAGCTCGGGGACGTTCCCCGGCTGGGCCGTCGTCTGGTGCTCCTGTGGCGCGTCCATCGTCCCGCCATAAGCAACGCCACGGCCCCGGCGTCCAGAGCCTTCGCGTCAGGCGTTGACGAGTGGTTAAGGCGGCGCGTGCTCACGTCCACGCGATTATGCTGCGCGCGAATCATAACCCGATCGAGCCGCTTGAGCTCACCGAGGCGAACCAGCCGCGCGCGCGGGAAGCTCTGGTTCAACGGCTCTGCGAGTTGGTCTCTTGGCCTGAGAGCCGCATCCCGAGCCATGAAAGACAATTGGCGGCGGATATCCTCGTCGGCTTGTTGCGCACCAGCAATGTCACCCTGCGGCAACGCTGTGCGCTGGGCTTGGTGCGTGTGAACGATGCACCGAAGGCGTTGCTGCGCTATCTCGCCCGCGATGAAATCACGGTCGCACAGCCATTGCTGGAGAACGGCGTTGGCTTTGATGATTCTGATTTGATCGCGACGGTCCGCGCAGGGGTATCGGCGCACTGGGCGTCGATTGCCAAGCGCCGATCGCTGACCGAAACAGTCGTTGATGCGCTGTTGCAGACTGGTGATGTTGAAGTCATTGAGGCGGTGCTGCGCAATAACGGCGCGCGGCTCTCGACCCAGGCGATCGATCTTGCGGTAGCGCGTGCGCGCCAAGCGCCTACCTTGCCGAACTCTCTTGTTACCCGCGCAGAGCTTCGCCCAACGCAAGCTCTGATGCTTTTCTGGTGGTCTGACTTTCCCGCGCGCGTGCAGATCCTGCGTCGTTTCGCAATCGATCGAAATGTGCTGCTGCATGAACTGGGCGATGTGTTTGCAATGGCTGCCGCAGAAGGGTGGTCAGACCCCGACACGCGCAAGACTTTGCAAGTGATCGAGAGGCGGCAGCGCAATCGTGCAGCGGCGGCGAAGAGTCCGTACGGGTCGCTTGAGGGTGCTCTCGCTGCCGCAGACCAAGGCATCGACCGTGCGTTGCTGAATGAGATAGCGCATCTTGCGGGTGTAAAACCGACAACTGCGTCACAGATTTTTTCTGACGCTGGCGGCGAAGCCATCGGCGTGTTGTGCAAATCCGTGGGCCTGAAACGACCTTCGGTCATCAGCCTGTGGAAATCGTTGCGCCGACCTGCAGGCGATCCTGACAGCACAACCAATCCGCTCGGTCGCACCTGTTATGTGTTCGACACGCTGGCGACGGCGAAAGCGCAGACCGTCGTGCGCTATTGGAATTGGTCCTTCACCGCCGACGCCGTTGGCATCGAGCGCACAGCGTTTGACGACGCTGATATGGAGATGGGCCTCGCGCGCCGAAACGCCGCATTGTTGTTCCACCGCAACGGCTAGCCTTCCACAGCGCTGAAACTGGCGAATCCGGCGTGTCGGCGCTAAGCGTTGTTGCGCGCGCCGGCGGCGCGGGGAGGCTCGTCAATGCTTCACGCCGCAGCGATGCTGATCGGCATTTTTGTTTTAGCGTTGCTGGTGTTCTCGCAACGTGCGTTTGGCGAAGCCGCGATGATCGCTGGCGCGCTTGCTGTTGCTTGCGTGGTGTTCGCTGCGCGCTTCGGCGGCCTTGGCGCGAGCGCTTGGAGCGCACCGCAAGCGACGATGCTTGGCGTTGCGCGTATGGGGGCGGTTGTAAGTGGCGCAGTGCGTACGATCCGCAGCGCAATTGCAGCGGACGTGACCCTTAATCCTGCACTGGTGCGCGTGCGCTCGCGTGCCGAGCGCGGACTTGCGCGCGCGGTGATGGCGGATTTGGTGAGTGCTGCGCCTGGCGCGGTCGTGGTCGAGACCGAAGCTGACGGCGTGCTTGTGCATGTGACCGACGAGGATGGGGTAGACGCCGCCGACCTTGGCGCGCTGGAGGCAAGAGTTGTCTCGGCGCTCGAAGGCGGAGTGCGCGCATGATCGCGCTCATCGTTGCAGCGCTTCTGACGGTCACCATCGCGCTGGTCAGCGTGCGGCTATTTACGAGTGCGACGTTGTACGACCGTGCGCTCGCTGTGAACACGATCGTGTTGCAAGCGGCGCTGATTTGCGCCGCCGGCGCTGCTGCATTGGGAAGCGTCGAAGGCGCAGATGCGGCGCTGGTTCTGGTGTTTGCACTCTTCGTCTTGAACGCAGCGACCGTGAAGCTCTTCCGTGCGCGCACATTCCAAGCGCCACTCGCGCGGCGCGAGGAACAGCTCTGATGGAGTCAGCGCTCGAACTTTTGCGCGCAGGTCTCGGCGGCATAGTCGCAGCGATCGGCTTCGTGCTCATCGCGGGCGGTGTACTCGGCATTCTGCGGTTTCCGGATTTTTACACGCGGCTGCACGCGGCCCGGGTCAGTGACGGCATCGGCGCCGTGTTGGTGTGCTTAGGTTTGGCGTTGATGGCGCGCGACGGCGCTGTGGCGTTGCGCCTCGTATTACTGGCGGTGTTGATTGGCGCGATCGGGCCGGTGATTTCTCAGCTGATAGCCAACGCTGCGCACGCAGGCGGACTGGCGCCGTTGTCGGGGCGTTACACTGCGCCGCGTCCGGGCGCGCAGCGTCGCGAGGACGAGGCATGAGCGTTGCCGTGACTGACGCAGCGGCCTGGCTTGCCGTGATCTTGGCGCTTGGCGCAGGCGTGCTCGCGTTTGCGATGCTGCGGTCACGGTCATTGTTCGTGACGGTCGCCGCCCTTGCGGCGATGTCGGCGCTTGCGGTTGGCGTACTCGTGTTGCTTGGCGGCGGCGATGGCGCGGTGGCTTTGGCGGCGTTCGGTGTCGGCGTGGCGCCGCTGCTTTTGCTGGGCGGCATGTTGCTGAGCGCACGAACGGCGAAGGGTGGACGCGGTGGCTGGATCGTTCACGGTGTCGCGATCGGCGCAGCCCTTGCGGCGGCTGCAGCAATGGCGCCGGAATGGTCACCGCGTGTGAACGTGGAGGCGGCGCAGGCCCCTGCCAGCTTATGGCTCGGCATTCTCGTGTTCGTGGCTGCATGTGTGTGCGTGGCGCTGCTTGGCTACGGCGAACGTGGCGCGCTTCAGCGGCGTCGAAGGGAGCCTGAGCTCTGATGCGCGCGCCGCTCATCTCCTTGCTTGCGGCAGTGCGGCTCTATGCGCCGTTGATCGTGTTGCTGTCGCTTGCGCTGTTAGTTGGACGCAATGCTGGCGGCGGTGTTGGTTTGGTTGCCGGCCTTGTTTTCGCGCTGGCGCTTGCGGCGCATGCGTTGGTGTTCGGCGCAGACGAGGCGCGGCGTGCATTTCCGCCGGTTGTAGCGCGGCTGATCCTGGCGCTGAGCGTGGTCGTGATCCTGGCTGGTGCTGGCGCCGAAGGTTTGCCTTTCGCCGCGCAGGCCTCGGAGTTGGGGCTTTTCCTGGTGACGGTATCAGGCGCGCATTTGGTTTTCACCGTGCTGATCGGCCGGGCGCCGACGCTGCGTGAAGTGGATCCGTCATGAGTGCGGGTCTGATTGCGCACGGCTTGTTGTTGGCTGCCTCGCTCGTGCTTGTTTTCGGCGGGGCGGCGACGGCGTTTGCTGGTGCAAATGCTCTGAAGCGCATCGGTGGTGTGATTGCGTCTTTGACGGGGGCATTGGTTGGCCTTGCTGCATTAGGCGCGGGATCGAGCGTGCTCATTGCCGCAGTGGCAATCGCGTTTGCCTATTGTGCCGTCGGCGTGAGCCTCCTCGTGCGGTTGCAAGAGAGCTATGGTGGAATCGAAACGCCTGCCATCGATTGCGTCGATCTCGTCGATGAACCGGCGGAGCCGCGCGCATGATGGCGGCGCTCGAGTTTCTGCGCCTGCAAGCGCCGATCGTGACGCTGGCGCTGTTGTTCGGCGGCGCCGCGCTTGCGTTGGTGATCCCGCATGGGCGTGTCAGCTGGACGATTGGGATTGTGAGCGCGCTCGCAGCGTTGATCGCCTCGACGCAACTGAGTTGGGCTTTCATCGTCTCGGGCGATGCGATGGCGGCCTATGGTTTTCTAGCGCTAGATGGAGCCGGCGCATTCGCTGCACCTCTGGTGGCGGTGCTTGCGTTTCTGGCTTTGCTCGCGGAGGCGCCGACACTGGCCGACAGGCCAGAGCGCGCGCAGCCTTACGCGATAGCGCTTCATCTTGCGGGCGCGGGTGCTTGGATTGGCGCGCTGCTCGCGCGTGATTTGATCGGCGTGGTCGTCTGCGCCAGCGCTGGCTGGCTCGCGATTGCCGGATTGACGGCGTTGCCGGCGCAGCGCGGCGCGATCAATGGCGCGTTGCGTATGACGATGGCGGGCGGTGCGGGCGCGGCATTCATGCTCCTCGGCGCCGGCATGATTGGCTACGCGACCGGAAGCGGCGACGTGAGTGGCGCGACCAACGCTTTGATCGGCGCGCCGATGACGGCGACGCTTGGGTTTGTGTTCATCCTTGCGCCGCTGATGCTGATGGCAGGCGCGGCGCCGCTGCATGCGTGGACTGGGCCTGCCTACGGACGGTCAGATGCGGTCCTAGGTTTGAGCATTGCGTCGGTGGGCGCCGTTGCGGTGATTGCACGCTTATCTGCGGTGGCCGCAACTGCGCCTGCAGTCGCCGAGGGCGTGTCGATTGCACTTGTGTGCGTTGGCGTGGCGAGTGTGTTGATCGGCTCAGTGCAAGCGGTGGGCGCGGTAAACGTGCGCCGCTTGGTTGCGTACGCGAGCGCGGCGCAAGTCGGCTGCATTCTTTTAGCAGTCGCACTTGAGTCACCGGCGGGACTGGCAGCGGCGCTGGTGCAGCTGGTTGCGTTCGGTGCTGGCGCGTTTGCGCTGCTGGCGGGGATGCTCGCTTCGAAAGATTCCACGCTTGCAGCTTTAGATGGCATGGGCCGACGCGCGCCGATCGCGGGTGTTGCGATCACGATTGGCGCGTTGAGCTTCATGGGCGCACCGCTGACGCTTGGCTTTCTAGGGCGCTGGCGTTTGATCGAAGCGGGTGTCGGCGCCGGTTGGTGGTGGGCGACGGGCGCTGCCGTGATCACCTCGCTGGCGGCGGTGTTCTATGGTGGGCGCTTGATTGAGCGGCTCTACTTTAGGCGCGTTACTGAGACGAGCGTGTTTGACGCCGACCCGTGGCGCTTTGCGCGCGTGCCGGTGCTTGCTGCCGCGGTGCTCGTCATTGCATGTGGCTTGTCGCCGGGTTGGTTGCTTGACCTCGCGGCGCGTGCAGCTGCGTTAGCGCTGGGGATTGGCGCGTGAGCGCGGAACTTGCACTCGCAGCGCTCCTTGGAGCGCCGGTCGCGCAAGCTCTTCTCGTGCTCGCGCTCGCGCGTCCGCCGGGATTGCGTGATTTGGTGCACGTGTTGGGCTCAGGCACGATCGCTTTGCTTGCGGCTTATCTCGTGCATCAGGTCGGGCAGGGCGAGACTGCGCGCATCGTGCTCGCTAATCCGCTGCCAAATGTGCAACTCGCATTTGTGATCGAGCCGCTTGGAACCTTGGCGGCTGCGGTTGTTGGCGGCCTTGGCTTTTTGCATGCGATCCATACGTCGGGCATGGTGCGCGCCATTGATCAGAAAGCGCCGGCGCGGCTGATGGCGTTCTCAGCGCTGACCACCGCCGGCGCGATGGCTGTGATGTTCTCAGCCAATTTGTTCAGCTTCTTTGTGGCATACCAGGCGCTGGCGCTTGCGGCGTTTCCGTTGGTCGCACACGTCGGCGACGATGAATCGCGGGCGTCGGCTCGCTTGTTTCTAGGGACATTGCTCGGCGCTTCGATCGCGCTGCTGCTGCCAGCGATGATCTGGACTTATACGCTCGCTGGCGCGCTGGAGTTTCAGCCGGGTGGCATGCTTGCAGGCCGTGTCGATCAGCTGAGCGCCAATATATTGCTGGCGCTCTTTGTGCTCGGCATCGCCGCTGCCGCTGCGCCGCCGATGCACCGGTGGCTGACGATGTCGTACACCGCGCCATATCCGGCGCTGGTTAAAGTGCAGGCGCTCGCCGTGCTACCGGCAGGCGGCATCGGTTTGCTCAAGGTGTTCGCTTATGTGTTTGGCTCGGCGCTGCTGACGGCCGCGCCGACGACGCAGATTCTGCTTGGTCTCTGCGGCGTGATCATGTGCGCGGCGGCGATCATTGCGTTGTCGAAGACCGATATTCGCGAGCGCTTGGCGTATTCGCTGTGGGCGCAAGCGTTGGCGGCGATCATTGGCGGGTTGCTTGCAGCGCCCGCTGGTTTGTTTGCGGCGGTGTTGCAGATTGTCGCCACCAGCTGTGCGGCTACCACCTTGCTAATGGCCGTCGGCACGATCGCTGCGGTGACAGGGCGGCGCAATGTCGCCGATTATTCTGGCCTAGGCCGCGTGATGCCATGGACGTTTGCGGGCTTTGCCATCGCGTGCGCGAGCTTGATTGGCATGCCGCCTTTCTCCGGTGCGTGGGCGAAGCTCTGGTTGATTACGGCATCTGCGAGCACCGGCGTGATTTGGGCGGCTGCGCTGGTTGGTTTTTCAGCGATCCTCACGTTCGCGCATCTCGGGCCGCTGGCCGCGCACGCCTTTGCGGGCAAGGCGCCGACCGATGCTTTTAAACGACCTGACGGCGCATCGATTCTGCTGGTTGCACCGGTGATCTTAGGCGCTGCGGCGACGTTAGGGCTGCTCGTGCTGGCAGATCCGCTCGCATCGTTCCTCTCACCGGTGTGGACGCCACGATGATCAAGCCTGCGCCTCCGCCCAAGCGCGGCATCGCGGCGATGCTGCTGCTCTTCTGTGTCGTTGCGCTCGTGGCTGGCCTTGGCTTTGAGTTTTTGATCGACACGCCCCAACGCTTCAGCGTGGTCGCGCAGCCGGGCGGGCGAGCGGTGCTGGGCGTTGGCGTCGTTGTGGTGCTGGTGTTGCTGGCGCACGGCATGCGGTTTCTGCTGAGCAAACGTGACGACGGAGGCGGCGATGCTGGCGATCACGCTTAATCCGGGTTTCGTCTGCATCCTGGCTGCGCTGATCGTGTTGGCTGCGCCGCGCGTTGCGCGTGCGCCGGTCATGGCGATTTCCGCCGTCGTAGCGCTCTGGCTGATGCTGGATCGCGACTTTGGCGCGGCTGCGGCTGCGGCGCAGATGGGCGTGCCGGTCGTGCTGCTCGATCTCGATGCGCTGAACCGCATCTTCGGCATCGCCATGCTGATCGCACTTATCATCATCGCAATGGCGTCGAGCGCGCGGCGAAGTCGATCGGAAGACGCGGCGATTTTGCTCATGGCAGGCGGCGCGGTGTCGGCGCTGTTCGTTGGAGACTTGATCAGTTTCGTCGGCGCGGCGGCTCTGGCTGGCTTGGCCTCGGCATGGGTGGTGTTTGCTTCACCGCTGGCGAATGCGGAGCGCAGCGGTGTGCGTCTGCTCATATGGCAGGGCATCGAGGGGCTTTTGTTTCTCGTCGGCGTCGCGTTTCACCTTTCGGCGGGTGCCGCGAGTTCGATCTTCACGCAACTCGACGTGCGCGCCATTGGCGGCGGTTTCATCTTCGCGGCGCTTCTGATCCGCGCCGGCGCGCCGCTGGCGCATGTTTGGTTGAAGGATGCGATCGGGCATGCGTCGCCGGTGGGTGCTGCGGCGCTCAGCGTGTTCTCCAGCATGCTCGGTGTTTACGCGCTGGCGCGGCTTTTTCCGGCCGAGCCTATTTTGATTTTCATCGGCATGGGCATGATCGTCGTTGGTCTCGCGTATTCCATGGCCGAGGACGATGCACGGCGCGTGGCGGCGAGTGCGCTGACGGCGCAGACAGGTGTTTGCGTTGCGCTAATCGGTCTGGGTTCGCCGCTCGCTATGGCGGCGGCGGAAGGGCATGCCTTCACAACGATATTTGCCTTCACTGCTGTGCAGCTGGCGCTAGGCACTATTCTTGGAAAGCGCGGGACAGCGCATGTGTCTGCATTCGAAGGCGTGTCGCGCGCGATGCCGCTGAGCGCGACGCTTTTGCTGATCGCCGGGTTGGCGGCGACGGCGACGCCGCTGTTTGCGTCCTACACGACGATTGCGATTGCACTCGAAGCGATGGCGCAATGGGAGCTGCAATGGGCGTGGGCGCTCATCGCATGCGTGCCTGCGGGATTGTTTGCGGCGCTGTGTTTGCGACTTTCTCTGGCGGCGTTTGACGGCGTTGCGGTGAAGACGCCGATTGAGGAAGCGCCGTTTCCGATGCTGCTTGGCGGCGCGCTGGCGGTGTTCTTTTGTTTCTCAATCGGCGTGGCTCCAACTTGGCTCTATGGCCTGCTGCCAACGACGTTGGAGTTTGCGCCGTTCGCGATCGATAGGCTCGCACCGCATTTAGCGCTGCTCGGCGCGGCGGGCGTGACACTTATTGCGTTGCGCGCGTTCAAGTTGGCGCCGGTCGAGCGGGCTGTGCGCTTACGCGATGTCGATGCGCTCTATCGCGGACCGCTCGCAGGCGCCGGGCGCTGGCTCGGAGTTGTGATGCTGCGCATTTATGGTGCGGCGCAGACGATGGCGGAGCGGCAGGCGGTGTGGGCCGGGCGAGTGGTCATGCGCTGGGTTCGCGCCTGCGATCAGCCGTATAGAGCGGGTATGGGCGGCGCTGTTCAGTTCGGCGCTCTGCTCGCTTTGGCGGCAATCGCTTTGATTTGGCGCTTTATATAACCCATTTGGGTAACCACCTAGAAGCGCGCGAGTATTGTGAAGTTCGCGCAAATATTTGAGTTCGCAATACATCTAGGCTATTCTTATTTCTCCTTCGAGCACGGCATTTATATTCAACAAGCTTGGCGAGCGCTTATGGACACCAGGAACGACTTGGTAGAGATGGCCGCAGACATTGTGTCGGCGTACGTCTCGGCCAACCAGGTGCCGCCGCAAGAGATCCCAGCTTTGATTCGCACGGTTTATGCGGCGCTCCAGCAGGTTTCGGGCGCGCCGGTTGCTGTTGCTGTCAGTGCGCAAGAGCCTGCGGTTTCGGTCAAAAAGTCGATTACGCCGGATTTCATCGTCTGTTTGGAGGACGGCAAGAAGTTCAAGAGCTTGAAGCGTCATTTGCGGACCAAATACGCCATGACTCCGGACGAGTACCGGACCAAGTGGAACCTCCCGCACGACTATCCGATGGTCGCTCCGAACTACGCCAAAGAGCGCTCAACGCTCGCCAAGCGCATGGGGCTGGGCCACGCAAAGCGTCCCGAAGACAAAGACTAGTCGTCTAGGATTAAAATCCTATTATAGGTAAAAAATCTATCCTACACCTCTGATCCTCCCGTATCCTCCGTTTTGCCAGGCATGGGCGAACTGAGGAGTTGAGGAATGAGGAAGTGCGAAGGGCGGGCGCAGGACGAGGCTGCGGCCCGTTTAGCGGCCGGGGTCGCAGCGTTTGCGCTCGATGTCGTCGTCGATGACATGCTTAGCTTGCAGCGCGGCAGCGCCGAGGTGGCGTTTGCGCGGCAGGTGGCTGTCTATCTCTGCCACATAGCGTTCGAGATGAGCTTGTCGCGTGTCGCGTTCGCGTTTGGACGCGATCGATCCACGGTCGCGCATGCGTGTCACATGATCGAAGATCGTCGCGACGATGAGCATTTCGATCTGTGGATCGGATCGCTTGAAGCGATGTTGCGCGATGCGCCTGCGCCGATGAACGCGCTGGCGGGTGCGGCATGAGCGAGCGCCGTGTTGAGCGCGCCTTGGCGCGAATGAGTGCGAGTGGCGCGGCGTTGATGCCCGAACGTGAAGGCGCACACTATGCGCTGTACCCAAACAACGACAGACGCCGCCGACCGCTCGCGCGCGTCAGCGCCGACGAAGCGCGTGCGCTGGAGGCAAGCGGTGTGCTGGTGCGCGATGGAGACGGCTTCACGCTGAGCAATGCCGGACAGTCCCGCGTCGTTCGTGAGAATGCCGCTCCCGGCGAAGCGTTCGCAGCGCAACATCGGCCGGTGATTGAGCGTACGCTGATAAAGGCGGACGGTGGCGTACGTCGTGTGCGTGGCCATGATGCAGACTCTGTGCTGCGCCGCCTCGCGGCTTTGCGCGATGCGAACGGCGTGGCTTGGCTGAGTGGCGCTGAGATCGCCGCGGCGGCGCGATTGCGCAGCGATTGGCAGATGGGTGAGCGCGGGCTGGTGCGTGGCTCTGATTGGAGTGCGCCGCCGAACGGCTCGTCGGGGCGCGGACCTGCAAATCATGCTGAGCGCGTGGCAGGCGCGTTCTGCGATGCGCGCCGACGCGTGGCGGATGCGCTGGAGCGGCTGGCGCCACCCCTGCGGCGAGTGGTTGAGCGCGTGTGCTTGCGCGAGGAAGGGCTGGAGGCGATGGAGCGCGGCGAGGGCTGGCCTGCGCGTTCGGGAAAGCTCGCTTTGAAGTTGGCGCTGGCGCAATTGGCTGCGGCTTAAGCGGCGGCGCGGGCTTCATCTTGGATGCGCTTGATCATGGCGAACAATCCATTGGAGCGTTGCGCGGTGAGTGCTTCTTTGAGCCCGAGGCGATCAAACAGCGCATGTGGATCGACGGCGAGCACTTCGGCGGGCGTGCGTCCGGAGAACACACGCATCAGCATCGCGACTTCGCCGCGCACCAGATGCGCGTCGGAATCGCCTCGAAAATAGAGCTTTTCCGGCTCTTCTGCACGGCGCTCGGAGACGAGCCAAACTTGGCTGGCGCAGCCGCGGACGCGATTACCTTCGACGCGCTCGTGATCTGCCAGCGGCTCAAGTTGACGCGCGAGTTCGATCACATACGAAATGCGCTCCTCCCAATCCGGGAGAAGCGCGAAATCGTCCGTCAGTTCTTGGATTGCCTGATCAACGCTCGCCATGGGCATCAGATGCGCTGGCGAAGCTATCGATGCAAGCGCGGCTTAACGGCCTTCTTGGCGACCTGGCGTGATCGGCGCCAGCGAAGCGCTGGCGTCGGGTTGGCCAACGGCGCCGATGCAAGTGCCGATGTCGCGTAGGCCGTGCTGGCCTAGGCAGAACGCGTTCTCATAGCGGAAACGCGCGGCCGACATGCATTGATAGAGCTGCAATTGGGCCATCTCGAAGCAATCGCGTGAACGTGGGTCAGCGATCAGACGGCCAACGGCGCTTTGGTGGCTTTCGGTCGCGTCAAGCGCTTGCAGGGCAGCGACGGCGGTCATGCGATCAAGCGCTTCGCCGCGTGTGACGTTGACGCGCCATTGGTGCGTGATGGCTGGTGTCGCAGAGACTTCCGTGACGTCTGCGCCGCCACGAACGGCGTCCCAGAAACGGCGTCCGCCGTAGGCGGTGGGATCGGCGATGGTGATGGAGAGCGGCGTCACTGACAGGCGCGGCGACACTTCCGACGGCAGCGACGGCGTATGGCCGCCAGGCGCGCCGAGTGAGCGAACACGTTGCACGCGAGCAGCTTGTTGCGGCGCCACGGCGTTGGCCCAGCGCTGGCGCTGCAGCGAGTAGGCGTATTCTTGATAGCGATCGGCGGTGGCGACGATGCGCGCGGCGTCAGCATTGGCGCTGTCGAGCAGCATGCGCGTCACTTCCGGGCCGCCGCGAAGGCCGCGTGCGTAGGACGGATCGACGCTGACTGCCCAGATCACGGCATCGCGGCCGTAATAGGCGGCGGCTTCGCGGACGCCCTGGACGAAGGCTGGCGATTGCGCTGCGGTTTGGGCGCCGTAGGCGATCCAGCCGCGCGTCAGTGAATCACGATTGTGGCGGGCGACGCGGTCGAGCGCTTGTTCGAGAGCATCGGCGTTGGCCAGCGTGCCGGATCGGAGGTCAGAAACATCGTTCTGGTAGGCGGCGTAAGCGGTGATCGCCGTTTGGAGATCGCCGGAACCGGAAGCGCCCTCGGCGGGCGCGGTTTGAGCGTTGGCGACGCCCATGAGGGCGACCGCCGCTGCGGTGGTGGTCCAGACCGCAAGACTGCGCATCGGCTCTACTCCCTGATCCTAGAATGGCGAACCCGCTTCCGAGTCCGACTCGCTGCGGGCAGCATGTGCGCCATCACGTTAAGAAGACTTTTACTCGCGGCGGGCCTTCCCGTGTCAACACAACACGCAGCAACCCAGCCTGCAAACGCAGCGCCAAACGCAGTGCCGTTGGCGCTGGCGTGCTGGTTTTGGCTGTTTGGCGTGGTTTTGGCTGCTTTTCTCGCGTCTGCGAGCGGAATGCGGGCCGATCTTGCCGCTGCAGCAGCGCTTAGCGCGGTTCCATCGTTAACGGGATTCATCCTGTTGCCGCGACTTGGGGCGAAATGGGTCGCTGTTGGTTGGCTGGTGGTCTGGCTTACAAGTTTGACAGGGTTGGTTGCGGGCACCGGCGGAGCGTCTTCGCCGCTCGCGGTGAGTCTTTTGATCGTGCCGGCTTTGTCGGTTGCGTTGGGGCGGAACTGGGCGCCGGAGGCTGGGGCAGGCGCGGTGCTCGCGTATGCGCTGGCCGCGTATCTGGCGCGCTTTGCAGACGCGCCGATGGGGCCATTCGCGGAGATCATGACGGCGGTCTCGATCGCGTTTGCGGCGGGCTTGATGGCGTTGGGACGCACGCGCGGTGGTGGGCGTGAAGCGGCGATGAGCCAGCGCATCGCTGAGGTCTCGCACGAATTGCGCACGCCGCTGAACCACATCCTTGGTTTCTCCGAGATGATCGAGCGTCAGATCTTCGGCGAAGTCGGCGCGCGCAATGTCGAGTATGCGGGCCTCATTCGCAAAAGCGGGACGCATCTGCTCGGCCTGGTGAACGATCTGCTCGATCTCTCGAAGATCGAGGCCGGCAAGTATGAGCTTGAGCTTGAAACGTTCGACGTGCGGGGCGTCGTCGAAGAGATTGTGCGGCTTTCTACCGATGGGGCTGAGAAGAAGCAGATTGCGCTCGGCATGATCACGCCGGAAGCGCCACTGATGGTGCGCGCAGATGAGCGGGCTTTGAAGCGGATGCTGATCAACACGGTCGGCAACGCGATCAAGTTCACGCCGGAGGGCGGACGTGTGTTCGTGAGCGCTGCGCGCGAGGATGGCGCATTGGTGCTGGAGACGAGCGATAATGGGCCGGGCATTCCTGAAGCCGATCGCGAAAAACTCGGCGCTGCCTATGAGCGCGGCTCAGGCGGCGCGCGTGCTGAAGGGACGGGACTTGGTTTGTCGCTCGTACGCGCGCTGGCGGAGCTGCACGGCGGGACACTGAGTTTTCACGATGCGCCGGAGGGCGGTGCGCTGGTGCGGATCGTAATGCCGGTGGTGGTGGATTAGTCGATCGTCAGAAACGTCCGCGCGGCGTCCACATCGCCCACCTCAGCATAAAGCCGCTGCGTCGCGCGGCCGTTCACTAAATCGAACGCAACGCTTTCGCGCGGATCAAGCGCGAGCAAGTCGCGGAAGCTGGTGTTGGGGAAGGTGAAGACGGCTTGGCTAGCGCCGCCGCTCAGGCGTTCGATGGTGCGTGTCGAGGGCATGCGTTGTGCCGCGTTTGGTGCGGGCGCGCCCGCGGCGACGCCGAAGGACATGCGCTGTGGCAAGCCGATTTCAGTGACGCGCGCGCGGGCTGTGTCGCGCATGATGATCGTGGCCGAAGCTGGCGCGGTTGCGCCGCGTGCGACGGGGATGACGAGGACGAGGTTTTGGGCGCCATCTTCTTCGCGCACGCCGAACGTGGCGGCGACCGGCGCGTCGATGGCTTGGCTGAGGCGCCAAGCTGGTTCGTCGATGACGGCGCGGCGGGCGACCCAGGTGCGGTCCCAGCCAGGAAACTGCATTGTGCCTGCATTGACCCACCGCGTGAAGGCGTGGCGCGCATTGTCTGCGGCCTGCGCGGTGCGGGCGTCGCCGCAAGCGCGCGAGCGGGCGGCTGAGACGGCGGCTTGTTCGAGGTCGCGCATCTGGGCGTTGTTCCAGCCAGAGCGCAGTAGCGCACCGCGGGCTTGAGCGGCGGTCACTTCCAGCGCGGTGCGGATGTCAGGCGTGAATAGGCGGCACTGGGCGTCGGCCTCTAGCAAACCACGGCGCTCGGCATAGGCGGCGCGCGCGTTCGGCGGCTCGTCGGCCGAGGCGGCGACGGTGGACAGCGTCAGAGCTGCGGCGAGGAAGAAGAGGCGCATGCGTGCAATCAGGGTTAAGCTCATCGGCGTTGCGTTCTGGTGAACACGCGAAGGAAAACACTCCGCTAATGTCTGAACTGAAGACGGATTTTTGGGCGTCGGCGTTGATCCGGCGGGCCTCGATCGCAGGCGCTTTTGCGGGCGTGACGCGCAAGGGCGACACTGACGCGGGCGCGGTGCTGGTTAAAGTTGCGACCATGGACGGCAAGGCGCGGCTCTACGGGCCGGCGCGCGACGGCGAGGGTGAGCGGATTTGGCTCGATCTGTCGGCCGGGACGCTTGGGGATGTCGAGGCTGAGGTGGATGCTTATGTGAGCAAGCGCTCCGGCACTGACCCCGATCTCTGGGTGATCGAGATCGAGGACAAGCACGGGCGGCATTTTTTGATGGAACGGGTGGATTTGGCCTGACTCAGTAGGCGAACAGCTTGTTGCAGCGCCGCCAGTTTGATATACAGAAGGGAAGAAGTATATCCAAGGTTTGTCATGCAAGTTGCGAAATGGGGTAACTCGCTTGCGGTGCGTCTGCCCCAGAGCGTGGTTGACGCTCTCGAACTGAAAGAGGGCGACCAAATCCAAATTGAGGTCGCGGGCGAGCGAGAACTGGCGGTAGGCAAGAAGCCTGCGCCGCTTGAGTTGTTGGCGCGGTTGCGCAAGCTGCGCGGCAAGCTGCCAGCGGATTTCAAATTCGACCGGCTTGAAGCCAATGAGCGCGGCTAAACGCCCGTTCTTCGACACCAACATTATCGTTTATCTGATGTCGGGTGAGGTGGAGAAAGCGGCCACGGCTGAGGCTCTGCTCGCGCGAGGTGGTGTAGTAAGCGTGCAGGTGCTGAACGAATTTGTGTCGGTCGCGCGCCGGAAAATCGCGCTGAGTTGGGCCGAAACGGGCGAGGTGCTTGAGGCGCTTAAGGCCAATCTTGAAGTCGTTCCCGTAACGCGCTCCGTGCACGAACGCGCCGTAGAGTTAGCTGCTGCGCACGGCGTTCACATTTATGATGCGAACATCGTGGCGGCCGCCATTGAAAGCGGTTGCGACCTCATCTTCAGCGAAGACTTTCAGCACGGGCGTAGCTTCGCGTCGGTGCGTATAGAAAACCCATTTCACGGCTAGCAGAAATAATCCCATGTCATTGTCCCCCGCCACCGAAGCCGCGCGACGCCGTACGTTCGCGATCATTTCGCACCCTGACGCCGGTAAGACGACGCTGACCGAAAGCTTGCTGCTTGCGGGCGGCGCGATCCACTTGGCTGGCGTGGTGTCGGCGCGTGGTCAGGCGCGGCGCACCAAGTCGGACTGGATGAAGATCGAGCGCGAGCGCGGGATATCGGTGTCGTCGTCGGTGATGATGTTCGAGCACGATGGCCTCGTGTTCAATCTGCTCGATACGCCGGGCCACGAGGATTTTTCGGAAGATACGTATCGGACGCTGACAGCCGCAGACTCCGCCGTCATGGTACTAGACGCCGCCAAAGGCATCGAGCCGCAGACGCTGAAGTTGTTCGAAGTCTGCCGCATGCGCGACATTCCGATCACGACGTTCATCAACAAGATGGACCGCGAAGCGCTCGATCCGTTCGAGCTGTTGGATGAGGTGCATTCGAAGCTCGCGATGGATACCGCGCCGATGTATTGGCCGGCGGCATCGGGCAATCGCTTCGCTGGGATGCTTGATCTGACCGCCGACGAGTTCGTGCCGTTCCGTCGACTGGAAGCGGGCGAGCAGGGCTTTGCTAACGAAGAGCGCCAGAAGCGCGGCAGTGATGGCTTTCTGCATGGCGTTACGGATGACGTGCGCGCCGAGCTTGAAGAAACATCGGAACTGGCGCGCGAAGGCTTGCCGAAATTTGACCTGAAGTCCTTCCGCGAAGGGCATTTGACGCCGGTTTATTTTGGCTCGGCGTTGCGTCGCTTTGGCGTGTTGGAATTGCTGGCGGGTTTGGCTGCGCATGCGCCTGCGCCGCGCGAGCAGAGTGCGACCGTGAAGGGTGCGGCGAGCGAGATCGCGCCAGGCGGCGAAGATGTAACGGGCTTTGTGTTCAAGATTCAGGCGAACATGGATCCCAAGCACCGCGACCGTGTCGGCTTTTTCCGTATCTGCTCTGGCAAGTTTGAGCGCGGCATGACGCTGCGCAGTTCGTCGGGCAAAAGCTTCAACGTCCACAATCCGATGATGTTCATGGCGCAAGAGCGCGAGATCGCGATGGAGGCGTTTCCTGGCGATGTGATCGGCATTCCGAACCATGGCGGCTTGCGTGTCGGCGACTCACTCTCCGAGACGGGCGATGTCGCGTTCAAAGGCATTCCGAACTTTGCGCCGGAAATCTTGAAGCGCGTGCGGGTGAAAGATCCGCTGAAGCAAAAGCACTTGCGCAAAGCGCTTGAATCGCTGGGCGAAGAGGGCGTGACCCAAGTGTTCAAGCCGGTGCTCGGCGGAGACTTGGTCATCGGCGCAGTCGGTGCGCTGCAATTCGACGTGCTGAACGAGCGGATGAAGGCCGAATACGATCTCGAAGTGATCTTCGAGCAATCGCCGTATCAAGCAGCGCGCTGGGTGAGCGCTGACAAGCGCACCGATCTCGAAGCGTTCACCGAAAAATCAGCCTCGCAGATGGCTGAAGATGTCGACGGCGCGCCAGTTTATCTCGGCAAGAGCGCGTGGGAGATCGGCTACGTTCAGGACAAAAATCCGAACGTGCGATTTAGCGGTGTTAAAGAGCGAGTGGTTTAGGCCGCCGCCTTCCGCACTTTCATGAATCTCATCGCGCGTTGGGCCGCCTCTACAGGCACGCTGTTGTAGAGTTTGCCGAACTCTTCAGCGCGCTCCATAGCGTTTTCGCCGCCGCAGGTCAGTACGGCGAGCGTGACGAAGAGTGGTCGCTCGATGTTTGAGGCGCGGCAGATCATGGCCAGGCCATCGACGTCCTGACGCTCAAGGATGCCCGAGACGGTTTCGTGTTCGAGATGCGTGATCTCGGCCAGGCCGTAGAGGAAGTGCAACTGCTTGGCTTCGCGATAAAGCGAAACCAGCAGACGCGCGTTCAAATCGCCGCTGTTCTTCTTCGAGTTGATGAACGCCATCGCGTTCTTGGCTTCCGCATCCATGGCGCCAGCGGATTTCGTCATTCGCGCGCGCGCTTTTGAGAGTGCGGCGTCGAGCGTCATCGGATCGACGGAGGCGTTGCGGTCGAGGATTTGATCGCGGAGGCGGGACTCCACCACGAAATACATTTCGTTCAGTAGGTCGAGCGGGATGTCGCGGCGGCCGACGACGGATTCGTGCAGCATTGCGTTGCGGCGGGCGCGATCGACGGCGGTTTCCATGCTGTCGCGCGAGACTTCGGCGCCATCATTGCGCATGAGCGCATCGAGTGCGTTGTCGTCGCCGAACTTCACGATTGCGTCGGAGAGCTTCTCGCTGACGGTTTCGCGTTGCGCGACGGCCTTGATATGGCTTTGGCTTTGGTAATTGACGATCTGGAGCAGCGTTTGATCGTCAAGCGTCTTGCTGTTCCGCAGGACGGGGCCGGCGATTTCGAACGAGTGGTTGGCCAAATCGCGCATGAGGCCGGCGGGCGCATCGTCTGCGTTGGCGAACGCTTCTGAGAGTTCGACCAGCACGCTGTCCTGCATTTCTGCGGCGACGAGTTGCAGCACTTCGTCAAAGAGCGCGCTTTCGCGGTCGTTCCGAGAGCCTGATGTCTCGAAGAAGAGGTCAGTGACTTCGCGCAGCAAATCACGGCGGACTTCGCTGTCCGGCGTACGCGCCAAATCGATCAGCTTCGCAAAGCGCGACTGAGACATTTAGGTAAGGCTCCAGAATTGAAGCGAACAATACATATTCGGCGTTAATAAAGGCTGGCGCGGCGCGGACGAATTGCACCGTCGTCGGGCCCGCCGAGCAGCGCGTAATCGGCATCGTCGCGCGGTGCATCGGATTGATCGGTGACAGCCGCTGCCTGAACTGGCGGCGCAGTTAAGATTTGCGGACGTTGCGGCAGCGCCGCGAAATGCGGCGCGCGGTTCGACAACCCCATTTCTGCAGTGTTTTCAGGCCATGTCGACGGCGCGACGGCGGAAAGCGAACAACTGTCGTTCGTTAACGTCCACGCGATGCACAAGCCGTCATCCGCGCATACGCGTGCGCATGTCGCAGCGGTCTGCGCGGGTATTGTTCGGTATGCGCCGCCCGTCGCAAGTGCGGGCGTTGCTGCCACGCAGAGGAAACCGAAGGCCAGGGAGGTCAAAACGCCGCGCATGGGCGGCACGCTGCACGAAGAGGGTTAACAGAGGATTCACTCCTCCGCAGCGAGCGCTTCGCGTTTGAGTTCAATCTCCAGCCACTCGCTCTCTGCCGCATCGTGTTCTGCGCGGGCGGCTTCGAGGCGTGCGGCCGTCTTGGCGAAGCGATCGGGATGTTTGGCGAAAAGGTCAGCTTCGTGCAGCGCGGCGTCGAGCGCAGAGATTTCGGCGGTGAGCTTGGGCATGAGCGCGTCGAGTTCTGCTGCGCGGCGTTCGTCCTTATAGCTAAGCTTGGTTTGCTTGCGCGGCGCTTGCGGCGCGGGGGCTGATTTGTCGGCTTTGGTGTGCGCCTGGCGTTGCGTGGCGCGGGCCGTGCCGTGTTCACGTTCGAAGTCCGACCAGCCACCCGGCGTCTCGACCCATTTGCCGGCGCCGACGGGGCCTACGATTTGCGTGGCGACCCCATCAAGGAATGCGCGGTCGTGGCTGACGATCAGCACCGTGCCGTCATAGCTCGCGAGCATGTCTTCAAGCGCGTCGAGCGTATCCATGTCGAGATCGTTGGTCGGTTCATCGAGCACGAGCAGGTTGGCTGGCTTGGCGAGCGCAACGGCTAACGCCAAGCGATTTCGTTCGCCGCCGGAGAGCGCCGACACGGGCTGACGCAGTTGCGCTGAGGTGAAGAGAAACTCACCGGCGTAGGCCGCGACGTGCTTGGGATGGCCGCGCACCATTACTTGATCGCCACCCTGCGGCGTGAGTGAATCCCAGATCGTGTCTGTCGGATCGAGAATGGCGCGGGTTTGATCGACGTAGGCGATTTCTAGATTGCCGCCGAGGCGGACGTCGCCTGCATCAGGATCGCGCTTTTGCAGCAGCAGTTCAAGCAGCGTCGTTTTGCCAGCGCCGTTCGGACCAACCAGTCCAACGCGATCGCCGCGCATGATGCGGAGCGAGAAGTTCGTAACGATCGGACGTTCAGCGTAAGTGATTGAAAGGTTCTTCGCGTCGATCACGAGCTTGGAGGAGTCCGCGCCTTTCGCTGCTTGCAGCGCTGCCTGCGGTGAAGCGCTAAGTGCCGCGCGCTCGCGGCGTTCTGCGCGCATGGCCTGTAAGCGACGGCGGCGGCCCTCATTACGCGCGCGGCGCGCGGTGACGCCGCGGCGCAGCCAGTGCTCTTCGGCTTTCAGATGCGTGACGAGACGTTGCGCCGCGCGTTCATCTTCAGCTTCGATGCGCTCGGCCCATTCCTCGAAGCGCGCGTACCCTTGATCGAGCGCCAGCACTTTGCGCTGACGCAGCCACAACATGCCTGTGGTGGCGCGTTCAAGGAAGCGGCGATCGTGGCTGATGACGAGACACGCGCCATTGAAAGCGGCGATGCGCTGTTCGAGTTGTTCGATGGCGAGGATGTCGAGGTGGTTGGTCGGCTCGTCGAGCAACAACACGTCCGGCTCTTGCGCGAAGGCGCGAGCAAGCGAAGCACGCCTGCCTTCGCCGCCTGATAGTCCAATCGGCGCGCGATCGGGATCGAGGCCGAGTTGCAGCAGTTCTGCCTCGGCAGCGTATGCGGGCGCTTGGCGATTGCTGCCGCTGCGGCTAGCGGATGGCGCCATCGCATAGTCGCGCAATGTGGCGAAGCCTTCGAGGTCTGGCTCTTGGCGCGCAAAGGCGACGCTGGCGCCGGATGCGTAGGCGATTTCGCCGCTATCGGTGTCGACGTCGCCGGCGAGCATCCGCATGAGCGTCGACTTGCCTGCGCCATTCGCGCCGACCAGCGCTGCGCACTCGCCTTTGTGCAAGGTGAACGACACGCCGTCGAATAGCGGCGCGCCGCCAAGCGTCAGGCGCAAGTCTTTAAGGTGTGCGAGCGCCGGTCCGCGTGCCATTGCGTTAGTTGAAGATGTCTTCGATGAAGTCGCCGAGATTATCGTCTCGGCCTTGGTCGTCGCCGAAGGCGCTCGCCAGATTGTCGAAGAATGTCGCGGCTTCTAGTTCACGCTCCGAACGTGCGGGTTGCTCGATGCCGGGCAGATCATGGTTTTCGACGCCTTCATGGGCTTCGCGCATCGTGTCGTTCCAGATTTGCGCTGGCAGCGTGCCTCCGGTGGTGCGACCCATCGAGGTGAAGTCGTCGTGCCCGACCCAGACGCCTGCGGTGTAGTCAGCCGTGTAGCCGACGAACCAAGCATCGCGCCAATCGGAGCTGGTGCCGGTCTTGCCGGCCACGTCACGATTGCCCAGCCGCGCGCCCGTTCCAGTGCCGCGCAACACGACGGCGCCCATCATGCTCGTCATCCGGCGCACGACTTCTTCGTCGAGCACGCGCGACGGTTCGTAAGCCGGGCGGCGGTAGAGTTCTTGGCCGGCGCTGTTGGAGACAGCCGTGATGATGTGTGGGTCGATGCGGCGGCCGTCGTTCATGAAGACCGCAAACGCGGACGTCATGTCCCACAGGGTCGTCTCGATCGAGCCCAGCGAGATTGATTGCGGCACGAACGCGTTTCGGTCGGGCATGCCGCGAACGCCAAGCCGCGTGGCGAGATCGGCGACGCGGCGCGGGCCGACTTCATCGGTGATTTCTGCGGCGACCGTGTTGATGGAGAGCGCGAACGCGGTGCGCAAGGTGACGGCGCCGCGATAGCCTTCGTCGTAATTGCGCGGGCGCCAACCATCGATGACGATTGGCTCATCGTAGCGCACGTCTTCGGTGTCGAGGCCAGATTCGATGGCGGCGGTGTAAGCGAACGTCTTGAACGTCGAGCCGGGTTGGCGCTCGGCCTGAGTGACGCGGTTGAATTGCGAGGCGTTATAATCTGTGCCGCCGATCAGCGCGACGATGCCGCCATCGCGGTTGACTGCCATCATGGAGGCTTGCAGCGGGCGGCGACCGAAGGCGCGGTTGCCGAGGCGGCGGCGGATGGATTCGGAAGCCGCCGCTTGCACGTCGCGATCAATCGTCATCTGGATGATGAGATCGGGGACTTCGCGGCCGACCGCAGCGCGTGCTTGTTCGACGGCGAGGTCGAAGGCGTAGCCCATGGAGCGTTCGGTGGGTGGGCGTTCGATCACGTTGATGCGCTCGGCGCGTGCCGCGTCGCGTTGTTCAGGGGTGATGAAGCCAGCTTCGACCATGGCGTCTAGCACGACATGCTGGCGCGCGGTGGCGCGTTCGAAGTTTTCCGTTGGCGCAGAACGTGACGGCGCTTTCGGCAGCCCAGCGAGCATCGCGGCTTCCGCGAGCGTGAGTTCGGCGGCGGTTTTGCCGAAGAAGCGGCGAGCAGCAGCGTCGACGCCGTAAGCCTGGTCGCCGAGATAAACGCGGTTGAGATAAAGTTCGAGAATCTCGTCTTTGCTTAAGCGCCGTTCGATGCGCGAGGCGAGCACCATTTCACGCAGCTTGCGATTGATGGTTTGGTCGCGCGTGAGGAAGAGGTTGCGCGAGAGCTGTTGGGTGATCGTGGAGGCGCCTTGCACCGTTTCACCGGCGCGCAGGTTCACAAGCAGCGCGCGGAAGATCGCCATGCGATCGACGCCTTCGTGCTGATAGAAGCGCCGATCTTCAATCGCGAGGAATGCTTGCGGGACGTGGTCGGGCAATTCCGACAGCGCGGTGCGACGACCATAATAAGGACCGCGCACGCCAATGATCTCGCCTTGTGCATCGACGAACATCGTCGATTGCTGACGATTGAGCGCCCAAAGCGCGTCCGCGTCGGGGACGCGCGGCAGGCCCCAATAAATCCAAACCCAAAGTCCGAGCACAACAGCCAGCACCAAGCCCGCCGTCACGCTGGCGGCGGTGCGCCAGTTGAAGCGTGAGCGGTCGGCCAGCATTTGCTGGACATGCGCGCGCGCCGAGGCTGCTCGCAAACGCGCCCAGTCGATGCTGCGGCGAAAATCTGGCCGTTGGTCGGGCAAGGACGTCTCCGGAGGGGTGTGTCCAATAGAGGTATGGCCGAATATTGGCCAGGGGAAACGGGGATAGAGCACCTGCCTATCCCTGTTCGGCATCTTCCAAACCACAGATTCGGTTGGACTTCCTCAAAATCAATCAGACCGGGACGGTGAGCCGCTATGGTTCAGGCACTGTCGAGACTTGGGTTTGAGAGGAGAAAGAGCGGTGGCCACCCCTGCTGAGGCGCTTCGCCGGATCATCGATGCAGCGCTCGGGCAGCTTGTCGCGGGCGAAGCAGCGGAAGCGGAACGATCGGCCAAGGCGGTTTCCGCCTTGGTGCGAGCCGAGCGCGAACTGGCTGAGTTCGAGGCGTCGGGCGCCGTGCAAGCTGATGACGATGATGAAAGCCGCAGCGCCGAGCTTCGCCGAAGACTTACTCTCTATGTTGAGTCCGTTCGAGCTGGCGCAGTTCCTGAAGTTCTGGAGAGGATCGCTCTTACAGGCTCTGCTGAATGATTGGCGCAGCTGGGCGCGGGAACAACAGATCGCGCCTGATGGCGACTGGCGCGCTTGGGTGTTCCTGGGCGGTCGCGGCGCTGGGAAAACCCGTGCGGGAGCGGAATGGGTTTCGGAACTCGTGCGCTGGCGCAAAGCGCGGAGGGTCGCGCTGATCGGGCCGACCTTTCACGACGTGCGTGAGGTGATGATTGAAGGTGCGTCTGGCATTCGCGGGCTGCCGTGTGTGCGACCGCTTTATGAAGCGAGCCGGCGGCGCCTGGTCTGGCCGAATGGCGCGCAAGCGTACTGCTTTTCAGCCGAGGATTCAGAAGCGCTGCGCGGGCCGCAGTTCGACGCGGCCTGGGCTGATGAATTGTGCTTCTGGGCCGAGCCCGAGGAAACGCTGGCGACTTTGGAACACGGACTGCGGCTTGGGCAATCGCCGAAGTTGCTGGTGACGACCACGCCTAAGCCAATCGCGGCACTGAAGGTTTTGTTGAACGCGTCCGATACCGTGGTGACGCAGTCATCGACGTTCGAGAACGCACACAACCTTGCGCCGGACTTTATCTCCGCGTTGCGCGAGCGTTGGAGTGGGACAGCGCATCAGCGCCAGGAATTGCTGGGCCACTTGATCGAGGACGTTGAGGGCGCGCTATGGACACGGGCGCAACTGGAAGCGCTGCGGACGAGTGAGAGCTGCGCCTTTGATCGTGTGGTCGTTGCTGTCGATCCGCCTGCGAGCGTGGGTGCGAAGGCGGATGCGTGCGGGATTATTGCGGCGGGCGTGTACGGCGATGGTCCTGGGCGACGCGCGGTGATTTTGGCTGATGCAACGGTGCAGGGCGCAGCGCCGCATGAGTGGGCGGCGCGCGCGGCGTCTTTAGCGCGCTCACTTGGCGCCGATGCGATTGTCGCGGAAGCGAACAATGGCGGTGAAATGGTGCGTAGTGTGCTGAACGCCGCTGCGCCGGAGTTTCTGGTGCGCCTGGTGCGTGCAGCGGAAGGCAAGCGCGCGCGGGCGGAGCCGGTTGCGACATTCTACGCGCGTGGATTGGTGACGCACGCCGGCGCATTCACTGAACTAGAAGACGAGATGTGCGCGTTTGGCGTCGGCGAAAACAAGCGCAGTCCTGACCGCGTCGATGCTTTGGTCTGGGCGCTAACGGATTTGCTGATGGGCGGCGCCGGTCCGCGCGTTCGCGTCCTTTAAGGAAAGAGATCAGATGTTTGATTGGTTGCGGAAACTCCGCGCTGGCAACGGCGTGGAGCGAAAGCTGTTGGCTTGGCATGCGCCCGGGCGCCCGGTGTGGATGTCGCGCGATCCGACAGCGTTTGCGCGCGAAGGCTATGTGCGCAATGCGGTTGCGTATCGCTGTGTTCGCATGATCGCAGAGGCGGCAGCGAGCGCACCGCTGAAGGTGGGACCTGCGGATCATCCGTTGGTGCGCTTGCTGTCGCGGCCTAACCCCGAGCAAACTGGCGTCGAGTTGATGGAGGCGTTCTACGGACACCTTCAAGTTTCCGGTAATGCCTACCTTGAAGCCGCGAGCATCGATGGCGATGCGCCGAGCGAGCTTTATGTACTGCGGCCTGACCGCATGAGCGTCGTGCCCGGCGCCGATGGTTGGCCTGTCGGCTGGGAGCATCGCACCGGCGCGCATGTGCGGCGCTTCGAGCGCGATCCAGTGACCAACGACGCGCCGATTTTGCATCTTAAGCTCTTTCATCCGGCGGACGATTGGTACGGGCTCTCGCCCATGGAGGCGGCGGCGTTCTCGATCGATATCCACAACGCGGGCGGCGCCTGGAACAAGGCGTTGATCGACAACGCCGCGCGGCCCTCTGGCGCGCTGGTGATCACCGGCGCGGGTGGTGCGGATCGATTGAGTGAAGAGCAGTTCCGGCGGCTGAAGCAAGAACTGGAAGAGATGCACGTCGGCGCCGCCAATGCGGGGCGACCGATGTTGCTGGAAGGCGGGCTCGAGTGGCGACCGATGTCGCTATCGCCATCGGACATGGATTTCATCGAAGCGCGCCACGCCGCGTCACGCGACATCGCGCTGGCGTTCGGCGTGCCGCCGATGTTGCTCGGTATTCCGGGTGACAATACATACTCGAATTATCGCGAATCGAACTTAGCGTTCTGGCGTCAAACCGCTCTGCCGCTGGCGCAGAAGGCGGCGCGCGCGATCGAGAATTGGATTGGCGATCGTTGGAATGGCTTTGGCCCAGCGGCGATCAGCGTCGATGTTGACGCCGTTCCAGCGCTAACACTTGAGCGCGAAGCGCTGTGGGCGCGGCTCGCAAGTGCAGATTTTCTGAGTGAAGCGGAGAAGCGCGCGATGGCGGGCGTCGATGCGCCGGAGCGCGCGTCATGAAAATCGATCCACGCGTGACGTTGGCTCTGATTGCGGCGCTGTTTCTGGAAACGGCTGGCGGCTTGATCTGGGCGGGGCGCGCAGCGGCGCGGCTTGAGGAGGTCGAGCGCGCGGTGGCGACGCAGCCCGAAGTGGCTGAACGCCTGGCGCGTCTCGAAGAACAAGTCAGCGAAGCGCGCCGCGCGTTGGCGCGGATCGAGCAGCGGCTGGACGAATGATCATCGAAGGTTATGCGTCGCTGTTTGGTCTGCCGGACCAGATGGGCGATGTCGTGCGCGCTGGCGCGTTTGCGGCAAGCTTGGCGCGGCGGGCTGAGCCGTTGCCGATGTTTGTCGAGCATGAGCCGCGCGCGCTTGCAGGCTACTGGACTGAGGTCCGCGAAGATGGCCGAGGGCTCTGGATGCGCGGCTTAATCCGTGACGATCTCGCAGGGGCGGCGCGGGCGAAGCGCATGCTCGCACGCGGCGTCGATGGCCTCTCGATCGGGTTCATCACTTTAGTTGATCAGCGCGGCGCCGACGGGCGCTTGCTGTTGGAAATTGAACTTCTGGAGGTGTCGATCGTGACGCATCCAATGCAGCCGCAAGCGCGGCTGACTTTCGCGCGAGCGTTCAGCCGCGCTGCTTAGGAGAACGACGTGAGAAAAGAGACAAAAGCTGCGCCCCCAGGGGCGCAGGACGCGCTGATGCGCGCGTTCGAAGAGTTCAAGGCCGCAAACGATGCGCGTCTCGGCGAGATTGAGCGCAAGCGTGGCGATGCGTTGCTGGAAGAGAAAGTCGATCGTATCGATCGGGCGCTCTCTGAGCAGAAGACGATGATCGAACGCGCCGCGCTCGCTGGGCGCAGGCCGGGGCTTAGTGCTGATCCAGCTGTGTCTGAGCACAAGTCGGCGTGGAGCGCGTATCTGCGGCGCGGCGATGCTTCCGCGCTGACGCAGTTTGAAGCAAAGGCCCTATCAGTGGGCTCCGACGCTGACGGCGGCTATGTCGCCCCGCCAGAGCTTGATCGGATGATTGAGCAGCGTTTGCGGCAAGTCTCGCCGATGCGCGCCATCGCCACAGTCCGCACCACAGGCGCTAACGTCTTCAAGAAGCCGATCAGTCTGACGGCGGCCGGGACCGGTTGGGTGGCCGAGACTGGCGCGCGGGCGCAAACGTCAACGCCAACGTTGGCGCTGCTCGAGTTTCCAACGTCTGAGCTGTACGCCAACCTCGCTGCCACCCAGACACTGCTCGACGATAGCTTCATCAATCTCGAAGAATGGATCGCGAGCGAAGTCGAAGAGGCGTTCGCCGGCCAAGAGCGCGCCGCGTTTGTGAACGGTGATGGCGATGACAAGCCGCGTGGCTTTCTGGACTATGATCTGGTCGCCGAAGGCTCGCACGTTTGGGGCAAGATTGGCTATGTCGCCACCGGCGCCGATGGCGGTTTCGGGACAACGCCGGTCGATAAGCTGATCGATCTTATCTACACGCCGAAAACCCAGTATCGCCAGAACGCGCGCTTCGTCATGAACCGCAAGACGGTGTCGGCAGTGCGCAAGCTCAAGGATGGCGACGATCGCTACATCTGGGAGCCGAACGATGCTGGTGGCTCGACGCTGCTCGGCTATGCGATCACCGAGATCGAGGACATGCCGGATATCGCGACGGATGCAGCTGCGATTGCGTTCGGCGATTTCGCGCGCGGCTATCTGATCGTCGATCGCGCTGGCGTGCGCGTGTTGCGCGATCCGTACTCCGCCAAACCGTATGTCCTGTTTTATGTGACCAAGCGCGTCGGCGGCGGCGTGCAGAACTTCGACGCGATCAAAGCGCTGAAGTTTGGGGATACCTGATCTTTGCTCTCCCGCATGCGGGGGAGCTGTCGCGCGAAGCGTGACTGAGGGGGCTGGTGCGCGCGGTTGCCGGACCTTCCCCCTCCCGCTCCGCCCGCTGTCACGGGCGTCACGACCTCCCCCGCATGCGGGGGAGGATTGAGGAACCAATGTCCATCACCATCATAACGCCGCCGGCGAGTGAGCCTGTCTCACTCGCTGAGGCGAAGCTATTTCTGCGCACTGATCACGATGCCGAAGACGAACTCATCGGCACGCTCATAGGCGCTGCGCGTGAGGCCGTTGAAGCTGCGTGCGGGCGCGCTTTGATCACGCGGCGTGTGCGCGAAAGTCTCGATATCTGGCGGCGCGAAGCGGCGCAGGGCGCTGTGCTTGGCGTTGGCCCGGTGAGCGACGTCATTGCTGTTCGGCTTTTGGCCGACAATGGCTCGCAGAGCGTGCTCGATCCAGATCGCTATCGGCTTGAAGGCCATCGCGATCGGCCGCGCTTGGTATTTGCCTCCGGCTTGCCCGCGACGCTGCGCCAGGTTGGCGGCATCGAGATCGAATATGATGCGGGCTTTGCCGACGATGCGAGCGATTTGCCGGTCGCGCTGAGGCTGGCGACGCTGCAGATCGTGGCGTCGCTCTATGAATTGCGCCAGGGCGAGGGCGGTATGCCGGAGACGGCGCGGGCGCTGATGCGTCCGTTCGCACCGGTGCGGCTATGAGCGATGCCGTTGGCGCCATGCGCCATCGCGTGACGCTGCAGAAGCCGACGCGGGTAGCCGATGAAATCGGCGGCGCGGCGACCTTGTGGAGCGATGAAGGCGCGGTCTGGGCTGCAATCGAGGCGCTGAGCGGTGCGGAAGCGCAGGCTTTCGATGCGTTGCGCGCGGTGTCGAGCTTTCGCGTGATCCTTCACCGCCGCGACGACGTGCGCGCCGGTTGGCGTGTGCTTTGGGGCGAGCGGCGGCTCCGCGTGGTCAGCGCCGCCAATGACGCCGCGCCGCGCCTTTCACTGATTTGCGAAGAGGAGTTTCTGTGAGCGCTGATAAAGCGTTGCTCGCCGGCTTGTGCGATGCGCTGGTCGCCGATGCTGGCGTGCAGACGTTGTTGGGCGATCCGGCGCGTGTTTATGACGATCCGCCGCCAGACGTGATGTTTCCGTATGTCACGATCGGGCGCATCGAGAGCCAAGCGCGTGATGCAAGCGCGGCGACCGCGCTTGAGCACGGCGTCACGCTGCATGTGTGGTCCCGCTATGGCGGCCGCGCCGAAGCGCTCGACGTGATCGCCGCGATGCGCGCCGTTTTGCACAACGCACCGCTTGAGATCGAGGATCGCAAGCTGGTGCTCTTGTTTGCCGCATTCGCAGACGTGTTTCGATCCGGCGACGGGCGCACCACGCATGGCGTCTTGCGGCTCCGCGCCATCACTGAAGAGGCATAAGATATGGCAGGCCAAAAGGGACGCGATGTCCTCATTAAGATTGGTGACGGCGACGAGCCGGAAGTGTTCACGACCGTTGCCGGCATTCGCGCCAAGACGATCTCGCTCAATGCGCGCACGGTGGACGGTACGTCTGGTGAAAGCGCCGAGGCTTGGCGTGAGCTGATCGCGGGCGCTGGGGTGAAGTCAGCGAGTGTGAGCGGTGCGGGCGTGTTCAAGGACACGGCATCCGATGCGATGTTGCGTGAAGCGTTCTTCGCGCAGGCGGCGCGGTCGTTTCAGCTGGTGATCCCGGACTTCGGGACGCTGATGGGGCCGTTTCTGGTGGAGTCGCTCGATTACGCTGGCGACCATGACGGCGAAGCGGCGTTTGCGATCACGCTTGCCTCGGCCGGCGTCTTAAGCTTCACGGCGCTCTGATGCTGCACAATCGCGCACGCGGCGAAGTGCTGCTGACCATTGGTGGCCGTGAGCGAAAGCTTTGCGTCACGCTTGGTGCTTTGGCCGAGCTGGAAGCTGCGTTTGACGTGGCTTCGTTCGCTGAGCTTGGAGAGCGGCTGGCGCAGATGACGGCGGCTGATTTGCTGACTGTGTTGTCGGCGCTGATTGCGGGCGGCGGCGAAGTGATGTCGCCGGGCGAACTCGCGGCTTCGCGGATCGAGCCGCGCGCGGCGGCGGAAGCCGTGGCTGAGGCGTTCAAGCAAGCGTTCGGCGTCGATGACTGAGCGGACCCCGTGGGGCGCGCTGCTGGCGCTCGGCGTTCAGCTTGGCGTAGCGCCTGCTGCGTTCTGGCGCTTGAGCTTGCGCGAATGGCGCGCGCTGACGACGCCTGTAAACAGCCAAATTTTGCCGCGCGGCGCCTTCGAGGCGCTGGCGGCCCAATTTCCGGATGAGGTGCGATGACTGGGTTCAAAGACGGCGACCTTACTGGCCTGCATGGCGAGATCGCTGAGGCGCAGGCAGCGCTGCAAGCGTTTGCGCAAGGCCCGGCGCGGCGTGCCGCGGACGACGTGGCGGTGTCGTTCGAGCGCGCGGGTGAGCGCATTGCGCGTGCGTTGGGGAGGGCGGCGATCGACGGCGAGGGATCGTTCAAACGCTTGGCAAAGGTGATCTTGGAGGAGTTGGCGAAGGTAGCGTTGAACCAGGTGTTCGGCGCCAAGTCGCCGTTCTTCGGCGCGCGGGCCAATGGCGGCGCGGTGAATGCGGGTGGCGCTTATCTGGTGGGCGAACGCGGGCCGGAATGGTTCGTGCCGCGCCAAGGCGGCTCAATCGCGCCACAGGGCGGCGCCAGTGTCTCTGTGCATTTTCACTTGAGCGGCGGCGCTGATGCGAACGCAATTGCGCGCCACCAAGGCCAGATCGCGGCTTCAATTGCGCGCGCGGTGGCGTACGGGAGGCGCAATCTGTGAGCGCGTTTCATGAGGTGGTGATGCCGCTGCCGTTCGCGCTCGGCGCGAGCGGCGGGCCGGAGCGGCGCGTGGATATCGTAGCGCTCGGTTCAGGCGCCGAGGCGCGCAACACGCCGTGGGCTCATGGACGGCGGCGCTACGATATTGGTGGCGCAGTGCGCACGCTCGATGAGTTGCACGCGTTGATCGCGTTCTTTGAGGCGCGACGCGGCAAGCTACACGGCTTCCGATTTCGCGATCCGTTCGACTTCAAGTCTTGCGCGCCGTCCCAGGCGATCTCTCCGACAGATCAACAGATTGGCGTCGGCGACGGGGCAGCGGTGAGCTTTCAACTCGTTCGAACCTACGGCAGCGGCGAGAGCGCTTACGCGCGACCTATCACGAAGCCGGTCGTAGGCACCGTGCGGATTGCGCTTGATGGCGATGAGCTGGCGGCGGAGGCGTTCAGCTTCGACTCCTTGACCGGGATTGCAACACTTGATGTAGCGCCTGCTGTGAACGCGATCGTCACTGCCGGATTTCTCTTCGATACGCCCGTGCGCTTCGATATCGACCGCCTCGATCTGTCGCTCGACGGCTTCGGCGCCGGGCGCGCGCTTTCTGTTCCCTTGATTGAAGTCCGGGTCTGATGCGAACTATTCCTGAAGAGATGGCCGAACGCTTAGCGTCCGGCGTGACGACGCTCGCGCATGTGTGGCGTGTTACGAGGCGCGATGGCGCTGTGTTTGGCTTTACCGATCATGACGAGCCGCTGGCATTTGATGCGCTTGTTTGTGAACCGGTGACGGGCTTCAGTGGCGGCGCCATAGAGAAAAGCTCCGCGCTGAACGCAGATTCCGCGAGCGCTGCCGGCGCGCTGATCGCCGATGCGATTACCGAAGAAGATTCGTCGCGCGGGCTTTGGGATAGCGCGCGCGTTGATGTGTATCGCGTCGATTGGTCTGAACCCGCTCTGCGTGTGCACCTCTTCGCTGGGCGTATCGGCGAGGTCCGGCGTGGTGCGCAGGCGTTCGAGGCGGAACTGCGTGGGCTACAGGCGCAACTGAACGTACCCGTTGGTCGTGTCTATTCGCGCTTCTGCGATGCGGACTTGGGCGATGCGCGGTGTGGTAAGCTGATCGAGACTGCCGAGTATCGTGGCGAAGGTGCGGTGACTGATGTTCTTGCTGGCGGCGCCTTTGTGGCGTCTGGGCTGGAGGCGTTCGCCGACGGGTGGTTCGCGCGCGGGCGTTTGGTTTGGGCCGAAGGCGGGGAGAGTGAAGTCTCTTTGCATCGGTTGAGCGAGGTCGGCGCCTTTATCGAGTTACTTGATCCGCCAAGCGTCGCCTTGGAGATCGGCGCATTGTTTGCGATTTATGCGGGCTGCGACAAGCGTCATGAAACCTGCAGCGCGAAGTTTGCCAACACCATCAACTTTCGCGGCTTCCCGCACATGCCGGGCAACGACGCGGCGCAGGCAGGGCCGGTTGCGGGCGAGCCGGTCGATGGAAGCTCGCGCTTCTCATGATCACCAGAGATGCGATCCTGACCGAGACACGCTCTTGGATCGGGACGCCCTATCGGCATCAAGCCAGCGCCAAGGGTGCGGGCTGCGATTGCTTGGGCCTCGTGCGCGGCGTGTGGCGTGCGCTGTATGGCGCCGAACCTGAATTGGCGCCGGCGTACACGCCCGATTGGGCCGAGCGCGCGGGGCAAGAAACGTTGTTGCTCGCCGCGCAGCGTCATTTGAACGAGATCGAAATCAAAGACGCACGGCCAGGCGACGTTTTGCTCTTCCGCATGGATGCGCGATCGCCGGCCAAGCATGTCGCGATCCTCGATGACGAAGAGCGGATCATTCATGCCTATTGGGGTCGCGCGGTGGTGTGCTCGCGCTTTGCGCCTTGGTGGCGCGCGCGCCGCGCTGCGGCTTTTGCATTTCCGGGAGTTGAAGCATGGCCACGATAATTCTCTCAGGCGTGGGCCAAGCGCTGGGCGCGAGCTTGCCGGGTGTTCTGGGCACGATCGGTGGTGTGATTGGTCAAGTTGGCGGCTCGTTGCTTGGCCAGTCGATCGATCAGCGCCTGTTCGGCGAGACGCGACGCTATGAAGGCGCGCGGCTCACTGATCTGCATATTCAGGGATCGACGGAGGGCGCGTCTATCCCGGCGATCTATGGACGCGTGCGAATAGCAGGCCAAGTGATCTGGGCCGCGCGCTTTAAAGAGCGCGTCTCTACCGAGGAGATCGATACCGGCGGTAAAGGCGGCGGGCCCACAGCAACGTCCACGACCTATTCCTACTCGCTCTCGTTTGCGGTTGGGCTGTGCGAAGGCGAGATCGCGCGGATTGGGCGGGTGTGGGCGAACGGTGAGCCGTTCGACCTTTCGCAAGCGGCGTGGCGCCTCCATCGCGGCAGCGAGGTGCAAGAACCTGATCCGCTGATCGAGACGATCGAGGGCGCCGATGCGCCAGCCTATCGCAGCTTGGCGTACATCGTGTTCGAAGATTTGCCGCTGGATCAGTTCGGCAATCGCATCCCGCAACTGTCGTTCGAGATCATCCGGCCAACCCCGGAGCAAGGTGAGCGTTTCGAGGAGCGCGTGAAAGGCGTTTGCCTGATCCCGGGCGCCGGTGAGTTCGTCTATGCGACGCAAACCGTGATGCGCCAGCTGGGGCCAGGGCAAGAGATCGCTGAGAACGCGCACGCTGAGCAGCGTGCGAACTTGCTGGTGTCGCTTGACCAACTTGAAGCTGATTTTCCGAATTGCGAGACCGTGCTGCTCGTGGTCGCTTGGTTCGGTGACGATCTGCGCTGCGGCGCGTGCCAGATAAGGCCTGGCGTTGAGACTGACGCGAAGACGACCACGCCGATGGTGTGGCGCGTCAGCGGCGTCGAGCGGCACGAGGCGTATGTGGTCAGCGAGCACGAGGGGGCGCCCGCGTGTGGCGGCACGCCAAGTGATCGCAGTGTGTTGCAAGCGATGACCGAGCTTAAAGCGCGTGGCTATAAGGTAGGCCTCTATCCGTTTGTGCTGATGGATGTGCCAGAGGGCAATTCATTGCCCGATCCGTATGGCGGCGCGGCGCAAGCAGCGTATCCGTGGCGCGGCCGTATCACGCTTGATCCCGCGCCCGGCGAAAGTGGCTCGCCGGACAAGACAAGTGCTGCAACGGCTCAGGTCGAGAGCTTCTTTGGCGGCGCTGCGCCTGGAGATTTTGGCGCGGGGTTGGCGTCGTTGCCGACTTATGAGGGACCTGACGAATGGTCGTACCGGCGCTTTATTTTGCACTACGCCAAGCTCGCAGAACTCGCAGGCGGCGTGGATGCGTTCATCATCGGCTCCGAGATTCGCGGGCTGACGACCGCGCGTGATGGTGCGGCAAGCTATCCTGCTGTGCGGAAGCTGCGCGACCTCGCGGGCGATGTCCGCTCGCTGTTGCCGGCCGTGACGCTGACTTATGCGGCGGACTGGAGCGAGTATTTTGGTCATCAACCGCAGGATGGCTCAGGTGACGTGTTCTTCCATCTCGATCCGCTGTGGGCCGATGCAGACATTGATGCTGTCGGCATCGATTGGTACCCGCCACTCACGGACTGGCGCGACGGCGCCGATCAAGCGGATGCAGCTTTGGCGCGTCGCATTCATGACAGCGGGTATCTCGAAAGCCGTATCGAGGCCGGCGAGAATTACGACTGGTTCTATGCCTCGGATGCTGACCGCTTATCGCAGACGCGTACGCCGATCAGTGACGGCGAATACGAGGAGTCATGGATTTTTCGCGCTAAGGACGTTCGCAACTTTTGGAGCCGCGCGCATTATGACCGCCCGGGCGGCGTGCGCGCGGGATCGCCGACGGCTTGGGTGGCGGAGAGCAAGCCGATCTGGTTTGTCGAGCTAGGCTGCCCGGCGATCGATAAAGGCGCCAACGCGCCAAATCTGTTCACCGATCCCAAGAGCAGCGAAAGCGCAGCGCCGCCGTTCTCGTCCGGCGCGCGCGACGATCTGATCCAGCGCCGCACGCTCGATGCGTATCTGCGCTATTGGAGCGATTCTGCGAACAATCCGATCTCCAGCATCACTGATGAGCGGATGCTGGCGGAAGCGTTTCTGTGGTCGTGGGACGCGAGGCCCTATCCGGCGTTTCCGGCGCGCGATGATGTTTGGGCGGATGGCGCGTCGTGGCGGTTGGGCCATTGGTTGAATGGTCGTGCTGGGCTGTCATCACTGACGGAGATCGTGACGCACATTTGCGCGCGTGCTGGCGTCGATGATGTGGATACATCGGCGCTGGTGGGCGCGGTGAGTGGCTATGTGGTGGATGCGCCGTTGGATGCGCGCGCTGCACTTGAGCCGCTGATGGCGGCTTATGATTTTGTGGCGGTTGAGCGTGAAGGCGTGATCACGTTCTTTCATCGTGAGGATGCGAGCGTCACCGAGATCGAAACAAACGCACTGAGTGCCGATACGATTGCGGCGACGTTCGCATCGCGTGCAGACGCGGCCGAAGCTCCGGTTGAGGCGCGTGTGCGCTTCATTGATGGCGAGCGAGATTATCTAATCGGCGCTGCGAGCGCGCGGCGACTTGATCGCGCCGAAGGCGGCGTCGTCAGCATAGATGCGCCGTTGGTGCTGGACGCAGATGCCGCAGAGGCGCTAGCGCGGAGGGCTCTGAGTGACCGCCGGGCTGCGAATGAAACGCTCCAGCTTGGCTTGGGGCCTGAGCATGTTGGGCTTGAGCCTGGGGATGTGATCACCCTTGAGGGTGGCGCGGACGCGTTTGAGATAACGCGCATCGAGGATTCAGAGCTGCGCCGTCTCGAGCTCCGTCGCACGCGCGCGGATGCGGCGGCGCGGGTCAGCAATGGTGAGCCGGGTGCCCCGACGCCGCCCGCGCTTGCACCGACGCCCGTATTCGCGGTGCTTGACCTGCCGCTCTTGCCTGGCGCTGAAGATGACGAGCGCCCGCTGGTCGCGATCTTTGCGTCGCCGTGGCGCGGTGCGCACGCTTTGTATGCTGGCGCATCTTCGGCGCGTCGCGCGAGTGTCACGCAGCCTGCGATCATCGGAGAGCTTATTTGGGCGCTGTACCCTGGCCCGGTCGATCGCTGGGATGATGGCAACCGCGTTCGGATTACGCTCTATGGCGGTGCGCTCGCGAGTGCTGAGAGCGATGCGGTGCTTGGCGGCGCAAACATTTTTGCGATCGATGCGGGCGATGGCGAGTGGGAGATCGTGCAGGCGAGGAATTGCATACTCGTTGAACCGAACACCTACGAACTCTCCGGCTTCCTGCGCGGCCAGCTGGGCTCAGCGCATGCGATGCGCGAGCCGCATCCGATTGGTGCGCGCATCGTGAAGCTCGATGCACGGCTCGGGCGGTGCGAGGTGGCTGCGCATGAATGGGGTGAAGTTTTGGAGTTTGCAGCGCCGCCCTATGGCGCGCTTGCGAGCGATGAACGCGCGGCGCGACTGACTTCGATTTTGCCTCGCGCGGCCGCTCGGCCCTGGGCGCCAGCGCATTTGAGGGCGCGTCGAGTCGGGGGCGGTGACGTTGAGATCGATTGGGTCCGCTGCGCGCGGGCGGGCGGCGATAACTGGGGTGTGGGCGAGCCGCCGCTTGGAGCGCTAGCTGAGTCGTACCGGCTCACCATACTCGATGGCTCGACCGTTAAGCGCTCGGTCACCGTCGCCGGCCCGGCTTACACCTACATCGCGGCCGAACAGACCGCCGATTTTGGTAGTTTGCCTGGATCGTTGCAGCTCCGAGTGTCGCAAATGGCGGACAACGGTGGAGAAGGGTTGAACAACCAGTTAACCATAACATTATAGGCCAACAGCCAGAAGGCTGGCTTGGTGATTCCTTTTGAGGCGCGCCCGGCTGCCATTGTCTGCCCGGAGCGCAGTCAGACACTTTGAGTAGTTGGGACCCATACGCCACGCTCGGCCTCGCCCGCACCTCGACGGCGGACGAGATTCGCCGCGCGTATCGGACCATGGCCAAAGAGCTGCACCCGGACGTTCGGCCCGGTGATAAAGCGGCGGAAGAACGGTTCAAACGCGCAACCGCTGCCTTTAATCTGCTTTCCGACCCGGTTCTAAAATCGCGCTACGATCGCGGTGAAATCGATGCGGACGGCAATGAACGCATGGCGTTTAGCTCGCGGCCGCGTCCAAACCAGCGCGCTCATGCCGGCGCCGGAGCCGGCGCGGGCCCAGCAGGAGCGGGGCCGGGCGGCGCGCAAGACCCGTTCGATCTGGGCGACATCTTCTCCGATCTGTTCGGCCCCGGCTTTGGCGGCGGACGCAGCTACACGCGCATGCGCGGGCGCGACATTCGCTTCACGCTGGAAGTCGAGTTTCTGGACGCGATCAACGGCTCCAAGCGGCGGGTCTCGCTCGCCGAGGGCCGCACGCTGGAGGTCGGCATTCCGGCCGGCGTTGAGTCCGGCCAGGTGCTGCGGCTGAAGAACCAGGGCGGCGCAGGCATTCAAGGCGGCCCGGCGGGCGATGCGTTGGTGGAGCTGACGGTTAAGCCACACGCGTTTTTCCGGCGCGAAGGTCAAGACGTTCATATGGATTTGAACATCTCTCTGACCGAGGCGGTCGAAGGCGCCAAGATTCAAGCGCCGACGCCCACGGGAACCGTGACCTTAACCATCCCCGCCGGTTCCAACACCGGCAAGACGTTGCGTCTAAAGGGAAAAGGCGTTGGCGGTACGGGCGACCAGTTTGTTCGCCTGCAAGTGGTGCTGCCGGAGCTGGCCGACGAAGATTTGAAGAAGTTCGTCAAGAAATGGCCGAAAAGAGACTATGTCCCGCCTAGGCCGCAAGGCTGATCCGAAGCGGGCGCACCATTCAGGGCCCGTTCAGTGCGAGGCCGGTACACCCTTCAGCGTCATGTGGGCAAAGTCGCTTCTCCTCTCCGCGATCATCGCGCTCGGCCTCAGCGCCGCCTCGGCGTCGCCGGCCGACGCGCGCGTGCCGATGGTGCAGCCCACATGGGTGATGCCGGTGCAGGACCGCGGCCAGCGCGATATTCGTCCGTTGCGCGAAGTGGTTGATTACATTCGCACTCGTTACGGCGGTGAACTGATCAGCGCCCGGCTTGAGGACGGCCCCCGGCCTGTCTATGTCGTGCGTTGGCGAATGCCGGACGGCGAAGTGCGCGACATCCGCGTCGACGCCGCACGCTAAGGACGAGACCGTATGCGGGTGCTTGTAGTCGAAGACGATAAGAACCTGCGTGAGCAGCTCACGGGCGCGCTCACAGATGCGGGCTATACGGTCGATACCGCCGACAATGGCGAGGACGGCCAGTTCCTGGGCGAGACCGAACCTTACGATCTGGCGATCCTCGATCTCGGGCTGCCGAAGGTCGATGGGCTGTCGGTGCTAAAGGCATGGCGCAAAGAGGGGCGGACGTTGCCCGTCCTTATCCTCTCTGCACGCGATCGCTGGAGCGAGAAGGTTGAGGGTCTGGACCTCGGCGCTAATGATTATGTGACCAAGCCGTTCCACATGGCCGAACTGCTGGCGCGCGTGCGCGCCAATGTACGTCGCCAGACTGACCACCAATCCTCTGTGCTCGAAGTCGGCGATCTGCGCCTCAACGCGGCAACCGGCCAAGTCACGGTCAACGGCGCGCCGATCAAGCTGACTGCCTACCAGTATAAAGTGCTCGACTATCTGATGCACCATGCTGGGCGTATCGTCTCGCGGACTGAACTCACCGAGAAAATCTACAGCCAGGATCACGAACGCGACTCGAACACGATCGAAGTGTTCATCGGCATTCTGCGCCGTAAGATCGGCACCAATCGGATCATCACCGAAAAGGGCCTGGGTTATCGTCTGGTCGATCCTGCGGACCAGCAGTGAGCGAGGCGCCCGCGGGCATCCTTAATCGCTTCCGCGGGCTGATCCGCCGCTCGGTTGCGGCGCGGCTTGCAACGATCGCCATCGTCAGCGTGCTGGGCCTTGTCGTGATGGGCTACATCGCGCATGCGCAATTCAATCGCCAGCTGCTGCGCTTGTTGATCGATCCTGAGATCGAGTCGGTTGCAAACAATCTCATCGGCAATTCAGGACCGGGTCTTGAGGGCGAACTCACGCTCCAGGATTTGCCCTACGATCCACGCTATTTGCAGCCACTGAGCGGGCGCTATTTTCAGATCGCGCGCATCACCGAGACTGGCGAGCTTGAGGTTCAGGTGATCTCGCCGTCTCTGTTCGACGTTACGATCCCGGTCGACAAAAAGCTGCTCGACCAGCTGCTTGCCGCCGACGCCCCGCGCGGCGCGCGCTTCCTCGATCTTCCTGGCCCCGACGATGAACCGCTGCGGGTGATCGCGCAGATCGAGCAGATTCCCCAAGTTGAAGGGCGGTATCTCTATCTCGTTGGCGTTGCGCCGCGAGCGATTTTGGCGCCGGCGGCAAACCTTGTTGGCTTAGCGTTTGCGGTGTTCGTCGCGTTCTGCGCGTTGATGGTGGCGGCCGTCTCGTTGCTGCAAGTCCGGGTTGGACTTGAACCGTTGCATCAATTGCAGCGCGACATCGCCAGCGTCCGGCGCGGCGATAGCGAGCGGCTGGGCGCTGAGTATCCGGCGGAGCTCCAGCCCGTAGCGCAAGAACTGAACGCGCTCGTCGATCACAATCGCGAAGTGGTCGAGCGTGCGCGGCGTCACGTTGGCAATCTGGCGCATGCCCTGAAGACGCCGATCGCGGTGCTGAAGAACGCCGCCGCCGATGGCAAGACGGACGATGTGCTGCGCCAGTCCGTCGATGAGATGGAAGCGTTCGTGGAGCGCCAACTCCGTCGCGCCCGCGTCGCTGCACGGGCTGAAGCGCGCGCGGGCGCGCAAGCGCCGACGATCGCCTACCGAACCCAAGTGCTCCAGAACCTCAACGATCTCGTCTTCATGATGGAGCAAAAGTACGATCACCAGAAAGCCGTCGACATTTCGATCGAAGCTGAAGGCGATGTGACCTTCCGGGGCGAGCGCGAAGATCTGCTCGAAATGGTCGCCAATCTGATCGACAATGCCTGCAAGTATGGGCGCAGTCAGGTGATCGTCCGATTGCTACCTCCATTTGAATCCAACGGACTGATGGAGATTGTGGTTGAAGACGACGGCCCGGGTCTTTCTGACGAAGAACTGGCCAAGGCGATGGAGCGGGGCGCGCGATTGGACGAGGCGGCGCCGGGGCAGGGTCTTGGGCTCTCGATCCTGATGGAAACCGTCGATCTTTATGCCGGCGAATTGCTCTTCGAGCGCGGCGAATTGGGCGGCCTCAAAGCGCGTTTGCGGCTTCCTGCTACCGACTAGGATCGCCTGCGGCGATGCTGCCGTTTCGCGGTTCGTCAAAGCAAGCTAGTCAACGCGCGTGTGGACTTCGCTCGTCGTTCTTCTGATCGCCGCAGTGCTGACTGCGGGCGCGGGCTTTTGGGTGCTGCGCGCCTATCGCCGCGCTGGCGGCGGCATGCGCTCGCCGATCCCGGCGCTGGCCGCATGCGGCGCGGTCGCATTGGCGGCGCTGACCGCGTACCTGGCCATCGGGCGACCTGAGCTTCCGGATGCGCCCTACGCCGAGCGGCTTGAAGCGCTTAAGAGTCGCGACCTGGAATCGCTGACTTTCGACGAAGCGCTCGCCATTCTCCACGACCGCTCACGCCAAGATCCGAGCGATCCGCTTTCGCACTTTTATACCGGTGAGCTTTTGCTCCGCATGGGTCGGCCGCAAGAGGCGGCGCGAGCTTACGACTTGGCGTTGCGTCGCGAGCCGCAATTGGCGGAAGCGATGTTAGGGCTTGGCCGTTCGCTGGTCGCGATAGAAGAGGGCCGCGTAACGCCGGAAGCGTTGGCGCTGTTTCAGCAAGCTGGCGCGCTGACCAACGATCCAGCACCGTGGATCTATCAAGCTATGGCTGCGATGGAGCAGGGCAACGAGGCGGATACGCGTCGTCTCTGGGGCGAAGCGCTGACGCGCATGAGTCCAGACGATCCGCGCCGTGAAATGGCTGCGCGCATGTCAAGCGGAGCGCAATGATGGCGGTGCGGCGGCGCGATCAACGTCTGATGATGATTGCGGCAGCAGGTGCGGTGCTCGTGCTGGCGGCGGTTTTGACTTTTGCGGGCCTACGCGATTCCGTCGTGTTTTTCGTCGCGCCATCCGAGTTGGCGACGAAAGCCGAAGCAGGCCAGCGCATCCGGCTTGGCGGCTTGGTCGTTGAAGGCACGCTGCGCCATGAGGCTGACGGCGTCGTGTTCTTTAACGTGACCGACGGCGCGGCTGAAGTGCAGGTGCGCTATGTTGGGCTGTTGCCGGACTTGTTCCGCGAGGGACAAGGCGTGGTCGCCGAAGGCCGCTGGCAGCCGGGAGCGGCGTTCGAGGCTGAACGCGTGCTCGCCAAGCACGACGAGACTTACATGCCACGCGAAGTCGCCGAAGCGCTCAAAGATCGCGGCGAGTGGAGAGGCACTGAGACGCCATGATCGCAGAGATTGGCGCATTCGCGATGGCGCTCGCTTTGGCGCTGAGCATCGCTCAAGGCCTGATGGGCCTGATCGCGTCGCGTCGTGACTCGCGTGCTGAAGCAACGGCGGCGACAGCGCAAGCGACGGCGGTGCTGTGCGTCTTGGCGTTTATCTGCTTGATCATCGTGTTCGTGCGCTCGGACTTTTCCGTCGCGACCGTCACCGCCAACTCGCACATCGATAAGCCGTTGATCTACAAAATCGCGGGCGCGTGGGGAAACCACGAAGGCTCGATGCTGTTGTGGTGCTTGGTTTCCGCAGTGTTCGGCGCAATCCTGGCCACAGCACGCGGCCAGCAGAGCGTTGGCCTTTGGTCACGCGCTGTCGGCGTCCAGGGCTTGGTGACGGCAGGCGCGTTGATCTACACGCTGTTCCTGTCAAACCCATTCGCACGGCTCGATCCTGCGCCGATGCAAGGTTCCGGCCTCAATCCGCTTCTGCAAGACCCCGCGCTCGCGGCGCATCCGCCGCTTTTGTATCTGGGCTATGTGGGCCTGAGCGTGCCGTTCTCGCTCGCGCTTGCGGCGTTGCTTGAAGGTAAAGCGGATCAAGCTTGGGCGCGGGCGTTGCGACCGTGGACGCTGCTTGCGTGGACGTGCCTGACGCTCGGCATCGCGCTTGGTTCTTACTGGGCCTATTACGAACTTGGCTGGGGCGGCTGGTGGTTCTGGGACCCGGTCGAGAATGCGAGCTTCATGCCGTGGCTTGTAGCGGCAGCACTCGTGCACTCCGCAATCGTGACAGAGCGGCGCGGATCGCTGGCGAGTTGGACAATTTTGCTCGCGATCATGGGCTTTGGCTTGGCGCTGCTCGGCACGTTCCTGGTGCGCTCCGGTGTGCTGACATCCGTGCATGCGTTTGCCGTCGATCCGCAGCGCGGCATTGCGGTTTTGGTGTTGCTGGGCATCGCGCTTGGAGCGGGGTTTGGCTTGTACGCCTGGCGCGCGCCGAAGCTTTCGCAGCCAACGGGATTCGCAGCGGTGAGCCGCGAAAGCATGTTGGTGTGGAATAATTTCGGCCTCGCTGTTGCCGCGGCGGTCGTGCTGATTGGCACGCTTTATCCGCTGTTGGTTGAAGCGCTCGGCGGCGGCCTGATTTCCGTTGGCCCGCCGTTTTTTAATGCGACCGTGGCCCCATTGCTCGCGGTGTTGTTTCTCATCTTGCCGCTCGGGCCGATGCTGACGTGGCGCATCGGCGATTTGAAAGGCGCGCTGAAGAAACTCGCGCCGGCCGCTGCACTCGCGCTGGTGACGCTGATTGTAGCGCTTGTGCTGACAAGCTGGCGCGCAGTGCCCGCAATCGGACTCGCACTCGGCGTTTGGCTGATCGCTGGCGGCCTCATCTATTTGTGGACTCGCATCCAACGCGGCGAGGGCCGCATGGCGGCAAAACTCGCGCTGTTGCCGCTGGCCGTGTGGTCGATGAGCGTAGCCCACATCGGCGCGGGCGTGCTGACGATCGGCGCTGTCGCAGAGACCGGCTTTCGCGTCGAACAATCTGTTGGACTGACGCCAGGCGAGGGCGTCGCGTTCGCGGGTCGGCGCGTGACCTTGATCGAGGTTGGCGAAACCGAGGGGCCGAACTATTCAGCGACGCGCGCTAATTTTCGCGTCGATAGTGCTAGTGGCGCGCACACCATCAGCGCCGAACGCCGCTTTTACCCGACATCGCCAATGCCGACGACGGAAGTCGGCATCCTCAGCAGTCTCGATGGCGACATCTACATCGCGCTCGGGGAGTCAGTGCGGAGCGAAGCTGGCGCTTGGTCGGTGCGGCTCTATTACAATCCGCTGGTCCACCTGATTTTCCTTGGCGCGGCGATGATGGGGCTGGGTGGCGGATTGAGCCTTGTCTCCTTGGCGCGGCGGCGGAAGATGGCGGCATGAGCGTTCTTGCCCTGATCGTTGCGATGGTCGCGCCTGCGGCATTGGCCGATCCGGCTGACGAAGCGCGCGCACAGTCGCTCGAGCGCGAAATCCGCTGCGTTCAGTGTCAGAACGAGCCGATCGCGCAGTCCACCGCAGATATTGCGCGCGACATGCGCACCCTGGTGCGCGAGCGTGTCGCTGCGGGCGATAGCGACGCCGATATCCGCGCCTTTTTCCGTCAGCGCTACGGCGATTTTGTTCTGTTCCGGCCGCCGTTTGACTCGCGCACCTGGTTGCTTTGGGGCGCGCCAGCGCTGCTTTTGGCTGGCGGACTGGCAGGCGTGATGGCCTCGCGGCGGCGGCGAGGCGACGGCAACGACGACTTGTCCCCAGAAGAGAGCGATCGGTAAACGTCGCGCCAACCGTACCGCTCGTCGCTGGAATGGGCGCCGGTCGCAAAAAAGCCGCTTGGTTCTGCCCCAATTCACCCCAAGTTCGCGCCTAACGGCCTTGTCTGACCCGTTATTTCTGGGGCTTGCATCGAAAGTCGGGCTAAGCTTCCAATCGTAGGGTTCTCCCTGAGGGATTTACATGATCGAAAAAGCGTCTCTGAAACTTGTCCTGCGCCGCACTCTGATCGCCAGCAGCGCGACGGCCGCGCTCCTCGCTGGCTTCACGGTGACGCCCGTGCTGCTCTCCGGCGGCGCCATTGCGCAGGAGATCAACACGACGAGTGTCGCGCCGCCGTCCGGCGCGCCGATGAGCTTCGCCGATCTGATCGAGCGCGTTCGTCCGGCAGTGGTTTCCATCTCCGTGCGCCAGCGTCCGAACGCAGAGCGCCCTTCGCTTGAAGGCTTGCCGCCAGGCTTTGAAGAGTTCTTCCGTGGTCGCCCTGGTTCACCGAACCTGCCAGCGACGTCGCTTGGCTCAGGCTTCTTCGTCGACCAAAGCGGCGTCATCGTCACCAATCATCACGTCATCGACGGCGCTGAGGAAATCACCATCCGCACCAGCGATGGACGCGACATCCAAGCTGATATCGTCGGCTCCGACCAAGCCACCGACATCGCCGTGTTGCGCGTGCGTGGCGGTGGTCGCTTCCAGTATGTGACGTTCGACGATGCGCGCCACGTTCGCGTTGGCGATTGGGTCGTCGCAGTCGGCAACCCGTTTGGTCTCGATGGCACGGCGACCGCTGGCATCGTCTCGGCCATGGGCCGCCGTGATGCAGGTTCGTCGGCGTATGTCGACTACATGCAGATCGACGCGCCGATCAATCGCGGCAACTCCGGTGGCCCGACGTTCGACTTGAACGGCAACGTCATCGGCGTAAACAGCGCGATCTTCTCGCCGACTGGCGGCAATGTCGGCATCGGCTTTGCCATTCCGGCAAACACCGCGAACTCGATCGTGCAGCAAATCTTACGCAGCGGTCGTGTCACACGCGGCTGGATTGGCGTCTCGATCCAGGGCCTCGATGACGATCTCGCGCGCAGCTTGGGTCTTGAAGACGCGCGCGGCGCACTCGTCGGTTCGGTTGTGCCAGACGGTCCGGCTGCTCGCGGCGGCCTGCAGCAAGGCGATGTGATCCTCAGCCTCAACGGTCAACGCATCGAGGATAACCGCGATCTGACGCAGCGCATTGGCGCAACATCGATCGGCGACACAGCACGCGTGGAAATCCTACGCGGCGGTTCGCGTCGTACGCTGAACGTCCGCTTGGGCGAGCGCCCATCTGAACAACAACTCGCTGCAGACAACGCCACGCCATCTGCGCCGACGCCGGAAGCGGCGCCGTCAGGCCCAGGTGTCGCGCAAAGCTCGCTCGGACTTTCGGTGCGTCCGCTCACGCAAGCTGATCGCACGCGCTTTGAGCTTGCGGCCAATGCCGGCGGCTTGGCCATCACCTCGGTTGAGCCAGCAAGCGATGCGGCGAGCAAGTTCATCCAAGCTGGCGATGTGATCCTGCAAGCGGGCGGCCGCGCCGTGCGCACACCGCAGGAGCTTAGCGCCGCTGCTGACGCCGCGCGCCGCGCCAACCGTCCGCTGCTGCTGCAGATCGATGGTCAAGCCGGTCGCCGCTTCGTGGCGGTGGATGTGGCTGAGTGATGAGAGGGACAAACGCCATGCGCGTGCTACTCGTCGAAGACGATCCGGATATGGCCGAGAGCCTGAGAGCCTCGCTCTCGGCCGATAGTCACGAAGTCGATCACGCCGATGATGGCGGCATTGGCGAACAGATGGCGCTCGATGGCGGCTACGACGTCATCGTGCTCGATCGTATGCTGCCGACGAAGCAGGGCGTTGCCATCGTGCGCGATCTGCGCGGCAAGGGCGTATCCACGCCAGTGCTGATCTTGTCTGCATTGCACGATGAAGATCACCGCATCGAAGGCCTCAACGCCGGCGCGAACGATTATCTCGGTAAGCCGTTCTCAACGCGTGAGCTGCTCGCGCGCGTGCGTGCGCTGTGGAACGGGCGCGATCTCGGTCCGCAAACGAAGCTGACGGTCGGTGGTTTGGAGATGGATCTTCTGGCCCGCACGGTGCGCCGTGACGGCAAGAAGCTCGACCTTCAGCCCCGCGAGTTTCGCTTGCTCGAATATCTCATGCGCAATGCTGGTCAGACGGTGACGCGCAAGATGCTGCTTGAAAACGTCTGGGACTATCATTTCGACCCGCAAACGAACGTGATCGATGTGCATATCTCGCGTCTGCGCTCGAAGATCGACCGCGACTTTAGCCAAACCCTTTTGCACACCGTGAGGGGATCGGGCTATCGTCTCGAGGGATGAGGCCACGCCTCGACGCGCTCCTTCGTACGACGACATTCCGGCTTGCTTTGGTGCAAGCCGGGGTAGTGCTGGCTTTTGTCGGCATCATGCTGGTCTACGTGTACTTCTCAACTGTCGGCCAGCTGATCCGCGACTCTGACGCGCTCGCCGATCAGGAATACACCACGCTTGAGCGCGCTTACGCCGAAGGCGGCATGCGTCGGCTCAACCAAGAAGTTGTAGAGCGCGCAGCGCGGCAGGGGCCGTTTCTCTATGTGCTCGCGGAAAGCAACGGCGTCGTCGTCACTGGCGACTTCCAGCAATTGCCCGCCACGCCAGGCGAAGCGCCGCAGCGCGTTGATTTCAGTTTCGAACGGCCCGGCGCCAGCGGTGAAACCGAGCGCGGCCAGGCAAGCGGACGCGTTGGGCGCCTGATCAATGGCCCGATCCTCCTAGTCGCGCGCGATCTCGGCGACAGCGCCGTCATCGCCGGACGCATCACGCGTGTGCTGTGGACGGTGGCGATCGTCGGCCTGATCGTGGCCGTCGTCAGCGGCTTGCTCGCCGCAACACAGGCCGCGCGGCGGGCCGAGCAACTTTCCACCACTGCACGTGAGGTGATGACGGGCGATCTCACTCGCCGAGCGCCAGTGCGCGGTGTTGGCGATGAGTTCGACGAATTGGCGCAAGCGCTGAATGCGATGCTCGATCGCATCGAGCAGCTCATGCACACAACCCGCACGGCTGGCGACGCCATTGCGCACGACCTGCGTTCACCGCTCACGCGCTTTCGTCAGAAGCTGGAAGCGGCGCTCGAAAAGCCAGCCGATTCCGATGCGGATCGCGAAGCATTGCGCAAAGCGATGGATGAAGCCGATCGGCTCTTCGACATGTTCGCGGCCGTGCTGAAGCTCTCGCGCGTCGAGGAAGCCAGCAACTGGCGGCTGACGCGCGTGGATGTCACCGAGATTTTGCGTGAGCTGTTGGAGTTTTATGAACCGGCAGCGGAAGACGAAGGCCTGAGCTTTGCCGGCGAAGTGCAGGATGCGCTGTTCGTGCAGGGTGATCATGGGCTTTTCACGCAAGCGGTCTCCAATCTCATCGAGAACGCACTGAAATACACGCCCACAGGCGGTCGGGTGGAGGTGCGCGTCGTCCGTCGCCCCGATGCGCGCATTGAGATAGCTGTCCTCGATAGCGGTCCGGGCGTGCCTGTTGAAGATCGCGATCGAGTGCTGGAGCGCTTCGTGCGGCTGGAGTCGGCGCGTTCCAGCGCAGGCGTTGGTTTGGGTTTGAGCCTCGTTGCAGCAGTCGCACGTTTGCACCGTGGCGGCTTGCATTTGCGTGACGGACTGGACAACGCGACCGGCGGCAAAGGGCTCACCGCTGCGCTTGTGCTCCCCGCCGCGGCATGAGCACTGCATTCTCTGGCGGGCCATGGGCCGATGCGGCAGAGCTAGCGTTCACGAACGCGCCCTACCTCAAGCGTATCAGCCTGCGTCGTCCGGATTTGCTGGCGGACGCAGATGATGGCTGGGCTGAGCGTCTGCTCGCGCAAGCGCTTGCCGATGCTGCGGCGATAACCGCCGATCCTCCGGCACTCGAAGACGGCATGCGCATTCTCCGCCGCGCCAAGGATGCGGTGCATCTCTCTGTTGCCATCGCAGACATCGCGCGTGCTTGGCCGTTGGAGAAGGTAACGGGCGCGATCACTGATTTCGCCGATGCGGCGCTGCGCGCAGCCTTGGCGCTGGCCGCTCGGGAGCGCGCCGCGCAAGGCGATATTCTTGCGAACTTCGATAGCGCCAATAACGGACCCGTCCCAGGCTTTACGCTGATTGCCATGGGCAAGATGGGCGCAGGCGAGCTGAATTATTCCAGCGACATCGACTTTTCAGTGTTCTTCGATGCGCAGACGCTATCGGTCACACAAGGGCGCGAGCCACGCGTTGCGGCGGTGCGGTTGGTTGCGCCGCTGGTGCGCGCGCTCGAAGAGGTGACGACGGACGGCTACGTCTTCCGTACAGATTTGCGCCTACGTCCCGATCCTGGCTCGACGCCGGTTGCAGTCTCGATTGCGTCGGCCGAACACTATTATCAAACCCTCGGCCAAAACTGGGAGCGCGCCGCGTTCATCAAGGCCCGCGCCGCAGCGGGCGATCGCGAAGCTGGTCGCGATTTTCTTGCGTCACTCGAACCCTTTATCTGGCGCAAGCATTTAGATTTTGCGGCGGTCGAAGATGTTCACTCGATCAAGCGGCAAATCCTGTCGGCGCATAAGAGCGCGGAGCTCAGCGAACCGGTGTTCGATGTCAAACTCGGGCGTGGCGGCATCCGCGACATTGAGCTTTTCGCTCAAACCCAGCAGCTCATCCTCGGCGGTCGCAACAAGAAGCTGCGCGCTCAAGGCACGTTGGCCGCGCTTGCCGCGCTCACTGAAGCGGGCGCCATCGCCGAGCCAGCCCGCGCAGCGTTGCATCAGGCTTACGTCTTCTTTCGCGAGGTCGAGCATCGCATCCAGATGCTCGAAGATGCTCAAACACACCACCTCCCGCGCGACGCCGAGACACGCGCTCATGTCGCAGCATTGGCGGGCTTCGCCGATCTCGGGGCCTTTGACGCCGAGCTTATCCGGCAGCGCAAAATCGTTTCCGACATCGATCATCAATTGTTCGGGCGCGGCGATAGCCTAGCCGATCCGCTGGGCAGCTTAATTTTTACGGGCGTTGAAGATCACGCGGAAACGCTGGAGACGATCGGCAAGCTCGGCTTCGCCAAGCCTGATTATGTCAGTCAAACCATTCGAGGTTGGCACCACGGTCGCATCCGGGCCATGCGTTCCGAACGCGCCCGTGAGTTGCTCACCCGTCTAACGCCGCGCTTGTTGCGCGCGTTCGCTGGCGCGGGCGAGCCAGATCAAGCGTTTGCGCGCTTCGCTTCGTTTTTCAGCGGGCTTTCCGCTGGCGTACAAGTTCTCTCGCTGCTTGACGCGCGCTCCGCGCTGCTTGACCTGATCGCACGGCTCTTAACGCTCGCACCGCGATTGGCGGATGCGCTGGCGCGTCGTCCGGCTTTGCTTGATGCGCTGATTGATCCGCGGTTCGGCGTCCCGTTGGCGCAAGACCCGATGGGCAGGCGCAGGCTCGAGATCGAAGCACTGATGGCGGACGCCGAAAGTTTCGAAGCGAAGCTCAACGCTGCCCGCCGCTTCCACCGCGAAGAAGCGTTTCGCATCGGTGTGCAAGTGCTGGAAGGGTTGGCGAGCGCCGGAGAGGCGGGCGCTGCGCACTCTGACCTGGCTGAAGCGTGCGTCGCTGCGATGGCGCAAGCCGCGCTGTTCGAGGTCGAGCGCCAGTACGGCCCGCAACCGGCCGCGTTCGTGGTGTTGGCTCTGGGCAAGTTCGGCGGGCGCGAACTCGCCGAGCGCTCCGATCTCGATGTGATGCTCGTCTATGATGCGCCGCCAGAGGCTGGTGGCGCCGGAGATTTTTACACGCGGCTCACGCAACGCCTGATTAGTGCGCTCTCGGCGCCGACCGAAGAAGGGTCGCTCTACGACATCGATACGCAGCTGCGACCTTCCGGATCGAAGGGGCCTGTGGCAGTGCGGCTATCTTCGTTCGAGCGCTATTATTCTGACGAAGCGTGGACGTGGGAGCTGCTAGCGCTCACTCGCGTGCGGCCGGTCGCGGGCGATGCGGCGCTTGGCTTACGTGTGATGGATATTGTGCGCGCAACGCTCGCAAGGCCGCGTGACCGCGCGAAGATTTTGGCGGAGGTCGCCGACATGCGCGGCCGGATGGAGCGCGAGCGGCGCGGGCGCGGTGTGTGGGATTTGAAGCTCGCTGCTGGCGGCTTCGTCGATATCGAGTTCATCGCTCAGGCCCTGCAACTGACTCAGGCGGCGGAGGCGCCAGAGGTTCTGGGGGCGAACACCGGCGACGCGCTGCAACGGTTGGCAGCGCATGGCGCCATCTCCCAAGAGGCGAGTGCGCGGCTGACCGACAGCTGGCGCGTGCTGAGCGATCTACAGCAAGTTCTCCGCATCGCCGTTGATGGAGACTTCTCAGCGGATTCCGCACCGCCGCCGCTGCTGGCGCGGCTTGCCGCCATCGTCGGCGCGGCCGCTCCAGACGAGAGCGAGGCGAAGCTTCGCGATATGCAAGCCGCAGTCCGACGGGATTTTTTGCAGTTCATCGGCCCGCTTGGCGACGGAAACCCCCAGCCCGTCCGTTGAACCGGGAAAGAGGAGCAGTTTCATGCGTGTTGGCGCGGGGCTATTGGCCGCCGTTCTGATGTTTGCCTCGCCCGCTTGGGCGCAGCGCGGCAACCTTGATCAATTCATGCGGCTTGATGCGAACGGCGACGGCTCGGTCTCGCGCGCCGAGGCCGAGCGTGGCCGCACCGTGATGTTCGATCGTCAGGATGCAGACGGCGATGGCTATCTCAGCGAAGCTGAGCGCAATGCGGGCGGGCGGTCAGCGCAGACACTAGCGCGGGCGGATAGCAACAGCGATGGCCGTATCAGTCGTGCTGAAGCGATGGCCGGCCCGTTTCGCGCATTCGATCGTTTAGACGCCAACAGTGACGGTTCGGTATCGACGGCGGAGTTTGAAGCTGTACGCGCCCGCATGGCGGCGCAATAGATTGGTTGCTGTGTAAGGAGACGGGCGGCGCATGATGGATCCGGACGCAGATCTCGTCCGGAGCGCGGGGGCTGGAGACGCCCAGGCCGCGTCCGCGCTCGTGCGCAAACATTTGCCGCGCATGATTTCGCTGGCGCGGCGCATGTTGAACGATGCGGCTGAGGCCGAAGATGTCGCCCAAGAGGTTTTTTTGCGCGTTTGGCGCGAAGCGCCGCGCTGGAAGCCGGGCGGCGCGAAGTTCGAAACCTGGATGCACCGGGTGGCGCTCAACCAATGCTATGACCGGTTGCGTCGGCGGCGCGAAAAGGCCGATCCGGATGCTGGCATAAATATCGCCGACCCCGCGCCGCTTGCGAGCGAAGCGTGGCTGGCGCAACAGCGCACTGTAAAAGTTGGCGCGGCGCTGGCGAAACTGCCGGAGCGCCAGCGCTCGGCGATTGAACTGGTGCATTTTCAGGAACTCACCAACATTGCTGCGGCGGAAACGTTGGAGATCAGCGTTGAAGCGTTGGAGTCGCTTTTGTCGCGCGGACGGCGCGCTCTGAAGGTTGCTCTGGCCGACGTGGCGCAGGATTTGATCGGGGACGCCGATGGCGTCGCGAGGCTGTGATGAGGAAGGATGTCCCCATGGACCGTGAACGGTTCGACCATTTGCTCGCGGCCTACGGCGCTGATTTCGCGCGTTGGCCCGCGGAAGATCGCAGCGCGGCGGAGGCGTTCGCGGCGGCGAATGATGACGCTGTTTCGGCTGCGTTGGCGGAAGAGCAGGCGCTGGATACTGCGCTCCTCTCTCAAACCGTGGCGGTCGATTCGCCTGAGCTTCTCACTGCGCGCATCCTCGCAAGTCAAAAGCGCCAGCGCGCTGGTCTCGATTGGCGCGCGGTGGCGGCGCTTGCGGCATGCGCGGTGTTCGGCGTGGTCGTCGGTTATAGCGGAGGCATGCTGGCGCCGCCGGCGGACGATGAGGCCGCGTATTTTGCCAGCGCCTTCGAGGCGCCGCTTTACGAGTTTGATGAAGGAGAAGAGGGATGAGCGAACGACGCTTTCCCTGGCGCACGCTGTTCTTCGTTTCGCTGGCTGTGAACCTTTTGGTCCTCGGGGCGATCGGAGGAGCGCTCGGCTCAGGCGCGCGCTTGCAGCGCCAAGAGCCAGCAGAGTCGGTGGTGACGCGCCTGCCAGGCTTGGGCGGGTTCATGGCGGCAGTGCCGCCAGAATTACGTCCACAAGTCCGCGAAGACTTGGCGCAGAGTTGGCGCGAGACGCGTGATCTGCGTCGCGCCGCGCTTGATGCGCGCCGTGACGCGTTTAACGCGGCTGGCGCCGAGCCTTACGATGCTGCCGTCGCTAGCGCCGCCTTTGAACGCATGCGCAGCGCCGACCAGGCCGTCGTTGGTGTGTTTCACCAGAACATGGCGCAAGCGCTGGCGCAGATGACGCCGCAACAACGCGCCGAGGTGCTGGAACGTCTGCGTCGCGCGCCGCCCGCTGCGCGTGAGGGCGTCGCGCCGATCGTGGATGGGGCAGAAGCGCCAGTCCGGGAACGCGCGCTGACGCCGGAGCAACGTGAGAACCTACGTGAGCGCATTCGTGAGCGTCGGCAGGAGCGTCGCGAGCGCAACCAGTAGCCGCTTACTCGGCTGCGGTTGCTTCCGCTTCGCGGTGGCCGCCGAACGTGCGTGGCAATGTAACTGTCACAATCGTGCCGCGTCCGACTTCGCTCTGAATGGCGAGCTTGCCGCCATGCATTTCGACCAGTGACTTGGTGAGCGCTAGGCCCAGCCCGGTGCCTGCATTGGTCCGCGTGAGCTCTTGTTCGACTTGTTCGAACGGACGCGCCAGGCGTGGCAGATGCTCAGGTGGGATGCCGCAGCCGGTGTCGACCACACGCAGTGTGATGCCGGCGGGTGTGCCCCGGCCATGCACCATGATCGCGCCCTGATCGGTGAACTTCACCGCGTTCGACAACAGGTTCAGCAGGATCTGCTTAATCGCGCGATGATCCGCTTCGATCTCGCCAATCTCTTCCGCATCAACGACGATCGACAAGCCCTTTTCTTCGGCCTTGCGCTTGGTCAGGCGCACCGCCTGATCAATCGCGACCGTCGGGTCCAAAGGGCGCGGCGCTAACGTGAGCTTTCCGGCCTCAATCTTTGCCATGTCGAGAATATCGTTGATCAGATCGAGCAAGTGATTGCCGCTGTCGTAGATGTCGCTCGAATATTGCTTGTATTGCGGGTTCGCCAGCGGGCCGAAGAGTTCCTTGGACATGATCTCGGAGAAGCCGATCACGGCGTTGAGTGGCGTGCGCAGCTCATGGCTCATGTTTGCGAGGAACGTGCTCTTGGCGCGGCTGGCTTCTTCGGCGCGTTGGCGCTCTTCGTGCGCCTCGCGCGCCAGCGCTTTGATGCGGTACTCTTGGCTCTCGGCGCGCGCGAGCGCGTCCGACAAGCGGCGCTCATTTTTTGCCAGTTCTTCTTCTTTGCGCTTCAGCGGCGTGATGTCGACGCCAACCGTGATGATGCCGCCATCGGCTGCGCGGCGCTCGACGATGTGCAGCCATTCGCCGTTCGAAAGCTCAATAACGCGGACATCCGGATTGCTCGGATCGTGCTTTTCACGACGAATATTGCCAGCTGCCGCCGCAGCGATCGCTTCATACGAAACCCGGTGCCGCAGCAATTCCGGGCCGAGCTTGAAGGCGTCAGCAAAGCTCTGGTTCCAGAGCAGCAGGCGGCGACGCGCATCCCATAGCGCGAACGGGCCGGAGAAGTTCTCGATCGCCGCGCGCAATTGTTGTTCGAGCCGCGACACGCGTGCCTCTGCTTCGTGGCGTTGCGTTGAGTCGACGACGGTGCCGAACACCCGCGTTTCCATGCGGCCGCTGCCATCCTCGACAGCCGTGCCGCGTGTTTCGATCCACGCCATGCCGCCGCCACGCACGACACGGAAGCGGGCGTCGAGCATGCCTGTTTGGCGCGCGCGGCGAAACTCTTCTTCGACGGTGAAGCGGTCGTCGGCGACCATAAGCTCCAAGAACTCGCGCAGCCGCATCGTGTCGCGCGGCGTGCCGAGCAAGCGCGCGGCTTGCTCTGAGAGCTGAATCTCGTCGCCGCTCGCGCTCCATTCGATGACGCCAACTTTCGCGCCGTCCGCCGCAATGCGGAAATGCGTCTCCGCGCGGACGACCTCAGCTTCCGCGTAACGCGCGCGTTGGGCGTTTTGGCGCATGAGCAAATAGAGCACGCCGATCGCCGCCAGCGGTGCAGCAGTTATGAGCGCAAAGCGTAGCAGCGCCGCGAGCCACAGCGCCATGTCGTTCGGTGCAGGCGCCGCAGCCATGACGCGCAGCTCGCCGATCTGGGATTCTGCCTCTGCCGCAACCCAAGTTGCGCCAGCGCTGTCGCTGATCAAGGTCGCGCCGATTTCGCGATCGCGCGTGGCGGAGAGCACTTGTTGTTGCGCGCGCGCGCCTGCCTCTTGCAGCGCGGGCGAGGCGTAAAGCACATCGCCGTCTCGTGCAGCGATCAGTACGCGGGTGCCGGGTTCAAGGTCCGGCAGAAGCCGCGCTGGATCGATCAACACGACCAGCGTACGTGAGCCGATCTGGCGGACGATCGCCGGCGCAGAGGTGATCTCGCCCATCGAAGGCGCGCCGGTCCAAACCGGTGCGTCGCCCGCAGCATTCGCGGCGGCGCGGATAAGATTGGTGCGTGTCGGATCAGTAGTCGCTTCGATTGCGCCGTCGCTCGCGATGATCGCAGCGGCGGCGACTTGCGGCGCACTGGCGGCGCTGGTTGCGAGGCTTTGGGCATCGGCGCCGGTTTGGCGCGCGAGATCGGCGACGCCGGCGCTCGCCCCCATGGCGATGGCGAAGTTGGCGTTGACGCGCTCAGCGATGATGCCCGCCGTGGAGGCTTGCACAGCGATGACCGTCTGCGCCGCGTTGTCACGATGCGCTTTGATTTGCGCGCTCATCGCGGCGGCGAACGCCGTGATGAAGAGGAACACGAGCCACATGAATGGCCGCGTTGTCTTCTCAGGTGTAACGCCCGCTGTCGCGTCGTTGGTTTCGTTCTTCGACACTGAAATGCCCCGGCCGCTCCGAATCGACCTTCGGAGTTTGCGACACTTGTAATCGTAAGCAGGACGTAAACGCCATGCCGGGCTGCGCCATCGCCTCACAGCAAAAGTTAATGTGACTCACAGGACTCACATCAACGTGCGTTCGACCATCTCGCGGGCGTTTTTCGACAGGCTTGGCAGCGCTGCGAGGCGCTCAAGTGCTGTGCGTGCATGTTGTTGCCGATCCGAATCGAATCGACGCCATGACTCGAACGGCGTCAGCAGGCGCGCGGCGAGTGCTGGATTATGTGGATCGATCGCTTCTGTGAGTTCCGCGAGGAAGCGATAGCCTGCGCCGTCGGCGCTGTGGAACGCGCGCGGGTTGCGCATGGCAAAGGCTGCGGCCAGTGCGCGGACCCGGTTCGGGTTCTTGGTGTTGAACGCCTCATGATCGCGGAGGCGTTTCACGCGGTCGATCGCATCGGTGCGTGGCGCTGCGGCTTGCACGGCGAACCATTTGTCGATCACCAGCGGGTTGGTCTTCCAGCGCTCGTAGAAACGCGTGAGCGCATCGTCAAACGCGGGACTGTTAGAGTTCGCCAGCGCTTCGAGCGCGGCCGCGCCTTCGGTCATGCTCTGCGCGTTCTCGAACACATTTAGGAAAGCGTCGCCCAGGTCGGGTCCGAGCGAAGCGAGCAGGTCGAGCGCGGCGGCTTTGAGCGCGCGCCTACCTGCCGCGTCCGCGCTTGGTGAGAAGGGCGTTTCGCTTGGCGCCTTAGCGATTGGCTCCAAGCGCGAACGCAAAGTCGTCGCGATTTCGCGGCGCAGTGTCTCGCGTGCGGCGTAGAGCTTTTCCGGATCGGGCTGCGACGATGAGAGGATCAGTTCGTTCAGATCAGGCAGGCGCAAGGCGAGCGCCGCGAACGCAGGGTCTTCTTGCGCGCGATCCAGTTCGCGTCCCAACGCTTGCGCAAGTGCCGACGCTGCGTCGGGCGCTTCACCCAAGAGCACGGCGCGCGCGATTGATTGGCCTGCCTCCCAGCGTGTGTATGGGTCGGGATCATGCGCAATCTGCGCAAGGCGCTGATCGATGGTGAGGTCTTGGTCGAGGGTCACCGGCGCGGAGAAGCCGCGCAGCACTGTCGGGATTGGCTCTTCAAGTACACCGGTGAAGCGGTAAGTTTTCTCAGTCTCGCTAAACACGACATGGTGTTGGACACGTGCGATGTCATCGCCGTCGAGCTTGCTAGCGATGATTGCGCCGTCCTTAGCGATGAAGCCGATTTGCAGCGGGATCGGCAGCGCTCTCTTTGTTGGCTGACCCGGCGTCGGTGCGGTGCGTTGCTCGATGTGCAGTTCGTACGAGCGTGCTGAGGCATCGTAATGCCCGCGCACTTTGAGAGCAGGCGTGCCTGCTTGTTCATACCAGCCCATGAAGTCGACCAGGCTTTGGCCCGAGGCGTCTTCAAAGCAGGCGATAAACTCTTCGACTGTGGACGCAGTGCCGTCGCGGCGCTCGAAATAGAGCTGCATGCCGCGTTCGAAGGCGTCCTTGCCGATGATCCGCTTCAGCATGCGGATCACTTCGCCGCCTTTTTCATAGACGGTCGCCGTGTAGAAATTGTCGATCTTCTGATAGCTCGACGGGCGCACGGGATGCGCGAGCGGTCCTGCGTCTTCGCCGAACTGGCGTCCGCGCAAGCGTTTCACGTCCTTGATCCGCTGCACTGGGCGTGAGCGTTGATCGGCCGAGAACTCTTGCTCGCGATAAACCGTGAGGCCTTCCTTCAAGCAGAGCTGAAACCAGTCGCGGCAGGTGATGCGGTTGCCAGTCCAGTTGTGGAAGTATTCGTGACCGACGACAGCTTCGATGGCTTCGAAGTCAGCGTCGGTAGCAGTCTCTGCGTCGGCCAAAATCAGCGACGAGTTAAAGATGTTGAGACCTTTGTTCTCCATCGCGCCGAAATTGAAATCGCGCACGGCGACGATGTTGAAGAGATCGAGATCATACTCCCGCTGGAAGACCTCTTCGTCCCATTTCATCGAGCGCTTCAGTGCGTCCATGGCGTAGAGCGCGCGCGAAGAATCGCCGGGATCGACATAAATGCCGAGATCGACTTTGCGCCCGCTCTTGGTTGTGAACGTATCGTGGATCGACTCGTAGGCACCGGCGCAGAGCGCAAACAAATAAGCCGGCTTCGGATGCGGATCGACCCACACCGCGAAATGGCGCCCGTTCTCCAGATCGCCGCTCTCGGTCAGATTGCCGTTAGAGAGCAGCGTCGGATAGGCGGTCTTGTCTGCTTCAATGCGCACCGCGTAGCGCGCGAGCACGTCGGGGCGATCGAGTGCGTAGGTGATGGCGCGAAAGCCCTCAGCTTCGCACTGTGTGCAGAAGCGACCCCCGGACATGTAAAGTCCTTCAAGGTGCGTGTTGCCTGCAGGGTCGATGCGCGTGACGATGTCGAGACGAAAGTTCGCGGGTGGATTGGCGATGGTGAGTTTGCCGGGCTCGATCGCGTATTGATCCGTGGTCAGCGGCTGCCCATCGATGGCGATGCTTTGTAGCTCCAGCCGTTCACCGACGAGCACAAGCGGTTCCGCGGTCGCTGATGCGCGACGCACATGATTGCTGGCGGCGACGATCGTAGCGCTCGGTTCCAGCGCAAAGACAAGCGCGATCTCGTCGATCAGATAGGCTGGCGGCTTGTATTCTGAGAGACGGATGGTCGCGGTTTCGGCGTCGCGCATGGGAGGCTCCTTGGTGGGCCTGACATGCGCTGCGGGGGCGCCAAAATCAATGTGTTGGGTCGCTTACTCAGCCGCGACAGCTGCATCCATTTTCGGCGCCGGGTCGTGGTAGATCGCGGCGAGCAACATTTCGGCTTGCTTGGCGAGGTCCTGCAATTGGCCCGGTGTTTCATGCGGGTAATCTTGCGCGAACTCGGTCAGCTCACGCGCGACGCGCATCAGACGCAGTGCGTTGGTGATGAGGCGCGATTGGTGTTCGATGCGCATCGGATCGCGGTCATATTCCGCCATCGGAACGCGCCAGCCGCCCCAATCCTTCTCGTCGGTGACGACGACCGGGTAAGTGCCGGGGAAGGGGTGACGCGGATCGCGACCGTCCGCGGAGAGGCGGTTCACAGCGCGCAGCACGCGCCAGTTTTCCGTCTCGATCAGGTCTGGCATTTCCGGGCCACGCTCTTCGGCGGCCAATTCATGGGCATGAAAGTCGCGGCCAAGGCCGGCATCATAGGTGACCCGCAGCGGCTCCTCGACGCCCTTGACCCATTGCGGGTGGACGTTTTCGATCACCGCCCACGTCGCCACCGGCTTCACGTAGACGCGCTGACCCTTGTGAAATACCGCTTTCGCCATTGGGTGCTCACCTAAAACTTGAACGGCGACCATAACCCAGCGGCGTTGAACCTTCGTGAACAGAGCTTGACGCCAAGACACTCTTTCGCAGTCCCGCGCGCGGGCGTTAGAGTGTCAGCAACCATAATACCCGGGAGGAATGGGTGAACTTCGACTTTTCCGACGACCAAAAGAGTCTCAAGGACGATGCGCGCAGGTTCCTGACCGACAAAGCCGGGGCCAAGGTCACGCGCCGCGTTTTGGATGACGCCAGCGTTTCGTATGATGAAGGCTTGTGGCGCGCGGTCGCCGATATGGGCTGGTTGGGCGCAGCAATCCCGGAAGAGCACGGCGGCTTGGGGCTTGGGCGGCTTGAGCTCTGTGTTCTGGCCGAAGAGCTTGGCCGCGCAGTAGCGCCGATACCGTTTTCGTCGACAGTGTATTTCTTTGCTGAGGCTTTGATGCTCGCAGGTAGCGATGCCCAGAAGACGGCGGTACTGCCGAAGGTCGCCGCTGGCGAAGTGATCGGCTGCTTTGCTGTGAGCGAAGGCCCGGGCGCGCCGACTGCGAGCAGCATCCAAGCGAAGTTCGATGGCGCGACACTCACTGGCGCGAAGATCCCAGTGACGGACGGCGATTGCGCTACGCACGCTGTCGTCGTCGCCAAAGATGGCGGTGGTGTTTCGTTGGTTCTGGTCGATCTCAATCAGCCGGGCGTCACGCGCACGACGCTGAAGACGCTCGATCCTACGCGCGGCCACGCGAAGCTTGAGTTCAAAGGCGCGAAAGCAGAGCGCATCGGCGCGGCTGGCCAAGGTTGGGAGCTCGCGGAAGCCGTGCTCGATCGCGCGGCGGTGCTCATCGCGTTTGAGCAAGTCGGCGGTTCGCAAGCGTGCATGGAAATGGCGGTCGATTACGCGAAGGGCCGCTACGCCTTCTCGCGTCCGATCGGTTCGTTTCAAGCGATCAAGCACAAGCTTGCGGACATGTATGTGAATATCGAAGTCGCGCGGTCGAATGCCTATTACGGCGCCTGGGCGCTTTCAACAGAAGCAGCAGAGCTTCCGTTTGCCGCCGCCGCTTCGCGCGTCGCTGCAAGCGACGCATATTATTTCTGCTCCAAGGAAAACATCCAGACGCACGGCGGTATGGGCTTCACTTGGGATGTCGACTGCCACCTCTATTTCCGCCGCGCCAAGCTGCTTGCTGTGCAAGCCGGCAGTCCGGCGGCCTGGAAAGAGAAACTCGTAAAGCGCCTCGAACAACGCAACGCGGCTTGAGGGATCAGAACAATGGATTTCAACGACACGACCGAAGAAGCCACGTTCCGCGCTGAAGCGCGCGCGTTCTTGGAAGCCACGCTGACGCCCAAAAGCTCCGACCAGGAGCGCTTGCAGCGGAAGCTTACGCCGAAGGAGTATCTCGCGGCCGCTAAAGCCTATCAGGCCAAGAAAGCGGAAGCGGGCTTCACTGGCATCACCTGGGCCAAAGAGCAGGGCGGGCGCGGCCTGCCGCCGATTTACTCGGTGATCTTCAATCAGGAAGAAGCAAAGTTCGACGCCCCTGCAGCGCCGTTCTCGATCGGCCTCGGCATGTGCGTGCCGACCGTGATCGCGTTCTCCGACGACGCCACCAAAGATCGCTATGTCGCCAAAGCGCTGCGCGGTGAAGAAATCTGGTGCCAACTCTTTTCCGAACCCGGCGCAGGCTCTGACGTCGCCGCGTCAAAAACCAAAGCCGTGCGCGATGGCGACGATTGGATCATCAATGGCCAAAAGGTCTGGACGACGGGCGCGCAATTCTCAGATTTCGGCATCTTGCTCGTGCGAACCAATCCTGACGTGGAGAAGCACAAGGGCCTCACGATGTTCATCGTGGACATGAAGCAGGCCGGCGTTGATGTGCGCCCGATCCACCAAGCGTCCGGCGGTCGCGACTTCAACGAAGTCTATTTCACCGACGTCCGCATCCCGGATTCATCACGCCTCGGCGAACCCGGCATGGGCTGGAACGTAGCGCTGGTGACTTTGATGAACGAGCGCCTTGCTGTCGGCGGCTCGTACGGGCCGGACTACAAGGAGATTTTCGAGTTCGCCAAGACGATCAATTCGCCGAGCGGTGAAGGCGCGCTCATCCAAGATGAAGGCTTTCGCCAAAAGCTCGCCGATTGGATCGTGCGCGCTGAAGGCTACAAGCTCGCCAAGTTCCGCACCATGACAGCGTTGTCAAAAGGCCAAACGCCAGGGCCGGAAAGCTCGATCGGCAAAGTCATCAACGCCAATCAGATGATGGACATCGGCAATTCAGCGATCGAAGCGCTCGACCATTACGGCATCATCAACGATCCCGAACTGGCCCCGCTCGAAGGCGCATTCCACCAAAGCTACATGTTCGCGCCCGGCCTGCGTATCGCTGGCGGCACCGATGAGATTCTAAAGAACATCATCGCCGAACGCGTTCTCGGCCTGCCGCAAGATCAGCGCGCCGATAAGGGCATCGCGTTCAAGGATTTGCCGAGCGGGCGATAGAACCCTGCCTCCACGCTTCCCGGCCAAGCGTGCGTAAGCACGCGCCGAGCCGGGACCCATGGCGACGCTTACTCCGTAGGATTAGAACTATCCGGACTGATGGATCCCGGCTCTTCGCTTCGCTGCTGCCGGGAAGCGTTGTGTTTGGCGAGGGCGCGATAGAAAGGCAACGGTGTTGGAAGCACGGCGCCGCTTAGTACTGGGTACAGATCGTCCCAGGTCGGATTGTTTTGCTCGATCAGCGCGATTTTCCAATCCCGTTTCCAGCCTTTGATCCTGCGCTCACGCGTGTAGGCGGATGCAACGCTTTCGTGCGCTTCAAACCAGACGAGTCGTGTAACGCCATATTTCTTGGTGAAACCGTCGATCAGAAACTCTTTGTGCTCAGAGATTCTCTTGATCAGATCGCGCGTTGATCCGGTGTAGAGCGTTCCATAGTGTTTGCTTGCGAGCATGTATGCCCAGCCGCCGGTTTCCTCACGCATTCACACCAAGCCCTCAAACAGCATCGGCTCCGCCGCGCGCCAGCCTTCGATCTGGAGCAGCTTTAGCTTCGTCGCGATGCCGCCTGTTGCGCTGAAGCCGACGAGTTTAAAATCGGCGCCGACGACGCGGTGGCACGGTACGACGATGGCAAACGGGTTGCGGCTGAGCGCTTGGCCTACCGCGCGAGCAGCACTCGCATCGCCGATGGCGCGGGCGATGTCGCCATAGGTGCGGGTTGTGCCGGGCGCGATGGCGCGGGCGGTTTCATAGACGCGGGCGTTGAAGGCGGGGACGCGGCTAAGGTCGAGCGTGACGGCGCGCAGGGTTTTATTCTGGCCTGTGAGCAACGCCTGAATGTCCTCAATGCCGCGTGCGATCATCTTCGGCGGCGCGCTTTCATCGGCGCTCGGACAATGGCGGAGTAGACGGGTACGCGTCGCGACGTCGTTTTTCTCCGGCAGCTGTACGCCGATCACCCCGCGTGGCCCCCAAGCAAGGCCGCAGCGGCCGATGGCCGTGTCGAACAGGGCGTAAGCGAACATGCTATGTGTTCTCCAGGAGTGGAGCGTACCAGGCCGCTATGTCGCGCATGTCCTGCCGGGCTTGCGGCGTGAACACGATAACTCGCGGCTTCATGGCGTTTGTGTTTGCGAAGCCTCGCGTTCGAACTGATCGATGAGCGCGTCCATTTCGGCGAGAACAACTTCGCCTTCAATCCATCCGTCCCGATCAGCTTCGGCGACCGCGTTGTCGAGCGAGGCTCGAAATCGTTCGACGTCGAGGCGGTGCGCTTCAAGCGCCTTGGCGGCGAGTTGCTCCACGCTTTTGGCGCGACCGGCTGCCACTTCAGCTCGGGCCCGGGTCTCAAAACCGGGTGGTATGGCGATGGTCATCTACAGCGATCCTAAGCGAAAGCCTTGTGGAGGTGGAATCGATTTGATAGAACATATAGAGAACATGACTCCACGTCTAGCCTCCTTTTCTGCTCAGAAACCCTCGCTTGTTGCAGGGCCCGAAGGGCGTGGCTTTGACGGACTGGCCGCAACGATGGCCGGACAAGCTTTGCACGAAATTGGGCCAGCGGGACCGGGGGCGGGGGCGGCCGCTTTGGGCTTTACGTTGGCGCTTGCCGCGACTTGGGCGGGCCCAACAACTGGGCTTTTTTGGGCTGGAGAAGACGCCTTATTCGGCGAAGAAGGCGCTCCCTATCCGCCTGGCCTTGCCCAATACGGTTTGGCGCTAGAACGGCTCATCGTCGTCCGCGCCAGAAAGCGGGAAGAGACATTGTGGGCGGCTGAGCAAGCTTCAGCGGCGTGCGGCGCTATCGTGATCTGCGCGCTCGGCGCCCAAGGCAAGCCGCTCGATCTCAAAGCCAGCCGCCGTTTGTTTTTGTTCGCCGAGCGCGCTGGTTCGCGCTGCCTGCTGTTCCAGCCGGCGAGCGGGCCAAGTGCTGCGTGGACGCGCTGGCGCATCGCGCCAGCGGAAAGCTTTGCGGACGATCCTCGCGATCTAGGCCCCCCGGCGTTTGCCGCTGAACTCACACGCAATCGCGCTGGCCCCTCTGGAGGGCGCTTTACCTTGGACTGGAACGCGCATGAACGCCGCTTCGCCGAGCGCTTCCCGGAAAAGTTCGAAGCGGTTCTGCCGCAGGAAGCACGGCAAGCATGAGGAGCGAGGCGACTTGGCTCGCGATCGTTTTGCCGCGTCTGAACACGGACCGGCTGATCCGATCCGGTCGCGCGCCTGAAGACCGGCCGCTCGCTATCTATTCGAAGGAAGCCAAAGGCTTTTTGCTGACGGGCGTCGATAAGCGCGCGTCGGCCCTGGGTTTGAAACTTGCCATGTCGCTCGCTGATGCGCGCGCGATGCAGCCGAGCTTGGCTGTGGTGGAAGCTGAGCCGGAAGAAGATGCGCAAGCGCTCGATCATATCGCTGCGTGGTGCGAGCGGTTTACGCCGATTGTCGTGATCGATGCGCCGGATGGCTTGTTTCTGGACATCACCGGTTGCGGTCACCTTTTCGGTGACGCGGCAGCGCTGCGTGATCTCATTGTCACGCGGCTTAAAGCGCAAGGTTTCGCCGCACGCGCAGCTCTTGCGCCGACGCCCGGCGCTGCGTGGGCGCTGGCGCGGTACGGGCGCGCGTCCGAGGCGTCGCCGGATATGGTGCAGACGCTTGCACCGCTCCCGATCGAAGCTTTGCGCCTGGAGGAGAAGTCCGCAGCTTTGCTCCGTCGGCTTGGCTTGAAAACTGTTGGCCAACTTTTCTCCGCGCCGCGCTCAGCGTTTACGGCGCGCGCGGGCGAGCAGGCGATGCTGCGGCTGGATCAGGCTTTGGGACGCGCGTCGGAAGCGCTCAGCCCGCGCCGTCCGCCGCCGCCTGTGTTTGCTCTGCGGCGTTTTCTGGAGCCGCTGTTCAGCGTCGAGAGTATTCTGATTGCGACTGAAGCGTTATGCGGAGACGTGGTTGAAAAGCTCGACGTGCGCGGCGCGGGTGTGCGCCGTGCATGTTTGCATCTCTTCGGCGTCGATGGCCGCGACCGCACGATTGAGATTGGCGTCAGCCGACCCGAGCGTGATGTAAAGCCTTTGCTGCGGCTCTTCCGTGAAAAGCTCGACCGCGCTGCAGAGAACCTCGACGCCGAGTTCGGCATAGAAGCGGCGCGCCTCGATGTGGTGCAATTGGAGCGCATTGCGGGCGCTACGCGCACATTGGCGGCGATGGAGGAAACGCAAGCAAGCGCCGAGAAAATCGCCGGGATCGTCGACGTTTTGAGCGCACGTCTCGGGGCCAAGCGCGTGCTGCGGCCAAGGTTGTCCGAAACGCATCAGCCGGAGAAAGCAGGCGGCTGGAGCGCTGGCTTAGGCACGCCACCAGTGGAAACTCTGACGAAGCCGCCTAGCGACAGCGTCATGCGCCGACCGATCTCGTTGTTCGCACGCCCACAACAAATCGAAACCTTAGCCAGTGTCCCTGATGGTCCGCCAATCCGTTTCCGCTGGCGTCGCGTCTTGCGAGAAGTCGCACGCGCAGAAGGTCCGGAGCGGATCAGCGGCGATTGGCTGGGCGGCGCGCTCACACGCGATTACTACCGCGTCGAAGACAAAGAGGGGCGTCGCTACTGGCTCTACCGCGAAGGCTTTTACGGCGAGAGCGATGAAGCCCCGCGCTGGTTCGTACACGGCCTCTTCGCATGAGCTTTGCTGAACTCTGCGTCACGACGAACTTCTCGTTCCTTCGCTCCGGCTCGCACCCTGAGGAGATGGTGGAGCAGGCGGCTGCACTTAGCCTGGTTGGGATTGGCGTTGCGGATCGCAACACGCTGGCAGGCGTCGTGCGCGCGCATGTGAAGGCAAAGTCGGTCAAGGAAGAGACCGGCGTCGATCTTCGCGTGATTGTTGGATCGCGCTTGGTGTTTCGCAACGGCGCGCCAGATCTTATCGTCTATCCGAAGGATCGCGCCGCGTACTCCAACCTCACGCGACTGCTGACGATCGGAAACCGTCGCGCACCAAAAGGCCAGTGCTGGCTAGATTTTCAGGATTACTTAGATCACGCGCAAGGACTGCAAACGATCCTCATTCCGGCGTTCGATCTGGGCGATCACCCCGCCGCGATGCGCCCATACCTGCTGAAGATCAAACAAGCGGCGGGCAAAGCGTGGCTTGCCGCGCCATTTCAGTTCAACGGCGAAGATCGCCGCCGCATCGCCAGGCTGAAGCAACTCGCAGCCGAAACAGGCGCGCATTTGCTCGCGACAACAGAACCGCTGATGCACCACGGTGACCGTCGGCCGTTACTCGATGTTGTGACGTGCATTCGAGAGAAGAAAAAGCTCAGTGACGCTGGCGTTCTTCTAGCAAAGAACGCCGAACGGCAACTCAAGCCGCCGCAAGAAATCCGCAGACTATACGCACAGACGCCGGAGGCGGTTGAAGAGAGCGTGCGCTTCTTGGATGGCATCACGTTCTCAATGGAGCATTTGCGTTACGAGTATCCGGAAGAAACTTCGGAAGGGTTCTCGATGCCGCAAGAGGCGCTAGAGGCGCGTGCATGGGCAGGCGCGCATAAGCGTTATCCGGAGGGTATTCCCGCTAAGGTCAAAGAATCGCTTGAACGCGAACTCGGCATCGTCGCGCGTATTCAGTACGCGCCTTACTTTCTAACCGTCGCCGACATCGTTGAATTCGCGCGCTCCGATTTTGATAAAGACGGCAAACCCAAGAAGTCAATTCTTTGCCAGGGCCGAGGCTCAGCCGCGAACTCGACCATCTGCTACTGCCTCGGCATCACCTCAGTGAATCCGGCGACCAGCTCACTGCTCTTTGATCGCTTCGTCTCCGAAGAGCGCAACGAGCCTCCGGACATCGATGTCGATTTCGAGCACGAGCGCCGCGAAGAGGTGATCCAGTATATCTACCAGAAATACGGGCGCGATCGTGCGGCGCTGGCAGCCACCCTCATTTGCTATCGTGGTCGCAGCGCGATCCGCGAGGTCGCTAAAGTGTTTGGCTATTCGGAAGACCGCGTCAGCAGCTTAGCGAAGATGCTGCACTGGTGGTCGAGCGGCGTCAGCGAAAGCGATCTAAAGGAACAGGGGTTAGACACCAGCGACGCCAAGCTCATGAATTGCGTCGCGCTGGCGAACCAGTTGCAAGGTTTTCCGCGTCATCTTTCGCAGCACGTCGGCGGCTTCGTTATCACGCGTGAGAAAATCCACGACGTTGTACCGGTTCAGAACGCGGCAATGGAAGATCGCACGGTCGTCGAGTGGAACAAGGACGATCTGGAAGATCTGGGTATTCTGAAAGTGGATGTGCTTGGTCTGGGCATGTTGACCTGCTTGCAGAAGGCTTATGATCTGGTCGAGAAGCATTATCCGGGCGCCGAGTGCATCCGGCTAGACTCTGCAACTGATGATGAGCGGGTCTATAAAATGCTTCATCGCGCGGATTCGATTGGGACATTCCAAGTCGAGAGCAGAGCGCAGATGTCGATGCTGCCGCGCTTGAAGCCAAGCGAGTTTTACGACCTCGTGATCGAAGTGGCGATCGTGCGGCCTGGCCCGATCCAAGGCGGCATGGTGCATCCTTATCTGCGCCGTCGGCAGGGACTCGAAAATGCGACGGCGCCCAAGCCAGAGCTTTGGGATGTGCTGAAGCGCACGCTCGGTGTCCCGCTTTTTCAAGAACAAGCGATGCAGATTGCGATTGTTGCGGCGGGCTTTACGCCGCCCGAGGCCGATAAGCTGCGGCGCGCGATGGCGACATTCAAACGTGTCGGAACAATCAGCAAGTTGAAGGAAAAGTTCATCGAAGGGATGGTCGCGAACAAATACGATCGCGCTTTCGCCGAAGCCTCATTCGCGCAGATCGAGGGCTTCGGCGAGTACGGCTTCCCAGAAAGTCACGCGGCAAGCTTTGCAATTATCGTTTACAATTCGTGCTGGCTGAAATGCTATTATCCGGACGTGTTCGCTACCGCTTTGCTCAACGCTCAACCGATGGGTTTTTACGCCCCGGCGCAGATCGTGCGTGATGCGCAAGAGCATGGCGTTGAAGTGCGCCCGATCGATGTAAACTTATCCGATTGGGACAATGCTTTAGAGGCGGGGCCAGAGGCTGCGAGCCGTGTTCACGCGCGTCACGCCGATATGCGCGGTGACATCCGCTCCACGCACGCCATGCGCCTGGGCTATCGTCAAGCCAGCGGCTTGAGAGAAGTAGAGTTGCGACAGCTAGTCGCTAATCGCGGCGCTGGATACGATTCCGTTCGCGATGTGTGGCTGCGCGGCGGTGTGTCTGCTTCGACGATTGAGCGCTTAGCCGATCTCGATGCTTTCCGATCGCTCGGTCTTGATCGCCGCGACGCGCTGTGGGCGGCGCGGGGGTTGAATCGCGTCGGTGGGCAGGAAGATTTGCCGTTGTTTAGTTATCGACCTGAACTGAGCCCCACCTCCCCCTCGATGGGGGAGGTGTCGCCGAAGGCGACGGAGGGGGTGCGCGCGCCGACGGTGAAAAAGACGCCTAACAAGGCTGAGCCGGAAACGGCTGCGGGTCTCACCCCCTCAGTCTCGCTGCGCGAGACAGCTCCCCCGTCGAGGGGGAGCAGCGAGCCTGATTTCGATTTGCCGTCCATGATGCTCGGCGAGCATATCGTGGAAGATTATCGCACGCTGGGGCTTTCGCTGAAGGCGCATCCCGTTGCGCTGCTGCGTGACGATCTCGCGAAGCGCGGGATTATTCGGGCTGAGCAGTTAAAAGATATCCGCAGCGGTCAGCGCGTTCGCGTGGCGGGGCTAGTACTGGTCCGGCAGCGTCCGGGCACAGCGGCGGGCGTGATCTTTGCGACATTGGAAGACGAGACTTGGATATCCAACATCATCGTGTGGCCTAAAGTGTTCGAGCAATTCCGGCCTCAGATTTTAGGTGGCAGGTTGATCGCGGTGGAAGGTCCGGTGCAGAGCGAGAGCGGCGTGGTCCACGTCATTGCTGAGCGCGTGCATGATTACACGCCGCTCTTGGCGAAGCTCTCAGCCCAAGGCGCAGAACTCGATGCGTCCGGGCCAACCGATGAGCCACGCCGAGGCGGCGAGGGCGATGTGCGCGGACGTCACCCGCGCAACGTGCGGATCAATCTGGATGTCAGGAAGGCCGCTGATGTGATGCCAAAGGGGCGTAATTTTCACTGATGTCGCCTTCGCGATATTTGGCGTCGGATTGCTCCGCCTCGGAAGCGAATTCTTGAAGGGAAAAATCTACGGCTTCATTCTCAGCACCCACGAATTCGATATCCCGCCTTGTTCCAAGAATTAGCAATAATGTCCTGCGGGTGGCCCAAAATGCCATCAGTGCCGAGAAGCTTGCTAGCGCGGGAGCCCAGAGCGGGAATGCGGCAGAGTCTTTAAGAGACCAGAGCAGAACTGCCGCCGCCGCGATAAAAACCGCGCCGCATATCAACGCAGCTATCCCGTGAACAATAACGCTGCTCGATTTTGGATTTAAAAAAAGCGGCGTGTAGCGCCAAATAATTCGGTGGCGATAGAGTTTCTCGAAACGCCGTGAGATGTCCTCCTCAATAGCTCGGATGATCCAGCCTTCACGAGACAATTCGCCGTAACGAGTATCTTTACTTGAGAAGCCAAACTGAATTGTGACTCCTTCAAGCGTTCCGTCTTCATGAAGCTTGCGCAGATCGGCCAAGCGCTCGACGCGGCTGCGGCGCATCATCTCAGCCAAAGCTATGTCTTGTTGGAGTGCCGCTTTTTGCTGATGCCGGCTGAAGCTTTGAATTACCGCCAAAACAGCAGCGAGAATGCCCCCGGTGATTTGGCTGATCGCGACATAAAATGTGTCAGCGCTGATTCCCAAATCAGGCATTCACCCCTCCCTAAATTGACACGCTAGCACTGCGCGTTCGTGTCGCAAGTGCTTTCCGCTTAACCGCGCCAGCGCGCAAAAATCGCCGTCGGCAAGAGCAGATCGCGCTCTTCATGCGGCAGCGCCATCTCACCGACCTGCCACTCTCCACCGCTGAACATCTGCTGCGCCGTTTGTGCGAGCGCCAAATATGACAGACGCACCGCGTACACCGTCGCAATCATGAAGCCCTTAGCACTGGCGCGATCGCTGGGATCGGTACGCAACAAGGTCTGGCAAGCGTCGAGCAATTCGGGCAGTTGCTCTTCGAGCTTCCACGTCTCGCCGTCGGGACCGCGCCCAAACTTTGGCGGGTCCAGGATGATGCCGTCATAGCGTCGGCCACGTCTGATCTCGCGCTTCACGAAGCCCAGCGCATCATCGCAAATCCACCGGATCGGCGCGTCAGCAAGACCAGAGGCGGCTTGATTGTCCCGCGCATAGCCGATCGCTTTCTTCGATGCATCGACATGCGTGACTTTTGCTCCAGACTTCGCGCACGCAAGCGAAGCAAGGCCAGTGTAACCAAACAGGTTCAGCACCTCAGGCTGCGCGCCGCGATGCGCCTGCAAGCAGTCGCGCGCGTAGCGCCAATGCACGGAGTGCTCTGGAAAGAAAGCCAAGTGCCGAAACGGCGTCGGGCGCGAGATGAACTTCAAATCATCCCACGCAAGCGTCCAGGTCTCGGGCAGTTCGCGATTGAAGCGCCAGCGGCCGGCGTCTTCATCGCCAGTTGAGGCGGGCGCAAAGATCGCGTCGGCGCCGTCCCATTCGCTTGCGCCAAGCGCCGGCGCCCAAAGCGCTTGCGGCTCGGGACGCACAAACCGGTATGGGCCAACTTGCTCGAGCTTGCCGCCATTGCCGCTGTCGAGCAGCCGGTAATCGCGCCAATCGTCGGCAATCAAAATCTCAGGCATGACGTTAGTCTTTGGCGCCGTCATATCCGCGTCTCCGCCAAAGATCGTACAGCATCACCGCTGTCGCGACCGCAAGATTCAAACTGTCCGCCCGCCCACGCATGGGCAGCTTCACCAAATGATCGCACGCCGCTTCCATGTGCTCTGGCAGGCCCGACTGCTCATTGCCCATGAGCACGATCGCTTTTGCAGGCGGCTCGGCGCCGATGCCATCGGCGGTGCCTTTGAGCGACAAGCCCATCATCTCGGCGCCGCGCGAATTCTTATGACGTATCAGGTCGTCAAACGAAGCGCGCGCAAGTTTCATCGCAAACAGCGACCCCATGCTCGCGCGAACGGCTTCTACAGAAAATGGATCGCAGCTATCGCCGATCAGAACGACGCCACTCGCGCCTGTTGAATCTGCGGTACGCAATATCGTCCCCAGGTTTCCCGGATCGCGTATACCTTCTAGGGCGACCACGGTGGCGCCTTCAATGTTCTCCAGTTGTGTTAGCTGCTGACGATAAGCGCCAATCACCGTCTGCGGATTATCACGCTTGCTGATTTGTCCGATGATCGTCTCGCTGGTCTCGATCACGCGCACACGGCGCGCCTCAGCCTGATCGATCAGACTTCGCACTTGATCGCGCGCCAGAGCCGCAGGCGAGAACACCAGGATATCGGGCCAGACGCCAAGGTCGGCTGCTTCGACGGCCAGCCGTGCGCCTTCGGCCAAAAACAGGCCCGTCTCGGCGCGCGTCTTCTTCAAATGCAGGCTCTTCAGGAGCTTGATTTGAGGATTGGACGCGCTGGTAATCTGATGCGCCATCGTGTCGGGACCTGCATTCCGCTCAACCGCGGGGGTGTTTCCAGTTTTCGCCTAGTTCGCAGGGCATTAGAAGCTAGTTAAAGCGGCGGCAAATGCGCGTGGCGCGGGAAACATGATCGGGCTTTTCTTTTCCGAGGTGGTGCTGTTTGCGGTCGCGGGCCTAATTGGCTTCGCGATCGGCTGGCGCTTGTTCGTGTTTTTGGCAGCCGAGCGCGCCCGCGAGGATGCGCGTGAGATCCAGCGTCTGCGCAGTGCGCTGAGCGATCTGCAAGTGCGCCGGGCCCGGATCACATGAGCGACGTCGAACAACCGCCGCGCCGAACATTACTCTGGGTAGGTCTCGGCGGCGCAGCGATAGCGACCGTGCTCGGCTTGCTCGGACCTCATAATGGCGCGGTCTGGAAAGCGCCGATGGTGCTGCGCGAGCGAGTTGCTGTGGCGCTCTCCGCTGCAGGTTATCCGGGCCTTGGGATTGAGATGAGCGGCCAACACGCGCGGCTTGCTGGCATCGTTGAAGACGAGGGCGACATCGCCGGCGCTCGCCAAGCGGCGTTGCAAGCTGCGGGCGCGGGCGGCCCATGGGCTGGCGGCATCACCAGCGTCGATGTTTCCGAAGTCCAAGTCGGCGCGTTTGAGCGCCCGTACGCTTGGAGCGTTCGCCGGCAAGATGATCGCGTGACGCTATCAGGCTCGGCGCCGAGTGAATCCGTGAAGGCGACGCTATTGAGCGCTGCATCACAGGCATTTCCAACCGCTGAGACCGTGGACGAGATGCGCGTCGCCGGCGGCGCGCCTTCACCCCACTTTTCCGACATGGCCCGTGACGCGGTGCGTCTGCTGGCTGGCCTGCGTAACGGCGAAGCGCGGATCATCGATAACCAAATCGTCTTCATCGGCGATGGCGACCAAGCGGGCGTTGATGCGATCCGTCGCCGTTTCGCCGAGCCTGCTGCGCCGTTCCGCTCGCGCCTTGCCGTCACCATTGATGGCCTCGACATCGACAACCCAGAACTCCAGGGCTTGAACCTCGCCAGCGGCGATGCAGAGACGTGCGAGCGCGCTTTCGATCGGCTAATGGAGCGCAACGTCATCAACTTTGCCTCCGGTTCTGCTGCCATCGATCCGTCGAGCCGTGAAGTGCTGAACACGTTGGCGACCGTCGCGCTGCGCTGCGATCGCTTCTCGCTGGAAGTCGCTGGTCACACCGACAACCAGGGCGGCCGCGAACTTAATATCGAACTGTCGCGCGCGCGCGCCGATGCGGTTGCCGCCTATCTTGCGGGCCAAGGCGTAGCGCGCTCGCGGCTGACGGCGCGCGGCTACGGGCCGGATCGCCCACGCGTCAGCAATGCCACGCCGACAGGTCAAGCCGCCAACCGGCGCATCGAATTCTATGTGAGCAGCTGAGATGATCTACCTCATCAGCCAATTATGGATCTGGTTGCTACTGACCTTGGTGTTCGCAGCGATTGCAGGCTGGGCCTATGCGGTTGAGCGCGCAACGCCGCAGCAACGGGCCAATCGGCGCGACCGCGAAAACTTGCTGAGCGACATTTTGCGGCTCTCCGGCGAAGCGCCCACGGGCGAGGGGCTGCTGCAAGATCAACGCGAGATCGACGGCGTGCGCCGCCAGCTGGATATCCGTGATGGTCGCATCGCTGAACTCGAGCGCTTGCTGGAGCATTCGCGCGAGCGCGCGCACGATCTTGCAGGACAGATCGCAGAGCTTCAGCGCCATGGTGGTGGCGATAGCGAAGACAGCATCGAACTCGCACGGCTGCGTGGGCTTGTGTCGGATTACGAGTCGGAGCGCGCGCGTACGATCGAGGTCGAAACAACGCCGGAAGTCCCATCTGCGACGACCGTTGCCGATGATGATATTGCCTTGCAGGGCTGGCGCCTTCGCTACTTCGAACAACGCGTCAGATATCTGGAGGGCCAGGCGAGTACTGTTGTGGCGCCGCCGGTCGTCGTTCAAGAAGAGCCGGTAGCGCCGCTGCTCGAATGGCGCGCGCGCGATGCTGAGGCGCGGGCGCAGCATCTTGAGGACGCGCTCCGAACGGCTTTGGCGCAGCAGGCTGAAGCAGCAGAGCCTCGAGCACTGGCCGCGCCTGCCGACGAAGCCGAGCCATTCGCTGCAAATGCGGACGTCGACGTTCTGCTCCGCTGGCGGCTGCTCTATCTTGAGCGTCGTGTCGCGCACTTGCAAGCGCAAGCCGTGGCGGCGCCATCCGAGCCAGAACTCATCGCGCAACCCGAACCGCAAGCTCAACCGCTTCCCGTCGCCGATACCGGACCCGATCCGGATCGCTGGAAGTGGCGCGCTCGTTACCTGGAAGCGCGTGTTCGTCACCTGGAGCAGCGCATCGTCACCGCCCAAGCTGTCGCACAGCAAACCGTGCAGACTTTGGCGGCGAGCGAGTCTTCTGCGCCACCGCCATCGCGCCGTCGCGGCGTGAAGCCGCCGGTGCTGGGCTCAGCGCGCAACGGCGCGCCAGACGATCTCACGCTCATTGAAGGCGTAAGCCCGATGAACCACAGCACACTGAACGCCCTCGGCGTCTTCCACTTCGACCAGATCGCAGCGTGGACGCCGGATCATGTCGCATGGGTCGACGCGTACTTGCGATTGCAGGGCCGTATCGAAGACGAAGAATGGCTGGATCAAGCGCAAGCGTTGGCCGAGGAAGGCCCAGCCGCCGCGCGCCGCATCGAAGAAGCCGTTGACTGATCAGCCTTTGAAATAGGCGCAGAACTTGTTGCCTTCTGGATCGCGAACATAAGCGCCATAAAACGGCGGATCACTCTCGCCACGTACGCCAGGTGCGCCTTCGTCCTTGCCGCCAGCCGCCAAAGCTGCGGCGTAAAACGCATCGACCGCAGCGCGTGATGGCGCTTTGAAGCCAAGCATCGAGCCGTTGCCGAGCGTAGCGCCCTGGCCGTTTTCCGGGGTCGCGATGTAAAGTTCGAGGCCTTCCTTCTTGCCGCCGGGGCCATAGCCCGCCCAGCCGCCGCCTTCGAACGTGCGCTTGTAGTCGAGCGGTTCGAACGCTGCGTCGAAGAACGCGCATGACCGCGCGATGTCGTTGGTGCCGATGGTGACGTATCCGATCATGTGATCCTCCCACCGGCACTAAAGCGCGGATCGCAATCCAAGGCAAGAACAAAAAGCGAACATCTAAATGCCTGAGATCACCACCGCCAGCACCTCGGCCCCATACTTCTTGAGCTTGGCCTCGCCGATGCCGGGCACGCGCCCGAGCGCTGCGAGATTTGCCGGCTTGGCTCGCACGATGCCCGCGAGCGTCGCGTCGTGGAAGATGACGTAAGGCGGCACAGCGCTGGCGCTCGCCGTTTCGCGGCGCCACGACTTCAATGCGTCGAACAGCTTTGCATCCTCGCCTTTGAATCCCTCGCGCACTGCGTCCTTGGCGCCGCGAGTCGTGCGCCGTTCCTCTTTGCTGCGCCGCCCCGTCTTGGCCGCTTCGCGCACGCGCACCTCCTTCTCTTTGCGAAAGATGGCGCGCACCGCGTCTTCGTCGCCGATGGTGAGCGTCGGCCGTTGATCATCGCCTTCGCTAAGAACGCCGTCGAACAAGAGGTGCTCGATCACGTTGCGCCACATCGGCTCGGGCTGATCAGCGCCTATGCCGAATGTGCTGCGGGTGGCGAATTGCTCATCGAGCCCGTCAGTGGTCAGCCCGAGCAAATGGGCGACGACGCGTCCACGCCCAACGCGCTGATCGAGACGCATGACTGCAGAGATCGCTTTCGCCGCCATCTCCGTTGCGTCGATGGAGACCGGTGGGTCGGTGCAGATATCGCAGACGCCGCACGGCTCTACGCTCTCTTCGCCGAAATAGCGGCGCACGCCTGCGCGGCGGCAGGTGAGGCCATCGAGAAACGCGAAGAGTTGGCGGGCCTTCTTGATCTGAACTGATTTGACTTGCTCGGAGGCGGCGCTTTGGTTGGCGAACATGATGGCGCGGCGCAGATCGGTCGCGGAGTATATGCAAAAGCCTTCCGCCATATCGCCGTCGCGTCCGCCGCGGCCGACTTCTTGCCAGTAGGCTTCGATGCTTTTGGGCGAGTCCGCGTGGATCACAAAGCGCACGTCCGGCTTATCGACGCCCATCCCGAACGCGATGGTCGCCACCATCACGACATCGTCCTGCTCTTGGAAGCGATGCTGCCGCTCAGCGCGCACGCCCGAATCGAGACCGGCATGATAGGCGAGGGCTGGTATCTTTTGAGCTTGTAGATTGGCGGCGGTCTTCTCAACATTGTCCCGCGTTGCCGCGTAGATGATGCCGGACTTTCCGCGCCGCGCGTGGACGAGATCGAAGATTCGGTCCTGCGTTTTCGCGGGTTTGCGCTCTGCGCTCAGCACAAGGTTGGGCCGATCGAATGACGCGATGAAGCTCTGCGCGTGCTCGAGCTTCAGCTGCGCGCGGATGTCGGCTTGCGTTTTCAGATCGGCCGTGGCGGTGACGGCCATGCGGGGGACGTTAGGGAAGCGCCCAGCAAGCTGGCCCAGCGCTCGATAGTCCGGCCGAAAGTCGTGACCCCATTGGCTGACGCAGTGCGCTTCGTCGATAGCGATCAGTGCGATTGGGCATTGGGCGAGAAAATCGAGGAAGCCGTGCGCGAACAGGCCTTCTGGCGACACGTAAAGCAGATCGAGTTGGCCTTCGCGAACACTAGAGAGCGTTTCATGCCGCGCGTCTCGGTGGATTGTTGAGTCGAGCCGCGCCGCCGCCACGCCTGCCGTGCGCAGCGCCGCGACTTGGTCTTGCATCAGTGCGATCAGCGGCGACACGACGAGGCCGACGCCAGGACGCAGGATCGCAGGAATTTGGTAACAGAAGCTCTTGCCGCCACCCGTCGGCAGCACCGCCATCACATCGCGGCCATCGAGCACTTCGTTGATGACGTCGCTCTGAAGCCCACGAAAATCGCTGTGACCGAACACGCGCTGCAGCGTTTCGCGGGCGGAATCAAGATTGGCCATGCGCGACGATAGCAGCGGCGGCGCCTAGGCGCGCGCAAACTTTGCTGGGCACGCGTCCATCAACGCAGCACTGATCCGGTTCCGCTTCAATAACGCCACGAGCGACTCATAAGAAAAGCGCTCCGGCGGCCGCATCATATAAGGCGCGACCAATTCAAGCCGCAATTCGTCGTGATCCTCGAGCCGCACGTCCGGGCAGAAGGCGCGATACTGCCACACGTGCAGATCTGCGGGCATGTCCGGTTCGTTCCATTTCGGTGCGCGCAAGCGTTGGGCGTTGCCGCGTATGTGCATCGCGTAGAAGAGCTGCATCACCCACGAAACTTGCGACATCGTATAAGGATCGGCGAACCGGTAAGGGTGCAGGTCGCGAATGAAGCGCCGCCCGTCGGGCGTCTGCGAGTACCAGCAATAGCCGATCAGATCGTGCCTCACGGCTAACTCAAACATGAGATCACCGATCTCGCGATTGAGTTCGATCCAAACATCGAGCGGCACGGCCGGATAGATCATATCGCCGCTTAAGCCCGGCGGATGCTCGAAGAGCGAGAACCACGACGTGATGCCGTCTTTCTCTATGCTGCCATAGCCGACGCACGGCACAACATCGTAACCGAGTTCATTTAGGCGCTGCGACACGCGATACTCGGTCGCCGCTTGCTGAAACGACGCGCCACCCTTGAACGCGCCGTCATGGCCGGAGGCGATGTCATCCATCATGCGCCCCTCGAAGTCGAAGCTTGGCGCTTTCGGCCCGGCGTTGAGGTGGACGCCGAACTGCACCGGACCTCCGGCAAACCCCGCGCCCTTCAGCTTCAGCACGCGGCCATCGCCAGCAGGATGCGGCAGATGCACCGAGCGCGTGCCATCAAGTGCAAGCGCCTCGATGCGCCCCGCATACCAATCGCGCACCGGCGCCTGCATCTCTGTCGGCACGTGGCGAAAGTCGATGCTGTCGAGCTGTTGGTCCTGCATCGCTACTTCTCTTTGTGCAATCCCAGCGCGCCCCAGCAAATCGCGGCTTGCCCAGCCCAATACACCATCCAGCCCGCAAAGCTGCGCCAATGCGCCAGCGTCGGGTCTGGATCAGGGTGGAACATGTTCCAGGCAACGAAGCCGTCGGAGATAAAGAAGAGCACCGCGCCCGCCATCACGAGCCAGCGCGTCGTTGGCAGTGTGAAAGAGGTGAGCGCCATCAGCGTCAGCACGCCGGTATAAACGGAGAGCGGAACGAACATCGCATTGTCGTCCGGCACCAGCAGCCACGTCATGACAAACGCCGCGATGACGAGCGCAATCGCGCCGACGATCCGAGGCGGCGACTTCAACGCCGCGCCCACGCCGATCCCAGCGCGCAGGAAGAGGGCGATATAGAAGAGATGTCCGATCAGAAACGCGAACGCGCCATAGAGGAACGTGTCTTCGCTCCACGCCAGCAGCGCATCACCCAGCGCGCCGAAGAGTAGGCCCGCTGCGAGCAGGCGAGATCGCGCCATGAGCGCGATGACGCCGAGCACGATGATGCCGGAGGCCTTGAAGATTGTGCCGATCACATAAGGCGGCGCGCCTTCGTACAGGCTTGAACCAAACGCGCCGTAGGCGATGGCGAGGATGGCGGAGAGGGCGAGCAATATTTTCATGAGGCACAGCGTTCCAGGATGACCCGGTTGTAGTTCAGCGCGTAGTCGCGAGCGCGCCTGTTGAACTCACCATCCCAGGGATACACATGATGATCGCTCGTGCCTTCTATGGCGCGGTAACCCAAGCGCTGTTGGGTATCGTGATCTGCGCCCGGTGTCTCCGTCGAGAAGCCATACACGGCGATGAGCCGACAGTCGTCATTCTGGACAGCTTCAAGTGCGTCGCGGTGGGCAGAACGGGAGTCCATGCAGGCTCCTAGCGTCAGGCTCATAGAAACGACGATTAGCGGGCGCCACATCAATCCCGCCGCACCGGCTGCGCATAGCCCAGCTTCTCATTCAGCGCCGCCAACAAATCCTGAGCAATCTCCGCAATCACGCCGCCTGGCGGATAAACAGCCGCCGCACCCATTGCTTTCAGCGTCGCCACATCCTCCGGCGGAATAACCCCGCCGATGACGATCATGATGTCACCGCGCCCGCGCTCTACGAGAGCCGTGCGGAGAGCTGGCGTTAGCGTCAAGTGCCCCGCTGCGAGCGAGGATACGCCGACGACATGCACGCCGCTGGCGATGGCTTGCGCGGCGACTTCGTCTGGCGTTGCAAACAGCGGCCCGATCTCGACGTCGAAGCCCATGTCGGAGAACGCGCTCGCCACAACCTTCTGCCCGCGATCGTGGCCGTCCTGGCCCATCTTCGCGACGAGGATCTTCGGTTGTTGGCCCTCGGCTTCCTCGAACGCTTTCACGCTCTGGCGCGCGCGCTCGACCGCGGCGTCGGCGCCAGCTTCGCGCGAGAACACGCCCGTCACCAAACGGATCGGCGGCTGGTGGCGATTGAACGCGCGTTCCAAGGCCGATGACATTTCGCCAACGGTTGCCTTCGCGCGCGCGGCTTTGACGGCGAGATCGAGCAGATTGCCATTACCCCGCGCGCCGTTCTCAAGCGCATCGAGCGCCGCATCCACTTCGACTTGCTTACGCTCGTCTTTCAGCCGCGTCAGCTTCTCCAGCTGCATCGCGCGTACCTTGGCGTTGTCGACCTTCAGCACCGGAATCTCTTCTGGCTCGCTTAGTTTGTACTTGTTCACGCCGACAATCGTCTGATGCCCGGTATCGATGCGTGCTTGCGTGCGCGCGGCGGCTTCTTCGATGCGTGCCTTCGGCAAGCCCTGATCGATCGCCTCCGACATGCCGCCGAGCTTTTCAACTTCCTCGATATGCGCCCACGCCTTCGCCGCGAGATCGGCGGTGAGGCGCTCGACGTAGTAGGATCCGCCCCACGGATCGGCCGGCCGCGTCACGCCGCCTTCGCTTTGCAGCAGGATTTGCGTGTTGCGGGCGATGCGGGCGGAGAAGTCTGTCGGCAGCGCGAGCGCTTCGTCGAGCGAATTGGTGTGCAGCGATTGCGTGCCGCCGTACGCCGCCGCCATCGCTTCGACGCAGGTGCGGATCGCGTTGTTGTAAACGTCTTGCGCGGTGAGCGACCAACCGGACGTTTGGCAATGCGTGCGCAGCGCGCGCGATTTATCGTCCTTCGGATTGAACTCCGCCGTCAGCTTCGACCACAACAGCCGCGCCGCGCGAAGCTTCGCGATCTCCATGAAGGGGTTCATGCCGATCGCCCAGAAGAACGAGAGCCGCGGCGCGAACTTGTCGATATCCAAACCGGCAGCGACGCCCGCGCGAATATATTCGACGCCGTCCGCCAGCGTGTAGCCAAGCTCGAGGTCCGCCGTCGCGCCGGCTTCCTGCATGTGATAGCCGCTGATCGAGATCGAGTTGAACTTCGGCATCTCAGTCGCGGTGTAGGCGAAGATGTCCGAGACGATGCGCATCGACGGTTTGGGCGGATAGATGAACGTGTTCCGCACCATGAATTCTTTGAGGATGTCGTTCTGGATGGTGCCGCTGAGCTTAGCGTGCGGCACGTTCTGCTCTTCGCCGGCGACGATATAGAGCGCCATGATCGGCAACACCGCGCCGTTCATCGTCATCGACACGCTCATCTGGTCGAGCGGAATGCCGCTGAACAAGGTGCGCATGTCGAGGATCGAGTCGATCGCCACGCCCGCCATGCCGACATCGCCAACAACGCGCGGATGATCGGAATCGTAGCCCCGGTGCGTCGCCAGATCGAACGCGACGGAGAGACCTTTCTGTCCGCCCGCGAGATTGCGGCGATAGAAAGCGTTGGAATCTTCCGCCGTCGAGAAGCCGGCATACTGCCGGATCGTCCAAGGCTGCTGCACGTACATCGTCGGGTAGGGACCACGCCCGAACGGCGCCATGCCTGGAAAGCCGTCGACGAAGTCGAGATCGGCGCGGTCGGCGGCGGTGTAGGCCGTTTTCACCGCGATGCCTTCGGGCGATTGCCACGGCTCGCCGGAGGGCGGCGTCGTCGTTGCGACATCGGTTGAGAGTGAGAGCTTGGAAAAATCAGGCAGGGTCATTGTCGCACTCAAAACACATCGTCATTCCGGGGCAATGCGCAGCATTGAACCCGGAACCCAGGGGCCAACGCACAGGCTGCGGCCCCTGGGTTCCGGATCGCGCTGCGCGCGTCCGGAATGACGAAAGAAAACGAGGGCGCATTAGTTTGCATCTCCAGAAGCAAACCGCGCCAGCGTAGCCAAATCGCCGCGAAAGGCATTCAAATCAATCGGCCCACTCACGCCGCGTTTGTGGCCGCGATTGTGGTGTTGCCAGATGATCCAGTCGCGTTCGCGGAAGCGCGGTGGCACGCCGAGGGAGCGGATCCAGAAGCGTTCGCCGGTGACGTCGCGCAGATACGCATCGTGAAACTCGCGCGTCGTGTAGATGATCGGGCGCACCCCGTAATGCGCTTCGACCGCGTCCATGAAGATGCGCGCTTCGCCGACAACATCCGTCATCGTCGGCCCGCGACGGCAGGGGCCCATGTGTTCGAGATCGACCGCCGCCGGTAGTGCGCCCGCGTCGCGCGGCACGACGGCGATAAAGTTCTGCGCCTGGCTCGCGCCTGAGCGGCAGAGCGTGAAGAAATGATAGGCGCCGCGATAAAGCCCAGCGGCCGCTGCTTCGCGCCAATTAAATGCAAACCGCGCATCGACGTGATCGGCGCCCTCGGTGGCTTTGATGTAGGCGAACGCGATATCGTCAGCCGCCAGCGTCCGCCAATCGATCGCGCCCTGATGGTGCGAAACATCGACACCTTGAACATAGCGCGCCGCCAACGGCGTCCACCAACCGCCGAGCATGGCGAGCCCCGCGCCGATCAGCGCGAGCACCGCCACGGCGGCAGCGATGATGACGTTGCGGTTCAAGCGCCGATCCCCAGTGCGGCGTGCAGCGTCTCCAGTTCCTTCACTACGTCAACGCCGACGTAGATGAACTGATCGACGCCGGCCGTGCGATGCTTCGCTTCCGCGTCGCCGGGCTTGCCTGCCATCACGATCCAGTCAGCCCCGGCTGCCTTCAGCCGCTGCGCGCAATTCTCTGCATGTTCGGCGTAGCAAGCGTCGGTGCTGGCGATGACCGCGACGCGTGCGCCGCTCGCACTGAACGCGTCGATCAGCGCGTCTGTCGTGACGTGCGCATCCTCTTCGCCGATGCAGCCAATGCCGCCGACGCCGATAAAGTTGCGCGCGAACTGAGCTCGTGGTGCGAACTCCGCAAGCGCGCCCAGGTTGGCAAAGAAGATGCGCGGCGCGTGCTTCTCAGCGCGGTCGCGCAAAGCTTCGAACGGTTCGGCCCAGCGGATGGATGCAAGCCCAGCCTCGTTATCTTGCGTCCGGGGCGCAATGAACTCTGGTGGTTTGGCGCCCAGCAGCGGAAAGTCCGTGACGCCCGTAATCGTCTCGCGCCGCGTTGCGAACATCTTCTGCCGCGCCGCGCGTGCTTCGGCGACGCGCTTTTGCAGACTGCCAGCATTGAGCGAAGCGACGATGCCCCCCTCTGCCTCGATGCTCTGCATGATCTCCCATGCCTTCGCAGCGAGTTCTTGCGTCAGCTTCTGCACAAACCAAGCGCCGCCCGCAGGATCGGCGACGTGGCCGAGGCGGCACTCTTCCATCAGCACGTTCTGGGTATTGCGCGCAACGCGCCGGCCGAACGCTGTGGGGAGGCCCAGAGCATCGGTGAGGGGATACGTGGTGATGTCGTCGGCGCCGCCGACCGCCGACGCAAACGCCGCCGTGGTGACGCGCAAGATGTTCGTCCACGCATCATAACGCGTCATCATCCGGCGCGACGTAAAGGCGTGAATGTGCGCGGCGCGGTTCTCCGCCGAAACGCCGCTCGCTTCCAACACGCGCGCCCAGCACAGGCGCAGCGCGCGCAGTTTTGCAGTTTCGATTAGCACGTCTGGGCCGACGCTTACAGCAAAGGAAAGCGCCTTCGCGGTGCTGGCAATTGGAAGGCCCTTCGCTTCGAGCGTCCGTAAATAGTGAATGCCGCCAGACAGCGTCGCCGCAAGCTCTTGAGCTTCCGTCGAGCCCGCTTCGTGGACAATGCGTCCGGCGCCTATCCGAACAAACCGCGCATTCGGCAGATCAGCGGCGTGGCGCGCAGTGAAATCGATCGCCAGCGCATGTTCTTCTTCGCAGAGTTTGCCGCTGCGCATGTAGGCGCCAAGCGGGTCAAGCCCGAACGATGTGCCTTTGACGGCGACGCCTTTGAGTTTGTCGCGCAGTAGCTCAGCTGCCCAAGCGCCATGCTCTCCAGCGTCGAGCGATACCGGCGCCGCTTCGAGAATGACGTTTGCCAGCGTGAGATCCAGATCGCGTGCTTCGCGGATCGCGACGCCGCGCACGCCATCCGGATCAATCACCAACTCGACGCCACTGACACCGCCTGCGAGGTCCGCGAGTATCTCGCGATTAGCCTCAGCAGGATCGGCGCCTTCGAACGCTTGCCGAATCGTCCAGCCTGCACCCGCACCACGCACGAACGGCGCAGCGCCCGGCGCGCCAGCTTCATCTTGCGCCGTCGCCACGTCCGTCTCGCGATAGAGCGGCTCGAGCGCGATGCCGTCGCTGGTCTTGGCCAGTAGCCGCGACCAGGGCGCGCCCTTGAGGCCTTGCTCGACGAGCGCGCGCCATGCGGCTTCGTCGGCATCCTCGCCCAGCTTCAGGGTCGTCTCGGTCATTTCCGCTCCGGTTGACGCAATGTTAGCATCGACGCGCTTTTGAACGCAGGCTACGGCTGAAGGCAACCGGAGAGAAGCATGGCCCTGCCACCCTTGTTCGATAAACTGCGTTTGCCCGCCGTCGGCGCACCCCAGTTCATCATCGCGAACCCCGAATTGGTGATCGCGCAATGTAAGGGCGGCATCGTCGGCTCGTTCCCGGCGCTCAACGCCCGTCCGCAAACGCTGCTGGACGATTGGCTCTACCGGATCAAGGACGAACTCGCCGCATACGACGAGGCCAACCCCAATGCGCCAGCGGCGCCATATGCGGTCAACCAGATCGTGCACAAGACGAACGAGCGCCTGGAACATGATGTCGCCGCGTGCGTGAAACACAAAGTGCCGATCGTCATCACCTCGCTCGGCGCGCGCCCGGACGTGAACGACGCAATCCATTCGTATGGCGGCATCGTGCTGCACGACATCATCAACATTCCCTACGCCAAGAAGGCGCTGGAGAAGGGCGCTGATGGCTTGATCGCCGTATGCACGGGCGCCGGCGGTCACGCTGGCGGCCTGTCGCCATTCGCGCTGATCAGCGAAATCCGCGAGTTCTTCGATGGCCCGCTGCTGCTCTCCGGCGCCATCGCAACCGGACGCGGCATCCTCGCAGCGCAAGCGCTCGGCGCCGATCTCGCCTATATGGGCTCGGCCTTCATCGCGACGACGGAAGCTAACGCGACTGAGGCCTACAAGCAGATGATCGTCGATTCCGCTGCGAGCGACATCGTCTATTCAAACCTCTTCACCGGCGTTCACGGCAATTATCTAAAAGGCTCGATCAGCGCCGCTGGCCTCGATCCCGACAACCTGCCGGAAAGCGACCCAAGCAAAATGAGCTTCGGGGGCGAAGGCTCGAAAGCCAAGGCCTGGAAGGAAATCTGGGGCGCAGGCCAAGGTGTCGGCTCGGTGCACGAGATTGTCCCGACGGCTGATCTCATTGCGCGATTGAAGCGCGAGTACGACGAGGCAAAGCGGGGATTGTGCGGCTAGCTTCCAGCGAAGCGGGGATAAGCGAGCACGTTGTCCCGCAAGCGTTCTGCGTAGTGTGTTGAAAACAAACAGTCGGCGCTCAATCAATCCGACCGGGTCCTAAGCGGCCGTAGGCTTCTCGTCATTGAGGAGCCAATCATGAGCACATCACCCTTAGAAAAAGCCGCGATCCATTCGCTGACATTGCGTAGCGCAGCCGCGATCGCTATTGCCGCCGCCGCAAGCCGTCTCGGCGTCGTTCTGCCGGAAGGCGCAGCACAAGAGATGGCGACGGCGTTCGTCGATCTCATCATCACGCTGGGTCTCATCGGCGTCGCCATCGGCCGCACGCGTGCGCGCTCGGCGATCGTTTGAGGAACGCCGCAATGAAACACCCCTTACGCGCTGCCGCGCTCGGCCTTGCGCTCGCGCTAACGCCAGCGTGCGCCTCGCTTCAACTCGGCGAGACGCAAATCGACAACCCGATCAGCGCCGCACGTACCCTCGATCAGCGAGCCTATGCGTTGCTCAACGCCTATGCCGCCGTGATTGAGGAAGCGACCGACATCGTCCGCGATCCATCCGCGCCGCTCGCCTTTAAGCGCGCGCTTGGCCAAGCGGAGCGTGTTGCGACACCCGCAGCGGAGTCGCTGCAAATCGCAGTCACGGCTTATGTCCGCGCCCGTGCGGATTTCGAAGCGGCGTCAGGCGCGAGCCAACCAGCCCTCGAACGCGCCGCCACCGCGCTCACCATCGCGGCCCAGCGGCTGAGCCGAGCCATCGAAGCAGCCCGCGCACCGGTGAGTGAACTCGAAGATCTCGTTCGCGCGCGGCGCGGTTAGGAGCAACCAATGTTGAACCTCATCATGCAGCTGCAAATGCTGCTCGCCGCACTCTCGATGTTCTTGCCGCTCGTGCCGGCAGAGAGCCGCATCCGCGCTGCCGAAATCATCGACGTCGTCGCTAAAACGCTCGCTGCCGGTAACGCCATCGGCGCCAATCTCGATGACCTCGCCGCCAAGCTCGCTGCGATCCGCGCCGAAGTGGAAGCGATGGCGTCAGCCGGTCGCGCCGTCAGCGGTGAAGAGTTGGAAGCCGCGATGACGCGCGTGCGCACGGCCTCTGCCGCGTTCCGCGCAGCACTTGAGACAGCGGAGGCGGGCGCTCGGTAAGCGCCGCTTTCGCAGGGCGGGGAGGCGCTTGATGAGGGTCCGGTTGACCTCGGCGCCTCCCCGTCCTCATGTGCGCTTATGAGCACGCACATCCTCGCCATAGACCAAGGCACGACCTCCACACGCGCGATCGCGTTCGATCTCGCGTTCAATCCGCGCGCCACCGCGCAGGTCGAACTCACACAGCACTTTCCGCAGCCCGGCTGGGTTGAGCACGATGCGGAAGAAATCTGGGCGTCGACTGTGAAGGTTTGTCGCGACGCCATCGCGCAAGTCGGCGGCGCCGATCAGATCGCCGCAATCGGCATCACCAATCAGCGCGAAACCACAATCATCTGGGATCGCAAGACCGGCGCGCCGGTGCAGAAGGCCATCGTCTGGCAAGACCGTCGCACGTCGGAGGTTTGCGCGCGGCTGCGCGAAGCCGGACACGAAGCGCGTGTCCAACAGACGAGCGGGCTTCTGCTCGATCCGTACTTCTCCGCCACGAAAATCGCGTGGATATTGGACCAGGACGCCAATCTGCGCCGTCGCGCCGAAGCCGGCGAACTCGCGTTTGGTACTGTGGAATGCTTCCTAATTTGGCGGCTCACCAAAGGCCGTGTGCATGCCACCGACATCACTAACGCCTCGCGCACATTGCTCTACGACATCGGCAAACGCGCATGGAGCGATGAGATGTGTGCGCTCTTCCGCGTGCCGCGTGCGCTTTTGCCAGAGGTGCATGCTTGCGATTCGTCGTTCGGCGAAACAGACGCTTCGCATTTCGGCCGCGCCATACCAATGACCGGCGCAGCCGGCGATCAGCAGGCGGCGCTCTACGGTCACGGCTGCCTCAAGCCAGGCATGGCGAAAGCCACGTTCGGCACCGGTGCATTCCTTGTCATGAACATGGGCGACGCCCCGCCGCGCTCAACCAACCGCTTGCTCGCCACCATCGGCTACCAAACCAGCAACGCGCTCGCTTACGCCCTTGAAGGCTCGATCTTTTCAGCCGGCGCCACGATGCAATGGCTGCGCGATGGCCTGAAGCTCATTCGCACTTCGGCCGACTCGGAGGCGATTGCTGCGTCGTTGCCGGACAATGGCGGCGTGTATCTTGTGCCCGCATTTGCGGGCCTGGGCGCGCCGCAATGGAATGCTGAGGCGCGGGGCACGATCATTGGTCTCACGCGTGACTCGCGGCTCGATCACGTTGTGCGCGCCGGACTTGAAGCCGTGGCATATCAGACAGCGGATTTGCTGGATGCTTTGCGCGCCGATGGCGCGCCGCCGATCCAATCGCTGCTCGTCGATGGAGGGCTAACCGCAAACGCTTGGGCCATGCAATTTTTGGCCGACATTTGCGGTGTAGAGGTCGCGCGCCCAGCTTTCCAAGAGCTCACCGCGGTGGGGGCAGCAAAGCTTTGCGCCCAAGGGGCCAGGCTGGCGACGAATGCGGGGACGAAAACCACATCGCAAAGCTGGACGCCTAAAATCGGCGCCCAGCTTCGCGATCAGCTCAGATTGGGGTGGCGTAGCGCCGTCGCTGCATCTTTGGCGGCGGCTGCGCCACTATGAAGGTTGCACCCAGCCCGTCATCGGCTTAAGTGCGCGCCTTCGCGAATGGGCGAGCCTGTAGCTCAGTCGGTAGAGCATCTGACTTTTAATCAGAGGGTCCCGGGTTCGAATCCCGGCGGGCTCACCATTCGCGCATTATCTGCCGGCCGGCGCGGGTTCAACCGGCGGTGACGTTGGCGCGCTCAAAGGCTCAGTTGACGGCGCAGGAGCGTCGAGGCTGGAGTCAGCAAGATTTTGGGTTTCCTCAATCGGCGCCTGTGCGACAAGCCCAGGCCCTTCATTGAACTCCATGTAGCCCCAAGCCACTGCCCCGAGCAGCACGGCCAGCAAGCCGACGCGTACAATTGCTCCACTCTTGTCGCGGTGACGCGGCGGCGGCGCATACGGGTCGCGGCTCTGTTCGACTGGATGGTTCATGTTCGTTCTCCACGATTGACTTCTGCGTAACCAACCCCTCGCGGCATTGGACGGTTCCGCTTGTGACGTGTGAGCAACATGTGGAGGAAATGGTCACGCAGAGCGGTGTTGCGGACTCGGCGGCGGCCCCAAGCTGCGCTTTAATGCGTGCTCCAGTCGATGATGTCGGGGGACGTCCGAGGTTCGCGCGGTATCAGTTGCTTGCGCAGGGGCGATCGAGGGGAAGGGGTCGCGCCGGGAGGGGCGCGGCCCCACTTCGTTTCCGCAAAGCTCCGTTAACGACTTGGGAGGGGGCGGCAAAAAGGCCACCGTTCCTGGAAAAAACCAGTATCGGCGGTCGGTCGCGTGGACTCGGTTCGGTTGAGAATGCAAAATGCAATTTGGGTGCACACGGCTGGAACCAGTTGTGAGTGCTACGAGTTTACTGAGGGGGGCCCTCCGGCGCTCCCAGGGAACGTGCGTAGGGAACTCGCTTTCGCAGCGGGCCCCGTCGCAGGGGATCACGCTTTAAAGGGGTTATCATGAAATCGCGCATCACAAAGACGGTCGCATTGGCCGCTTTGATGGCGACGGGCGCTACGGCTGCCCACGCCACTGAAGGTTGGTACGGCCGCGCCGACGCGGGTTATTCAACGGACGGCTCCATCGACTTCGACGGCGGCGAGATTGATCTGGATAGTGACTGGTCTCAGCACTTGGGACTTGGCTACGCGCTGCAGAACGGGTTCCGTCTCGAAGGTGAACTCGGGCACCGCTATAACGATTTCGGCGACGACATCCTCGATGATGGCAACATCCATGCCTGGTCCGGCATGTTGAACGCCTTTTATGACTTCAATCGTGGTGGTGCGATCGAGCCGTACATTGGCGTTGGTGTTGGTGCTGCTCGCCTGAATCTGAGTGCTTCGGATGGTACTGTTATCGCTTATGACGATGATACGGTGCTTGCGTATCAAGCGATGGTCGGCCTCGCGATCGGTCTGACTGAGCGTCTCGATCTGGATGTTGGCTACCGCTACTTTATCGCTGACGGTGCGGAGTTTGAGGGTACCGATAACGGTGCTCCGGCTACATTCGATGGCGATTATGAGCATCAAGCCGTGACTCTCGGTCTTCGTTGGCAGTTCGCTGGCGCTGCGCCGCCGCCTGTTGTACAAGCGCCGACGCCGCAACTTCCGCCACCCCCGCCGCCGCCGCCGCCAGTTGCGTGCCCGACGTCGGACTTCGTGGTGTACTTCGAGTGGGATCGCTCGAACCTCAACCAAGCGGCTCTTGAAACCATCGATGCAGCGGTCAAC
>Ga0163144_10000126_pt1 | contig 170516 bp, 162 predicted proteins | sample OliLak19BULKMAT1_FD_123175 | JGI IMG/M metagenome (GOLD analysis project Ga0163144, IMG submission 123175) | Freshwater microbial mat bacterial communities from Lake Vanda, McMurdo Dry Valleys, Antarctica - Oligotrophic Lake LV.19.BULKMAT1 | ecosystem: Environmental > Aquatic > Freshwater >...
GACAACGTGGAGATGGTGGTGCAGCTGATCACGCCGATCGCGATGGACAAGGAGCTGCGCTTCGCGATCCGCGAGGGCGGGCGAACGGTCGGCTCGGGCGTGGTCGCGGAAGTCATCGAGTAGACAGAAACGTGTCGTCGAAGACGAAGACGACGGCGAACGGAACGACAGGGTCACGACCGGGATTGGAGTGAGATTCGATGGCGGATTCAGCGACGCAGAAGATTCGGATTCGGATGAAGGCCTACGACTACAAGCTGCTCGACCAGAGCGCGGGTGAGATCGTGGACACGGCGCAGCGCACTGGAGCTCGTGTCGCGGGGCCGATTCCGCTCCCGACGAACAAGAACAAGTGGACCGTGCTGCGGGGTCCGCACATCGACAAGAAGTCGCGCGAGCAGTTCGAGCTGCGGACGCACAAGCGGCTGATCGACATCCTCGATCCGACGCCACAAACCGTGGACGCCCTGATGAAGCTCGAGCTCGCAGCCGGCGTCGATGTGGAGATCAAACTGTAATCATGGCCACGCTCGAAGTCGTGAATCTCCAGAACAAGAAGGCCGGGTCCGTCGACCTCTCGCCCGCCGTGTTCGAGTCGGTGATCCGGCCGCATCTCTATCACGCCGAGGTGAGACGCCAGCTCGCGGATCGACGCGCGGGTACCCACAGCACAAAGAATCGTGCCGGGGTCTCGGGCGGTGGCATCAAGCCGTACAAGCAGAAGGGTACGGGCCGCGCGCGCCAGGGCACGATTCGCGCGCCGCAGTACGCAGGTGGCGGTGTAGTTTTCGGCCCCGTTCCGCGCGGCTACTCCCACAAGCTTCCGAAGAAGATGCGCCGCGCGGCGCTCGCCTCGGCGCTGACCCAGCGCGTGCAGGAATCGGCCGTGACGGTCGTCGACGGCCTCACGATCGACGAGTTCAGCACCAAGCGGATGAAGGAGATCCTGAAATCCCTCGGACTCGAAGACCGATCGACCCTGATCGTGATCGAGGAGCCGAATCCGACCGTCGAGGCTTCGGCGCGCAACCTTCCGAAGGTCAGCGTGATTCGAAGTGAGGGGCTCAACGTATATGACCTGCTTCGACACCAGAGCCTGCTGATCACGCGGGGCGCCCTCGAGGCGCTTCAGACGCGACTCGCGGGCGGGGCGAAGGCCTCGGGAGATGCGCAATGAGACTGAGTGTCCACGACGTGATTGAGCGCCCGATCGTGACCGAGAAGAGCGCGATTGCCCGCGAGAACGGAAACATCGCGACTTTCCGCGTCGATCCGAAGGCGACCAAGCACGACATCCGGCGCGCCGTCGAGCAGCTCTTTTCCGTCAAGGTCCAGAGCGTTCGAACCATGCAGCAGCAGGGCAAGAAGAAGCGGGTCGGGAAGTTCGTCGGGCGAAAGCCGACATGGAAGAAGGCGATCGTCGAGCTGGCACCGGGCCAGACGATCGAATTCTTCGAGGGAGTTTGATCAATGCCGGTCAGGAAATACAAGCCGACATCGGCCGGGCGCCGAAACATGAGCGTCTCGGACTTCGGCGAGCTGACGCGCGGAACTTCCGAGCGGTCGCTGACGAAGGGCCTCGTCAAGAAGTCCGGCGGTCGCAACGTCAATGGTCGCATCACGACCTATCACCGAGGCGGTGGCCACAAGCGGCTGTTCCGGCAGATCGACTTCCGCCGCAACAAGGTCGACGTTCCGGCGCGCGTCGCGGCGATCGACTACGACCCGAACCGCTCCGCGAACATCGCGCTGCTCCACTACGTGGACGGCGAGAAGCGCTACATCCTTTCGCCGAACGGGCTCAAGGTGGGTGACCAGGTCATGTCCTCGGTCAACGCCGAGATCCTGCCCGGCAACGCGCTCCCGCTCGGGAAGATTCCGCTCGGTACGCAGATCCACGCCATCGAGCTCAAGCCCGGCAAGGGCGCGCAGATGGTTCGCTCGGCCGGAACCAGTGCGCAGCTGATGGCCCGCGAGGGACATCTCGCGACGCTGCGGCTTCCCTCCGGAGAGATGCGCATGGTCCACGTCGACTGTCTCGCGACGGTCGGCGAGGTCGGCAATGCCGAGCACGAAAACCGACGCATCGGTAAGGCCGGTCGCTCCCGCTGGCTGGGCTTCCGGTCGGTCGTGCGCGGTGTCGCGATGAATCCCGTCGATCATCCGATGGGTGGCGGCGAGGGTCGATCCTCGGGTGGCCGCCATCCCTGCACGCCCTGGGGCAAGGTGACCAAGGGACCGAAGACCCGCAACAACAAGCGAACCGATCAGTACATCGTCAAGCGGCGCGGCAAGAAGTAAGGAAGAGCCATGGCACGTTCTCTCAAGAAGGGTCCCTTCGTGGACCCGAGCCTTCAGAAGAAGGTCGACAAGATCGCCACGGGCGGTCCGAAGTCGGTGGTCAAGACCTGGTCGAGGCGATCGATGATCACCCCGGACTTCGTCGGCGTCACCTTTCATGTGCACAACGGCAAGCTGTTCATGCCGGTCTTCGTGACGGAGAACATGGTCGGGCATCGCCTGGGTGAGTTCGCGCCGACGCGAAAGTTCACGGGTCACGCCGGAGACAAGAGGGTCAAGCGCTGATGGAAGTCAAGGCTGCGCTCAAAGGCTATCGGGTCAGTCCGCGCAAGGCGCGGCTCGTCGTGGACCAGATCCGCGGCAAAGGCGTCGAGGACGCGCTGAACCTTCTCGACCTCTCGCCGAAGCGCGTCGGAATTCCGATCGCGCAGCTGCTCCGTTCCGCGGTCGCGAACGCGGAGCAGAAGAACGAAAAGCAGCGAGCGGGCATCGAGCTCGACAATCTCGTTGTCGCGCAGATCTACGTCGACGAAGGTCCCAGCATGTGGCGAATCCGCCCGCGTGCGCAGGGGCGGGCGACGTGGGTCCAGAAGCGCAGCAGCAACATCAACGTGATCCTCTCGGAACGATAAGGACGAATTCATGGGTCAAAAAGTTCATCCCTACGGCTTCCGGGTCGGCACGCTCTACGGCTGGCAATCCAACTGGTTCGCCGGCAAGCACTACGCGGAGCAGCTCCACGAAGACGTGAAGATGCGCGCCTTCATCAAGAAGAAGCTCTACCACGCCGGCATCTCCAAGGTCGTGATCGAGCGGACCGGTGACAAGGTCGTGATCAACATCCACACCGCACGCCCCGGCATCCTGATCGGCAAGCGTGGCGCGGAAGTGGACGTCCTTCGCAAGGAATTGAAGGCCTTCACGACACGCGAGGTGTTCATCAACGTCAAGGAGATCCGCAAGGCGGAGCTCGACGCCCAGCTCGTCGCCGAGAACATCGCGACCCAGCTCGAGCGCCGGGTCGCGTTCCGACGTGCCATGAAGAAGGCGATGATCTCGACGATGAAATTCGGCGCAGAAGGCATTCGCATTCAGTGCTCCGGTCGACTCGGAGGCGCCGAAATGGGGCGCCGCGAGTGGTACCGCGATGGTCGCGTCCCGCTCCATACGCTGCGTGCGGAAATCGAATACGGCTTCGCCGAAGCACATACGACCTACGGTGTGATCGGCGTGAAATGCTGGATCTTCAAGGGCGAGGTCGGTGATCGCGTGCTGAAGCGCGGAACGCTCTCCCCGGATCATCGATCCGAGGTCCCGAGGTAGGAAATGCTGCAACCCAAGAGAGTCAAGCATCGCAAGATGTTCAAAGGCCGACTGCGTGGCGCTGCGCTTCGCGGCAACACGCTCGCCTTCGGCACATTCGGCCTTCAGGCCCTGTCGAGCGGATACGTCTCCGCTCGCCAGATCGAGGCGGCTCGTGTCGCGATGACGCGTCACGTGAAGCGCGGTGGCAAGGTGTGGATCCGAATCTTCCCGGACAAGCCGATCACGAAGAAGCCTGCCGAAACCCGCATGGGCAAGGGCAAGGGCAACCCGGAAGGTTGGGTCGCGCCGATCAAGCGCGGTCGCGTCCTCTACGAGATGGAAGGCGTCGACATCACCACCGCCAAGGAAGCCCTGCGGCTCGCGGCCCACAAGCTGCCGATCCAGACGCGCTTCGTACAGCGGGAGGATTAATCATGAAGGCGTTGAAGACGTCCGAGCTCCGTTCTCTTCCCCTGGCCGATCTCGAGGCCAAGAGCCTCGAGCTCCGGGACCAGCTGTTCAGCGCGCGCATCCGGCGTGCGACCGAGCAGCTCGAGGACACGGCATCGCTCGGGCAGCTGCGAAAGAACGTCGCCCGGGTGGAAACTGTTTTGACCCAGAAGCGCGAGGCGGGCAAGTGAGCGAACGGGGAAATCGACGAACACTGGTAGGGACCGTGGTCAGCAACAAGATGGACAAGACGGTCGTCGTCCGCGTGGAGCGTCTCGTCCAGGACCAGCGGTATAAAAAGTACGTGCGGCACTACTCGCGCTTCATGGCGCATGACGAGAGCAACGCGTGCACCGAAGGGGACCAGGTCCGGATCATCGAGCACCGGCCGCTGTCCAAGCGCAAGCGCTGGAAGGTGGAAGAGACGCTCGTCAAGGCGACTCTTGCGTAAGGATCGTCGCGAAGAGTGGCGTAGAGAGTGGCTTGGCGAGGCCGCCGAAGGGCGGACGCGCTTCGAGGAGACCTGACGCAAGGTCGCTCGGCTGGATGGGGCGCGCGAAGAGACCGGCTCAGGCCGGGGGAATGGCCAGGGGACTGGCCAGGGGAATGGACAGATGATTCAAGCAGAGTCGACGTTGCAGGTGGCGGACAATTCGGGTGCGCGCAAGGTGAAGTGCATCCGGGTCCTCGGTGGATCGCGGAGACGCTTCGCGACGGTGGGCGATGTCATCATCGTCGCCGTGAAGGAGGCGATCCCGAATGCGCGGGTCAAGAAGGGTGAGGTCCGGCGCGCCGTGATCGTGCGGACGAAGAAGGGAATTTCCCGGGCGGATGGATCGCACATCGCCTTCGACGAGAACGCAGCGGTCTTGATCGCCAAGGACAACGAAATCGTGGGAACCCGCATCTTTGGTCCGGTCGCGCGCGAGCTGCGCGGTGCCGGCTTCATGCGTGTGATCTCGCTGGCTCCGGAGGTTCTCTGACCATGTCAGCAGACAAGTCGGAAGGCAAGTCGGAAGGCAAGTCGGAAGGCAAGGCGGGCGCGCAGGTGACGAGTCTGCCGCGACTGCGCCAGCGCTATGACGAAGTGATCGCGCCCAAGCTCCGTACGGAGTTCGGGTACAAGAACGTCCATCAGATTCCCAAGGTCGAGAAGGTCGTCATCAACATCGGCCTGGGAGAGGCGACGACGAATCCCAAGCTCGTCGAGCGCGCCGTGGAAGAGCTTTCGCGGATCAGCGGCCAGAAGCCCGTCATTCGGAAGTCGAAGAAGAGCATCGCGAACTTCAAGCTGCGCGAGGATCAGGCGATCGGTGTCAGTGTGACGCTGCGTGGCGATCGGCAGTGGGAATTCCTCGACCGGCTCCTCAATGTCGCCCTGCCGCGCGTTCGGGATTTCTCCGGCGTCTCGCCGAAGGCTTTCGACGGCCGCGGCAACTACACCCTCGGCATTCGCGAGCAGACGATCTTCCAGGAAGTCGACTACGACTCGATCGAGAAGGTCAAGGGCATGAACATCACGCTGGTCACGACGGCCAGGACGGATGCGGAAGCCAAGGCCCTCCTGGGGCACCTCGGCGTTCCTTTCCGCGAGTAGGCGAAACCATCCACGGCAGCGAGAGGCGATGACCGCCACGCCGCGACCGTAACAGGGGCTTTGGAGTAGAGACCATGATGACCGACCCTTTGGGTGACATGTTGGCGAGGATCCGGAACGCGGGTGGCGCTCGCCATGCGCAGATGCGCTGTCCTGCGTCGAAGCTGAAGCTCGCCGTGGCCCAGGTGCTCGCTGCGGAGGGCTTCGTCGGCGAGGTTCGAACCGACGGCGACGCGAAGCGACCGACTCTCGAAGTCGAGCTTCGCTACCAGGACGATGGGCGACTGATGATCGAGGGAATGCGGCGGATCTCGAAGCCGGGCCGGCGCATCTATCTCGCGGCGGACGAATTGAAGCGTGTACGTGCCGGTCTCGGCATGTCGATCCTGTCGACTTCGAAGGGCGTGATGTGCGATCGAGACGCACGCGCCGCGAACGTCGGCGGAGAAGTGATTTGCGAGGTCTGGTAGGCAATGAGTCGAATCGGTAATCGAGCGATCATGATTCCCTCCGGCGTGACGGTCGACGTCGCGAATGGAGAGATCAGCGTGAAGGGCCCCAAGGTGACGATCCGAGGCCAGGTGCCCGACGGCATCGAGGCTTCGGTCGAGAACGGAACGATCCGCTTCGTCCGCGGCTCGGATTCCAAGGAGGCGCGACGTCTTCACGGTCTCGCCCGCGCTTTGACAAACAACATGGTGATCGGTGCGACGACGGGGTTCACGCGTCGTCTCGAGATCGAAGGCGTCGGTTACAGGGCGGATGTGCGCGGCAAGGAGCTCCATCTCCTGCTCGGCTACTCGCATCCGATCGTCGTTCCGATTCCGGAAGGCATCACGGTCACGGCCGACGGCAATACGAAGCTCGCGATCACGGGCACGGACAAGCAGGCGGTGGGACAGTTCGCCGCCAACGTCCGGTCGCTGCGGGCCCCGGAGCCGTACAAGGGCAAGGGCGTCAAGTACGCGGAAGAGCGAATTCGCCGCAAGGTCGGCAAGGCCGGAGCCTGAGCTCCGGAACGAGAGAGAGCACGAGGAAGAGATGAAGAAGAAGATTCCGAATGCAAAGCGACGAATGTGGCTCGCGCGCAAAGCGCGGACCCGAACGGCGCTCGAGCGAAGCGAGCGTGTGTTGCTCACGGTTTTCCGGAGCGGCAAGCACACGTATGCGCAGCTCGTCGACCGGATGTCGGGCAATACGCTCGCGACCGCGTCGACCCTCGACTCCGCAATCGCGGGCGAGGGCGCGACGAGCAACGTCGCCGCGGCGACGCGGGTCGGCGAGGCGATTGCGCGCATCGCTCGGGAAAAGCAGATCGAAGAGGTGGTCTTCAATCGAAACGGGTTCCTCTATCACGGCCGAGTCAAGGCCGTGGCAGAAGGCGCGCGCGCGGCGGGGCTTCAGTTCTGATATGGCAAACGTGATTCAATCCTCGAGCCTTAACCCGAACGACTACGAGTTGAACGACCGGGTGATTCACATCAACCGCGTCTCCAAGGTCGTGAAGGGGGGGCGGCGGTTCAACTTCTCCGCGCTCGTCGTCGTCGGAGACGGGCAGGGCGTCGTGGGCGTCGGGCTCGGCAAGGCCGGCGAAGTGCCGGAGGCGATCCGCAAGGGCGTCGAGAAGGCGCGCAAGTCGCTGATCAAGGTCCCGCTCCTCGAAGGACGGACCCTGCCGCACGACGTGATCGGCGTCGCCGGTGCCGGTCGTGTGCTGATGCAGCCCGCGTCGGCGGGTACCGGGGTGATCGCCGGTGGTCCGGTGCGTGCAGTCGTGGAGTCGGCGGGTATCAGTGACGTGCTGACCAAGACCCTCGGTACGCGAACGCCGCGCAACGTGGTCAACGCCGTGATGGCGGGTCTCAAGATGCTGCGCAATCCCGAAGAGCGGCTGGCGCAGCTGGGTCGGAGTCGCTGATGGCCGGCAAGAAGATGTTGAAGGTGCAGCAGGTGAGGAGCGTGATCGGCTACGACCGACAGCAGCGGGCGACCGTACGCGGGCTCGGGCTGCGCCGGATCCGCCACGTCGTCGAAGTCGAGGATACGCCGGCCGTTCGCGGCATGATCTTCCGAGTATGCCACATCGTCGTGGTATTGGAGAACGAGTGAGATGTTGAATCAACTCTCCCCGCGACCGGGTGCTCGACATCGTCGCAAGCGCGTCGGCCGTGGTCCCGGCTCCGGCAAGGGCAAGACCTGCGGAACCGGCGTCAAGGGTCAGGGCACGCGAAGTGGTCACAAGATCAAGCCCTGGTTCGAGGGCGGTCAGATGCCGCTCTTCCAGCGCATTCCGAAGAAGGGCTTCCACAACAGGTTCCGCTCGGAGAACGAGATCGTGAACGTGGGCGACCTGGCGGTCTTCGGGGATGGCGCTCGCGTCGACGCCGCGGCGCTCGTCGCGCGCGGCCTGATCCGGGGCACGGGCAAGGCGGTCAAGGTGCTCGCCGACGGCGAGGCGCCGAAGGGCCTCACGCTCGCGGTCCACAAGGTGAGCAGCGCCGCTCGCGCGAAGATCGAAGCCAAGGGTGGCAGTGTGGAGACGGTCGAGTGATCACGGCTCTCCAGAACGTGTTCCGGATCGAAGAGCTGCGTACGCGGATCCTCTTCACGGCGGCGATGCTCGCGGTCTACCGCGTGGGTTGCATCGTCGTGACGCCGGGGATCAACGGCGACGTGATCCGCCAGTTCTTCGAGTCCATGTCCGGAACGATGTTCGGATTGCTGAACGTCTTCTCGGGGGGAGCGATGGAGTCGCTCTCGATCTTTGCGCTGGGCATCATGCCCTATATCAGCGCGTCGATCATCTTCCAGCTGCTGACGATCGTGATTCCCGCTCTCGAAAAGTTGAAGAAGGAGGGGAGCGAGGGGCAGAAGCGCATCACGCAGTGGACGCGTTATGCGACCATCGCGCTCGCCCTGTTCCAGAGCTTCCTGATGGCGATGGCCCTCGAGAACGGGCAATTCGGCGCGGGCGCGGTCCTCGAGCCCGGTTGGGGCTTCCGGATCACGACCATGGTCACGCTGACCTCGGGCACGGCCTTCATCATGTGGCTCGGCGAGCAGGTGACCGAGCGGGGGATCGGCAACGGCATCTCGCTCATCATCTTCTCGGGCATCGTCGTGGGGCTCCCGTCGGGTCTCTCGAACGTCCTCGACCTCGTCCGCACCGACCAGTTCAGCATTCTCCAGGTCATCTTTCTCGGGCTGATCGTGATCGGCGCCATCGCCTTCGTCGTCTACGTCGAACGCAGTCAGCGTCGCATTCCGATCCAGCATGCGCGGCGCGGGGGCGGAACGGCTTCTTCGGCGGCCATGAGTTACTTCCCGCTGCGGGTGAACAGCGCGGGCGTGATCCCGCCGATCTTCGCCTCGTCGCTCCTGATGTTCCCGCTCACGATCCGGCAGTACTCGGACAACGCTACGGTCCAGCGCTTCATCGACGACTGGATGAACCCCGGCGACTTCGCCTACAACGCGATCTACGTCGCGTTGATCGTGTTCTTCTGCTTCTTCTACACGGCGATCGTGATCAACCCCGACGACGTGTCCGAGAACATCAAGCGATCCGGGGGCTACATCCCTGGGGTTCGCCCCGGCAAGAACACGGCCGAGTACATCGATGGCGTGCTTTCGCGCCTGACGGTCATCGGAGCGATCTACATCGCGGGGATCTGCGTGCTTCCCGTGATCCTTTCGCAGCGGATGGGCGTTCCGTTCTACTTTGGCGGAACGGCGCTCTTGATCGTCGTTTCGGTCGCGCTGGACACGATGGGGCAGATCGAGGCGCATCTGGTTTCACGGCGCTACGAGGGCTTCGGCATGGGCGGAGGCCGCGCGCGCGGGAGACTCGGGCGATGAGTGCCTCTTTCGGCAAGGAGGTCGGCAAGCTGCGCATCGTGTTGCTCGGGCCGCCCGGTGCGGGCAAGGGTACGCAGGCGACGGCGATCGTCGAGGCCAAGGGGATCCCGCACATCTCGACCGGCGACATGCTGCGTGCGGCGGTGAAGGCGGGGACGCCGATCGGCAAGAAGGCGAAGGCCGTCATGGACGCAGGCGAGCTCGTCAGTGACGCGATCGTGATCGGCATCGCCGAGGAGCGGCTGGGCCAGCCGGATGCGAAAAAGGGATTCCTGCTCGATGGCTTCCCGCGGACGCTCGCGCAGGCGGAGGCCCTCGGGCGATTGCTCGACGAGATCGGAGCTCCTCTCGATTGTTGCCTCGCCCTGACGGTCGACAACGAGGCGGTCGTGGCGAGGCTCATGAAGCGCGCCCAGATCGAGGGACGCGCGGACGACAACGAGGCGACGATTCGTGAGCGGATGCGGGTCTACGACAATCAGACCGCGCCGCTTCTCAGCTATTACCGGGGCCTGGGACGGTTGGTCGAGGTTTCGGGCATGGGCTCCATCGAGGCGGTGGGCCAGAGGATTCGGGAGGCGTTGGAGTAGCCGAGCAGGCGATGCGGATGTGAGGGTGAGGACGTGAGCTTCGGCGAGCGGATCGCGATCAAGAGCCGTCGAGAAATCGAGCGGATGCGGGAAGTCGGTCGGTCGACGGCCGAGATCCTGCTCGAGCTGCGGGACCGGGCCCGGCCCGGGGTAACGACAGGGCAGCTCGACGAGATCGCGAGGAAGGCGTTGGAAAAAAGGGGGTTGAATTCTCCATTCCTGGGCTATGGTCCCGGGGGGGTAAGGCCCTATCCGGCTGTGCTGTGTACTTCGATCAACGAAGTGATCGTGCACGGAATCCCCGGTCCACGAGAGCTACGCGAAGGCGACATCATCAGTCTCGATTTCGGAGTCGAGTCCGGGGGTTGGCACGGAGACAGCGCCGTGACGATCGCCGTGGGCGACATCGATGCCGAAGCGAGGCGGTTGATCGACACGACGCAGTCCGCACTCGACCTCGGCATAGCGCAGATGATCCCTGGCAATCGCCTGTCGGACATCGGCCACGCAGTGCAGGCTCGCGCGGAGAGAGAAGGATACGGAGTCGTCCGCCAGTTCGTGGGACACGGCATCGGACGACAGATGCATGAAGCGCCGCAGGTGCCGAACTACGGGCAGCCCGGGCGCGGGCCGAGATTGAAGGTCGGAATGGTATTCGCCATCGAACCGATGGTGAACCGGGGGAGCGAGAAGGCTCGAGTGCTCGAGGACGAATGGACTGCGGTGACGGTGGACGGATCGCTGTCGGCCCACTTCGAGCACACGGTGCTGATTACGGAAGATGGGCCCGAAGTCTTGACACGGATCGCGGGCTGCTGATGTCGGAAAACGGAAATCGGAAAACGGCTCGCGCGGTTTTCCTGAGTGGGATGGAAGGTAGAGATGAAGGTTCGAGCGTCGGTGCGGAAGATGTGTGAGAAGTGCCGGATCATCCGCCGCAAGCGGGTCGTGCGGATCATCTGCGAGAACCCCAAGCACAAGCAGCGGCAGGGTTAGTTCCAGTTAGGCATTCAACCGGGCGGTTCACCGCTCGGAGGGGCGGCTCGAGAGCTCGCCCAGACTGAGAGACGGAGGAAAATCCATGGCACGAATCGCCGGCGTCGATCTCCCGCGCAACAAGCGGATCGAGATCTCGCTGACCTACATCTTCGGAATCGGCCGGGTCCGGGCCCTCGAGATCTGCTCGAAGGCGAGCCTCGATCCGGGCTCGCGGACCGAGCATCTCTCGGAGTCGGAGCTGATCAAGCTGCGCGAGATCATCGAGCGCGACTACAAGGTCGAGGGCGACCTGCGGCGCGAAGTGAATCAGAACATCAAGATGCTGATGGACATCGGCTGCTACCGCGGGCTGCGCCACCGCCGCGGGCTCCCGGTGCGCGGTCAGAGGACCCATACCAACGCGCGTACGCGCAAGGGTCCCGCCAAGACGATCGCCGGCAAGAAACTCGCGACGAAGAAGTAAGAAAGTAAAGGGCACGACATAGCATGGTTGCCAAGAAGACGAAGAAGAAGGTCAAGAAGAACATCCAGTCGGGCATTGCCCACATTCAATCGACCTTCAACAACACGGTCATCACGATCACCGACGTCGGCGGGAACGCCGTCGCCTGGTCGAGCTGCGGAGGGCAGGGGTTCAAGGGCTCGAAGAAGTCCACGCCCTTCGCTGCACAGGTCGCCGCCGAGGACTGCGCCCGCAAGGCGCAGGAGCACGGCGTCCGCTCCCTGGGCGTCTACGTGAAGGGTCCGGGTGGCGGCCGAGAGTCGGCGCTCCGAGCGCTGCAGGCGGCGGGCATGAAGATCACGATGATCCGCGACGTTACGCCGATTCCCCACAATGGTTGCCGGCCGCCGAAGCGGCGCCGCGTCTAGCTCGAGATACAGGAAGAACTCATGGCACGTTACACAGGATCCGTTTGCCGCCTCTGTCGCCGCGAGGGCACGAAGCTCTTCTTGAAGGGCGATCGCTGCTTCACCGAGAAGTGCGCCATCGAGCGCCGCGCTTATCCCCCGGGCCAACACGGCCAGGGGCGCGCACGCTTCTCGGACTACGGTGTTCAGCTGCGCGAGAAGCAGAAGGTGAAGCGCATGTACGGGCTGCTCGAGAAGCAGCTGCGCAAGACCTTCGAGGCCGCTTCGTCGATGAAGGGCCGTACGGGCGAGAATCTCTTGATGTTGCTCGAGCGCCGGCTCGACAACGTGATCTATCGACTCGGCTACACGACCTCGCGCGCCGAGGCGCGCCAGCTCGTGAAGCACGGACATTTCTCGGTGAACGGGAAGAAGGCGCAGACGCCGTCGACGCTCGTCAAGCCCGGGTTCACGATCGAGGTGCGGGACCGCTCGAAGCAGATCGCGCGCATCAGTGGTGCGCTCGAGACGGCGGAAGGTCGGGCCGTGCCGCAATGGCTCGAGGTCGAGAAGGACGCGATGAAGGGCATTGTCAAGGCGATGCCGCAGCGCGAGGACATCACGCTGCCGATCGACGAGCAGCTGATCGTCGAGCTCTATTCGCGTTAAGAGTCACGGTAAGAGTCTCGCCTAGAGCCACGGTGAGAGCCGCGCGAAGTATCCAGGTACAAGAGTCACGTTCGTCGTGACGGTCGACGTCTCGGTTCGTGCTGTACCGAGTGTCTCGATAATCAGGGGGTTCCCATGCAGAGTGATGTGATTGCGCGAAATTGGCGAGAGCTGATCCGTCCGCGGCGCTTGGAAGTCGAGGCGGAGACGCTGACCTCGACCTACGGGCGCTTCTATTGCGAGCCGCTGGAGCGCGGGTTCGGGACGACGCTCGGTAACGCGCTGAGGCGCGTGCTGCTCTCGTCGCTCCAGGGCGCCGCGATCACGAACATCAAGGTCAACGGTGTCCTCCACGAGTTCTCCACCATCCCCGGCGTGATGGAAGACGTGGCGACGATCATCCTGGCGCTCAAGGACGTCCGCGTTCGCATGAACACGGAAGGTCCGAAGACGATCCGGATCCGGAAGTCGGGAGAGGGCATCGTCACCGCGGGTGACTTCCTGTCCAACGATCAGACGGTCGAGATCATGAATCCCGGCCACAAGATCTGCACGCTCGGCCCCGACTCGACCCTCGACCTCGAGGCGACCGTCAACCTCGGCAAGGGCTACGTCCTCGCCGACAAGAACAAGACCGAGGAGATGTCGATCGGAACGATTCCGATCGACTCGGTGTTCTCGCCGCTGCGTCGAGTCAACTACACCGTCACCCCGGCCCGCGTCGGTCGCGAGACGGATTTCGACCGGTTGAATCTCGAGCTCTGGACCGACGGTGCGATCGAGCCGGCGGATGCCGTCGCGTTTGCCGCCAAGATCTTGAAAGAGCAGCTCACGATCTTCATCAACTTCGAAGAGCAGACCGAGACGCACGCCCTGCATCTCGACGAGCCCGAGCCGCTCAATGCAAACCTCTTCAAGTCGGTGGACGAGCTGGAGCTGTCTGTTCGGTCTGCGAACTGTCTGCAGAACGCGAACATCCGCTTCATCGGCGAGCTGGTGCAGAAGACCGAGGCCGAGATGCTCAAGACCAAGAACTTCGGTCGCAAGTCGCTGAACGAGATCAAGGAGACGCTGTCTTCTCTCGGTCTCTCCCTCGGCATGACGATCGACAACCTGCCGCCTCGCAAGGATCTCGAGCGAATGCGGGAGCAGCGCGAGGCCTGATATGAACCACGGACGAAATCAACGCAAACTCTCGCGGACGAGCTCTCATCGCAAGGCGCTGCTCCGCAACATGGTGACCTCGCTGCTCGAGCACGAGGCGATCCGCACGACCGACGCGAAGGCGAAGGAGCTGCGCGGGGTCGCGGAGAAGATGATCACGCTCGGCAAGCGGGGCACCCTCCATGCGCGGCGCCAGGCGCTCGCGACGATTCGCTCGAAAGAGGTGACGGCGAAGCTTTTCGACGAGCTGGCGGGACGCTACTCGGCTCGAGCGGGTGGGTACACGCGGATCGTGAAGCTCGGCCGTCGGCCCGGGGACGCAGCGCCGATGGCGCTGATCGAGCTGGTCGACCGGGCCGAGAAGAGCCAGCAGGAATCCGCCTGAACGCATGAGCGAGCCTGCGGCGGAACGTTCCCGGGGCGCGCTCTTCCTGCTCGTGGCTTTGTTCGCGGCGGCGGGCCTCTGGTTCGTCGTCGGCAGCGAAGGGACGTCTTCTTCGCCCGTAGTACGCGGGGCGAATGCGCCGGCCTTCGATCTCGCGCGCGTCGCGGCCGCGACGAAGACACCGGAAGGAGAAGCCGGGGCGGGAAGCCTCGAGCTGTCCTCGCTCATCGGGCGAGTCGTACTCGTGAACTTCTGGGCGACCTGGTGTGAGCCCTGCGAGCAGGAGATGCCTGCCATGCAGCGGCTCTACGAACGGCTACCCAGCGATCGATTCGAGCTCGTGGCCATTTCCATCGACGACGAGGAGTCGAAGGTGGCCGAGTTCGTCGCGCGTTATTCGCTCACGTTCCCGGTCCTCATGGACCCGGGCAAACGGGTTTCCGAGGCCTACCAGACGATGGGCGTTCCGGAGTCGATCCTGATCGACCGGGATGGTCACGTCGTAGAACGCTACGTCGGGCCGCGGGAATGGGACGCCCCGGAATACGTCGAGCGGATCGAGTCCCTCTTCGCGGTCGGAGTCGCAGGCCGGGCCGCCGGCGCCGAGGGAAAGCCGCCGGCATCGGCAGAGGACCTCGGCCGCGTCGATTGACGCCGTTTGACCGTGTCCAGAGCAGCCGCATTCGACCGAGTTCGTTATTCTGCGCCGCGGCCATGGCGCTCCGCCCACGGAGGCGACCGGGTCGATCCGGAGGGGAGGGGGGCCGGGTGAAACTGCTCGCGCTGGGAATGTTCGTGATTGCGGCAATGGCCCTCTCGGCCATGCTCGACCCCGGAAACGGTCTGAAGATCTGGCTCGAGCTCCGGCGGGACCTCGCGGTGTCCGACGCGCGGGTCGAGCGCCTGCTGCGCGAGAACGAAGCGCTGCGGGGCGAGATCGCGACGCTCGAGAGCGAGCCGGACGCGATCGACCGCGCGATTCGGGAGGAGCTCGACCTGGCGCTTCCCGGCGAAGTGGTGGTCCGTTTCGAGGCGCCACCCAGCGGGGCGCCCGCAGATTCCAACGAGGAGGATTCGCCGGAGCTGCATTCTCCGGAGCAGGGCTCACCCGAGCAGGGCTCGCCGCAGCGGGGCTTTCCGAAGCGCGGAATGTACGCCGAGGGTGGAATCCGGGACGGCGGGGAATCGCTTTGAAGGAAGCCCTGCGAGGGAAGGTCGACGAGGCGCTGCGTGCGCTCCTCGGAGCGGTCGGCGATGCGGAGGCGTTGCCCGAGTTCGCGATCGAGGTCCCCCGCCAGAAGGACCACGGCGATTTCTCGTGCAACGCGGCGATGTTGCTCGCAAAGCGCCTCGGCAAGAAGCCGCGGGACATTGCCGAGGATTTGAAGGCGCGCCTCGGCGATGCCGACGGCCTGATTACCCGTTCCGAGGTCGCGGGTCCGGGCTTCTTGAATTTCGTGCTGGCGAGCGCAGGCTGGCAGGACCGGATCCACGAGATTCTGGAATCGGGTTCCCGTTTCGGTCACACCACGACCGCCGCCCGGCCCGATGGAAGCCGACCGAAGGTCCAGGTCGAGTTCGTTTCGGCCAATCCGACCGGCCCGCTCTCGACGGGCCATGGTCGCCAGGCGGTCCTCGGCGATTGCATCGCGCGGCTTTTACTGGCGACGGGCTGGGACGTGACGCGGGAGTATTACTTCAACGACGGGGGCCGCCAGATGCGAGTCCTCGGTGAATCGGTCAAGGCCCGCTATCTCGAGCACCTCGGTCGCGCCGCGTCGCCGACCGCCGCATCCCTGGCCGATCCCGAGCATGCCTGGCAGGAATCCATCGATGGCCTTCCGGTCGCCTTTCCCAAAGGCGGCTATCAGGGCGATTACATCGTCGACATCGCGGTCGGCCTCGCCGAAAAAGAAGGGGCATCCCTCGTCGACGAGCCCGGGGACGGTCGCTTCCGCGAGGTCGCCCAGGCGACGATCTTCGAGAACATCGCGGCGACGCTGACCCGCATCGGGATCGTCTTCGACGTCTATTTCAACGAACGGAGCCTCTACACCGACGGCAAGCTCGAAGAGGCGCTCTCGGACTTGCGCACCGCCGGGCTCATCTACGACGCGGACGGCGCCGTCTGGTTCAAGGCGACGGCCTGCGGCCTCGACCGCGATCGGGTCGTCATCAAGTCGACCGGCGAGCCGACCTATCTGATGCCCGACATCGCCTACCACCGCGAGAAGTTCCGGCGCGGCTTCGACCACGTGATCGACATCCAGGGCGCGGACCACATCGAGCAATTCCCCTTCGTCCGCGAGGCAACGGCGCGACTCGGCGTCGACCGGGCCCGGATGGAGCTCGTGATGCACCAGTTCGTGACGATCACGAGCGGGGGCGAGCGCGTGAAGCAGTCGACCCGCAAGGCGACCTTCGTGACCGTCGACGAGCTGGTCGACGACGTCGGCACCGACGTCTTCCGATTCTTCATGATCGAGCGCAAGCGCGACGGTCATCTCGATTTCGATCTCGACCTCGCGAAAGACAAGAACTGGAAGAAGAACCCGGCCTACTATGTCCAGTACGCCCACGCCCGCACCCACGGCATCGAGCGCAAGGCGGTCGAGGCCGGGGTGGCGATGCCGGCGGCGCACGGATTCGACGCGTCGCGTCTCGTCCTGCCGGAAGAGATCGAGCTGGTGAAGAAGCTGGTCGAGCTCCCCGAGATCGTGGGTAGGGCAGCGGAGAGCCGCGAGCCGCACCACGTCGCCTACTATCTGCGCGAGGTCGCGGGCCTCTGGAATCCCTACCTGCAGGACGGGGATCGGCATCGGGTCCTGTCCGACGACCCGGCCCTGACCTCCGCCCGCCTCGGGCTCGCTCTCGCCGTGCGGCACGTCCTGGCGAGTGGCGTGGAGCTGCTGGGCGTGAGCGCCCCGGAGCGAATGTAATGGCCGAGTCCCGGATCCGGAACGCTTTCTCCCGCAGCACGATCCTCACGGTCGGGCGGTTGCTGGCCTTCATCTCGGTTGGCTTCGCCGTCGGGCTCCTGATCGGCGTCGTCTCCGAAGAGCCGGAGCTCCTGGCGGGTCATCTGCGCGGGGACACCGACACCGTCGAGCTCGACGCGGCACTCGCGGCACGCCCTGACGACGACGAGATCGCGGCCGCTGCGGCGCTGGCCGCGCGCGTGACAAAGTCGGAGTCCGGGCTCGCAGTCGACGAGCTCGAGGCGCGCCACGACGATGCGCCGACGCTCATGCTCCCCGACGTGGGAGCGGGCCCGGCGAACGGCGCTTCGGAAGAGGGAGGATTTCCGGTGCTCGAGCCCGCGGCGACGGCCCCGGTCGGGTCCGAGAATTGGGCGATCCAGGTCGGGGCCTTCGGCGATTCGCCTTCCGCGCAGACCCTCGCTGATCGCCTCGAAGGCAAGGGCTATCCCATCGAAATCCTGCCGGCCAGCGCCGAATCGAATCGCTGGCGTGTGCGCGTGCAGCCGATCGACGGCGAGAGTTCGGCGCGGGCGACCGCCGAGAAGATCGAGCGCGAAGAGAGGCTGCCGACCTGGGTGATCCGGCTCGAGGGACTCTCTCGACCATGACTCAGCCCAAAAGCCCGCTCGAGAGCTCGGGCACGGGCCGAAGCGGACCGCGCGATGCGACGGGGTCTCGTCTGCGCGTCGGAGTGCTGGGCTCGGCCGGGCAGGTCGGTCGCAGTCTGGTCCGCGAGATCGAGGCGGCCGCAGATCTCGAGCTCGCCTTTGCCGTAACCCGGGCCGAGCTCGATCTCGCCGACACGGCGAGCATCGATCCCTGGCTGGATGGCGAGCTCGACGCGACGCGCGAGCGAGCTTCGGATCGAGGGACGGATCGGCATTCTGTGGCGGATGTCGTCTTGCTGGCGGCGGCCTACACGAAGGTCGACGCCTGCGAGACCCAGCGCGAGCTGGCGCACCAGCTGAACGCGCGTGTACCGGGTGAATGGGCCCGAGCGCTGCACGCGCGCGGCATCGGCTTCATCCACCTCTCGACGGACTACGTCTTTCCCGGCGACGGGACACGGCCCTACCGGGAGGACGATCCGACGGGCCCGCACTCGGTGTATGGGGAGAGCAAGCTCGAGGGCGAACGCCTCGTGCTCGCGAACGACCCGGGGGCCCTCGTCGTACGCACGAGCTGGGTCTTCGGACCGGGGCGCAACTTCGTGCTCGCGATTCTCGATCAGGCCGCGAAGCGGCGGACGGGCGAGAAGTCGGGACCGCTCCAGGTCGTCGTCGACCAGCAGGGATGCCCGACGGCCGCGGCCGACCTGGCGCAGGGACTGCTGTCGCTCTGTCGTCTTCGGGCGCTTTCAAGGTCGGACCTGCGTGGACTTCTCCACCTCTGCAACGCGGGGGTGACGACCTGGTTCGGGTTCGCCCGGGAAATCCTCGATCAGGCGGGCTACGGCGACGTCGCCATCGATCCCGTCGCGACGGGTACCTTCCCGACGGCTGCCCGGCGTCCGGCCTACTCGGTCCTCGACTGCAGTCGGGCCCGGGGGCTCGGCGTAGAGCTGCGTCCCTGGACGGCAGCCCTGGCGGGCTATCTTGCAGGTCCCGATCGGCCGACCGACCTGATCTGCACCGCCGGAACGCCGGGCCCCGGGTCGGACTCTTCACCGAACCCTTCAGCCTCCTCCTCCTCATCCGACTCGTCATTCGATCGCGTCCGACGGAAGGTTTCTCATTGAGCGTCGATCCCGCACGCATCCGCAACTTCTGCATCATCGCCCACATCGATCACGGCAAATCCACGCTCGCCGATCGATTGCTCGAGGCGACCCACGCGCTCTCCGACCGGGAGCGCAAAGATCAGTTCCTCGACAACATGGATCTCGAGCGCGAGCGCGGGATCACGATCAAGGCCCAGACTGCCCGCATGAATTTCCGGGCGGCCGACGGTCTCGACTACATCCTCAATCTGATCGACACGCCGGGCCACGTCGATTTCTCCTACGAGGTCTCCCGGGCGCTGGCCGCCTGCGAGGGGGCGCTCCTGATCGTCGATGCGGCCCAGGGCATCGAGGCCCAGACGCTGGCCAACGCCTACCTCGCGATCGATGCGAATCTCGAGCTGATCCCGATCGTGAACAAGATCGACCTGCCGTCGGCGGATCCGGTCCGAGTGGCGCAGGAGATCGAGGACGTAGTCGGTCTCGATGCAGCCGACGTGCTGCCGGTGTCGGCGAAGACGGGGCAGGGCGTCGAGGCGGTGCTCCAGGCGATCGTCGACCGGATTCCGCCGCCTCGGGGCGACGCGAGCAAGCCGACCCAGGCGCTGATCTTCGACGCCTGGTTCGACTCCTACGTCGGCGCAGTGATGCTCGTTCGCGTAATGAACGGCGTGCTGCACAAGCGCGAGCGGATCCGCTTCATGATCGGCGGCCACGAGCACGAGATCACCCGCCTCGACGTGATCGACCCGAAGCCGCGCAGCGTCGACGAGCTCGCGGCGGGCGAGGTCGGGCTCGTCATCGCCGGGGTGAAGACGCTCTCGGACGTCCAGATCGGCGACACGATCACGACGGCGTCCCACGGCGCGACGGTGCCCCTCGACGGATTCCAGGAAGTGAAGCCGATGGTCTTCTCGGGCCTCTACCCCGTCGAAGCCGAGGACTACGAGGATCTGAAGGACGCGCTCTCGAAGCTCGAGCTCAACGACTCCTCTTTCACCTACGAGCCCGAGACGAGCGCCGCGTTGGGTTTCGGATTCCGCTGCGGCTTCCTCGGCTTCCTCCATGCCGAGATCGTGCAGGAGCGCCTCGAGCGCGAGTACAACCTGAACCTGATCACGACGGCGCCGACCGTGCGCTACCGGGTCGTGCCGTATAGCGGCGACGAGTTCGAGATCGAGAGCCCGTCGGCGCTGCCGGATCCGACCGACATCAAGGAGATCCAGGAGCCGGTCGTGATGGCGACGATCCACGTGCCGACCGAGTATCTCGGCGCCGTGCTCGGTCTCTGTCAGGATCGACGCGGCAGCCAGAAGGACATGGGGGTCCACGGCGCCCGCGTCCAGGTCCGCTACGAGCTGCCGCTGAACGAGATCGTCACCGACTTCCACGACCGACTGAAGAGCGCGACCCGCGGCTACGGCTCCTTCGACTACGAGCTGATCGGCTTCAAGCCCGCGGATCTCGTGAAGCTCGACGTGCTCGTCAACGGCGATGCGGTCGACGCGCTGTCGCTCATCGTCCACCGTGACAAGGCCTACAACCGGGGCTCCGAGCTCGCCGAGAAGCTCAAGGAGTTCATTCCGCGCCAGCAGTTCCCGATCGCGATCCAGGCGGCGATCGGGAGTCGGGTGATCGCGCGGACGACGGTCAAGGCGGTTCGGAAGAACGTGCTCGCCAAGTGTTATGGCGGCGACATCACGCGCAAGCGAAAGCTCCTCGAGAAGCAGAAGGCGGGCAAGAAGCGCATGAAGATGGTCGGCTCGGTCGAGATTCCGCAGGAGGCCTTCCTCGCCGCCCTGCGCCTGGGAGACGATTGAGCGTGGCCAGACCGGGGAGCGATGGAAGAGAGGAGTCGAGCGGAGCTCCGGACGAGGTGGCCCCCGAAGCGGGCTCGCTCGCGGGCATCGTCGATCAGGTCGTGACGCTCGTGATCGCGGTGTCGATCGCCCTCGCGATCCGCCAATTCGTCGTCGAGCCCTTCCGGATCCCGTCGGGCTCGATGCTCCCGACGCTCCTGATCGGGGATCATCTCTTCGTCAACAAGCTCGCCTACGGGCCCCGCATTCCTTTCACGGACCTCCGTCTGCCGGGGCTCCGCGAGCCGGAGCGGGGCGACGTCGTGGTGTTCGAAGTCGGCCGGCCCGGGGGCGAGCGGATCATGCCCGTCGATCTCGCGCCGGAGGGGACGCCGAGCGAGGCCTTCGTGAAGCGGCTGGTCGGCCTTCCGGGAGACCGGATCGTCTGGAAGAACGGCACCCTGACCGTGAACGGCAAGCCGCTCTCGGTGCACACGTCCGGCGAGCCTTTCGTCGACGAGCACGGGCGACGTTTCAGTGTTCAACACGAGGACCTGGGCGATTGCCGTCATGCAATTCTCGAAGAGCCGGGGTACAGCGATCCGACGCTCAACCGAGGCTCGATCCTGGTCGAGTCCGGCCGCTACTTCATGATGGGCGACAATCGCGACTTTTCGAGAGATAGCCGCGAATGGGGCACCGTCCGGCTCGAGGAGCTGAAGGGGCCCGCCGCGATCCTCTACTGGTCCTGGGACGTGAACGGCAACATGCTGTCGTTCTTCAACCCGGTGAACTGGTTCAAGGCCGAGAAGCGCTGGGATCGGCTCTTCCAGCGCGTCCGCTGCGAGTCGACGGACTGATCCCCACCCGGAGATTGCCGAAGCGCGCGCGCGCGTTACTATCCGCGCCGACTCAAATGCCCTTTAAGCCCGACCAGCGAGTCGGGGAAGGGTCGAGGCAGACCGTGTCGCAAATCGACGCACGCTCCCCTGCGGCTCCGGCCGGCGCCGAAGAATCCGAAGGATCGAAAGCCCGCCGAGCTCCTTCCGATGCCGCCGCTCCGATCCAGGAGCGAACGGTTCTCGACGATGGCGCGATCCGTCGCGCGCTCATGCGGATCGCCCACGAGATCGTCGAGCGCACCGAGCAGATCGACCGTCTCTACCTCGTCGCCATCCCCAACGGCGGCGTCCCGCTCGGCCGGATCCTGGTCGAAAATCTCGCGAGCTTGACGGGGCAGGTCGTCCCGCTCGGCATCCTCGATACGACGCTCTACCGCGACGATCTCGCGACGCGCAGCGCGCGGCCGCGGCTTCGCAAGACCGAGATGCCGTCTTCGGTCGACGACCGCGCGGTGGTGATCGTCGAAGACGTCGTCAGCACCGGCCGCACGATTCGGGCCGGCATGGACGCGCTGATGGATTTCGGTCGGCCCTCGAACGTCCGCGTGATGGCGCTCGTCGACCGGGGCCACCGCGAGCTCCCGATCAAGATCGATTTCGTCGGCAAGAACATTCCGACCCAGCCCGAGGACAAGGTGATCTTCCGTAGCGAGGACGAGTCGGGTGGGCAGGGACTCTTGATCGTGGTGCGTGAAGGGGGACAGCATGATCGGTCGTGACATCCTCGGCATCGAGGACCTCTCGCGCGCCGAGATCGAGCTCATTCTCGAGACGGCCGAGCGGATGCAGGAGATCGGGACGCGCGAGGTCAAGAAGGTCCCGACCCTGCGCGGTCGGACGCTCATCAACCTGTTCTTCGAGCCCTCGACGCGCACGCAGACCTCATTCGAGATCGCTGGCAAACGGCTCGCGGCCGACGTCGTCAACTTCTCCGTGTCCGGCTCGAGCGTGACGAAGCGGGAGACCCTGCTCGATACCGCGAAGACCCTCGACGCGATGGATCCCGACTGCGTGATCGTACGCCACAAGGTCGCGGGCGTGCCGCATCGGCTCGCCGCCGTCCTGGGCGCGCCGGTCATCAACGCCGGCGACGGCGCCCACGAGCATCCGTCCCAGGCCCTGCTCGATCTCCTGACCGTGAAGGAGCAGAAGGGCCGGATCGAGGGCCTGACGGTCACGATCGTCGGCGACATCGCCCACAGCCGCGTCGCCCGCTCGAACATTTACGGCTTCTCCAAGCTCGGCGCCGAGGTCCGGGTCGCGGGCCCGCCGACGATGCTCCCCGCGGAGATCGAGTCCCTCGGTGTGAAGAGCTACACGAACCTGCGTGAAGCGATCGAGGGCGCCGACGTCGTGATGGCGCTGCGGATCCAGATGGAGCGCCTCGAGGGCGCCTGCTTCCCCAGCGTGCGCGAGTACGCGGCGACCTTCGGCCTCGACCGCAAGAAGCTCCGCTTCGCAAAGGAAGACGCGATCGTCATGCATCCCGGTCCCGTCAACCGCGGCGTCGAGCTCTCCCACGAGCTCGCGGACCACCGGCCGAGCGTGATCCTCGACCAGGTGCGAAACGGCGTCGCCCTGCGCATGGCGCTGCTCTACCTCGTGGCGGGGCGCAGGCGGAAGGCCGGCGGGGTCGAGAGCCGGGCCGCCAGTGCGACGGGAGAGGAGTGAGCGCATGACACGTCGGCCGACGGAGGGCGGAAGACTCGTGATCCGCGGCGGGCGGATCCTCGATCCCAGCCAGGAGCGGGACGGCGTCTTCGATTGTCTGATCGAAAACGGTCGCATCACGGCGATCGGGGCGAAGCTCGCGGCCGACGGGGCGGAGGTCTTCGACGCGGCGGGCCAGTGGGTCGTTCCCGGCTTCGTCGATCTGCACGCTCACCTACGTGTCCCGGGTCAGGAGTACAAGGAAGACCTCGCTAGTGGCGGCGCGGCCGCCGTGGCGGGCGGGTTCACGCAGGTCGCCTGCATGGCCAACACCGATCCGGTCAACGACGACCCCTCGGTGACCCAGTACATCCTCGATCGGGCCGCGAAGGAATCGCTGGCGAGGATCCATCCGATCGCGGCGGCCACGCGCGGGCTCGCGGGCCAGGTGATGACGGAGATGGTCGCGCTTCGCCGCGCCGGGGCCGTCGCCTTCAGCGACGACGGGGCGACGATCATGGATGCGGGCGTGATGCGGCGGGTGCTCGAGTATTCGACCCTCGTCGACGTGCCGGTCATCGTCCACGCCGAGGACTGCAATCTCCGGGGCCACGGCGTCGTTCACGAGGGTGCGGTCGCGACGCGTCTCGGCCTGCCGGGCAATCCGGCGGCGGCAGAAGAGATCATGGTCGCCCGAGACATCCGGCTCGCCGAATGGACCGGCGCCCATCTGCACGTCGCCCACGTCTCGACGGCCGGCGCCGTCGAATCGATCCGGCGCGCCCGCGAGGCCGGAGTGCGGGTCACCGCCGAGGTCACGCCGCACCATCTGACGCTCACCGACGCCGCTACGATGACCTTCGACACGAGCACGCGGGTCGCTCCTCCCTTGCGGAGCGCCCGACACGTCGAGGCGCTGCGCCGCGGACTCGCCGAGGGCGTGATCGACGCGATCGCGACGGATCACGCGCCCCACGCGACCTACGAGAAGGAGGTCGAGTTCACCGAAGCGCCGCCCGGTATGATCGGTCTCGAGACCGCCCTCGCGGTTTGTCTGCAGCTCGTGCGCGAGGGCGTCCTCTCGCCGCTCGAGCTGGTGCGGCGACTGTCGACGAATCCGGCCCGGGTCCTCGGTCTCGAGGGCGGCAGTCTCGCGGTCGGCGCCGAGGCGGACATCGTCCTCGTCGATCCCGAGCGGATCTGGACCTATGACCCGGGTCGCGGCCATTCGAAGAGCCGCAACTCGCCCTGGGCCGATCAGCGCCTGACGGGCCGGGTGGTCGCGACCTTCGTCGCGGGCCGCATCGCCTATGGCTTTGAACATAAAGATGAACATAAAGACGAACATAAAGACGAACGCGGAGTACCGAATCGATGAGTGGCGCCAAATTCTCGGGAAACGATGCCACGCGGAGCACGGCCTCGGGCTCGAGTCATCCGACGCCGGATGCGCTGCTCGGACGCAGCGCGCGGCCGGGAGCGCTCGCGCTCGCGGACGGGACCGTCTATCGCGGCCGCGCCTTTGGTGCGTCCGCTGTGAGAAGCGGGGAGGTGGTGTTCAATACGAGCATCACGGGCTACCAGGAGATCGCGACCGATCCGTCGTACGCGGGTCAGATCGTCGCAATGACCTATACGCAGATCGGCAATGTCGGGGTCAACGCCGTCGACGACGAGGCGCGCAGGCCTTTTCTCTCCGGCTTCATCGTGAAGGAGCTCTTCGACGCGCCTTCCAATTACCGGGCGGAAGGAAGCCTCGATGCGAAGCTCACGGCCGCCGGTGTTCCCGGTCTGTCGGGTATCGATACGCGGGCGTTGGTGCGTCGGCTGCGGGATTTCGGAGCGCAGGTCGGCGTGTTGTCGACGGATCCCGAGGTCCAGGATGCCGATGAGCTCGTCCGGCGCGCGCGCCAGGCGCCGAGCCTCGACGGTGTCGACTGGGTGGCTCGGGTGACCTGCGATGCGAGCTACCGCTACAGCGAGGGCGCCTGGATCGGCGTCGACGGCCAGCTCCCGCGCGCGGCGCGCCCGAAGCAGAAGCGCCACATCGTGGCCTACGACTTCGGCATCAAGAAGAACATCCTGCGACTGCTCGTCGAGCAGGGCTTCGACGTCACCGTCGTCCCCGCGACGACCCCCGCGAAGGACGCGCTCGCCCTCGCACCCGACGGGATCTTCCTCTCGAATGGTCCGGGCGATCCGGCGGCGGTCGCGGGTGTGCAGCCGATCGTGCGCGAGCTCGTCCAGCAGAAGCCCGTCTTCGGCATCTGCCTCGGCCATCAGATCCTGGGCCTCGCACTCGGCGGCACGACCACGAAGCTCAAGTTCGGCCACCACGGCGGCAATCAGCCGGGCAAGGACCTCGCGACGGGCCGCGTCGCGATCTGTGCGGAGAATCATGGATACGCGGTCGTTGCCGAGAGCCTGCGGGCGGCGGGCGAGCCCGTCGAGATCACGCATATCAACCTGAACGACCAGACCGTCGAGGGCCTCGCCCATGCGACGCGCCCGCTCTTCTCGGTCCAGTACCACCCCGAAGCCTCGCCGGGCCCCCACGACGCCGACTACTTCTTCGATCGCTTCCGCGAGCTGGTCGACCGCTGCGTGGCCGGCGAGAAAATCTCGGGAGCCGCCATCTGCGGTCTCGGTCCGAAGTCCCTTCCTCCCCAACTGGCTTCGGAGTAGCCCGTGCCGAAACGAACCGACATCCAGACGATTCTCGTGATCGGCTCCGGTCCGATCGTGATCGGCCAGGCCTGCGAGTTCGACTACTCCGGGACCCAGGCCTGCAAGGCGCTGCGCGAAGAGGGCTATCGCGTCGTGCTGGTCAACTCGAATCCCGCGACCATCATGACCGATCCCGAGATGGCCGACCGGACCTACATCGAGCCGATGACGGTCGCCTCCGTCGAGCAGATCATCGCGGCCGAACGGCCGGATGCGCTGCTGCCGACGATCGGCGGTCAGACGGCCCTCAATCTCGCGATCGCGCTCGCCGAGGCCGGGGTGCTCGAGAAGTACGGCGTGCAGCTGATCGGAGCGAACCTCGAGGCGATCCACAAGGCCGAGGACCGCCAGCTCTTCCGCGCGGCGATGGAGAAGATCGGCCTCGCGATGCCGGCCTCCGGCATCGCCACGAACGTCGCCGAGGCACGCGAGATCCTGCTTCGCACGAAGCTCCCGGCGATCATCCGCCCGAGCTTCACGATGGGTGGCTCGGGCGGCGGCATCTGCGAGCGCGACGAGGATTTCGACCGCATGGTGCAGTGGGCCCTCGATCAGTCGCCCTCGACCCAGATCCTGGTCGAGCAGAGCTGCGTCGGTTGGAAGGAGTACGAGCTCGAGGTGATGCGCGACCAGGCCGACAACGTCGTCATCATCTGCTCGATCGAGAACTTCGACCCGATGGGCGTCCATACCGGCGACTCGATCACCGTCGCCCCCGCCCAGACCCTCACCGATCGCGAGTATCAGGAGATGCGCGACGCCTCGATCGCGATCATGCGCGAGATCGGCGTAGACACGGGGGGCTCGAACGTCCAGTTCGGAGTCAACCCGGAGAACGGTGCCCTGATCGTGATCGAGATGAATCCGCGCGTCTCGCGCTCCTCGGCGCTGGCGTCGAAGGCGACGGGCTTCCCGATCGCGAAGATCGCGGCCAAGCTCGCGATCGGTTATTCGCTCGACGAGATCAAGAACGACATCACGCGCGTCACGCCCGCCTCCTTCGAGCCGACGATCGACTACGTCGTGACGAAGATCCCGCGCTTCACGTTCGAGAAGTTTCCCGACACCGACTCCGAGCTGACGACGCAGATGAAATCCGTCGGCGAGGTCATGGCGATCGGTCGCACCTTCAAGGAGTCCTTCCAGAAGGCGATCCGATCCCTCGAGATCGGCAACGCGGGCTTCGAGCCGCCGGAGATTCCCGAAGGCGAGGCCGGCCTCGCAGCCCTATCGGACCTGATCGACCGGCCGCGGGCGGGTCGTCCCTGGGCCCTCGCGGAGGCCTTCCGTCGCGGCTCGACGGTGGAGGAGCTCTATCGGCGGACGAAGATCGACCGCTGGTTCCTGCGCAACATCGAGGAGATCGTCCAGGCGGAGGGTCGCCTGGCGGCGTTGCCCAGGGACGAGCGCGCGGACTGGCTGCGGCCGGCGAAGCAGCTGGGATTCTCGGATCGGCGCATCGGCGCGCTCTGGGGCGAGTCGGAGGCGGCGATTCGCAAGCTTCGGCACGACCACGGGATTCGTCCGGTCTACAAACGGGTGGATACCTGTGCGGCCGAGTTCCAGGCGAATACGCCCTATCTCTACTCGACCTACGAAGACGAATGTGAAGCGGTTCCGACCGGGCGCAAGAAGATCATGATCCTCGGCGGCGGTCCGAATCGGATCGGGCAGGGCATCGAGTTCGACTACTGCTGCGTCCATGCGGTGTTCGCCCTGCGCGACGCGGGCTTCGAGACGATCATGGTCAACTGCAATCCCGAAACGGTTTCGACCGATTACGACACGAGCGATCGGCTCTACTTCGAGCCGCTGACCCTCGAGGACGTGCTCGAGATCGTCGAGAAGGAGAAGCCCTGGGGTGTCGTCGTCCAGTTTGGCGGGCAGACGCCGCTCAAGCTCGCGGTCGCCCTCGAGCAGGCCGGTGTCCCGATCCTCGGGACGCCCCCCGACGCGATCGACATGGCGGAGGACCGGGAGCGCTTCGAGGCCCTGCTCGAGAGACTGGGGCTCGAGCGGCCGGCGGGCGATGTCGCGCGGAGTGCCGAGCAGGCGGAACGAATCGCGGAGCGGATCGGGTACCCCGTGCTCGTGCGACCGTCCTATGTGCTCGGCGGACGTGCGATGCAGATCGTGCAGGACGTCGAAGGGCTGCAGCGCTACATGCGACTCGCGGTGCGCGCGTCCGAGGAGCATCCCGTGCTCGTCGATCGCTTCCTGGCCGACGCCATCGAGGTCGACGTCGACGCGATCTGCGACGGCGAGCGGGTCGTCGTCGGCGGCATCATGGAGCACATCGAGGAGGCGGGCATCCACTCGGGCGACAGCGCCTGCTCGCTGCCTCCGTACTCGCTGGCAAAGGAGGCGATCGAGCAGATCACGATCGCGACGCGCAAGCTCGCGCTCGCAATCGGCGTGCGCGGATTGATGAACGTGCAGTACGCCGTGAAGGATGGACGGGTCTACGTGATCGAAGTGAATCCGCGGGCCTCCCGGACGGTTCCCTTCGTGTCGAAGGCGATCGGGGTCCCGCTCGCAAAGCTGGCGGCCCTCGTGATGTCGGGGCGATCGCTCGAGTCTCTCGGATTCACGCACGAGATCGTACCGCGACATTTCTCCGTGAAGGAGGCGGTCTTCCCCTTCGTCAAGTTCCCGGGCGTCGACGTGCTGCTCGGTCCCGAGATGAAGAGTACGGGGGAGGTCATGGGCATCGACTCGGATTTCGGGCGTGCGTACGCAAAGGCCCAGATCCAGGCGGGCAACAGCCTTCCGACGGAAGGGACGGTGCTCGTGTCGGTCCGCGAGGAGGAGCGCGAGCGCCTGCGCGTGCCGATCGAGAAGCTCGTGGCGGCGGGATTCCGCGTCGTCGCGACGCGAGGCACGAGCGAGGCGCTTCGGGCCATGGGCATCGACGCGGAGTCGATCAACAAGGTGCACGAAGGCTCGCCGCATACGGCGGACCGGATTGCCTCGGGTACGATCGCCCTCGTGATCAACACGGTGGGCGCGGATCCGCGTGCCGTCGAGGACTCGAAGTCCCTGCGGCGGGCCGCCTTGCTCCGCCGTGTCCCCTACTGCACGACGCTGGCTGCCGCGCGCGCGTCGGCCGACGCGATCGTCGCGTTGCGGGCCGAGCAGATCGGGGTCCGGTCACTGCAGCAGATCCACGAGATCGACGCGCGCGAGGCCGGTCGGGCGGTCTACGGGGTCCCCGCGCCGCGCGCCTAGCCGTCGAGCCGCAGAGAGGGGCGGGGAAGTTCGGGACGCGCGTACCCGCTCTGGAGGTCGCACGTGGAGGTCGCACGGCAAATGGGCGAGACGCTCCACGCAGAGATCGCGACGCTCCACCGTTTCGTGTCGGCCCTGGTCGCCCTCACGGAAAACCCGCCGATTCCGCCGACTGGCGACGCGGGCGGGGGCAATGGTTCTCCCGGCCTCCCCGTCGACGCGACCAGCGCCCAGCTCGAGGCGCAGCTCTGTCTCGAACGCCTGTCGGAGCGCGGACTGCCGAACGAGCTGCGAGCTCGCCTCGAAAAGCTGCGGAAGCGCCTGGCCTCCCTCGATCTCACTTCAGCGAGTCGCGAGAGCCTGCGCGAGCTCGCCGAGATCGTCGATCCGCTCGGTCGCGTCGGATGGGCGGACGAGCTGCTCGCCCGCTCGTTGGCGGCGCTCCCCGGAATTGGGCCGAAACGCGCCGAGGCTTTCGCGCGTCGCGGCCTCGAGCGCATCTCGGACCTGCTCTTCTGGCTGCCCGTGTCCTACGAAGATCGACGCCGGGTCAGCGCCGTCTCGGATCTCGTCGTCGGTCGCAGCGCGAGCTTCGTCGCCGAGATCAAGCTCGTCGACTGGGTCAGCCTGCGTCGCGCCGGTCGCTTCACCCGCTACCTCCAGGCGGTCGTCGGCGACGAGCACGAGATCGTGACGCTGAAATGGTTCCGGGGGGGCGAATCGATCGCGGGCCAGCTCGTGAAGGGGCGGCGGGTGCTCGTGAGCGGGGAGGTGCGGCGCTACCGCTTCTCGAAAGAGCTGATCCACCCCGAGCTCGAATTCCTCGGCGGGAAGGAGGATGTCCCGGAGGCCGCGGAAGGCATGCCGGATTCTCCCGGCGGGTCCGCGGCCGCGTCGCCGGACGATGGGTCCCCGGACGATCTCGGGCGGGTAGTCCCGGTCTACTCGGCGCCGGAGGGCATGAATCCGCGGACCCTGCGCCGACTCATCGCTCAGGCTGTCGATACCCACGCCGACCTCGTCGAGGGTTACCTGCCGGAGGCCCTCGTCACGGAACGCTCGCTGCCCGACGTCCCGACGGCACTGCGTGCCCTCCACCGCCCCGAAGCCTCGATCGATGTCGAACGCTATGCGGCCTTCGCCTCGCCGGCCCACGACCGGCTCGTGCTGGAGGAGCTCTTCCTGCTCGAGCTCGGACTCGCCATGCGCCGCGCGCGGGTGGCCCGGCAGCCGGGCATCGCGATCGACGCCAACCGGTCGGAGTCCCGCGACGCCGCGAAGGCGCTGCCCTATCGGCTCACGAATGCCCAGCGGCGGGTGATGCGCGAGATCCTCGAGGATCTGGCGAAGGCACATCCCATGAACCGCCTGGTCCAGGGCGACGTCGGCAGCGGCAAGACGGTCGTCGCCCTGCTGGCGGCGATCGCCGTCGCCGCGTGCGGTGGACAGACGGCGCTGATGGCCCCGACCGAGCTGCTCGCGGAGCAGCATGCCCGGACGCTGTCGAAGCTCGTCGCCTCGCTCGGCCCGGCCGTGAAGATGCGCGTCGGTCTGCTGACCTCGTCGCTGCCGCGGGCCGAGATCCGCGCGGTGCGCGGGCTGCTCGCGATGGGGGAGATCGATCTGGTCGTCGGAACCCATGCCCTCGTGCAGGGCGACATCCAGTTCCGGGAGCTCGTGCTGTCGATCGTCGACGAGCAGCATCGCTTCGGGGTGCTCCAGCGAGCGGCGCTCGGCGCAGTGCGGAGCGACGGCCGCTTCCCCCATCGGCTCGTGATGACGGCGACACCGATCCCGCGAAGTCTCGCGCTCTCGCTCTACGGCGAGCTCGACGTATCGCTGATCGACGAGCTCCCGCCCGGGCGCAAGCCGATCGAAACGATCCTGCTGCGGGTCGGTGAAGGGCTGCGGGTGATGGAGCTCATTCGCGCGAATCTCGCGCGCGGCGAGCAGGTCTACGTCGTCTATCCCCTCGTCGAGGAGAGCGAGAAGATCGACTTGCGTTCGGCGATCGAGTCGAGCGAGCAGATCGGCCGGAGCTTTCCCGAGGCCCACGTGGATCTCGTCCACGGGCGGCTCGAGTCGAGCGAGCGGCAGGCTGCGATGGAGCGGTTCGCTTCGGGGGAGACCCAGATCCTGGTCGCGACGACGGTGATCGAGGTCGGGGTCGACGTGGCGAATGCGACCTTGATGGTGATCGAGCACGCCGAACGCTTCGGTCTGGCACAGCTCCACCAGCTGCGGGGACGCGTCGGGCGGGGCGGCAGTCAGGGGCGCTGCGTGCTGGTCGCACGGGGGAGCAATGCGAAGAGCGAAGCGAGGCTGCGGGCGATGATCGAGACGACCGACGGCTTTCGGATCGCCGATGCGGATCTCGAGATCCGCGGACCGGGCGACTTCCTGGGGACGCGCCAGAGCGGTCACGTCCCCGAACTCCGGATCGCAGATCTGCTGCGGGATGCGAAGCTGGTGGCGATCGCACGGCAGACCGCGAGGAGCCTCGTCGAGCGCGATCCCCGGTTGGCGAGCCTGCCGGCGACGCGTCGCGCCGTCCGCGCACGCTGGGGCAAGCGGATCGATCTCTCGTCGGTGGGCTGAGGGCGGGAGGGCGAGCCTGTGAGCGGATGTGTGGTCCTGATTGCGGAGGGCGACCGTCCGGCTTGACGATTCGCCGAGCCTCGCCTAATCAACTCGTCATGCAGCGGTCCGGATTCTTCATCGTGTTGCGTGCGTCGAGGGCCGGGTGGCTGCTCGGCGGTCTGGCTTCGAACCTCCTCCTTAGCGAGGCGGCAGGGGACTAGCGCGCAATCCGATCGGTTCGGACGACGAAAGCCCCCTCCCGCCTGACAGGCAAACGGGAGGGGGCTTTCGTCGTTTCCGGGTCTCGAATCTCGAGAACCATCCGGTGGTGGGCCCTCCCGATGTCCGTCGGCGGGGCGCGGGGCGGGAGGCTCGAGATGGACGGGAACGATTCGAGGTCGAAAGAGATTGCTCCGCGGCGTGCGAGGGGGCGGGCGGGTGGCCGTTCGGGGGTGATGCCGGCGGGCCGCTACCGGCCCTTCGAGCCCCTGGCGCTCGCCGATCGCTCGTGGCCCTCGCGGCAGCTCCGAAGCGCGCCGCGCTGGTGCAGCGTCGATCTGCGCGACGGCAATCAGGCGCTCGTCGAGCCGATGGGCTTCGAGCGGAAATGTCGGCTGTTCGAGACCCTCGTCGCCCTCGGCTTCGAGGAGATCGAGATCGGCTTTCCCTCGGCGTCCGCGACGGAGTTCGATTTCGTGCGGCGCTTGATCGAGGAGAGGAGGATTCCGGATTCGGTCACGATCCAGGTCTTGACCCAATGCCGCGAGGATCTGATCGGGCGGACCTTCGAGGCCATCACCGGCGCGCCGCGCACGATCGTCCATTTCTACAACTCGACCTCGCCCCTCCAGCGCAGGGTCGTCTTCCGCGAGAGTCGGGCGGGGATCGTTCGGATCGCCTGCGACGCCGCTCGACAGGTCCGCGAGCAGGCCGACGCGCTCGTGAGCGAGCAGATCCGATTCGAGTACACACCGGAGAGCTTCTCGTCGACGGAGGTCGAATTCGCCGTCGAGATCAGCGAAGCCGTCATGGCGGAGCTCGGGGCGAGCGCTGCGCGGCCTTTGATCCTGAACCTGCCATCGACGGTCGAGGTCTCGACGCCCAATGTTTACGCGGACCAGGTCGAGAGCTTTGGTCGCCGCCTGTCGCAGCGCGATGCCGCGATCCTGTCGGTCCATCCGCATAACGACCGGGGTACGGCCGTCGCGGCGGCAGAGCTCGCCTGTCTGGCAGGGGCAGAGCGCGTCGAAGGGACCCTGTTCGGAAATGGCGAGCGGACCGGGAACGTCGATCTCGTGACCCTCGCCCTGAATCTCATGACCCAGGGCGTCGATCCCGAGCTGGATCTCCGGGACTTGCCCGCCCTGGTGCGGCGCGTCGAGGCCGCGAATCGCCTGCCCGTACCCGCGCGACATCCGTACGCGGGGGAGCTCGTCTACACGGCATTCTCGGGCTCCCACCAGGACGCGGTCCGCAAAGGCCTCGCGGCCATGCAGGCCGAGTCGAATCCCTTCTGGGAGGTGCCGTACCTGCCCGTCGACCCGGTCGATGTCGGGCGGGACTACGAGGCGGTCATCCGGATCAACAGCCAGTCGGGAAAGGGCGGGATCGCCTATCTGCTCGAGAAGGACGCGGGCTATCGGATCCCCCGTCGGATGCAGATCGAGTTCTCAGGGACCGTCCAGGCGACCGCCGATCGCACGGGGCACGAGATCACCCGCGAGCAGGTTCGAACGCTCTTCGAGCGCGAGTATTTCGGCCTCGAGGCTGGACCGCGCCTGGTCGGAGATCGGACGCTGATCGCCGAAGGCGAAGGGGGCTCCCAGGCTCTCACGGCTTGCGTCGAATGGGGCGGTCAGCGCCACATTCTCCGGGGAGCGGGTACGGGCCCGATCGACGCCTTCGTCGGCGCCCTGTCGAAGCAGCTCGGGATCGGCCTGCGGATCGGCGACTATCAAGAACACGTGCTCGGGGAGGGCGGGCGGGCTGCCACGACGGCGGTGGCCTACATCGAGCTGATCCTCGCGCCCGGTCGCCACCTCTACGGGGCGGGCATCGCACCGAGCATCGTCGACGCATCGTTGCGTGCGGTCTTATCGGCGGTAAGCCGTGCCGTGATGCGCGGATGGCTCGCGGTACCCGAGGCGATCGCGACGCCGGGGGCGACGTCGCCGCGGCCGGAAGAGGATGCGAGCTGAAGGCAACGGTGGGGGCCAACGGGGTCTCTGCGCGCACTGTGGGGGTGGCGCGAAGAGGCCCCGAGATTCCCGTCGGTCTCAGCGTTGGCCGCCGCCGCCACGGCCACCGCCATGCCCGCCACCGCCGCCACGCCCGCCACCCCTGTGACCGATCGAGTCTCCGCCGCCCCCGCCGCGCTGTCCACCGCCCCGATGGCCGCCGCCCAGATGCGCTCCGCCGCGGGATCGCCCGCCGTTCCCGCCGCTCGAGGAGCCGCCCATCGTCGGCACGCCGCGGTCGTTGCCGTGATTCGGTCGACCGAGCTGTTGTCTCGGAGCGCCGCCGCTCGAGAATGCATTCTGGCGGCCCGCGTCACGGGACGGCCGCGCAAGCTCCCGCACGCTGGATCCCCGGCCATCCCGTCTCGCCGAGCGGTCGAACTGCTGCGAGCGGGGAAAGGCGTCACGCCGCTCCGAGCGGGTGAATCGGGAGGGCGGTCCGCTCGATACGTCGGGCGTTTGGCGATTCCCGCGATTGCGGCGCAGCTCGCTATTGCCGCCCTCGTTCCCGGCTTCACGGCTCCGAAGCGAGCGATGGCCACGTTCGACACGGGGCACGCCTTGTGAGCTGTCTCCATTCGAGTTGAGCGAGGGCGGGAAGCCCGAGCGACCTCGGCCGTCGCCAGAGGACTGCGAGCCGTTCTGGATCCGCTCGCGGCCGCCTCGCTGGCCGATTCGCTGAGAGCGTTCGCCATCGAGTCCGCGCGTGCCTTCGCGATCGCCGATGCGCGTGTCGATGTCGCGGTGGGGTCTCGAGGAGACACGCTCCTGGGAGGACGAGTGGCCACCGTTGCGGTTTCGACCGTCGCGACCGTCCGAGTGATTCGAATGGTGGCGATTGCCATCCAGGTGTTGGCGTTGGTTGGAGTGGGAGTACCGGTGCGACCCGCCGTGGTGATGGGAATGATGGCCGCCGTAGTAGTAGCGCGGGTAGTTCCAGTAACCGGCTCCATAGCCGGCGCCGTAACCGTACCCGTATCCCACGCCATAGCCGTAGCGCGGCCCATCGTAGTAGTTGTTGTACCAGCCCAGGAAGTACGGCGACGGCAGGCCGACCGAGACGTACCCATTGCCCCCGCCGAAGCGGAACCCGACATGGCTCCAGACCGAGGCGGGATACCAGTACGGATAGTCGTACCAGGTCGGATACCCGAACCAGTAGGGATAGGGATTGGCGTTCACGTAGTGATTGACGTGAACGACGCGCGTCTGCACGACCGTACGATCACTCGATTCATCGAGGGAATAGCCCTGGTCCTCCGCGAACTCGCGTGCGGCGGTCTCGAGCTCCTTGCGCGATTCGGGATTCTCGAGCTCTCTCGCCCAGCTCTTCTCCTGCTCGCTGCGACGGGCTGCGACCTCCTGGTGGAGGGCGTCGAAGCGCGCTTCGACGCGGGTCGGATCGTCGCGGTAGGCGGCGCCGATCCGGGTCGCGAAGCCGACGTCGTCGACGAGGACGGAGAGGAGGTCGGGGCGGCCGCGGAGACTTTGGAAAGCGCCGCGCACGTCCGCGGGATGTCGGGCGATCACGCTCGAGAACGCCTGCTCGGCCTGCAGGTCGAGGGCGTAGATCTCGACCCAGGTCGCATAACGTTCTCGGCCTTCGCTGCGTATGGCGGCGCGAATCTCTTCGGGGTATCGCGCCGCGATCCGCTCGAGCTCCGGGTCCGTTTTGGCACCACCTCGGGCGAGGTCGGCGACCAGTCCCGGGTAGCGGACGAGATCCCAGATCTGCTCCTGGTCTTCGCGCGAAAAGCCGTCGACCAGCTTCGCGAAGTCGTCGGCCGAGTCGCGCTGGATCTGCTGGACCTCGAGCAGGTCTTCGGGATGGCCTGCGGCGATGAGGGCTGCGTGTCGCTCGTCCGCGGAGTAGCGGGCGATCTCCTCCGCGATGTCGAGGTCCTCGTCGCGGAAGCCACCGGCGTCCAGGCGAGGATCCAGGGACCATCCGGTGCCGGCGGTCGAGAGTCCGACCAGCATTCCCAGCAGGGTGTGGACGAGCCTCATGCGTTGGACTCCTCGGACGGTGGAGGGGGAGATGCGCCGCGCGCAGGTCCTGCCGTCGCTTCTTGAGTGGCCATGATGCCGCGTCCGGTTCCGGTTTGTCTTGTCGGCCCGAGGCCGGGCAATCGGACTGCGCGTCTTCTCCATGACCGGATCCGTCGCGCACGTTGCGTACAATGCGCCGATCCCCCGGGCCGGGACCTCCGGGCGGCGCATTTCCGGAGTGCTCGTGTTGTTTCGATTCCTGCATGCGGCCGACATCCATCTGGACAGCCCGCTCCAGGGCCTCGAGCGCTACCCGGAGGCCCCTGTGGAGGCCATTCGGGGGGCGCCGCGGCGCGCCTTCGAGCGCCTGGTCGAGCTGGCCCTGGAGGAGCGGGTTGCGTTCCTGTTGCTGGCCGGAGATCTCTACGACGGCGACTGGCGGGACTACAACACCGGTCTCTTCTTCACGGCCCAGATGCGCCGCCTCGCCGACGCGGGCATCCCCGTCCATCTGGTCTCGGGCAACCACGACGCCGCCAGCCAGATCACGAAGCGGCTCTCGCTCCCGCCGAACGTGACCCACTACGCCTCGCGCCAGCCGCAGACGAACGTGCTCGCGGACTTCGACGTCGCGATCCACGGCCAGAGCTTTGCTGCGCGCCGCATCTCCGACGACCTGTCGGCGGCCTACCCACAGGCCGATCCAGGCCGATTCGAGATCGGTCTGCTGCATACGTCCCTCGATGGCCGCCCGGGCCATGCGAGCTATGCGCCCTGCACGGTTGAGGCGCTGCGCGCCAAGGGCTACGCCTACTGGGCGCTGGGTCATGTCCACCAACGGGAGATCGTGTCGCGGGCGCCCGAGCAGCCCTGGATCGTATTTCCCGGCAACCTGCAGGGCCGGCACGCCCGGGAGACGGGCGGCAAGGGGGCGACGCTCGTGACGGTCGAGCACGGCCGGGTCGTCGATGTCGCCCATCGCGATCTCGACGTCGTCCGTTGGTCCCGGCTCGAGATCGACCTGACCGGCCAGGACCGCCCCGACGACGTGCTCGCCCGGATCGCCGACGCTCTAGCCGAAGCCCTCGCGCAGGCCGATGGCCGGATGCTCGCCGCGCGCATCGTGGTCGGCGGCTCGACCCGGGCCCATGATGCCCTCGTGCGGGATCCGGAACGTTGGATCCACGATGTCCGCAGCCTCGCGAATGATCTCGGGGAGCCGGGGGTCTGGCTCGAGCGCCTCGACATCACGACCCGCAGCCGACGGGAGCTCGAAGCTCTTCGCGATCGGGACGACGCGCTCGGCGGTCTGCTGCGGCGGATCGATACGTTACCGACCGCGAGCCTCGAGCTCGGGCGCGCGGGCGACGAGCTCGAGGAGCTGAAGCGAAAGCTTCCGGCTCCGCTGCTCGCTGCGCTCGAAGGTTCCGACGAAGACCGCTGCGACCCGACCGATCCGGAATGGCTGCGGGCGCGGCTCCCGGCCGTCCGCGATCTGCTCTGGGCCCGACTGCTCGCGGGCGAGGACGCGGTATGAGGATCGCCCGACTCCATCTCGAAGCCTTCGGTCCGTTCAGCGGTCGCGCGTTGGATTTCGGGGGCGTATCCGACCCGGGGCTGTGCGTGATCTACGGACCGAACGAAGCGGGCAAGAGCTCCGCGCTCCGGGCGATCCGCGGCCTCCTCTACGGGATCCCCCACCAGTCGGAGGACAATTTCGTCCACCGTCATCAGGATCTCCGCGTCGGCGCGGGCCTGTGTTTCCAGGACGGCTTTTCGGGCGAGGTCGTTCGTAGGAAGGGCACCAAGCAGACCTTGATCGGTCAGGGCGACGGCGGTGCACTCGCCGTCGAGCATCTGCAGGCCTTGACGCAGGCTGTGCCCGAGAACGTCTTCGTCCATTTCTACGGTCTCGATCACAAGGGTCTCATCGACGGGTCGCGGTCGCTGCTCGAAGACGGCGGCGAGCTCGGACGGGCGCTGTTCGGCGCCGGACTCGGCATCGTGCATCTGCGCCAGCTGATCGACGCCCTCGAGAGCGAGGCTCAGGCGCTCTTCGTTCCGCGCGGTCAGAAGCAGCGGATCGCCGCCGCGGTCGCGGAGTGGAAGGATCTGCAGAGCCAGATCCGCAACAGCGCTCTCGACCCCGGCCGATTCGAGGAGCAGGCGGCGGTCGTCGAGGCGCTGGGAGGACGTCTCGTCGCGTCCGAAGTCGCGATCGAGTCAACGCGTGTGGAGCTCTCCCGCTGCCGGCGTCTGAAGGATGCGCGCCAGGCCCTCGCGCGCGCGGAGGACGAGCGTCGGGAGGTGCTCGCCCGGATTGCGCGGGAGAGCGAGCGCGAAGCTTCGCTCGTGCTCTCGCCCGGGATCCTCGCAGCCCTCGAACCGATCGAATTTCTCCACCAGACGCTCGGGGCCTACCGTGAGACCCGGCAACAGCTGCCGCGGCGGGAGGAAGCGGTGGCGAGCTTGGAAGCGGAGATCGCCTCACTGTCCCTGACGCTCGGGACCGCCTGGGATGCCGAGCGAGAGCCCGTGCTGAGGCGGATCGTCGAGCGGGCGCGCCGGCTGCGTGAGCTCGTGAAGGATGCGGCCCGCTTCGAGGACCGGCTCGAGAAGGCGATCGAGTCGGAGCGCGAGACGCAGGCGGGCGTCCAACGCCTGGCCCGCGAGGCGGAGCAGGGCGAGGGCGGAGCGGCGCAGACGACCGGGGATCCCGATCTGCTCGCGCGCGCCCTCTCGCGCGGGCAGAAGCTCGCTTCGGTCGATGCCCAGATCGACGACGGGTTTCGCCAGCGGGCCGCGCTCGACGAGGAGTGCGCGCGCAGGGAACAGCAGCTCGCACTCGGGGAATGGACGGCAGCCCGGCTCGAGGCGCTGGCGTTGCCGCCGGTCTCGTTGATCGAGCTCCACGCTCGGCGCTACGCGGATCACGCGGAACAAGGGGCCCGTCTGGCTTCGCGACATCGCGATCTGCTCGCCGAGCGCCGCACCGCGGTAGAAGACCTAGGCCGCTTACGCGGAGAGGGCAGCCTGCCGAGCGAGGTCGAGCTCGAAGCCGAGCGCCGCGAACGCGATGCGCTCTGGCTCGCGCTGCGCGATCGCTGGCTCGAGCCGACGACTTCCGATTCGCGCGAGTCGCGATCGGCGCACGGGGCGCATTACGAGTCCCGGGTACGCGCGGTCGATCAGCTGGCCGACCGTCTCAGGAACGAGGCGGATCGGGTCGCACGTGGGGCGGCATTGCTGGCCCAGACGGGTCGGCTCGACGCCGCCGTCGCGGAGGTCGAGGTCGAGGCGGCGCGCCGGGATACCGAGCGGGATGCGCTCGAAGCGGCCTGGCAGGCGGTCTGGCCCGAGGCGCTCGTGGCGACGGGAGGCCTCGGCGAGCCCGAAGCGCGGATCGAATGGCGGGAACGGGTGAACGAGCTGTTCGCGCTCTACGCCCGTCGCCGTGAGCTCGAAGCCGTAATGGGGCGGGAGCAGGCCGCGCGCGGTCTCGCGGTCCGCGCGATCCGCGAAGAGCTCTGCGCGGATCGGGCGGGGAGCGAAGACGAACGTCTCGAGGGTTGGATCGAACGAGGCGAGCTCGAGCATGCCCGTCGAATGGCGGAGCAAGTCCGCGCACGCGATCGCGCACAGGCCCGTGAGCAGGCACAGGGGCAGCTCGAGCGGGCCGTGCAAGATCGAGAGGCCGCCGAGGCGCAGCTCGAGCGCTGGCGCGCGAGCTGGCGCGAAGAGCTGACGGTTTCGTCGCTTCCCGTCGACAGCTCCCCGCGCGACGCCGAAGCGCATCTCGACACGATCCAGCGTCTACTCGACCGCCAGGGCAAGCTCGCCGAAGCGCAGGTTCGGGTCGAGAAGATGCGTGCCGATGCACGGCGTTTCGAGACCGAGTGCCGGCGGCTCGTGGCGAGCTGTCTGCCGGAGCTCCCCGGCTATCAATCCGAGCCCGAGCCCGAGCCCGAGCCCGAACCGGCGGCCTTGCGGTTGAAGCGCGAGCTCGACCGGGCCCGCGAGCAGGCGACCCGTGCGGACGCGCTGAGACTGTCGCTGGCGGAGGCGCGCGATCAGCTCGAGGCTTCCGAGCAGCGCCGTGCGACCTGTGCCGACGAGCTGCAGGCCTTGGCGGGCACGGCATCCGAGGCCGCCGATGAATCCCTCGATCTCGATCAGCTCGTGGCGCGGATCGCCAAGCTCGAGGAGCGCCTCGCGCAGCAGGGTGACGAGCGGACGCGAACGTACGGGGAGCTGCAGCGCGAGCAATCCCTGCTCGAGGCGATGGACGGAAACGCACGGCAGGCAGAGCTTGCCGAGCAGGCGGAAGCGCGGCGGGCGCAGGTCCTGGTCGACGTTCGCCGTTATGCGGAGCTCGTGCTCGCACGGCAGATCCTCGAGCAGGAGATCGAGTCGTATCGCCGGGCGAATCAGGGCCCGCTGCTCGAACATGCGGGATGGATCTTCTCGCAGCTCACGCGCGGGGCCTATCCGACGATTCTTTCCGACGCCGGAGACGACGGACGGGCTCGATTGGTCGCCTTGAACGCCGACCAGCGTGAAGTCACGGTCGAGGCCATGAGCAACGGCACACGGGATCAGCTCTTCCTCGCGCTGCGACTCGCGACCCTTTCCGCCTCCCTCGACCGCGCCGAGCCGATGCCGCTCGTGGCCGACGACATCCTGATCGAGTTCGACGACGAGCGGACCCGGGCGACGCTCGAGGTCCTCGCGCGTTTCAGCGAGCGGACGCAGATCCTGCTCTTCAGCCACCACCGCCACGTCGCCGAGCTGGCCGCCTCGCTCGGGAGCGCTGCCCGGGTCGTCGAGCTTTGAGCCAGTCGCCGGAGTCCATGTCGGGTTCGCATCCGCGCGATCGACTGCCGAGGAGCCTCTCGATCTGGGACGCGACGATGCTGATCGTCGCGTCGGTGGTCGGGAGCGGCATCTTCTTCACCCCGTCCCACGTCGTGGCCCTGTTGCCGAGCGCCGGCCCCTACCTGCTCGTCTGGATCGCCGGGGCCGTGATCTCGCTGGTGGGCGCGTTCATCAACGCCGAGCTCGGAGCGATGTTCCCCCGCGCCGGCGGTAATTACGCGTATCTGCGCGAGGGGATCCATCCGGCCGCGGGCTTTCTCGCAGGCTGGCTCAGCTTCTTCGCGATCTATGCGGGGACCATCGCCGCGCTGGCCGTCGTCGCCGTCGAGCTGCTCGCGCCCGCTCTCGGGCTCGGGCGGGCCGGCATCCTGGCCGGCGCCTCGGGGCTCGTCGTCGCGGTCTCGATCGTGAATCTCGTGAGCACCCGCCTCGGCGCGCGATTCAACAATCTGACCTCGCTCCTCAAGGTCGCTTCGATCATCGCCTTCGTCGTGCTCGGACCCCTGCTGGGCGAGGGCACCTTTGCGCCGTGGCTCGGCGAGGCGGGGATGGACGCGGGGGAGGCTTCGCAAGCGGCGGCTGGTCCCTGGCTGCGTTTCGGGCAGGCTCTCTCGCCCGTCCTCTTCAGCTACCTCGGTTGGAACGCGAGTGTCTTCGTCGCGAGCGAAATTCGCGATCCGCAGAAGAACGTGCCCCGCTCGCTCTTTCTCGGACTCGCGCTCTGCACGGTCCTGTACCTCGCGATCAACGTCGTCTACCTCTATGCCCTGTCGCCCGCCGAAATGGCCGCCTCCCGGGATACCGGCGAGGCCGCGGCCCGGGCGCTCTTCGGCGACGCGGGGGGCCGGTTGGTCGCGGCCTTCGTCCTGCTCTCGGTACTCGGCACCCTGAATGCGCAGATCCTGATCGGTCCGAGGATCGTCTACGCGATGGCCCTCGACGACCATTTCTTCGCTCGCGCCTCCCGGGTCCACGACACCTATCTGACCCCCTCCGTTGCGATCCTGATCCAGGCCGGGGTCGCGATCGGCCTGATCCTCTTCCTCGAGAGCTTCCCCAAGGCCCTCGATTTCACGGTATTCGGGATCCTGCTCGCGACGGCTGCCGACACGCTGGCCCTCTTCATGCTCCGGCGCCGGAGCCCCGGGCGGCTCCGCCCCTACCGGGCCTTCGGATACCCGTGGCTCCCGCTCGTCTATCTCGGGGTGATCGGAGCGACCGCCCTGGCGATCGTGCGTGCGAGCCCGCGCGAGTGTGCTGTCGCGATCGCCCTGCTGGCCGCGGGGTTGCTCTTCTATTGGCCCGTGCGAGCAGGCGGTTCCGGAGCGGATCCGAGCCCTCGCGACGGGGCCTGAGCCGGGCGCCGGCGCTTCCTCGCGCCGCGATTCTCCAGTACGATCGGGAGACTCGAAAGGTTCCCAAGGGATGCAAGAACGCGACGGCCGGACGGCTCGCTAGCCCGTCGGGGCTCTGCCCCTCGGTCCGAAGGTGACCTCGCGCGCAGGGGGAGGATCACCCGGCGACGAGGAAGAGGCGCCGAGAAACGGTGGGCGCTCGATCGAACGCAGCGGTGGGGGTGCGCGTCGCAAGACCGTGCTCCGTCACTGTCGGCTCCGCCCGGGATCCGACCCTACCTTCCATCCGAAATCCTCTGCCCGCCGGCTCGCGAGCGACGGGCGGGACTCGACTACAGGAACGACCGGACATGACCCAGGAATCACAAGAGCCCGTTAAGGAATTCCGCCACGATTTCCACAAGCTGAATCGGCTGCCTCCCTACATCCTCTCCGTCGTGACGGACATGGCGCGTGCGGCCAGGCGTGCCGGCGAGGACATCATCGACCTCGGTATGGGCAATCCCGACATGGGAACCCCCCAGCACATCGTCGACAAGATCTGCGAAGCCGCCCAAGACCCGCGCAACCACCGCTACTCGTCGTCGCAGGGCCTGCCGAATCTCCGCGCCGGGATCTGCGAGTGGTACGAGCGGCGGCATCACATCCAGCTCGACCCCAACACGGAAGCCGTCGCCGTGATCGGCGCGAAGGAAGGGCTGTCGCATTTCGTGCTGATGACGGTCGGTCCGGGCGACGTGGTGCTCGTCCAGGATCCCGCGTATCCGATCCACCAGTACGCGGTCATCATCGCGGGCGCCGATCTGCGAAAGGTCCCGCTGACGGGGGACTCGGATTTCTTCGCGAATCTCGAGCACGCGGTCTCCCGGACCTGGCCGCGGCCGAAGATGTTGATCATCTCGTTCCCGGCGAATCCGACGACGCACGTTGTCGATCTCGCCTTCATGACGCGCATCGTCGAGTTCGCCAAGGCGAACGACATCATGGTCGTCCACGACTTCGCCTATGCGGAGATCTCCTTCGATGGCTACAAGCCGCCGTCGATCCTCGAGGTCCCGGGCGCGAAGGACATCGCGATCGAGTTCACCTCGTTCTCGAAGAGCCACAACATGGCGGGCTGGCGCGTCGGCTTCGCGTGCGGGAACAAGCAGATGATCCACGCCCTGAAGCGGATCAAGAGCTACCTCGACTACGGCATGCCGCAGCCGATCCAGATCGGCGCGATCGCCGCGCTGCGCGGTCCCCAGGATTGCGTGACCGAGACGGTCGCGGTCTACAAGGAACGACGCGACGCGTTGATCGACGGTCTCGGCCAGGAGGGCGAGGGTTGCTGGAAGATCGAGAAGCCGCTCGGCACGATGTTCGTCTGGGCGCCGATCCCGGAGAAGTTCAAGGCCATGGGGTCGCTCGAATTCTCGAAGCGACTCCTCAAGCATGCTGGCGTCGCCGTCTCCCCCGGAGTCGGGTTCGGGGAGCAGGGCGAGGGCTTCGTGCGCTTCGCGCTGGTCGAGAACAAACACCGGATCCGTCAGGCGGTGCGCGGGATCCGGCGCTTCCTGCGCGAGGCGAAGGTCTGAAGCGGTCGAGGCCGGGAGCGAGGAAATGGTGATGGGTGCGCAGACGAGGGGCGGAGTCGGGGTTGGGCTGATCGGTTTCGGAACGATCGGCCGCGGCGTGGTCAAGGTGCTGCGTGAGAACGCGGCGGTGATCGAGAAGCGGCTCGGTTTCCCCCTTTCGATGGTTCGGATCGCGGATCTCGACGTCACGACGGATCGCGGCATTCCGCTCGACGGGATCCAGTTCGATGCCGATGCCAAGGGCCTGATCGCTGATCCGCGAGTCCACATCGTGATCGAGCTGATCGGCGGCTACGACGTTCCGCGGCGCCTGATCCTCGAGGCGATCACCGCCGGCAAGCACGTCACGACCGCGAACAAGGCGCTGCTCGCCCTCCACGGCAAGGAGATCTTCTCCGCAGCCGCGAAGGCCGGGCTCGATGTCGGGTTCGAGGCCTCGGTCTGCGGCGGGATTCCGCTACTTCGCTCCCTGCGCGAGGGACTCGCCGCGAATCAGATCGAGAGCGTCTTCGGGATCCTGAACGGAACGACGAATTTCGTGCTGACCCAGATGGAGGCGACGGGCGAGGACTTCGACATCGTCCTGAAGCGCGCGCAGGAGCTCGGCTATGCTGAAGCTGATCCGACCTTCGACGTCGAAGGCATCGATGCGGCCCACAAGCTGGCGCTGTTGACGACGATGGCTTTCGGGGCCGAGATCACCTTCAAGGAGATCCCGACCGAAGGCATCCGCGGCCTGCTGCCCCTCGACTTCGAGCTGGCCGCCGAATTCGGCTACCGGATCAAGCTGCTCGGCGTCGCCAAGAGCCATCGGGGGGCGAACGGGACCGAGTCGATCGAGGTCCACGTCCGGCCGACCATGATCCCGGCCTCGAGCCTGCTGGCCAAGGTCGACGGCGCGATGAACGCGGTCGTCGTGCGCGGTAATGCGGTCGGGCCGACGCTGTACTACGGCGCGGGGGCCGGCGAGATGCCGACGGCGAGCGCGGTGGTCTCGGATCTGATGGAGATCGCGCGCGAGATCGCGCGGGGCGGGCGCGGGCCGGTTTCCCCGATGTCGTACCTCGCCGAGCACATCGGGCCGCGGCCGCTGGTCGCGGACGACGAGCTGACGGGGCGCGCGTATCTGCGTCTTTTCGTGCAGGATCGGCCGGGAGCGCTCGGCCGGATCACGAGCGCGCTCGGGGCCGAGGGCGTCGGGATCGCGTCGGTCGTGCAACGCGAGGAGGCCGTGACGGCTGGCGGCGCCGTCCCCGTCATCGTGCTGACGCATCCGTCGAGCCAGGCCGGACTGCGGCGAGCCCTCGATCGACTCCGCGAGCTCGCCGACGTGGTCGAAGAGCCCAAGGTCATCGAGATCGAGGAGGGCGTCTAGGTGCCGACGAGCCGACCGAAGATGCGGGCGTGGTTCGAGAGCGTGCGAGATCCGTCGGAGCGCCACGGGCTCGACGAGGTCGTCTACAGCGATCGCGAAGGCCACCTACTGCAGGTCGTCCACGACCATGCGGAGCTCGCGAAGAAGTCGGCCGACGAGTGGAAGGCCCTCTTCGAGCTGCGCGCGCGGCGCAACGAGTGGCCCTACGGCTCGGGTGTCTGGGGCAAGAAGGAATGGGTGCTGCCCGACATCGACAACGAGAACGTCGTCTCGATGTACGAGGGCCATTCGAATCTGTTCTGGGCCGAGCGCTACGGACGCGAGATCGGGCTCGAGGACCTCTGGCTCAAGCTCTGCGGCAACTCGCATACCGGGTCCTTCAAGGATCTCGGGATGACGGTGCTCGTGTCGCAGGTCAAGCAGATGATCGCGCAGGGCGTGTCGATTCCCGCGGTGGCGTGTGCGTCGACGGGGGATACCTCGGCGGCGCTCTCGGCCTACGCGGCGGCGGCGGGGATTCCGGCGATCGTGTTCCTGCCGCGGGGCAAGATCTCGCTGGCCCAGCTGATCCAGCCCGTCGCGAACGGTGCCATCGTATTCGCCCTCGACACGGACTTCGACGGGTGCATGGAGATCGTGAAGAAGGTCTCCGCCCAGGACGGCGTCTATCTCGCGAACTCGATGAACAGTCTGCGGGTCGAAGGACAGAAGACGGTCGGGATCGAGATCGCGCAGCAATTCGACTGGAGCCTGCCCGACTGGATCGTGATCCCCGGAGGCAATCTCGGCAACGTTTCGGCCCTGGCGAAGGGGATCGACATGCTGTTCAGCCTCGGGCTCATCACGAAACGGCCGCGCATCTGCGTCGGACAGGCGGCGGCAGCGAATCCGCTCTACCTCGCCTATCAGCGGAATTTCGAGGTCTTCGAGCCGATCGCAGCGCGCAAGACGGTGGCCTCTGCGATCCAGATCGGCAATCCGGTCTCCTACGAAAAGGCCGTCGATGCGCTGCGCCGTTACGATGGCGTCGTCGAGCAGGCCTCGGAGTCGGAGATCATGGAGGAGTGTGCGAAGGCCGATCGCACGGGGCTGTTCAACTGCCCGCATACGGGCGTGGCCCTCGTCGCCCTGCGAAAGCTCCAGGCCCGCGGCCTCGTGAAGAGCGGAGATCAGGTCGTCGTCATCTCGACCGCCCACGGTCTCAAGTTCGTCGATTCGAAGCTCGCCTACCATTCGATGAAGCTCGACGGCATCGTCTCCGAGCATCCGAATCCGCCGATCGAGCTCGATGCGGATTATTCGAAGGTTCGCGACCGGATGAAGCGCGAAATCGACCGGCGATTCGGCGGCTGATGTTCACCGGCATCGTCGAGCATGTGGGGCGGATCGAAGGCGTCGAGCGCCTGTCGGACCTGGCGCGCTTCCGGATCGATCTCGGGCCGCTCGCAGACGGCGTGAAGCTCGGCGACAGCATCGCCGTACTCGGTGCCTGCCTCACGGTCACGCGGATCGAAGGCCTCGTACACACCTTCGAAGCGATTCCAGAGACCCTCGCGTGCACCCGCCTCGGCAAGCTCGTAGCGGGCGATCCCGTCAATCTCGAGCGCGCGATGGGGGCGGGGGCTCGCTTCGACGGGCATCTCGTCCAGGGGCATGTCGACGGCCTGGGGCGGGTGGAGCAGGTGGTCCGCAACGGCAACGAGGTCGAGATCCATGTGCGTGCGATCGATCCCGGGCTCGCGACCGCTCTCGTCGACAAGGGCTCGGTTGCGATCGACGGGGTCTCCCTCACGGTGGTGCGCGCCGAGGGCGATCGATTCCACGTCGCGCTCATCCCGCTCACGCTCGCGAAGACGACGCTCGGCCGGTTGGCTCCAGGGGACACGGTCCACCTCGAGGTCGACGTGTTCGCAAAGTATTTGAACCAGTATCTGGACCGTGTGCTCCCGGGCCTCGTGGCCGCGGCACTCGACGCGAGGGACGATGCGGCGAAACGTTGATGGGATGAAGGGGCGTGGAGCCGCTGCGGGAGCCGCAGCGCGATGCGTGGGTGTGATCGGCTGGCTGGTCCTGCTCGGAATGTTTGCCCCGCGATCGCAGGCCGAGAGCGAGGCCCGCGCCTGGGAAGCGACCCTCGATCGCGTCTCACGCGCCGTCGTCGTCCTGCGCGTCAGCTCACCGCGAGCCTTCGACGACACGATCCCCGGCACGGCGACCGCGACCGGCTTCGTGATCGATGCGGAGCAGGGGCTGATCCTCACCAATCGCCACGTCGTGACCACGGCCCCCGTAGTCGCCGAGGCCGTCTTCCAGAACAACGAGGAGGTCGCGGTTCGCGCCGTCTACCGCGATCCCGTCCACGATTTCGGGATCTTCCGATTCGATCCGTCCCAGGTTCGCTTCATGAAGCCCGAGGCCCTCGATCTCGCGCCCGAGCGTGCCCGCGTCGGGACCGAGATCCGCGTCGTCGGCAACGATGCCGGCGAGAAGCTCTCGATCCTCTCGGGCACCATCGCGCGCCTGGATCGCGATGCGCCCGAGTACGGCCCGACCTCCTTCAACGACTTCAACACGTTCTACATCCAGGCTGCCTCGAGCACGTCGGGTGGCTCGTCGGGCTCGCCCGTGATCGACATCGACGGCCGGGTCATCGCGCTCAACGCCGGCGGTCGTCGCGACGCGGCCTCGAGCTTCTTCCTGCCGCTGGACCGGGTGGAGCGTGCGGTCGAGCGGATTCGCCGGGGCGAGGCGGTTTCGCGGGGGACGGTGCAGGTCGTGTTCGACCACAAGGCCTTCGACGAGGTCCGGCGGCTCGGGCTACGCGAGCACACCGAGGCGGCCGTGCGCGCGGCATTTCCGGACGGCACCGGGATGATCGTCGTGCGGGAGGTCGTGCCGGGCGGGCCGGCGGAGGGCGTGCTCGAGGTCGGCGACGTCGTCGTCGGCGTTTCGGGAGCGCGCGTGAACTCGTTCCTGCCGATCGAATCGGCCCTCGACGACGCGGTCGGGCGAAAGGTGGTTTTCGAGCTCGAACGCGCGGGCACGGCGCACACGGTCGAGATCGCCGTCGGCGATCTGCACGCCATCACGCCGGCCGAATACCTCGAGTACTCGGGCGGGGTCCTGAATCCGCTGTCTTTCCACCAGGCGCGCAATGCCTCGGTCGCGGTGGGGGGTGTCTACGTGGCGAGCGCGGGCTATGCGCTGGCGCGCGCGGGTGTACCGCGCAGGGCGGTGATCACGGAGCTGGCCGGCGAGAAGACTCCGGATCTCGAGCGCTTCGAGGCAGTGCTCGCCTCGAAGCCTCACGAGGCGCGGCTGCTCGTGCGCTTCTACCAGCTCTCGCAGCCCTCTGCCCCGATGGTCGCGGTCGTTCGCAACGACCGGCGGTGGTTCTCGATGCGGCATTGCCGACGCGACGACGCGACGGGGGCGTGGCCCTGCGTCGAGTCGCCGCCGCCGCCGATCGAGCCCGACAGCGCGCTCGGCGAGACGCGTCTCGACGCGAAGGGCGCCTTCGCCGTGCGCCGGATCGCCTCGTCGCTCGTGATGGTCCGGACCTCGATCCCGTATCGCCTCGACGGCGTCCACGGCGATCAATTTCACGGGGCGGGGCTCATCGTCGACACCGAACGCGGATTGGTCGTGGTGGATCGCGAGACGGTCCCCATCGTTCTGGCCGACATCACGATCACCTTCGCCGGCTCGCTCGAGGTCCCCGGCGAGCTCGTCTATCTGCATCCCGAGCACAATCTCGCCGTGGTCCGCTACGACCCGGCGCGAATCGGAAATTCGAAAGTCCGGTCGGCAGTCCTGCGCGACGTCGAGCTCGACGTGGGTGATCCGGTCTGGATGGTCGGACTGACCTCGACGGAGCGCGTCGTATCGCGCCGGACGCTGATCGCCCGGCGCGAGCCGATGCAGATGCCGCTCACGCATCCGCCACGCTTCCGCGATACAAATCTCGAGCTCGCGACTCTCGAAGACGCGGCGCAGACCGTCGGCGGCGTCCTCACGGACCGATTGGGGCGAGTGATCGCCTTCTGGGCCTCCTTCAGCAGCGGGAGCGATGCTGCGACCGAGGGCTTCTTCGGCGCGATTCCGACGGCGCATCTCGAGCGAATGGTCGAGCCGCTGCGACGGGGCGAGCCGGTCGATTGGCATACGGTGGGACTCGAGCTCGAGCCCCTGACGCTCGCCGACGCCCGCGACCGGGGGCTCACGGATCCCCAGGCCGGCCGAATCGAGCGCTCCGACGCCGATAGCCGGCGCGTCTTTTCCGTGCTTCGTCGAAGTCGCGGGACACCGGGGGACGCGTTGTTTCGCGAGGGGGATCTGATCCTCGCGATCGACGGCCGGCCGGTGACCCGGATACGCCATCTCGCTCGGCTCGATCGGGGCCGCCGAGCGGTCGTCGAGATCCTGCGCGACGGGGTCGAGCAGACGCTCGAGGTTGCGCCGCAGCCGATGTCGGGGGAAGGGACGACGCGGGCGGTGCTGTGGGCGGGGGCGCTGCTGCAGGCGCCCCACGCCGTGCTCTCGGCGCAATACCAGATTCCGCCTGGGGGTGTCTATGTGTCGCGACACTGGTTCGGCTCACCGTCGACCCGCTACAAGCTCGACGCGACGCGACGCATCGTCGAGGTCGATGGCGAGCCGGTGGCCGACCTCGACGGATTCCTCGCATTGGTGGCGGAGAAGCGCGATGGAGATGCGGTGCGTCTCGAGACCGTCGACCTCGACGGAAAGCCGTCGGTCATCACGCTGAAGCTCGACCTCCAGTACTGGCCGACCTACGAGCTGCGTCGCAGCGCCGAGGTGGGCTGGGAGCGACTCGTTCCCGCTCCTGCGATTCCGCCCGCGGCGTCTTCAGCCGGGGAGGTAGGCGCCCTTTGAGGGGTGTCGGCGCGCTGCTGGGGGCGCGTGGGACGACGTGGCTGCGCGCTGGGGCCGGCTCTCGGGTCGTCGATCCGGGCGCGCGTCCGGTCGAGCCGCTCGTTCTGTACGAATTCGAGGCGTGTCCCTTCTGTCGCCGGGTCCGCGAGGCGCTCTCGCGCCTCGACCTCGAGGCGGAGATCCGGCCGTGTCCGAAAGGCGGGCAGCGCTTTCGCGGAGAGGTCGTGGCGCTCGGAGGAAAGGAGCAGTTTCCGTTCCTCGTCGACCCGAATACGGGCGCGCGGATGTACGAGTCGGTCGAGATCGTCGCCTACCTCCAGCGTGAGTACGGCCGCTCTGCGCCGCCGGTATCCGGCCGCGCGGGCGCGATCCGAACCCTGCTGCTCGTCGCGTCAGGACTCGGCCGCGGCGCAGCAGGGAGCCGGGCCCGCGCGTCGCGAAGACCCGCTCAGCCGCTCGTTCTCTACGGCTACGAGGCACAGCCCGAGAGTCGACTCGTTCGCGAGGCGCTCTGCGAGCTCGAGCTGCCGTACGCGATGCGCCCGGCCGCTCGGGGCAGCGCGCCCCGCGCGGGCACGGATCTGGAGATCCATGGCTGCGAGCTCCCGCATGTCGTCGACCCCAATCGGGGTGTCGAGCGCAGCGGTTGGCGCGCGATCCTGCGCCACCTCGAGGAGGCCTACGCCCTCGCTCCGAAGCCCGGTTGACGGGGATGCTGGGCTGGGGACCGGCGCTTCAGCCGAGGCGATCGAGCAACAGCGTCGCGATTCCGAGGAACGAGAAGAAGCCGAGGCTGTCCGACGCGAAGGTCACCAGGATGCTCGAGCCGACCGCCGGGTCCTGGCGCAGGGCCTTGAGCAGCAACGGAGCCGCCGCTCCGACCAGGCTCGCCGTCACCATCGTCACGATCATCGCCAGCAGGAGCACGAGCCCGACGTACGGATTGCCGTGTCGCAGATAGGCGATGCAGCCGCTGATCAGCCCCGCCGCGCATCCCATCACGAGGCCGACCCACATCTCCTTGCCGACCGCGCGCAGCCCGCTCGAGAATTCGATTTCGCCGAGCGCGATGGCGCGGGTGATCACGGTCAGGGTCTGGATGCCGCCATTGCCCGAAACTCCGGCGACGACGGGCAGGAAGATCGCGAGCCCGACCATCTGCTCGATCGTCGACTCGAAGAGCCCGACGACGGCTCCCGCGGAGAAGGCCGTCACGAGGTTGACCAACATCCAGGGCAGGCGCTTGCGGATCGAAACCCGCGCCGACGTGAAGATGCGGTCTTCCTCGGAGAGGCCGGCCAGGTTGTAGATGTCCTGGGTCGCCTCCTCCGTGATGACGTCGATCACATCGTCGACGGTGATCAACCCGAGCATCGTCCCGTCGACGTCGGTCACCGGAATCGCGAGCAGGTCGTAGCGCGCCACGAGCCTGGCGACCTCTTCCTGGTCGGCGTCGGGCGGCGTCGAGATCATCTCACGGATCGCGAGGTCGCGGACCGGTGTGTCGGAACGGGCGGTGACGAGGCGGCGGATCGGGACGACGCCGGTCAAGCGCTTGCGCTCGTCGACGACGTACAAGTAGAGCACGGCGTCACTGGTATTCAGGCTCATCGCACGCAGGGAATCGATGGCCTCCTGGGCCGTCATCTTTTCGTCGAGGGCCGCGAAGTTCGTCGTCATTGCCCGACCGGCGCTATGCGGCGGATAGAGTCCGGCGTGGCGGAGCTCTTCCCGTCGGGACGGGGGAAGAAGCTGCATCACGACCTCGAGCCGATCCTCGGGAAAGGCCCCGACCAACTCGAGCATGTCGTCGATCTCGAGCCGGTTGAGCACGTCCGCGAGTCGCTGATCCGACACGGCCTCGATGATTTCGGGCAGGATCTCGGGCGGGAGCTCGCGCAGCATGCGCGCGGCCCTTCGATGCTTGAAGAGCAGGTCGATCACGATCCGGATTTCGTCCGGGGTCAGGTCCTTCAGGATCGGCCCGAGGTCGGCGGGATGGACGCGCTCGAGGAGCTTCTCCGCGCGGAAATGGGCCCCCGACTTCAAGAGTCGACGCAGGATCCGGGTCGTGATGACCGTCTGGGCCATGGGGGGCGCTCCTCGTCGTGACGGGCACAGGCTTTACCCCAGTTTCCCGCTTCGATCGAGGAGGCGCGCAAAGAGCCCCGCGTGGGAACTCGGGCTCAAGGTTGCCGGTGAGTTGCCGATCGGTGAGGGGCCCCCCGGAGCGCTGCGCCCGGACCGGGGCAGTTTCCAGAGAAGGTGGGGGATCGAATGGGGCGGACACGGCTGCGCGGGCTTGCGATCGCGGGAATCCAGATCGGGATCGAGGTCCCCGAGCCGTGCGAATGGGACTGGCCCGAGACGTCCCTCTGCGAGTTTGCCTGCCCGCCCCGGGATCCCGAGGTTCACGTCGGCGTTCGGGTCGCCGAGCTCGCCGACAGCGATTTGCGCGGCGAGCGGTATGCCCTCGGCGCGTCGACCTTCGAGATTGCCCGCCGCGGTGACGATTGGCTGGTCGGCCTTTCGCGCGCTGGCAAACGCCTTCAGCTCGCGCTCTTCGATCGCGAGTTCTGCACCGGTGAAGTCGTCCAGTCCCCCGACTGGGCGCGACAGCGGAAATACCCGCTCTCCGGCGGCCTCGACGAATGGATCGTGCTGCAGCGGACCGTTGCGCGCGGCGGGCTTTGCGTGAGCGCGCGAGCCACCGCTCAGCCGGGGGGCGCCCAGGTGGCGCTCGGGACGGCGGACTCGGGGGCGACCCGGGGTTGGCGCGTCGCCACACCGTCGCTGCTCGGGCGACAGACCCTCGTGCTCCGCGAGGAGGGCGCGGGTCTGCGGGTCTATCGAACGCCGTGGTCGGGCGGGATGGACGAGCGACTCGGCGACGACGCGCGGGTCGTCGAGCTGCGCTGCATCGACGAATCGGCAGAGGCCTACCGCGAGCTCCTCGATCCGAGCGATGCGGCGGAGGAGCTCGTCAGCCACGCGGTTCTCCCGCTCTGCGACGAGCGCTTTCTCGACCGGGTGCTCCGCAACGCTCAGAAGGCAAGTGGCCGCACGAAGCTCTTCCGCGTCGGATCTCCGGCCGCTTTGGGCGACGCGATGGCAGTGTGTCCGCCGCCGCCGCTTGCCCATGTCCTGATGCCCCTTCGCAGCCTCAGCTGATTGGAGACGCGGACCCGGGTCCCGATCGGGTCCCGGTCGCCCGGTCCCCCGCCGCCAGCGCCGCGGGAGATCGATTCTCCACTCCGGTACAAAAGACCGGGTTGGGGGGGCTTCACCTGTTGCGTACGTCACATTCAGGGAGGATGCTCCTCGAACTCCCCTCGGGCGGGCGTGGGCCATCGGAGCGGACGACCGGATCACTCGAGCCAATGCGCACAGCGGGGTGCCGATTTTGATGAAGCAGCTGATCGAAGACATCGTCAAGTCGCTCGTCGACAAGCCGGAAGAGGTCCAGATCAAAGAGGTCGTGGGCGATCATGCGCACGTCCTCGAGCTCCGCGTCTCGAAAGACGATCTCGGCAAGGTGATCGGGAAGGGCGGGGCGCACGCCTCCGCAATTCGAACGCTGATGGCCGCGGCGAGCGGCAAGGAACGAAAGCGTTACATCCTCGAGATCATCGAGTACTGACGGCCTGGCCGCCGTTCGCTTCACCGTTTCGTCACGCCAACGCAATCCATGACCACCCGATGAGCAACTGAATCGCCATCGACGCTGGACCGGATCCGATTCCGTGCAGCGCTGTCGGAGGCCCCGAAGTTTTCGCTTCGGGTCTCGCGCGGGCGGTCCGATAGGTCCGCCGTGTCCGGGCGATGCTCGGCACATGCTGGGGGACCGTGTCGGCATGCAGCACGACGGGGAAGGATTGCAGTCGCGTGCGACGGCCGGACGGGGCGAGCTCGGCGAGCGGGCGCGGGAGGCTTTCGCTCGCGGGCAGCAGCTGCTCGAGTCGAACGACGCCCGGGCAGCCGTCGAAGCGCTGCGGGAGGCCGGGGCCCTCGCTCCCGATCATGCGCAGATCCGATCCGCGCTGGGGCTGGCGGTGGCCCTCGAAGGACGTGACTTCGAAACGGCCCGCTCACTGTGTGAGTCCGCCGCCAAGCAGGAATTCTTCAATCCCGATCTCTACCTCAACCTGGCGAAGGTCTACCTGTCCGTGGGACGTCGGCCCGAGGCCCTTCGCTACCTGCGCCGTGGTCAAATGATCGATCCAGGACATTGCGCGATTCGCGAGGCGATTACGGAGCTCGGCCGCCGCCGACTTCCGATCCTGCCCTTCCTGCCTCGGCGGCATATCGTGAACCGGATGCTCGGCAGCGTGCGAAGCCTTTTCGCCGATCGGTTTATCGGGATCTAGCGCTCCGATGCCCGTGGGGACCGGGTGCCCCTTCAATTCCAGGGTGAGCGCTTGTTCGCATCCGCGCGCGTCTGGATCGCTTGACACGGCGGGGTGGAGCTTCTAAACAACGGGGCGCCTTGGGGACCCCGCCTCGGGTCGATTGCTCGGCCGAGGGCAGTGCGAGCGGCAAGTCGAATCCTCTCTTCTCACCCTGAGCCATCGATCTACAGGCCGGCGCTGAAGGCGCGGAGTACGGAGACATCCAGTGGGTAGTGTGATCAAGAAGCGCCGCAAGAAGATGCGAAAGCACAAGCAGCGAAAGCTGTTGAAGCGCGCTCGGCACAAGAAGTAGCGCCCATCTGGACGCGGCTCGCGGCGAGGTTGGACTTGTTCCCTTCGACCGCGATCCCCCCATTTTCCCGCCATTGAGACCTGCTCCAGACCCGCCTCGGCTTCGTTGAGAAGCTGCGTGCGCAGGTTTGGACGTCGTTCGCCTCTCGCTCGATTCGACTCGGATCACACCCGATCGCACCCGCGGTGCGCGAGGCGCTTCTGCGTCTCTTGCCGTCTCAGTACGTGCGCTAAACCGCCTCGCGCGCGACGCTTTTCATCAAAACGCGTCTCGTCGATCGCAATTGGAAGAGACATCTGTCCGTTTTTTTTGGCGAATTCTCTTGACGACATTTGCATCGTGTTGTTACCTGAGTCGCAACAAACGCTCTATCGTTGCGGATCGATACATGAAGGATTGTTTGTTTCTTTCAAGTTGCCTGTGCGTGATCCCGATAGGGACCGCAGCCGAGGGGTTGGTCGCAGAGCTTCGGATCTCCAAAGCCCGCCTGGCGGGATAGAGGTGCTTCGAAGCTCGGGTCAATCGGTCCCGAGACCCAGGTGGGTCAGAGGACTGGACCGAGGTAACTGGACGGTGCCGGAGTGGATCCGGATACGTTCGACGCGCCGGCACCGACCGGGATGAAGAGAGCGATTGATAAAGGGGGAAACCCAGTAATGGCAGCTAAGAAGAAGGCCTCCAAGCGGAAGGCCACGAAGAAGAAGGCCACCAAGAAGGCGGCGACGAAGAAGAAGGCCACGAGAAAGAAGGCGACCCGCAAGAAGGCCGCCAAGAAGTAGTCAAATTTCCTCCGCGGCGTCGAAAGACGATCGCAGAGGAGAGGCCACTACGGATCAGCCCGCCCAATCAACGGGGGCTGGTTTCTCGAGGTCAAGGGACCCCGGCTGGGATGACTAGCCGGGGTTTCCTTCGTCTGGAGCCTGACCTAGATTGCCGCCGTGCCGGGTCCCCCGAGCGCTCCCTCGAACCCTTCCAGTGAGGATAAATGGCCCGAATCACGATCGAAGACTGCATGGAGAAGGTTCCCAACCGATTCCACCTCGTGCGCATGGCCTCGATTCGCGCCAAACAGCTCAAGAAGGGCGCGCGGCCGCTGCTCACTTCGGACAACAACAAAGACATCGTGATGAGCCTGCGCGAGATTGCAGCGGGCCTGGTGAAGCCGGGAAAGGCCGAGCCGGCGCCGATCCGGCCGGCCGCGCCCGCCGCGGTCGCAGCCCCTCGGCCGGCTGCGAAGCCGGCCGCGCCCTCCGCGCCGCCCGCTCCGAAGGCCGCCTCGAGCATCGACTGGGACGATGATCTCGAAGAGTCGATCGACGATTGATCGTTGCGCCCGCGCCCGGCGCGGCGTCTAGACCGGCGTGACGGGCAGGCTGAACTCGATCCGCGTGCCGCGCCCGGGCTCGCTCGTCAGCATCGAGTCGCCTTCGAGCAGGGTCAGCAGGTCGTGCACGAGGGTCAGCCCGAGTCCGGCGCCGCGGTACCGCGCGCTGGCGCGATCGTCGACCTGGTAGAACTCGTTCCAGATGCAGCGCTGGTCGTCGGCGCAGATTCCGATGCCGGTGTCGGCGATCCAGCAGTGCAGGCGTCCGTCGGCGAGACGGGCGCCGATCTGGATGCGGCCCTGCTCGGTAAATTTGACCGCATTGTCGAGTAGGTGGAACAGGATCTGGTTCAGCTTGCCGAGGTCCGTGCGGATCTTGCCGATCGGCTCGGGGATCTCCTTCTGGATCTCTACCGGCTTGTCGCGCAGCGCGTCCTGGACGCTGAAGATCGTCTCGTCGATCACGTCGGAGACAGACAGCTCCTGGATCTCGATCGGCAGCTCGTTCTGCTTCAGCCGCCAGAGGTCGAGGATGTTCTGGAGCGTCCGCTGGAAGGCCGTGCCTTCGTCGAGGGCGTGTCGCAGCGTGGCCTGCGAGGCGGCCGAGAGGTTTTCGTGCTCGCTCGAGAGAACGGTGATCGTCGCTTCGATGATGCTGTTGAGCGGCGTCCGGAGCTCGCGCGACATCTTCTCGATGAAGTCGTTCTTGAGCTTCTCGATCTTGCCGAGCTTCTCGTTGCTACGCAGCAGCTCGATGTCCTGGGCAAAGAGCTCTTCGGAGAGCCGGAGCAGCTCGTCGCTTCGCTCGTCGGACTCGCGCCCCGGTGTCGCTTCGGTGGTCGCGGGCTTGTTCGCCAGCGTCTCGAGCTCCGCCGCCATCGTGAGGTGATCGATCTGGCAGCCCGCCGACCACGCCAGAGTCTCGATCGCTTCGCGAGCATCGGTGGAGAGCGGGGCGGTCGGTGCGACCGCAATGACGCCCACGGCGCGCGACCGCGCGAGCAACGGGATCGCGAGGATTCCCTCGGAGCCGCCACGGCCGGCCACGGGTCCATCGATCGGACCGCTGCGCGGCCTGCCTGTCGCGAGGGCTTCTTGGGCGAGGGACTCGATCTTCGCGGCGAGCTTGCGCGCCTCCTCGGCGGCGCGGAATCCCGCCGCTGCCCGCAGGCGCGGCTTCCCACCCGGTGTATCGGGGGCACTGAAGACGAGGGTCGCGCCTCCGCCGGCCAGACCCGAAGTCTGGCTCGCCGTGATGCGCAGCGACCGCACGAGGCGATCTTCGTCGGCCGTCCCTTTTCGCGTGTCCATCGCGGGCGGCCTCTCTAGAACCGTTCGTCGGGTTCGATGTCGAAGAGTGCTTCGGGCTTTGCATCGACCTCGCCGTCGTCGTGGAGCAGGCCTTCCATTTCGAGCCGGGTCTGGAAGTCCGTCGGATTCGACGCCGTGTTGAGCGCTTCCTCGATCGTGATCTTGTTGGCCTTGAGCAGGTCGAATAAATGTTGGTCGAAGGTCTGCATGCGCTCGCTGCGGCCGCGTGCGATCAGGTCCGTGATCTCGTGGGTGCGCGCCGGATCCTTGATGCACTCCTGGATCGAGCGCGTCGACCGCATGACCTCGACCGCCGGCACCCGACCGTTCTGCTTCTTGTTGATCAGCAGGCGGAGCGAGACGACGGCCTTCAGGTTGTCCGAGAGACGGGCGCGGACCTGGAGATGCTCTTCGGTCGGGAAGAAGGAGACGAGCCGATTGATCGTCGAGGCGACGTCCGCGGTGTGGATGGTCGAGAAGACGAGGTGGCCCGTTTCGGCGGCCTTCAGGGAGGTGTCGACGGTCTCGAGATCGCGCATCTCGCCGACCATGATCACGTCGGGATCCTGTCGCAGCGCCGCGCGCAGGGCGTCGGGAAAGGATGCGGTGTCGGTCCCGATCTCGCGCTGCGTGATGATGCTGCGATCGTGGGTGAACACGAATTCGATCGGATCTTCGACGGTCACGATCTTGCTCTTGCGCTGACGATTGACCTCGTTGAGCATCGTCGCGAGGGTCGTCGACTTGCCCATCCCGGTCGGGCCGGTCACGAGGACGAGACCGCGGCGGACCTGGGCGATGTCGCCGAGCACCGATGGAAGATTCAGATCGGCGAAGGTCTTGATCTGGAGCGGGATCACCCGCAGCACGATGTTGAAATAACGCCGCTGGCGGGAGATGTTGACGCGGAAGCGGCCCTCTCCCGGGAGCTCGAAGGCGAGATCGCGTTCGTTGAAATCGAGATCCTGGCCTAGGGGGTCGTGCTCGATCAGGATGCGGACGATCTCTTCGGTGTCCTGCGGTGTCAGGACCTTGTAGCGGAGCTCGACCAGCTCGCCGTGGAAACGGTAGAGGGGGAGGTATCCGACCTGGAAGTGGATGTCGGAGGCCCCCTTCTCGAGTCCGAGTCGGAGCAGCCGGTACAGCTTTTCCCGTTCCATCGGCGTTCCTTTACAGCAGGACTCCGCGGGCGATGGAGCCCAGCGGTCGGGACGATCCCGATGCGTATCGGCGATTTCGGATGGCCCTTGATCAGGGAATCGATCGGGTTGGTCCTGCAGATCGGGTCGGCCCACGTCCGCTATCGTGTCTCGCATGGGGCGGTTCGGGGTCTTTTCCAGGGCCAGCGTTCGGCCAGCAGGGGGCGCGGAGTCATGTCGATGCGTGATCCGGGGCGATGGGGTGAGCGGGGTTGGCGTCGAGGTCGTCGGCGGTTGGCCCTATGGCTGATGGTTTCGACATTCGGGCTCGCGGGGGTCGCCGGACCGGTGCAGGGCGAGGAGCCTTCCTCCAATGGAGGGGACGCGGCCGCTCCGGAGCAGGCCGACGTATTGAACGTGCCGGGCCACTCCACGACGAGGGATCCGGGCGCGGGGCAGGGCGGGCCCGGTCTCGACGATCTCCTCAAGCTTCCCAGCGATTTCAGGACGAAGGACCGCGCCCAGCCGGTTGCGGGCGCGTCCGAAGAAGAGTGGAAACGGCGATTCGCCCGGGCGGAGAAGGCCATCGGCGAGGCCCATCAGACGTTGGCAGAGACCCGCCGGGAGCTCGACGGAATGGCCGAGGCCGGAGGTGCAAGTCAATGGTCGGTTGCACCGCCGGGTGCGAGCGGCGGCAGCCAGAGCACCTCGCCGCTTTCCTTCAAGCTCCGCCAGGAGCTGGTGCGCAATCGGGAGGACCTCGAAGCGGCAGAAAAGGCGCTCCGGGACCTCCGGATCGAGGCGGATCTGGCGGGGGTGCCGGCGCAGTGGCGCGTCGTGGCTGCGACGCCGGCGCCGCCTTCCTCGGAGAATTAGATTCGGCGCACTAGATCATTTGTGGCATGGCGAGCGCGGGCTCAGGGGCTAAGTTGTGCCCCGCCGGAAGGACGAGAGTCTGACCCGCGAACGAGTCGAACACGACGCGAACGCGAATGAGAGCAGAGCGCAGAGCAGAAGAGATCAAGAAGAGATCAAGAAGAGATCAAGAAGAGAAGAGGAGCCTGAAATGTCGGATTCCCACAAAGAGCAGACGCCGATCAACGAGGATGGCCCCGGGATCAACGGAGACCTCGCATCGTGGCTCTATGTCCTTGGCGGAATTCCGATGATGATCCTGTTCTTCGTCGTGCTGTTTACGCTCGTTCGCCTCGGTGATGCCCAGAACATCCTGATCCCCGGCTAGTGCTCGCGGGTTGCATTCGGCTTGCGGATCCCGGGTATTCCCCGGGCGGCAGGCCCTGACTTTCGGGGCTCGATCCCGGCAACTTCCGCGTGTTCGCGCGCCTCCGCTTCATTTCCCATCCGACGCGACCGATGACGGGTTCATGTGGACTCGATCGGAACGCCGCCGCCTGACCCGCTGCATCGCGCCGGGAGCCGTAGGCCTGCTGCTCGGGCTCGGCATGGGCTGCACGGGGATCACCGCGAAGCCGACCGAGATGGTGGCTGAGAGCTACTTCGAGATTCCCGCCTCGGACGACGTATGGAGCCCGAAGATCGAGGGTTGGCAGCGCCGGGAGCGCTTCGACGCCGACCTCCTGGCCCCGCTCGAGAGCGGACCTGCAGTCGAGTCCGCCGGCTGGAGCGAAGCCAACCGAAGCCTTCCGAGCGATCAACACGACGAGACCGGCCTGCGCGCCAAGTACTTCCGGTTCCGCGCCGAGCGAAAGCGCGCGATGGCGGCCGACGTCGCCGAATGGATCCAATCCGAGGCCAAGCAGGTCTACCGTGAAGACGGGGCGGTGGATCATTGGGCGACCTTCGAAGAGACGCTCGCGCGCGGAGGCGACGACTGCGACGGGCTCGAGCTGCTCGTTTTTCATGCGCTTCGCGACCTCGGGTTCGCCGAGACCGAGGTCTACCGCGCGATCGTCGTCCGGGCCTCCGATGGCCAGCACCACATGGTCACGCTCTGGTTCGAAGACCCGAACGATCCCTGGGTCATCGATCCGACGGGTGCGATGACGCTCGGCATGCCGCGCATGTCGGAGCTTCCCGAATGGGCACCGATCAAGGTGTTCACCGACCGTCTCGAGTACACGGTCCGTTCCCGCCCGAGCGATCTCGCCAACAATCCCTGAGTCTTCGCCTGCGTCCTTTCGCCGACCCCCTCGTCCGGGCTTGCCCGGATCGAGACTGCCCTCGCCCTCGTCGATAAGCGTCGTGTTCGCGTCGGTCCCGCATCCTGCCGGGGCCTGCCGGAGGCGGATCGGGGATGGATCTGGGAACGATCATCGGGTTGGTGGCGGGCTTCGGCGTCATCGGCTGGGCCATGATGCTCGGCGGAGGCATCATGCCCTTCGTCGACGTGCCCTCGATCATCATCGTATTGGGCGGCACGATCGCGACCTGCTTCATCAACCAGAAGATCCCCTTCGTCATCTCGGGCTTCAAATGCGCGCTCCAGGCGTTCCTCGACAAGTCGACCGCGAAGGCCGAGATGATTCCCCTGATCGTGAATCTGGCGAACAAGGCCCGCAAGGAGGGCCTCGTGGCCCTCGAAAACGAGCAGATCGACGATCCTTTCCTCGCGCGCGGGGTTCGACTCGGGGTCGATGGTCTCAGTCCCGACGTGATCAAGGAAGCCCTCTCCGGCGAGCTCGCCGCGATGAAGGAACGCCACGACCGCGGTCAGAAGCTCTTCAAGTTCATGGCGGCGACCGCGCCCGCCATGGGCCTCGTCGGAACGATCATCGGTCTCGTGCAGATGCTCCAGAACCTGAGTGATCCCGACGCGATCGGCCCGTCGATGGCGATCGCGCTCTTGACGACGCTGTACGGCGCTCTCATCGCCTTCCTCATCTGCGGTCCGATCGCGGAGAAGCTCATCAATCGGACCGGTGAGGAGAGCGCCATCAAGAAGATGGCGATCTCCGGAGTCGAATCGATCCTGAAGGGCGACAACTCGATGGTCATCCAGAGCAAGCTGATGGCCTTCCTCTCGCCCCAGGAACGACAAGCCCTCTCGGCGGAGTAGCACCCGATGGGCCTCGATCCGAGCGAAGCGGAAGATCACGTCTGTCCCGAAGGCGCGCCGGCCTGGCTCGCCACGATGGGCGACTTGATGAGTAATCTGCTCGTCTTCTTCGTCTTGATGCTCTCCTTCGCGAATACGGACAAGCAGGTCTTCCAGGAGACCATGGAATCGATCCAGGCCGCCTTCGGCGTCGTCAATCCCGATGCTTCCCAGTCGTTCAGCCCGAACACGCCGATCGATTGGGGAGGCAAGTCTGCGGCGCCCTGCGAAGTCACGCGCAACGAACCGTCGCGTCGGGCGCCTTCGATGGACCAAAAGATCATGCAGCAGGTCCAGCAGACGATCGCCAAGAACAATCTCTCCCGGGTCGTGGTCGCCGATACCAGCGAGCGGGGCGTCGTCATTCGTGTCACGGGTAACGTGCTCTTCGAGTCGGGCTCGGACCAGCTGCTTCCGATCTCGTTCGTCTTCCTCGAAGAGATCGTTCACATCACCCAGGAGTTCCCCTACGAGCTGTCGATCGAGGGTCATACCGACGACTCGGACGTCGAATCGAGCGGATTCCCGACGAACTGGCACCTCTCGCTCGCTCGCTCGGTCGCCGTCCTGCGGTACATGATGGACGGCGGCAAGATCGATCCGAGTCGAGTCGCCGTCGTGGGGTTCGGTTCCAGCCGGCCGCTGGCTCCCAATGATTCCCCCGAGAACCGCGCGGCGAATCGCCGCGTCGAGTTCGTCTACAAGCGCAATTCCGTCGACGAACAGTCGACCCGGGCCCCACGTCGCGCCGCTCGCCGCGCCGCCCAGGACGATACCCGCGTTCGCTGAGATCGGATCGATGCGCGGAGATCCGTCCAGCGCCCCGGTCGGCATTCGGGATTTCTACCGACATCCCGTTATTCGTATTCCGATCGTCGGATGGGGTCTTCTCCCGATGCGAGCGCTGCGGCGATTCGCAGTCTGAACTCCGTTCCATCCCTGCTGCAAGATTGCACGAATAACGCTCAAGAGGACATCTCAGGGGCCGATCCTTGAAACGTTTTTCGGGTTCGAGGATTGCATTGCGGAAGGGAGCCCGGGGTGTTGCACGAAGAGGGCGGAAAATTCTTCCGTGACGGTTCCGCACGGTCTTTCGATCCGCGCCGCGCCAGCTCTCGGGATCCGGCACGCATCCTCATCCTCGATCCGGTCGTCGGCTCCCGATTCGCGCTCGCGAAGGTCGTCGCGCAGCCCGGTGTGTTGGCGGAAACGGCCTCCTCGGTCGGCGAGGCCCGCGCGCGACTCGCGCGGGGCGGCGTGGCGCTCATCCTGGCCGACGAAGACCTCGGCGGCGAGCTCCGCGGTCTCGATTTCCTGATCGAGATCCGACGATCGCATCCGTCGGTCCGTCGCGCGCTCGTGATCGCCGAAGGATCGGCCGACCTTCGACACGACGACCTCGCACGAGCGGGCCTCGCCTTCCTGATCGCGAAGCCCTGGGACCCCTCATTTCTCCGCAGCGCCGTGCGGGAATCGATCTCCGTCCACGACGACTACGCCGCCTGGGAGCATCGCGCGCCCGCCGCCGGGACGCGCTCGTCCGGACGGGCCGACCCGGAGGAGAGCCTCGACCGCAGGCTCGACCTCCTAGCACGTGGGCTTCTTGCCGACTTGAATTCCTGCGAGTCCGAAGCGGAGGTCTTCGAGCTCCTGCACGCGGAGATGTCCGAGACGATCGACTCCCAATGCTGGCTCTGGGTCGACGAAGACAGCGGCCTCGCGACGCGCATCGTCGGAGACTGGCCGCTCGAGAGCGGGATCCGCTTCGACTCGTTGTCGCCCGACGAACGCGCCTTGGTCGAGCACGCACGTCGATCGTCCCGGATTTCGCGTGTGGACCGACCTCGGTCCGGCGGGAGCGACGTCTCTGCGCTTAGCGCATGCATCGGTTTGAGCGTGAAGGACGGAGGCCGCCGCGTGATCACGGCGCTCGTCTGGGTTGCCGCCGATCGGTGTTCGGCTGTCCTTGCATTGCTCCGGGAAATTCAGGCCGGGCTTGCGATGGCATTTCGTCGGATTCGAGATGCCGAGGCGCGGGCGCTGGCGGCTCGTCGCCTCGCGCGGCGCGTCTCGGAAGAGCTCCGCACACCGGTCGGGGCGCTCTCTCATGCGATCGATCGTCTTCGCGGGGAGGCCGTGCGCGCCGGAATGTCGACGGAATGGGTCGATCGGATCTGGTCGGAATCCGAGCGATTGGTGCGTGCCGTCGAGCGTTTCGACGACGAGATCTGGGCGGAGTCGGGCGAGAAGCTCGTCAGCGCGAACTGAATCAATCGGCACGGCGGTGGACCCGGTCCACCGTCGAACAGCAGCAGGAGGCAGGTGAGGGTGGCCAGGATCTTGATCGTGGATGGAGAAGAGTCGTTCGCTCGCAGCGCGGCCAGCACGTTGCATCTGCAGGGACACGAAGTGGTCAGCTGTCGGACGCTCGAGGAAGCGCAACGCGCGTGTGTCTCGTCTCCGCCCCAGCTCGTTCTCGCCGATCTCCGGATCGAGGGCGGGGGCGCATTCGAATTGCTCGATCGCTTACGGAACGCGCGCCTCGGTTGTGGGGTAGTCGTGACGACCAGCGCCGGGAGCATCGAGAGCGCAGTCGAAGCGATCCAGCGCGGGGCAATCAACTACCTACGCAAGCCCATCGACCACGCGGATCTCGTCGCCGTCGTCGAAGAGGGTCTCTCGAAGAATCAAGCTTCGACGGTCGAGCGTCATGCATCGATCACCCCGGAGAAGGACGACCTGCGCACCCTGATCGGGATCGTCGGAAGCTCGAAGGCGATGGAGAACCTGCTCCAGCTCGTGGAAAAGGTCGCGGACACCGACAGCTCGGTCCTGATCACAGGGGAGACCGGGGTCGGCAAGGAGCTCATCGGGCGTGCGATCCACCGCTTGTCCCGCCGTTCCGATCGCGTCTTTTGCGCCGTGAATTCGGCAGCCTTTCCGGAGACGCTGCTCGAGAGCGAGCTCTTCGGGCATCGCCGCGGCGCCTTCACGGGGGCCACGGGCAACAAGAAGGGTCTCTTCGAGTTCGCCCACGAGGGTACGGTCTTTCTCGACGAGGTCGCCGAGATGCCGCTCTCGATGCAGGTCAAGCTGCTTCGATTCCTGCAGACCGGCGAAGTGCGACCCGTCGGCGACGAGACCACACGCTATGTCGATGTCCGACTCGTCGCCGCTACGAACAAGGTCCTCGAACGCGAGGTCGCGATTGGAAATTTCCGGGAGGATCTCTACTACAGACTCGCAGTGATCCCGATTCATGTACCGCCGTTGCGCGAGCGCCCGGAGGACATCCGCGCCCTCGCGGGACACTTCCTGCGCCGATTCTCCCAACGCGCCGGCAAGGGCGTCTTGGGCATCGCCGAGGACGCGATGGATCTCCTGGTCGGATACGCGTGGCCGGGCAATGTCCGCCAGCTCGAGAACTCGATCGAGCGCGGCATCGCACTCTGCCAGGGCGAACGGATCCAGGTGGAAGATCTTCCGGTTCGCCTGAAGGAGGAGTCGCTCGTCCGCGACGGCGAGACGATCCACAGCCTCCAGGTCATGGAGCGATCCCACATCCTGAGCACCCTCGAGCAGGTCAACTGGAATCGCAAGCGGGCGGCCGCGTTGCTCCAGATCTCGACGACCACTCTCTGGCGGCGTCTCAAAGAGTTCGGGATCGAGACCGACGGCTCGCGTCGTCCGGCCCCGAGCTCGATCTCGCTGACCCGCTGAGGCCTCGCCCAGGAATCGGCGAAACCGAATGGCCGAATCGCAGCGCCCTCAACACACGCAAACGACGCACCGGCGAAGCCGGGCGGATGGAGACCGACGATGTCGAAAGAAAAGGACAAGGCCGAGGGGAAGGCGGACGCAGCCGAAGGCGCAAAGGGCGCCAAGGGCGGAATCGCGATGATCGCAGCGGCGGCGCTCGTTTCGCTCGGGCTCGGGGCCGGAGGCGCATTCTTCTTCGCCGGGTCCCATGCGGCTGCGCCGCCGGCGGCGCCGGTCGTCTCCGAGGCAGAGGCGATGGCTGCGGCGGAGGCCGCGACTCAAAAGCAGGCGAGCGACAGCTACAAGGAGCGCCTCTACGCCCTCGAGCCGCTCGTCGTGAACGTCACGGGCGACGGCTACAACCGCTTCCTCAAGCTGCGCGTCGAGCTCGAGGCGGGGGATGTCGAGCTCAAGACGGAGATCGAGGCACGCCTGCCGCAGGTTCGCGATGCGCTCATCGTCTTGCTCTCCAGCAAGCAGTTGTCGGACATCACCGACTTCGAGGGCAAGGCGCTGCTCAAAGAGGACATCCTCGAACGGGTGAACGATCTGCTGGAGACGGGCGATGTGAAGTCGGTGCTGTTCACGGAGTTCGTCGTCCAGTGACCAAGTCGGGCGCCGACGCGGACATCCTTTCCCGGGAAGAGCTCGATGCTCTGCTCAAGGAGATGCCCGGCCTGCTGAGCCAGCGAGCCGAAGGCGCGGAGGGCACCGGTTCGCGCGAGGTCGACGTCGAGCTCGAGCGGGCGAACGAGGCGTTCGGCTTCGAATACGGCAGAGCGCTCTCGAATCGACACGAGCGTGTAATTCAGCTCTCATTGATCGGACAGCGCGAGATCGAGCTCGAGGAGCTGGCAGAGCTGATGTTGCCGACGGATCTCGCAGGCGCGTTCCAGATCATGCCGAAGGGAGTCGAGGGTCTTCTCCTGCTCTCGCGGCCCTTCTTCTTCCAGATGCTCTGCGTGCTATTCGGCGCCGGTCCGACGATCAAGCCAATCCGGCCGCCGACGCGGGAGTACACCCGCATCGAGCGACGGTTCTACATGCGAATCGTAAAGGAGATGCTCGCCCGGCTCGAGGAGCAATGGCAGGTCCTCGCCCCCGTGTCGCTCGTCTGGGCCGGGTTGCAGGGGCGATCGCTCATTGGTGAGAGCGAGACCCGCCCGGCCATGCTCGCGACCTTCGACGTCAAGGGCTTTTCGGAGAGCTGTCGCGTTCGGCTCGCCGTGCCCTTGGAGGCCTTTCGAAAAGCGGGCGCCCAGGCGGCGAAGCCCGCCCGGTCGGCGGTCCAGGCCGGGGTCTCGCTCCTCGAGGTTCCGATTCGGCTGCGTGCGCAGGTCGGGACCGTAGAGCTCTCGCTGGGCGAGGTCGGTCGACTCCAGGTCGGGCAGTCCATCGCTCTCGAGGTGCCGAGCGATGGCTCCTTGATCGTGCGGATCGGGGAGCGGGAGAAATTTCGCGGCATCGCTGGAACCCGCGGACAGAAGCGCGCAGTGCAATTACAGGAACGTATCGAGGCAGTGGAGTAGGAACGCATGGCGGAACAGGCGGACGAACAGAACCTCCCCGAGATCGATGAGCAGATCGTTGCATCGGGGGGCCAGCAGGGACAGAGATCGGTCCGGGGCGGACCCGTGGCGGCGGATCTCGGCTTGATCCTCGAGGTCCCGCTCCGACTGAGCGTCGAGCTCGGAAGCGCGAATCTGCCGGTGCGCGCCGTCCTCGCGCTCACCAAGGGATCGATCGTCGAGCTGGACCGCATGAGCGGCGAGCCGGCGGATGTCTATGCCAACGATCGATTGATTGCGCGCGGCGAAGTCTCGGTGGTGGACCAGCGGGTGGCGATTCGGATCACGGAGCTGATCGGCCCGAAAGCCCGGGCGTAGGCGTGCAGGTGGAGGGAGAACGACCATGGTAGAGCTGATCGCGGCGCTGGGCGCAGTCCTGCTGGCCATCGTCTTCGTCCGTCGATTGCTCATGCGATTCGGTCCGGCGTCGTTCGCGGCTCGGGACCCCGGTCGGATTCGAATCGTGGACAGTGCCCCGCTCGGGTTGAAGCAGAACCTTCATCTCGTCGAGGTCGACGGCGAGCTGCTCCTGATCGGTGCGGCCGAATCGGGTCTCGTCCGACTCGCCCGGCTCGAGGGGCGAACGGTCCGGCTTTCGAGCGGTGTCGCCGCGGCGCCGGGACCGGCGTCCGAAGGGGGACGCTCCGGCCGGCGATCGCGACTGCTGCGGGCCGTGAGCGCCTCGATCGGAGCTCTCGTGCTCGCCCTTTGCTGCGTCATCCTGCTCTCGCCTACTGAGGTCTCGGCAGCAACCTCGACGGCCGCCGCGACCGCGGCCGCGCCGACCCTTTCGGTCACGATCAACGGGGCCACCGCGCCCGATCAGATTTCCGACACCCTCAAGATCGTGCTCGTCCTCACGGCGATTTCCGTGGCGCCGTCCCTGCTTCTGATGGCGACCTGCTTTACACGCATCCTGATCGTGCTGGCGCTGCTGCGTCAGGCCCTCGGAACCGCGACGCTTCCACCCAATCAAGTCCTCGTCGGCCTCGCCTTGATGACGACGATCTATGTCATGGCGCCCGTCGGAGAGGCGGTCTACGCCGATTCGATCACGCCCTACATGGAGAAAACGATCGGTGGCGACGAAGCCCTCGCAAAGGGCATCGCTCCGATCCGAGACTACATGCTCCGTCAGGTCCGGGAGTCGGACCTTCTGCTCTTCGTCGAGATGAAGGGCGAGGCGATTCCCGAAGACGAGACCCAGATCTCGATTTCGGCGCTCTTGCCGGCCTTCATGATCAGCGAGATGAGGGCGGCGTTCGAGATCGGGTTCATGATCTATCTGCCCTTCCTGGTCGTCGACCTGGTGATCGCCTCGATGCTGATTTCGCTCGGCATGATCATGTTGCCACCGGTGATGATCGCGCTGCCCTTCAAGCTCATGCTCTTCGTGTTGGTCGACGGCTGGAATCTCACGCTGACCTCCCTCGTCTCGGGACTGCAATAGGCGAGGGGAAATCTTCATGAGTCTCGAACAGATCACTACGATCATGCAGGACATGATGATGACGACGCTGATCGTCTCGGCACCGATGCTGATCGCAGCCCTCGTCGTCGGTCTCGCGATCTCGGTCTTCCAGGCAGCCACCCAGATCAATGAGCAGACACTCTCCTTCGTACCGAAGATCGTCGTCGTCTTCGGCGTCTTCGGCGCGCTCTTCCCGTGGATGATGCAGCTGATGATGGAGTTCAACGGGCGGGTAATGGGCGTGATCGCCGGGCCGGGGGGACCTTGACCTTCGAGATCGCACTCCTGCCCGTGCTCTCGGCGTTGCTCGGGAGCGTGCGTGTCGTCGCCATGATGTGGGTGGGGCCGCTCTTCAGCCATCCGGCGATCGGGAATCGGGTGCGCGTGATGGCGGCCTTGATGGTCGCGTGGGTCGCTGCGCCGGTGTCGGCCGGTCGCCTCGCAGGGACGCAGTGGGACGTCGCGAGCCTCGTGGCGGCCGTCCTGGTCGAGCTGCTCGTCGGGCTGGCGGTCGGTGTCGGGGCGATGTTGGTTTTTTCGGCGATGATGTTGCTCGGGGAGTTCCTCGCGGTCCAGGGTGGGCTCGGGGCAGCCCAGGCGATCGACCCCGCGACGGGGGTCTCGAGTCCTGCGATCGGTATGGCGCTCGAGTCCTTTGCGCTGCTCATCTTCCTCGCGATCGATGGCCATCACGACCTGATTCGAGGGATCGCCGCGACCTTCGTGTTCCTGCCCGTGGGCGGTGGACTGCCCTCGACGGACGTCTTCCTCGAAATGGCACTCCTGGGCGGCCACATCTGGACGGTCGCGTTCCAGATCGCGGCGCCGGTGACGGTCGCCATCTTCGTCCAGAATGTCGCCACGGGGGTGCTCGGGCGCGCGATGCCGCAGCTCAACATCCTGATCGTGAATCTTCCTCTCCACGTCGGGATCGTCTTCTTGATCCTCGGCCTCGGCGCGAACGACTTCATTCATGCGATGAAGGACTCGATCGAAATCTGGCCGGACACGGTCTTCGGCACGCTCGCGGGAGACCCCCATGGCGGATGACGCCGACAAGACCGAGGAGGCGACCCCGAAGAAACGGGAAGATGCACGCGAGAAGGGTCAGGTCGCCCAGAGCCGCGACGTGAGCACCGTCGTGATGCTGGCGGTCGGCGCGTTGGCCCTCGGATCCGCCCTCGGCGCGAATCTCCTGCAGATGATCGCGGAGGTGGCGCAGTCGGTATGGAGTGGGATGTTGGTCCAGCCCGACAGTCTCGAAGACTTTCACGCCCTGCTGCTTCATCACGGCATGCGGATGGGACTCGCGCTCGCGCCGTTCGCGCTGCTCTTCATGGTGATCGGGGTCGCGTCGAACGTTGCCCAGGTCGGCTGGCTGGTCTCGAGCGAGGCGCTCGCCTTCAAGCTCTCGAAGATCGACCCGATCGCCGGATTCAAGCGCATGTTCAGTCTGGATCGGATCTACGAGCTCGCCAAGGCGATCCTGCGCCTGTCGGTCGTCGTCTGGATCCTCTGGCTCACCCTCGCACCGGCCCTCCCGGAGGTCTTCTCGCTGCTCGGGGCGGACGCGATCGACACCGGTCGGGTCGGGGGAAGCCTCGTCCGTCGGACGGTCTGGATCATCCTCGCGGTCTTCGCGGCCTTCGCGGCGTTCGACTTCTTCTGGCAGACCTGGCAATTCGAGAAGAAGCTCCGGATGACCAAGCAGGAGGTGCGCGACGAGGCCAAGCAGCGGGAGGGAGATCCCAAGGTCAAGAGCCGGATCCGGCAGATCCAGCGCGAGGCCGCTCAGCGCCGGATGTTCGAAGCCATCCAGGACGCCGACGTCGTGGTCGTCAACCCGACCCATTATGCCGTCGCGCTCCAGTATCGACCGCCCCTGCAGGCCTCGCCCAAGGTACTCGCGAAGGGACGCAATCTGATCGCGCTGCGGATTCGCGCCCGGGCCGAGGAGCTCGGGATTCCGATCGTGGAGAATCCTCCGATCGCGCAGCTTCTCTACAAGACGGCCACGATCGACCGTGAAATCCCCGCGGAGCTCTATCAGGCGGTCGCGGAGGTTCTCGCCTACGTCTACAAGCTCGATCCCCGCCGCGGCCGGCGGTGGAGAGCCGCATGACGAAGGTGCCGATCAATCAGGTCCTGCTCGGTGCGGCCTTCTTCACGATCATGGCGCTGCTCGTGGTGCCGGTGCCCGCGGTCGTGCTCGATATCTTCCTGTCGCTCTCGCTGACGACGGGGCTTCTGGTTCTACTGCTGGCGCTGTTCGTGGAGCGTCCGCTCGACTTCTCCGTCTTCCCGTCGCTGCTCCTGATGTTGACCCTGTTGCGTCTGGGACTCAACGTCGCCAGCACGCGGCTCATCCTGCTCCACGGCAGTGACGGCGAGGATGCAGCCGGCTACGTCATCAAGGCCTTCGGCGAGTTCACGATCGGCGGCAACTACGCCATCGGCATCGTGATCTTCCTGATCTTCGTGATCATCAACATGATTGTGATCTCGAAAGGTGCGGGCCGGATCGCCGAGGTCGCGGCGCGGTTCACCCTCGATGCCATGCCCGGCAAGCAGATGGCGATCGACGCGGACCTGAATCAGGGCGTGATCGACGATGCCGAGGCGAAGCGAAGACGGGTCGAGGTCCAGCGCGAAGCGGATTTCTACGGCGCCATGGACGGTGCTTCGAAATTCGTGAAGGGCGACGCGATCGCGGGGATCGTGATCATGGTGATCAACCTGGTCGGTGGGCTCGCGGTCGGGATCTTCCAGGCCGGGATGCCGCTGCTCGAAGCGGTGGAGACGTATACGATCCTGACGGTCGGCGACGGCCTCGTTTCGCAGGTCCCGGCGCTGGTCATCTCCGCGGCGGCGGCGGTGATCGTGAGTCGGGCCGGAGCAGGGGACTCGCTCTCGAGCGAGCTGCGCGATCAGGTCTTTTTGCAGCCGGAGGCCATGTCGATGGTCTCGGCCATGCTGGGGCTGATGGCGATCGTGCCGGGGCTTCCTTTCGTACCGTTCGCATTGCTCGCGGTCGGCGCCGGTGTCCTGGCGACCTACGGCAAGCCGATCGTGAAGCCGATCGCGGCACCTCAGATCGCGACCGTCACTCCCCCGACGGAGGAGGAGCAGATTCGCGAGGCGCTCGTGCTCGACGATCTCGAGCTCGAAATCGGCTACGGCTTGATTCCCCTCGTCGATACCAAACGGGGAGGGGAGCTGCTGTCGCGGATTCGTGCGACGCGTCGGCAGCTCGCGTCGGAGCTGGGCTTCATCGTTCCCCTCATCCACATCCGCGACAATCTCGACCTTCGGCCAGGGGGCTATGCGATTCGCGTCCGTGGCGAGCAGGTCGCGACCCACGAGATTCCCCCGAATCGGGCGCTCGCGATCTCGCCGGGCGACGACGCCGAGCCGATTCCGGGCCTGCCGACGACCGATCCCGCCTTCGGCATGCCCGCCCGTTGGATCGAGGAGCGGGATCGAGATCGTGCCTCGGCGGCGGGCTATGCGGTGGTCGATGCCTCGACGGCCCTCTCGACTCATCTCGCCGAGGTCGTACGCGCCCATGCCGTCGAGCTCTTGACCCGAAGTCGCGTCCAGGATTTGCTCGACCAGTTTGCGGTCGGCAACGGCAAGGCGATCGAGGGAATCGTGCCCGGCCTCGTCAGCCTGTCGCTGCTGCATCGCACGCTGCGCTCGCTGCTGTCCGAGCGGGTATCGATTCGTGATCTGGGGACGATCCTCGACACGCTGGCCGAGTATTCGGGGAAGATCCAGGATCCCGACCTTTTGACGGATCTCGTGCGCGAGCGCCTCGGCCGCGCGATCACGCGGCCGTATCTCGAGCAGGACGGACGGCTGTCGGTCCTCACCCTCGCCCCGGAGCTCGAGGAGCAGCTGCGGAGCGTCGTACAGCGTTCGGAGAGCGGCTCCTTCCTCGCAGTCGATCCGATTACCCTCGACGGTCTGGTCCGCGCCGTTCAGCGTGCGGTGTCTGCGCTCGGGATCGGAAGCGATGGCCGTGGGCCGGTGCTGCTCGCGACCCAGAGCATCCGATCACCGCTGCGGCAGATCGTGTCGAGGTTCCTCCCGCGTGTAGCGGTGCTTTCGCATGCGGAGCTTCCGGGCGGTGTTCAGGTGATCTCTCTCGGCACGGTCCGGATCGAAGCCAATGCACATTAAGCGCTTCGAGGGCGCGACGATGGAAGAGGCACTGGCGCAGGTCCGTGCCACGCTGGGACCGGATGCGCTGATCCTGTCGTCTCGTACGACCCGCCGGAGAGGCGCCGCCTTCGGCCTGCTCGCTCGGAGCGTCGTCGAGGTCCAGGCGGCCGTTCCACGCGGTTCGGGTCTATGCGCAAAATCGGAGGCGGAGCGGACCGACATCTTCGTCGAGCCTGAGGAGCGACCGACGGAGACCGAGAGGGGGCTCCGGGAGATCGTCGACGAGCTCCGCCGCGAGATGTCGGTCCTGCGGCGTCGCGAGCACTTCGAGGAAGAGGTGCGAAGCGAGCTCAGGGGACTCCGGTCGGCGGTCGGTCGAATGGTCGAGTCGAGGCCAGGCGTCGAGCTCGATCGCGTCGTCGCCTCGCTCTCCCAGGCCGGGCTCGACTGGATGCACGCCCAATCGCTCGTCGAAGAGTGGCAGGCGAAGCGCGCGGACGGCGTCGAGAAATCCCTCGAGCGGATCCTCGCGGACCGCATCGACGCGCGCCTCTCTCCTCCGCGGACGGACGAGGAGGGTCGGATTCGCGTTCTGATTGGCGCGCCGGGAGCAGGCAAGACGACGACGCTCGCGAAGCTCGCGGGGCGCAACGACGAGGGCGAGCGCGAGATCTCGCTCGTCTCGCTCGATCCCTTCCGGATCGGAGCGCGCGAGCAGCTGCGCGCCTTCGCCGGGCTACTCGAGTCGCCTTACAGCGAGCTCTCGGCCCCGGAAGGCCTGGCGGAGATCGTACGACGACATCCCGATCATACGATCTTCGTCGACACCGCCGGTCGCTCTCCGGGCGATGATCTGCGCCTCGCCTGCCTGGACGGCCTGCGCAGCGTCATCGGTCGGGAGGCCTCGATCGAGCTGGTCGTCGATGCGACTTCGCGGCGCGACGTGGCTCGGGCCCAGCTCGCTCGCTTCGGCTCGCTCGCGCCCGACCGGTTGATCCTGACGAAGCTCGACGAATGTGATTCGCTCGCCCCGGTCGTGAATCTGCTGCTCGATGATCGTTGTCCGCCGCTCTGCTGGCTCGGTACGGGTCAACGGGTCCCCGAGGACCTCGAGGTCGCGGAGCCCGCGCTCTTTGCTAGGAACGTGCTGGGGCGTGCGGCATGATCGTTCATCAAACAGGTCATCAAGCGCGCCACCAAGCAGAGGGTCTGGCGAGCCAGGGTCGAATTCGAGGCCGATCGCCGCGCGCGCGCGCGGGCGTGGTCGCGATCCTGAGCGGCAAGGGTGGAGTCGGTAAGAGCGCGCTCGCCGTAAACCTGGCGACCGCGGCGGCACAGGCCGGTGTGCGAACGCTCCTGATCGACGGAGATCCGGGGCTCGCCAACGCAGATCTGCTGATGGGCCTCGTTCCGCGACACGATCTCGGCGACTGCGTCGAGTCGGGCATCGCGCTGGGCGACGCCCTCTGCTCGGGGCCAGCTGGACTCGAGCTCCTCGTGGTCGGTGCCCGGCGCGCGGCGATCACATGTCTTGCGCGGAGCCTCGAAGCGGATTCCGACGAAGCGCTCGCTCGGCTGCGGGCGGAGCGGCCGTTCACGGTCCTCGATCTCGGCGCCGGGATCGGCGCGAACGTGATCGAGCTCGCACGCCACGCGGACCCGGTCTGGCTCGTCGCGACACCGGAGCCGACGAGCCTGGCCGACGCCTACACCACCGTCAAGCAGCTCTGGGAGCGCGCGCCGACCCTGCGCGTCGAGCTGGTGGTCAATCGCGCGGGCGATCGCGCCGTCGGCGAAAGAACGCACCATGCCCTCGAGCGGCTCGTGCGTCGATTCCTCGGCCGCTCGCTTCCGCTGCGCGCCGTCCTGCCGGAGGACCCCGCGATGATTCATGCGGTGGCCCGTCAGTGCCCCGTGGTGCTCGAGTATCCGGATGCGTCCGTCAGTCGTCGCATCCGGATGCTCGCCGAGTCGCTCGTCGACGAGCTCGGGAGCCGCGGACGCCTCGACGGCAATGCTTCTCTCGCTCGGGGTATGGATTGATTTCGATCTGGAACGCCGCGTTTCAGTTCGGGCTTGCTGTTCGGAAGATCTTGCCGAGTCGCTTCGGTGGGAGCGCTGTGGAGTCCGCGAGAGGGCCCGCCGCACCTCGCCGGCAACTGGCACGTCACTTGCTCTGAGGGCTCCGGGGGACTCGAATCCAGATGGGTAACGACGCCTACATCGCCGCATCGGGAGCAGCCACGCAGCTGCGCGACCTCGACGTCGTCTCGAACAATCTCGCCAACGCCGGGACCCCCGGTTACAAGCGAAGCGAGTCGATCTTCCGTTCGGTCTACGAGGCTGCCCTCCGCGATGCAGAGGGCAAGCTGCAGCCGGGGGCGCCGGGCAGCGCCTACGTCCAGACGGACCTCGTCGGAACGGATTTCGCACGCGGCTCCGCGCAACACACCGGCTCGCCGCTCCACGCCATGATCGATGGCACCGGCTTCTTCGAAATCCAGACCGCGAACGGTCCTCGTTACACCCGCGCCGGGAATTTCATCGTCAATCGCGACGGCCAGCTCTCGACGCCGTCGGGTCAGGCCGTGATGGGCGACGGAGGACCGATCCTGATCGCCGACGGCGACGCGACCATCCACCCCTCCGGCAACATCGTCGACCGCAGCGGGAATGCCTTCGGCCGTCTGAAGATCGTCGACTTCAGCGATCTCCAGGGGCTCGTGCGCGAGGGACAGAGTCTGTTTCGTGCGGGGGACGACGTGACGGCAACCCCGTTGGTCTCGCCCGTCGTGATCCCCGGCTCCATCGAGGGCTCGAACGTCCAGTCCACCCGCGAGCTCGCAACCCTCGTGATGTTGCAGCGCGCCTTCGAAGTCAACCTGCGTGCAATGCAGGTCGACGATGAGACCACCCAGACACTGATCGAGGGGATCCGCTGATGAGAGCACTCTTCACCGCAGCCACAGGCATGGAAGCGCAGCAGTCGCAGATCGACACGATCGCGAACAACATCGCGAACGTCGGAACCACGGGCTTCAAGCGCTCCCGCGCGGAGTTCCAGGATCTGTTCTACGAGACCCTGCGCGCCCCCGGAGCGACGGGTACCGACGGGTCCGTGCTCCCGACCGGCGTTCAGGTCGGTCACGGCGTCCAGCTCGCCGCCGTCAACACGATCTACTCCGCCGGCGACCGGGTCAACACGGGAAATCCGCTCGACCTCGCGGTCGATGGATCGGGCTTCTTCCAGGTCCTTCGCCCGACCGGCGAGACCGTCTACACCCGCGACGGTACCTTCAAGCTCGACGGCAATGGAAACGTCGTCACGACCCTCGGCTATCAGTTGATCCCGAACCTGACCGTTCCGACCGACACGGTGTCGCTCACCGTGCTGCCCGACGGCACCGTCAATGCGATGCAGGCGGGTCAGACCCAACCGACGAACCTCGGTCAGATCCAGCTCGCGCGCTTCGCGAATCCGGCCGGTCTGCGCGCGTCCGGTAGCAATCTGCTCGAAGCGACCCAGGCCTCGGGCGATCCGCAGACGGGAATCCCGCAGCAAGACGGCTTCGGCGGATTGGCGTCCGGTTTTCTCGAAGGCTCGAACGTCGAAGTCGCCGAGGAGCTCGTCCAGATGATCCTCGCGCAGCGCGCCTTCGAGGTCAGCTCCCGCGTCATCAAGGCAGGCGACGAGATGCTGCAGGTCGCCTCGCAGCTTTCGCAGTAACGAAGTTCGTGAATCGGGTGCTCGCGATTGCGGCGCTCGGAGAAGGGGACGCAGGCTTTGGCGAATCGATGGGCGAAGGCGGGACTCGTGGCTCTCGGGACGTGGGGGATCGCGCTCGGCGTGGTGCCCGACGCGCGGGCGGAATCGCCTTCGGTCGAGCGTGTGCGGGCCGATCTGGAACGTTTTCTCGATGCGGGCATCGAGGACGACGCCGCATCGATCGAGATCCCGCCGCTGCGTGTCTTCGACTTCGATCTGTCCGGGGCTGCGGGAGAGATTCGTACGGAGCTCTCGACCCGGAGTACTCCGCCTTTTCGAGGGCGGATCTCGGTGACGGTGGGACTCTATGTCGGAGATCAGCTCGTGAAGCGCGCGGTCGTCTCGCCCAACGTGGAGCTGGTCGATCGAATCGTCGTCGCGGCCCGACCCTTCGTGAAGGGGCGCGTCGTGCAGCAGGAAGATCTTCGGTACGTATCCCGGGATCGGGCTACGTCGCCGCCCGACGTCGCGCGCAATCTCGAGTCGATCGTCGGTCTCCGGGCGAAGCGCTCGATCTCCGCGGACCAGACCGTTCGCAACGGAGATTTCGAGTCCGTGCCGGTCGTCGAGCGCGGGGATCGCGTCACGCTGGTGTTGATTCAGGGTCCGCTGCTCATCCAGAGTGCCGGGCTTGCGCGCGAGACCGGAGGACTGGGGGACTGGATCCGTGTCCTCAACGTCGATTCCAAGCGTGAGCTCACGGGACGCATCGATCGGGAAGGACGTGTGCATGTCGCGTTCTGAGCACCGTTCGAATTGCCTCGTCGCCTGCCTGCTCGCGCTCTTGGCAATGGGGACCGGGACGGCCTGTGTCGAAACTTCCATACGGGAAGGGCGCGAGCCGATGGACTACGAGGCCGCCGAGTCCCAGCCCGCGAAGCGGCCGACCGCGGGGTCGATCTGGTCGGGATCGACGCAAGCCTCGTCGTTCATGTTCTTCGATGAGAAGGCGCGGGACCTCGGCGATCTGGTGACGGTCGTGATCGTCGAGCAGACTCGCGCCATGGGCGACGCGCGGACCGAGACGGAATCCGAACGCATAATCAATGGCTCGCTCTCCTCGGATGTCGGATTCCAGAAGCTGATCTCGAGCCCGATCCGCGGCCTCATGCGGATCTTCGGGTTCGACGAGCCGGGCACGACGAGGGTCGAGGGGGAGCCCGTCAACTTCGTCCAGAGCGGAATGCAGAACGATTTCAGGGGCGAGGGCACGACCGAGCGCAGTGGGCGCTTTACGGGCGTGATCACCTGTCGCGTAATCGGTGTCCTCCCGAAGGGAATCCTGCATATCCGCGGGCGGCGCTCCGTCGTGGTCAATCACGAGGCCCAGTACATCTCGCTCGAGGGGCTCGTCCGTCAGGAAGACCTCACGATCGACAATCAGGTGCTCTCGAATTCGGTCGCCGAGATGCGACTCGCCTATGACGGTCTCGGCGCGATCGACGACAAACAACGGCCGGGCTGGATGGCTCGCGTCATCGACTGGGTGTACCCCTTCTAATGGCCGACACGAGAGCACTCCGCTTGCTATGGGTCTGGATGGCTGGGAGTCGCGGGGCCGCGCTCTGGCGTGGATTCTGCGCCGCCGTCGGTCTCGGGCTGGTCCTCTCGACCTTCGGCGAGGCCGACGCCGCGCGGCTCAAGGACATGGCGTCGGTGAAAGGCGTCCGTTCGAATCAGATCATCGGTTACGGCCTCGTGGTCGGCCTCCGCGGCACCGGCGACAAGCAGGGAACCCAGTTCACGATCCAGTCGCTCCGAAGCCTGCTCGCCAAGATGGGGATCTCGGTCGACGCCAAGCAGCTTCGGGTCGCCAATGTGGCCGCCGTCATGGTGACCGCGAAGCTTCCGGCTTTTGCGCGCTCGGGATCGACGATCGACGCGGTCGTCTCGTCCGCCGGCGACGCTTCGAGCCTCGCGGGGGGCATGCTGTTGATGACGCCCCTGCTCGGAAACGACGGCCAGATCTACGCGGTCGCCCAGGGACCCATCGCGATCGGGGGGTACTCCGCGGAAGGCGGTGGCTCCGCGATCTCGCAGAACCACCCGACCGTGGGGACGCTGGTCGGCGGGGCCCTCGTCGAGCGGGAGGTCGCCTACTCGATGGTCGGCCAGGAAGAGTTCGAGATCGCGCTCCACCGTCCCGACTTCACGACCGCGCAGCGCGCCGCGGCCCGCATCAACGAAGAGTTCGGGAGCTCCGTCGCCGTGGCTCGCGATTCCGGAACCCTCGACATCACGCTGCCGGAGGCCTTCGAGAAGGACGCGGTCGGCTTCATGGCCCGGGTCGAGACGGTCGAGATCGCGCCGGACAAGCCCGCGCGGATCATCCTGAACGAGCGCACGGGCACGATCGTGATGGGCGACTCGGTCCGGGTCTCCACCGTCGCGGTGGCTCACGGCAATCTGACGGTCGTCGTCAACCGAATCAACGACGTCTCGCAACCGAATCCCTTCGCCGACGGCGAGACGACACGCGTCCAGAACACCGAGATCGAGACGAGCCAGGACGAGAGCAATCTGACCGTGATCGACGAGACGGTCACGATCGGCGACCTCGTCCGCGCTCTCAACGCGATGGGAACGACGCCGACCGATCTGATCTCGATCATCCAGGCGATCAAGGCCTCCGGCGCGCTCACCGCCGATGTGGAGATGATGTAGTGGACGCGCTCGATCCCGTCAGCGTCGCGACCGAGCTCTCACTCGGAACCCGGGGCCAGGGGAAGGCCGACGAGGCGACCGCGCTGCGATCCTTCGAGGCCTATTTCCTCGGCGAGATGCTGCGGGTCGCGGCCCCGAGCCATCCGTCCGGGCTGTTCGACGGGGGCGAGGCGGGTCGGATGTACCGGGAACATTTCTACCAGGAGCTCGCGCGGATCGTCGCCGAGAACGGGGGGGTCGGGATCGCGACCTCGCTCGCGGGTCAGCTGGATCGAAAGGACGAGTCCGCCGTCGACGTGCGCGAGGCGAAGCCGGTCGTCGCGCCGCTCGAGCGGGAGAAGGGAATTCGATGATGGGTCTGGACGAGCAGGTTTCGCGACTCGAGATCGTGTTGCAGGCCGAGGAGAATCTCTACCTCCGCCTCCGGGACGTGCTCCGGCGTGAAGAGTCCGAGCTGATCGACCTCGATCCGGGTCGGATCGCGGCGACGGTCGAGGAGAAGCGAAGCCTCGCGGAGGAGGCGCGACTGCTCGAGGACGCGCGCCGCGCACTGACGACCCTCATCGGGCGCAGCCTCGGACTCGGTGACGCGCCGCAGAAGCTCTCCGTCCTGATCGAGGTCCTCGGTCACGAGGCGGCGCGGTTGCCCGACCTCCACGGCCGCCTCTCCGCGCTCGTGGGATCGACGCGCGGCTTGCTCGAAGCGAATGGCGGATTCTCCCAGCGCTCGCTCCAGCGGGTCCAGGAGACGCTGAAGATGTTGGGTCGGGCGGTGCCCGAGCGGGTCGGATACGGGCCGGGAATCGAACGCGGGGCAGGTGTGGGCCGAGGCCGCATCGTGCGCGCGGCGATCTGAGGGAAACGATGGCAGGTCTATTCGACACCCTGGGAACGGCGCAGCGCGGCTTGAGCGTGGTCCAGAGCGGACTGGCTACGACCGGGCACAACATCGCGAATGCGGACACGCCGGGATACTCGCGCCAGCGCTCCGTCATCGAAGCCTCGCTGCCGCAGGGGACCGGCGCCGGATCGATCGGAACCGGCGTCGAGCAGATCAGCGTCGAGCGTGTGATCGATCGCTTCGTTGCGGAACGCCTCGTGCGCGAGACCTCGCGCCAGGCGACGCTCGACACCGAAGCCTCGATCTACCGTCAGATCGAAGCCGTCGTGAACAGCCAGGAGGGTGGGGGCCTGGCGGGGGATCTGACCTCCTTCTTCGACGCCCTCCAAGATCTGTCGAACGCGAGCGATCCGGGCCAGTCGGCAGCGCGAACGCAGCTCTTTTCGGCCGCAGAATCCGTCGTCGATTCGATCCAGCGCTACGACTCCCAGCTCCGCGGATTCCAGCGCGGGATCGATCAGGGGATCTCGGGAGTGCTCGCGGAGGTGAACGCGATCAGCGCGGAGATCGCGTCGCTCAACCAGAAGATCGCGGCGGCGGAGGTCGCGGCCCCGGCGAACGACCTGCGCGACAAGCGCGATCAGCTCGTCCTGTCGCTGGCCGAGAAGGTCGACATCACCCTCGTCAGCGACAACCAGGGGATGCTCTCGGTCCGGATCTCCGGCGGACTCCCGCTCGTCGAGAAGGACATTGCATTCGAGCTCCAGGCCGTCGTCGATCCGGCCAACCCGAACGCCTTCGACGGGAGCTTCTCGCAGGTCTACTACAACGGCGCCGGAAGCTTCTTCGACGCGACGTCGCTCATCCGGGGTGGAGAGCTCGGCGGTCTCATCGAGGCCCGCGACGGAATCCTCGCCGGCGCGATTCGCGAGCTTGATGCTTTCGCCTACACCCTCGCGGACCGGTTCAACACCATCCATCGCGGCGGGCTCGGGCTCGTCGACGGCAATGACCACGACTTCTTCGCCGATCTCTCGGGTCAGACGAGCGTCGACGACTCGGCGCGAAACTTCGCGCTGTCGGTCGACATCGACCCGAGTCAGGGCGGAAGCCTGCTCCACATCGCCGCCGGTTCGGTGCCGAATCCGGTAACGGGTGGACCCGAGGCCGCGCCGGGCGACACTTCCTGGTGGGTCGAGCGTCTCAATGTCCTGCGCACCGGGACCGGTGCCACCTATCTCGCCGGCGACGTGCCGGGCACGCCGACGGGGACCGCTGCGTCGGTGGTCGGCACGCTCACGAAGTGGATCGGCGACATCGGGCAGGGCGCGCGGAGCGCCGAGCGCTCGCTCGCACAACAGGATTCGGTGCTCGGCGCGGTGCGGGACCGTCGAGACGAGGTGTCGGGCGTTTCGATCGATGAGGAGGTCGCGGAGCTCGTCAAGCTCCAGGCGAGCTTCCAGGCGAACGCGAAGGTTCTATCGACGATCTCGGCGATGCTCGACGATCTTTTTGCGGCGCTCTAGGCCGGCGACAAGGACGCGACGAATGCGGATCACCCAATCGATGGTCTCCCGAATGGCCATGCAGCAGCTGACGAATCAGCGAGGCCGCCTTGCGAGAACGCAAGAGCAGGCGGCGACGGGGCTTCGCCTCAACCGACCGTCCGACGATCCGGTCGACTTCCGCTCGGCCCTCTCCATGAAGGATTCCGTCAGCCAGACCGGGCGTTACCTGCGCAGCATCGATCTCTCCCGAACGCGGATTCGCGCGACCGAGGAAGCCATCGCGAGCTCGACGGAGGTCGTCGTCAGCGCCAAGGAGAAGGCGCTCCAGGCTCGCAGTACGACGAATGCCGGGGCCGGGGCGCGGGCAGCGATTCGGGTCGAGATCGAGCAGCTCTTCGATCAGCTCCTCGATGCTTCGAATACCCGCGCGGCGGGCGGGGGGTACGTCTTCTCGGGAGTGGCTTCCGATACGGCGTCCTTCGCCCAGACGGGGACCTTCGTCTCCGGCTCGCCGCCCCCGACCGTCGCCTTTGCTGGCGACGACAGCGCGGTCGCGGTCGAGATCGACGAGGGCGTCCAGATCGAGGTGACGCGCAGCGGCGTGGACGTCTTTCAGGGCAGCGTCGACATCTTCGCCGTTCTCGGCCAGCTGTGGCAGGGAATCGACCAGGGCGACACGCCCGCAGGTCAAGCCCTGATTGAGACGGCGATCGGCGATCTCGATCGGGCGCTCGACCAGCTCAACGTTCAGCGGGCCCACGTCGGCGGCGCCGACGCCAAGGCGGATTCCTTCGAGACGCGCTTGAAGAGCCAGGAGCAGGAGCTGATCACGCAGGTGTCCGTCCTCGAGGACGCGGACGCCTATCAAGTCTATTCCGATCTCGCGGCCCAGGAGGCCGCCTTGCAGGCGTCGCTCGCCGTCACGGCACGGATGCAGCAGCCGACGCTGCTCGATTTTCTATGACGCGCCCGTTGCGACGGGCGTGAGGGGGTTCGCATGTTGGTGCTCACGCGAAGGCATGGTGAGAGCGTTCGGATCGGTCGGGACATCCGGGTCACGGTGGTGGCCTCGACGGGTGCCCAGGTTCGGATTGCGATCGAGGCACCGGAGGAAGTGGGGATCTTCCGCGAGGAGATCTTCGAACAGGTGGCCACGGCGAATGTCGAGGCCGCATCCAAGGGAAACGCGTTGGTCGGCCCCATTCGGGTGGTCCGAGGCCATGCGAAGAATCGAATGGGAGGGAGTCAGAATGGGTGAGTTGATCCGTTTCGAGAGTCGACGGGTGGGCAAGATCGAGGTCGCGGAGTCGGAGGTGATCCGCTTCGAGCCGCTGCCGGGATTTCCGAACCGGACGCAGTTCGTTCTGATGGAGCATGCGGAGGCCTCCGAGATGGCCTGGCTCGTCAGCATCGAGGATCCGGACCTCGCCTTCGTGGTGGCGGCGCCCTGGAGCTTTTTTCCGACCTACGACGCGCCGGTCGACCGTGAGCATCTCGCGGCGCTCGGGATCGAGAAGAGCGAGGAGGTCGAGCTGCTCTCGATCGTCACGCTGTCGGGCAAGTCGATCTTCCTGAACCTGGCTGCACCGCTCTTGATCAACGTGACGACGCGCAAGGGGATCCAGGTCGTGGGCGACGATCCGCGCTATACGACCCGGGCCGCGATTCCGGCGCTCGAGCCCCAGGCTTCCGCCGGAGCGACTTCCCGCACGACGAGCCAGACGGCGGCCGCGACGCCCGCGCCCTAATCGGTTCGCCCGAAACGATCGGGGCCGGGCCGAAAGGTCCGGCCCTGTCCGGTCAGGGCAGCGGGATGTCGACGGGCGCGGGGCCGGGCGGAGGCGGGCGAAGCGATTCGTCGACCTCTCGGTCGATCGGCGGGAGCTTCTCGAGCAGGCGTTGGAGCTCTCGATCGGGATTGCCCCGGTGCTGTGCCTCGACGAGGTCTCCGTCGTCGAGAACGACGATCTCGACCCGGCGATCGCGCGCGCGCTCCGCCGGCGCATCGCTCTCCGAGAGGGGGCGGAAGGCGGCATAGCCCGTCGCTGCGACCCGCTGCGGGTCGATCTCGTGCGCGTCGATGAAATAACGCGCGACCGCCGCGGCCCGCGCGCTCGAGAGCTCCCAGTTGGACGGGAAGCTGCCCTTCTGGACGGGGCGGTCGTCGGTGTGGCCCTCGAAATGGAGCGAGCCGCGCTCGGCGGCCAGCAGCGGTGCGATCGCTGCGAGCACGCGTTTTCGCTCGGGCGCGATCTCGGCGCCTCCGGCGGGAAAATACTCCGCGGCCGCGAGGGAGATCACGAGGCCGCGCTCCGTCGCGTGGACGCTGACGCCGGGATCCGATTTCATGCGGGCGCGCTCGCGGTCGAGCTGCTTCACGAGGCTCGACTCGAGCTGCTTCAGCGGGGCGAGGGTCCCGATCGGCTCGGGTCTCCGCAGCGGATCCCCGTCGTCGCCCTGGCGAAGCCCGCCGGCGAGATGCGGATCCGACGCGTCGACGGGCGGTTCGCCGATCGCAAAGCTCGCCTGAAGCCCTTCGAATAGTCCGTGGTTCTTCTCCGCATCGACTCGGGCGCTGGCGTAGAGCACGACGAAGAGCGCGAGCAGCAACGTCAGGAAATCGGCGTACGAGAGGAGCCAGCGATCGCGATGCGAGGGCGCAGGCACCGTCATACGTCGGGACGCCGGATCCGGATCACGGGTCACCGCACGACTTCTTTCGGGACGAGATGGGCGGCGAGCATGCGCTCGAGGGTGCGCGGAGCGATGCCGGCCTGGAGCGCGATCGTCCCTTCGACGATCATCGTGTCCTCGGCTTGCTGTCGCTCCGTATTGCTTCGAATCCGTGCGGCGATGGGGAGCAGGACGAGATTCGCGACGCCGACGCCGTAGAGGGTCGCGACGAAGGCGATCGCGATCCCGGCGCCGAGCTTCTCGGGATTCGACAGCGACTCCATCGCCCGAACGAGCCCGAGCACCGCGCCGAGAATGCCCATGGTCGGCGCATAGCCGCCCGCGACCTCGAAGACCTGGGCACCCGCGCGGGAGGCCGTCGCGCGGCTGCGGACCTCGGTCTCGAGGACCTCCCGCAGCTGGCTCGCTTCACAGCCGTCGATCACGTGCCGGATCGACCGCTGCATGAAGGGGGTCGGAAGTGCTCGCTGGGAATGGTCGAGGGAGACGAGCCCGTCCTTGCGCGCGATCACGGCGAGATCGCGGAAGCGGGTCACCAGCAGCTCGCGCCGGTCGACGACGGATCGAAAGACACGCAGCCCTTCGCGCGCGGCGGCTCTCCAATCGGAGCCGGCCGAGGAGAGGAGGGTTGCTCCGAGGGTGCCGAGCCCGACGACGATCGCCGCGGGGGCCTGCACGAGAACCGAGAGACGGCCGCCCTCGAACCACTGGGTAGCGAAGAGGGTGACGAGGCCAAGGGCGAGACCGACGAGGCTGAAGCGATCCATCCGGGTTCGTCCGATCAGTCGACGGGGGCGGCGTCGTCGTGGAAGTAGGAAAGGCCGAGGGCACGCTGCCGCCAGCCCGCGATCCGATCGACGAGCTCCTCGGGCGATTCGAGGATTCGCAGGCGATCCCCGGTCGCGAGGACGAGCAGGGTGTCGTGCGTCGCCTCGACGTAGAGGATCTGATCATCGTTGAGGAGGACGCGCTCTCCGTCCATGCGGGTGACCCAGATCATCGGTTAAATGGACTCCAGGCCCCAGACGAAAAGGGGGAGCGGAAGCTTCGATTTCGCGGCCTCGGGAAGGACGCGGCTCGTGCGCGTTCGGGCCCGCTGGGTCTCGCCGGCGCTCGCGTCTCCGAACAAGGTCGCAAGCCAATCCTCGAACTCGACCTCGAGGACGTTCGCCGTCTTTCGATTCGCGATGCGAAGCCGCGCAGTATCGGCCGCCGGATCTTCGATCTCGCTCAGCTCGAGCGCCGCGAGCTCGGGCACCATCGAAGCCAGATCGCGTCCCAGCGCCTCGGCGCAAGCAATCTGGAACCAGGCGAGGGAGCTGCGCACCACCCGCGCTCCGGCGCTGCGGAGTCGCCAGGTGAGCGCGCAGGTCTCGCGGGGCGCCAGCACCAGGAGACCGCCGTCTTCGGGCTGCTGCGCGAGGAGAATCTCGCAGCAGCGCAAGACCGCCTCTGGATCCCCGCCCCATTCGTGGATCACACCCTGGAAATCGTCCCCGCGCCCGCGCATCGCGAACCCGGCGACGCCCCGCGAGTCCCGGGCGACCCGGATGTCGAGATCCGGAATCGCGAGCCACGTTCGCGCGTGTCCGTCGAGCGGCGCGTGACACGCACGGCGTGCGCGCAGGGCGAGAATCGAGGGCCAATCCTCCTCGCGGGCCGGCGCGATGCGAAGGACCTCGTCGGAGCGCAGCGAGCCATCCGTCTTCGCCGCCAGGCCTGCCGAAATGGTCTGCCGATCGACGGCGAGGAGCGTCTCGTTCCCGGCTCGGGTGAACCCCTGGGAGCGATAGAAATCCGAGAGTGCGGGATCACTCCAGAGCAGACACAGTCCAAGCCCCTGCGCGCGCGTCTCGGCGATGGCCCGGCGAACGACGCGGCGCGCCAAGCCCTGACCGCGCTCGCGGGGATCCGTAAAAACGAGGGAGATCAGGCCGGCTCCGAGGGTGCCCCGCGCCAGCTCGAAGCGGGTGGGCCAGAGAATGCAGAAGGCGACGGGTTCGGGTCCTTTGAAGCAGGTGATCGCGACCGCTTTCGAGTCCGTCGAGAAGAGATGGGGGTATTCGCTTTCGAGGCGGCCCGGTCGTCCGGGTCGAAGACCTTCGTTCAGCCAGTCGAGGACATAGCTCCGCTTGCAGGGATCGGACCATCCGCATGCCCATCGTTCGCCGTCGTTTCGCGTGGGTGTCGTGAGTCCCCGCGCCAGGGCGGCGGGGCTGGAGACGGGCGCGGAGGGCCATCCATGCGGCGTGGACATTCGATTCGACCTCGCATTGGGAATCGCGTCCGGACAAAGCAAGTTCGATTCCCGGACTTTGCGTCGCCGGGTCGACGTAGACCGCCCGACGGCCCAGATCCGGATTCAGATTGAACGACCGGTCGGTCTCGCATCCCGCCTTGAAACGCGCGCCGTGGGCGGCGTCGACCGCTCGAGCGACCTCCATTGCGATCGCTTCGGGGACTTGGAAATGCAGTTGCGCGAGACGGGTACAGACTTGCGTGTTGGCGATCGACCACGCCCCGTGGCATTGCCATTGCACTCGTCCCAGCTCGCGTGGATCCGGGCGAGTCGACACGGTGCGTCCTCGAAGGGGAGGGGTCGTGAAGCGCGCGCGGTAGACGTGGAAGGGCGAGGATCGCCCTTCGTTCCAGCTCACGAAGGAATCGTGGGCTTTCCATCATGGAGGATCGAATCGTATGGGTCTTCGAGTCAATTCCAACACTTCCTCGATCAATGCGCAGCGCAACCTGACCGCCTCGACCAACGGCTTGCAGAAGAGCCTGTCGCGCCTGTCCTCGGGTCTGCGCATCAACCGCGCCGGTGACGACGCGGCGGGTCTCGCGATCTCGGAGGGCTTCCGAGCCGACATCCGCAGCATCGGGCAGGCCCAGCGAAATGCCAACGACGGCATCTCGCTGCTGCAGATCGGTGAAGGCGCGCTCAACGAGGTGTCGAGCATCCTGATTCGCCAGCGTGAGCTCGCGATCCAGTCGGCCAACGGCACCCTCGGCGCCGAGGAGCGCGCGACGGTCGACCAGGAGTTCCAGGACCTCACGGCGGAGATCGACCGCATCGCCGCCGTGACCCAGTTCAATGGGACGACGATCCTGGCGAGTGGTGCGGACACCACCTTCCAGATCGGCATCAACAACACGTCGAGCGACCGCATCACGATCAGCTCGGTCGATGCGCGGTCGGCCGCGATCGGGACGAGCGGCCTCGCCGTCAGCACGGCCTCGGGCGCGCAGACGGCCCTCTCCGCCATCGATACGGCGATCTCGAACGTGAACTCCCTGCGAGCGACCTTCGGTACGGTGCAGAACCGGCTCGAGTCGGCGATCCGATCGCTGGCGGTGGCGCAGGAGAACTCGACGGCGGCCGAGTCCCGGATCCGCGACGTCGACTTCGCCAGTGAAACGGCGGAGCTGACGCGGAACCAGGTCTTGCAACAGGCCGGTATCTCGGTGCTTGCGCAGGCGAACGTGTCCTCGCAGGCGGCCGTGAGACTGCTCGGCTAGTCGCAGCGGCCCGTCGGCTTCGCAAGAAGAACGACGGGAATTCGAAGGAGGCTCCGGGGCGGAACGATTCGCCCCGGAGCTTCCGTTCGAAGGACTACAGATCGGGTTGCACCGCGCCGAATCAGGCGACGGATCGAGATGAGGAGTGGGCTTGGGCGCTCGATATCGTGAGATGGAGATCCGGACGGCGACGCCGGAAATGGTGATCGTCAAGCTCTACGAGGGTGCTCTCCGTTTCATCCGGGTCGCGCGTTCGCATCAGGAGGCGGGCCACATTGCCGGCCGGGCCAGCTCGATCGCGAAGGCTCTGGCCATCGTCAACGAGCTCCAGCACAGCCTGAACCTCGAGCAGGGCGGCGAGATCGCCCGCAACCTCGACTCGCTCTATTTCTTCGTGACCGACCGACTGCTCGAAGCGAATCTGCGCGGGTCGACCGCTGCCCTCGACGTCGCATCGGGGATCCTCTCGACGCTGAACGAGGCGTGGGTCGAGATCGCTCGCCGCCCGCTCGATCCGGGTCACTCGGATTCCCTCAGCGAGGCGACCCAGGCCGCTCGCGAGAAGGCGATCTCGGCCGTCTGAGCCCGCGCTCGACGCTCTTGGGTAGGGCGCTTCGAAATCCGACCGTTCATTCTGAAATCGGGGTCGGCAGCTTCGTCCACGTTCCCAGCGTGGCGTCCCGTTCTATTCGAGCAGGCGGCTCTTCCTTGTTGCCTGCCGTTGGCATCGCACTTGCTTAGTCGACGCGCGTGGGATGGACAAAAGCGCGGCCCGCGCACGAGGGCAAACGAAAAGGCGCAGTGGCCGGCTCCGGTCGGGCACTGAAGATCCTCATCACCGGGGGAACGGGATCCTTCGGCCAGGCGTTCGTGCGCCGGGTCCTGTCGGATCGCGACGAGTGCACGGTCCGCGTGTACAGCCGGGACGAGCTCAAGCAATACGACATGGCGCAGGCCTTCGGACACGACCCGCGGCTGCGCTTCTTCATCGGCGACGTGCGCGATCGCGAACGGCTCGTGCGGGCGATGCACGACATCGATCTCGTCGTCCATGCGGCGGCGCTGAAGCACGTCCCGATCTGCGAGTTCAACCCCGCCGAGGCGGTGAAGACCAACATCCAGGGGTCCCAGAACGTCATCGATGCGGCGATCGATGCCGGCGTTCGCCGCACGATCGCGCTCTCGACCGACAAGGCCGTCAATCCCGTCAATCTCTACGGCGCGACCAAGCTCTGCGCCGAGAAGCTCTTCGTGCACGGCAACGTCTACGCCGGAGCCCGGGACATCCGCTTCTCCTGCGTGCGCTACGGCAACGTCATGGGGAGCCGGGGCAGCGTGATCCCGCTCTTCAAGAAGCAGGCGGAGACGGGCATCCTGACCATCACCGACCGCCGCATGACCCGCTTCTGGCTCTCCCTCGAGCAGGCCGTGGATCTCGTCCTGCAGGTGGCCGGCGAGATGCGGGGCGGGGAGATCTTCGTCCCGAAGATCCCCAGCATGCGGGTCGTCGACCTGGCGCGAGCGATGGCACCGACCGCACAGATCGACGAGGTCGGCCGTCGTCCGGGCGAGAAGCTCCACGAGGTCTTGCTGACGGCCGAGGAGGCTCGCAATACCCAGGACTACGGCAGCCACTACGTGATCGAGCCCGACCACGGGAGCCGACGCGAGTCCGCGCTCTCGGAGCGCGCGCTTCCGGATGGCTTCGCGTATTCGAGCGACACGAATACGGAGTGGATGACGATCGAGTCCCTGCGCCAGTACGTGGCGCTCTTGACGGGGGCCGGGGAGCCCGTGGCGACCCGGGCTTCGTACGACGCGTTGCCGCGCTACGACAAGGCGGCGGCGCTGAGCCTGCCCTCGTGATCCCGTACTGCCAGCACCAGATGCGCGACGAGGACCGGGCGGCGGTCGCGTCCGTGCTGGACTCGGCGCGCCTGACCCAGGGCCCGATGGTGGCCGCGTTCGAAGAAGGCCTGCGAGTCCACACCGGATCGCGGCGCGCCGTCGCCGTATCGAGCGGGACCTCGGCGCTCCAGATCGCGCTTCATGCGCTCGGGGTCGGCCCGGGCGACGAGGTGCTGGTTCCCTCACTGACCTTCCTCGCGACGGCGAATGCAGTTCTCCTCGCTGGGGCACGACCCGTCTTCGTCGACGTCGATCCGCGGACCCTCGCCCTCGATCCCGACGATCTCGAGCGTCGCCTCGGCTCGAAGACCCGTGGCGCCATCGTCGTCCACTATGCGGGCCATGTCGCGGACGTCGATGCCCTGCGCGCGCGAATCGGACCCGATCGATTCCTGCTCGAGGACGCCTGCCACGCGCTCGGCGCCGTCGACCGCGGCCGACCCGTTGGGAGCGGGAGCGAGGTGGCCTGCTTCTCGTTCCATCCCGCGAAGCACATCACGACGGGCGAGGGAGGCGCGATCGTCACCCGCGACGAACGCCTCGCCGATCGCTGTCTGCGACTTCGGGAGCACGGAATGGAGCGGATGCCGGCGAGCTTCCAGGGGCTGGGACTTCCGGGCGCGTCGCGGGCCGAAGAGTCCGGAGGCTGGGTCTACGAGATGCAGAGCCTCTCGGGCAATCACCGGCTGCCGGATTTCGCCTCCGCCCTGGGCCTCTCGCAGCTCTCACGCCTCGGCGAGAACCTGGCTGCCCGGCGACGGCTCGCCGCCCGTTATGTCCGTCTGCTCGCCGGCGAGGATCGGGTCGAATGGATCCGCGAAGCGCCGGCGACCGAGTCGGCCTGGCATCTCTTTCCGATCCTGCTCGACGTCGAACGCATCGAGGGCGGACGCGCCGCCGTCTACGCAGCGCTCCATGCCGAGGGCATCGGCGTGCAGGTCCACTACATCCCGATCCATCTTCAGCCCTATTACCGGGCGCGCCTCGGCACCCGTTTCGGCGATTTCCCGAAGACCGAGGCGGCCTATCTCCGCCTGCTCTCGCTGCCGATGTTTCCGGACCTCGAGGAGACGGCACAGGATCGCGTGGTCGAGGTCCTGCGCGGGACCCTCGACAGGCTCGGACGCGGATGACGCCGCTCCGGCTCTTCACGGCCTTCCATGCCAATCTCGACTTCTCTGCGATTCCCGATGCCGATCGCCCGCTGGTGATCGCTCGCTGCTATTGGCCGATCCTTCGGATTCCGGAGGAGCTCGGGATCCCGATCGGATTCGAGCTCAGCGTGCGCACGCTCCGGACGCTGCTGGCCGAGGATCCCGAGTGGGTGAAGCGGTTCAGGGGGCTCGCAGAACGGGGGCTCATCGAACCGATCGGATCGGGCTGGGCGCAGATCGTCGCTCCGCTGGCGCCGGTCGAGGTCAACCGGGCCAATCTCCGCCTCGGTCGGCGGGCCTACGAGCAGATCCTCGGCTTCGCCCCCGAGACCTACTACGTCAACGAGCAGACCTTCGCCGACGGACTCGTATCGCTCTACCGCGAGATCGGCGCCCGGCAGGTGGTGATGGAATGGAACAATCCGGCGAGCCGCCAATCGTCGCTGCGACCGCTTCGGTGTCGACCGGTGCGATTCGCGGATCCGGGGGGCGCGGGACCGGCGCTGCTCTGGAACGACTCGATCGTCTTTCAGAAGGTCCAGCGGATCGCCCATGGCGAGATCCCGTTCGAGGAGCTCGAGAATCTGCTCGGTCGATTGGTCGCGGCGCCCGGAGCCGATGCGCTGTGTCTCTACGGCGGCGACGTCGAGATCTTCGACTATCGACCGTCCCGGCGTCTGCCGGGCGGCGGTCTCGAGACGACGACCCGGGAATCCGACCGCCTGGTCGATCTCTTCGCGCGCCTGGCGAAGGATCCGCGCTTCGCCTTCGCGCTCCCGCGTCGGATCGTCGATTCCGCAGGCTCGCTTCCCGAGGTCGAGCTCTCGAGCGCCGCCGATCCGATTCCCTGCAAGAAGCAGCCGCGTTACAACCCGACGCGCTGGGCCGTGTCCGGTCGCGACGGCTTCGGAATGAACACCCGCTGCCACGAGCTGGTCCGCACGGAGCTCGCCGCTGCGCGCCTCGCGCCGGGCAGCACCGGCGAGAATCGCTCCGAGGACGTCGTCGATCTCTGGCGCAGCGATTTCCGGACGCGGGCTACCGAAGAGAAGATCGTCGAGTTCGACACGCGAATCGGCCTGGCCGCCGAACGTAGCCGGGCTCGACTGGAGAGCCGTGTCCCGCTGCGCGCAGAGGGCGAAGACCTCCTGCTGGTCAATCCCGACGCGACGCCCTGGGCCAGGATGCCGATTGAGATTCCGCTGCGTCTCGCTGCAGGGCGTTTCGAGGCCCTCGAAGTCAAGACGCGACGCGGCGCCGAGCTCTCGCCTTCCCAGGTCCAGGTCGAAGTCGTGGGGCTCCACCGGGACGGAAGCCTTCGCGACGTCGTCCTCGTGCTCGAGCCGGAGCTCGCTCCCGATTCCATCCTGGGTCTCGAGCTCGTTCCCGCTCCCCGCATGCGGCCGAGACAATCGGCTCCCGCGCCCGTCACCCGCATCTCGACCGATCGGGTTTGCGCGAGCTTTCTCGCTCACCGCGGCGCAGCCCTCGAGACGTTGACCTTTCCCGCGCTCTCGGCCCGGCCCCTGCTCGGCACGATCGCCCATGGAACCTTCGACACGATCGAGTACACGCCGGATTTCTACTCGGGCCACGTGCTCGCGGTGCTCGAGGACGGCAGCAAGCGCACGGACCTGCGCCCCGCACACCTCGCGCTTCGCGACGAGGCGTCCGGGGCCGTCCGGACCACGTTGGTGACGACCTGCGAGACGGATCTGGGGCTCTGGCAGAAGACCTACCGGATCTACCGCAACCGCGAGCGGATCGACGTGGTCCATGATCTGGCCTATCACGACGCGCGCATCGCGAGTCTCCGGCTCGGGATGTTCACGCTCTTGCCCGACGCCTGGGACGATGACACCCTCCGCTACGGCACGATCAACGGGGGCTCCCGGATCGAATGGCATCGGCTGGCCCGGGAGACGGTGCTCGCGCAATCGAAGCCCGTCTCCTCGAGCGTCTCCGCGACCTCCTGCCTCGGGGCGACCGAGGGATGGGTCGCTCTCGCCGACGCGCGCCACGGCGTCCTGATCCAGGGGGATCGAGGTCAGGCGGCCGTCGCACCGATGCTCGATTTCGAGGCCGTCGACGACCGCTTCTTCTGTCGCCTCTCGCATAGCGGGGCCGAGCTCGATGAAACCCGGGCGATCTTCCTGCGCGGCCGACGGCGCTTCGCCTTCTCGGTCGAGGGCTTCGCCGCGAATGATCTCGGCGTCTTCGAGCGGGCCCGCCGACGGCATCAGGGACTCGTCTTCCGAACGGAGGCAGGTGTTGGAATCTCGACCGGTCTATGAGCTGAATCGTGCGGCCCTGGCGAAGCGCAATCGGGCCCTGGTCGAGCAGCTCGATGCCGAGACCGGGGACGGCGTCGACGTCGTCGTCGGTCCGCGTGGAGCGTCCGTCTTGCGGGAGCGCGGAGTGTTGCTCGGCTCGGCCTACGACCCGAAACGCGACGGCATCCGTCTGGCAGAGCAGATGGCGGAGGCGCCCGCCGACGTGATGGTCGCCGTGGGCTTCGGACTGGGCGAGCAGTTCGAGACCTTTTGTCAACAGAATCCCGCGAAGCTGATCATCTACGAGCCCTCGCTGGCGCGGCTGAAGAGGGCGCTCTCCCGACTCTCGATCGTCAATCTGCTGGCGACCCGCTCCGATCTCCAGATCGTGAGCGACCTCGATCATTTCACGGCGGTCCTGAACGCGTACTACCTCCCGGGCCTCTGTATGCGGATCTTTCCGCATCCGGCCGTGCTGCGCCTCGATCCAGTCGGCGTCGCGGAGGTCGTCGAGCGGACGAAGCGGATCAAGGGCGCGGTCGACACACGCATCCAGACCTCCGTCGGGCAGCTGATGCCCTGGGCGTGGATCGTCGCCGGCAATGGACGGCGGATTGCCGAGTCGGTCGATTTCGGCCGAATGGCGGGCGCGTTCCGGGGCAAGCCGGCGGTGATCGCGGCGGCGGGTCCGTCGCTCGACAAGCAGCTTCCGCTGCTGCGCGCCTTTCGCGATCGAGTCGTCGTGGTCGCCATCGGGCAGACCTTGAAATCCCTTCGCCAGGCGGGCATCGAGCCTGATCTCGTCCACATCCTCGAGAGCAAGGACGTCTCGCAGCAGCTGACTGGTGCGGGGGATACGCACGGGCTCTGTGTCGCGCTGACGCCGGACGTGCATCCGGCGCTCTACGACGTCAAGGCACGTGCGACCTTCACGGCGACCACGGGCTCGAGCCCGATGGGAACCTGGATCGCCAAGGCGACGGGAGAGTCGCGCTTTACGATGGGAGGGGGGACGGTCGCCCAGGGCGCCGTCGGCCTGGCGGTCTTGATGGGCTGTGATCCGATCCTCCTGATCGGACAGGACCTCGCTTTCACCGAGGGCCGTGCCTACGCCAGCGGCTCGGCCTACGACTTCGTCACGATCGAGCTCGCGGAGGACGATACCTGCGCGTTCACGGGCATGAATAAGAAAGACAGCTTGATTCCGGGCACGATCCGGAAGAGCAACGACGATCGCGTGGGAAAGGGCCGGATCATCTGGGTCGATGGCTGGCACGAGGGCGAGCGGGTTCCGACCTGGCAGGCCTACGCATCCTTCATCGAGCAGTACCGCGACATCGGCAACGCGCTCTCCCATGCGGGAATCCGGCTCGTCAATTGCACTGAAGGCGGCGCGCGTATTCCGATGCTCGCCCATCTCCCCTTCGCCGAAGTCCTCGAAGCGCTTCCGGCAGATCCGATCGACGCGCGCAGTCTGCTCCTCTCGGTGCATGACACGGCGCCGCGAAGGAGCCTCGCCGACTACCAGCAGGCGATCCGTTCCGCGCGCCGTAGGCTCGACGAGCTCGAGCGGGAGGTCGAGCGGGGCCGGGAATTCGAGCAGAGCGCGAGGGAACGGATCGAGTGGGCGCGAGGCGAGCAGCAGCAGGTCGAGATCCTGCGCGGGATCGCGCGCTGCGAGAAAAAGATCCGGGCCCAGCTCGAGCGGACGACCTGGCTCGATGCCCTGGTCCAGCCGGAGATCTATGCCGCGGTGGCGGCTCAGCGGCGAACCGAACGGCGAGAGCAGACGATTGCGGACCTGCTGGCCGAGTCGCGCTTCCTGATCGAGGCGGCAGGGAACGGAGTCCTCCGCGCTCGGCAGTGGTTCGAGCTCTTCGAGCAATCCTTCGAGCCCCCGGCTCTCGACGCCGCAGAATCCTCGAGCGCGGGCGGGAAGTGCGACGCTCCTTCCGTTTCCGAGCGGATCCTCCGATCGAAATCGGATCTAGGCGAGGGGAGCGCGCCGGCCGTCCTGGCCCAGCCCTGATCGTCGTCGAGGGGTCGGGATCTCGCAGGCGATCATTGCGAGGCGGTCGAGGATTCGCTCACAACCGCGTCCCCCTTCGATCGCGTCGAACGCACGGCGCGCGCTCTCGCGCTGCCAGGCGAGATCGCGGAGGGCCCGGTCGACCCTCGCCGAGGCGAAGGTCGCGTGGAGGGCATCGGCGGTGCCCAGCCAGAGCCCGATCCCGCGCTCCTCGAGACGCCTCGCCCAGGGCTCGTCCAGCGCGTGGTGCGTGATCGAGAGGTGCGGCGTTCCGTGCCACGCGAGCTCGGAGAGACTCGTGCCGAAGCCGATCACGGCGAGACGCGCGTCGGCCATGCGACGGGCCATCGCGGCCGGCTCGAGGCCTCGCTCGACCAGCCAGCCCGCCGAGGCGAGCTCGCGACCGATCCGATCATCGGGATCGCGGAAGGCGGGTCCGAGGACCACACGGAGGACTTGGAACCCGTGCAGGGTCCCAAGGGATCCCAGCGTCTCGACGAGGATCGGTGCGATGCGGGGTGTAGCGGCGAGAGGATCCGCGCCGCCGAGGGAGAGGAGTAGCGTATTGCGCTCGGCGAGCGGCCGATGCGGCGTCTCCCGGTGCGCGTTCGCGAGGATTGCATAACGTGGGCCCCGCAGCGTCAGGCTAGCGGGATCGTCTTCGGGGTTCTCGTCCTCGGGATTCCCGTCGAGGTCGAGGGGCATGTGATGGAGGGCGGGATTGATCGTCAGGCGCGCGCGCCCGATCGCCCGGACATCATCGAGGACGATTGCGCGGGTCCGATCGCGGTGACAGGCGTCGATCCAGCGGGATTTCGCGAAAGGGTGGTCGAAGAGGGTCAGCGCGGCGCTCGTCGATGAGCGCCAGGCGGACCAGGCGTGGACCTCGGAGTCGGGGCAGCTCGCGGCCCAGCTTTCTTGCGCCACGCGATCCCCGCCCAGGAAGACTCGAACCCGCCAGCCGCGCTGGACGGCCGCCGCGGCGAGTGTGCCACTGCGCATGACGTGTCCCATGCCATAACGCGCGCCGCCGGCGACGATGAAATCGATTTCGGGGCAGGGTTTCAAGGACCGGGGAACCAGTGTGCGCGCAGGTCACGCAAAGGGCGCAGGCCATCGCTCGGATCCGCGCGCCAGGATCGTTCGCTCTGCTCGATCGCCGTCGGCGATTTCAGCCCGTCGCCCTCGGCCTCGAACCCGGTATGGATCTCGCGGATCACTTCTTCGATCGCATCGGGGAGCCAGCAATGCCCCGTCTTGAACTCGTCGCCCTCGCCGTCGAGATCGAGATGAAACTCGACGAGGGAGGTCGGATGGGCGTGAACCGCGCGCTGGAGAACGGCCCTCGAGACCGTGTGATCCGACCAGCCGGCGCGAATTCGGAGAGCCGAGCCCGGGCGGCCCTGCGCGGCCAGCGTATCGATCGCGCGCAGATTCGCCTGGGCGATGGGGGCGGGATAACCCGAGACACAGTGGAGGAGGGTCAGATCGTCGCCCCCCGCCGCGTCGATCGTCGCGACGGCATGGGCGACCTCGGCGAGGGTGGCCATGCCCGTAGAGAGGATCAGGGGACGCCCCGTCCGCGCACACGCGACGAGCAGATCGTCCCAGAGCAGCTCGTAAGAAGCGATCTTCAGGAAGTCGACGTGGGGTGCGAGCGCCGAGACCGCTTCGAGGTAGAAGGGCGTGCAGCCGAACTCGACGCCGCGCTCATGGCAGCGGCGGGCGAGGGGGGCGAGGAAGCTCTCGGGGAGCTCCCAGTCTCGGCGGGCGCGGTGCATCGCGCTCTTTGCGAGGATCTCCGGCGCGAATAGCTCGTCGATGCGAAAGAGCTGGAATTTGACGCCATCGCAGCCGATCTCGGCGGCTCGATCGACGAACTCGAGGGCGCGACTCAGATCCCGGTGGTGGTTGCTCGAAACCTCGGCGATGAAACGAACGCGCTCTCTCCCGCACTCCTCCTGCCCCTTTCGATTCGAAACGCTCCCTTTCAACTCGAAATCCTCCGCGTCCCTGTTCCGCCGCTCGCGACGCGGGGCGGGATCCGAGCGCATGCGAGTGCAAGTCGCATGCCTCGGGTCTGCCGCTCCCCGCATCGTCGCGTCGACGCGTCGCTCCGTGTCGAAGTCGGCGCCGCGGTCTCCCGCATCCTCTTGGCACATCGCTTGCTGATGTTTTTCCATAGATACAGCGACGGCGACACCAGAGAGGGGTCGACGAAGGACTGGCGTGGTTCGAGGAGAGACGCGAATGGACCTGATCTTGAACGGCGAGCTCCGCCCCCTGGATACGACGGATTGCGCCAACCTCGCCGAGCTGATCGCCCGTGCGGAGATCCTCGACCAGGGCACCGAATCGTCGGTCGTCGTCGCGGTCGAGATCGACGGGCAGGCGCTCTCGGCCGATGAGCTCGGACTCCTCGAAGCGCGGGGGCTCGACAATGTCCGACGCGTCACGGTCGTGCGACGGCCTTCGCGGGAGGTTGCGTGGAGCGTCCTCGATCAGGCGGTCGATTACATCGCCCAGATCGCCCCGGCGATCTGCGAGGTCGTCTCGGACTATCGCGCCGGCCGCTCCCAGCGCGCCAATCGCGTGCTGGCCGACATCCTCGATTCGATGTCGGTCCTGACCGGCATCACCCACGCCATCGCCGGAGTCCTCGCCGAGGAAGCGAAGATCCTCGGGGCACTTCAATCCGAGATCCAGCCCTGGCTGGAGGAAATGCTCGATGCGCAGTCAGGGGAAGACCCGATCCGGATCGCCGACGTCCTCGAGTACGAGATCGCGCCGCGCATCGAATCCTGGGGCACGGCCATGAAGGCGCTCTGCGACGGCTCAGCTCGCCCGGCGGTCGACCGATAGGCCAGGGGCAGCGTTCGTCTCCACGAGGGAATCACCATGGGCACTCGAATCTCCGGCCGTCCGACCTTTGGCGGACTCGCGAGTGGTCTCGATACCAATGCTCTGCTCCAGGGACTGCTCGAGATCGAGCGGCAGCCGCTGAACCGGATCGAAGCGCGGCGCGCCCAGGTCGACAATCAGCGGAGCCTCATCCGCCAGCTCAATACCCGCCTGCTCGCGCTGCGCGACGCCGCGCGTGCCCTCGACAATCGCAACACGAAGCTGACCGCCAAATCGACGAGCGAGGAGCTTCTCAAGTACAAGGGATCCTCGACGAACGACGACGTCGTCCAGGTCACGGCGGGGGCGGGTGCTTCACCCGGGGATATCCAGATTCGCGTCGATCAGCTCGCCCGCGGCTCGCGTCGCTTCTCGAACACTTTCACGGCTGCAGACACCGGAGCCGCCACCGCGCTCACCAATGGTCAAAGCCTCACGATCGCCCTCCCGAACGCAGACCCGAGCGAGAATCCTCCCGTCGATGCCACGTCGATCACGATCACGGCCGACGGCGGAGATATCTCGCTCTCGAGCCTGCGCGACCGCATCAACTCCTCGACCGAGAACGGCGGCAAGGTTCGCGCGGACATCCTACAGGTCAGCGAGGGGAGCTTTCAGCTCGTCCTGACCTCGACGGAGTCCGGCTTGCAGAACGAGCTTCAGGTGACGGGCGACCTCGGATTCCAGACCGTCGTTCCCGGCGGACCCGACACGGCGCAGGATGCGATCATCCAGATCTTTGGACAGCAGATCACGCGTTCGTCGAATGTGGTCGAAGACGTGCTGGACGGGATCACGCTGAATTTGAAAGGCGTCGCCGAGCGAGACGACAACGACCTGCCGATCACGGAGACGGTGAGCGTCGCGGTGGACAACGAGGCGATCACGACGTCCTTGCAGGGCTTCGTCGACAGCTACAACGATGTCGTGTCCTTCCTCGACAACCAGTCGAAGTACAATGAGACGACGAAGACCGCGGGGCCCCTGTCCGGCGACTTCATGCTTCGCGACGTGCAGCGGCAGCTGCGGGAGACCGTGAGCGACGCCTACCGCTTCGAGACCAATCCGAACAACCCGTATGCGCCGGGCGTGGACGAGAATGGCCGCCCGGTGCCGGGCGGATCGATCTCGGCGATCGGGATCGAGGTCGCGTCCGGAGGAAGACTTCGGCTCAATAAGGAACGCCTCGAAGAAGTCCTTGCCGAGAATCCGCAAGCGGTGAGGGAGTTCCTGTCCGGAAAGGACCGGACGACCGCCGAAAATCAGGTCGAGATCGAGGCTGCGGAGGCCTTTAATGACGCCCTTCCTCCCGGTTCCGAACCGTCGCTTCGACGGGCGGTGCCCGAGCGGGATCTATGGGATGAAGGATTCTTCTCGGCGGTCGGCGAGCGGCTCGAAGGCATTGTCCGGTCGGGCGACGGGCTGCTCGCCGAGCGGGACAAGCTCTTCGGCATCCGACTGAAATCGATCGACAGCTCGATCGAACGCTTCAATTCCCGCCTCTCGCTGCGCGAGGAGACGCTCATCCAGCGTTTCAGCGCCCTCGAGCGCATCGTCTCCGGACTCCAGAGTCAGCAGGGCTTCCTGTCGAGCCTGGGCTGAGGAGGACGAAGATGGAGAGCGCTCCCCCCTGCGATCGTTTCGAGGAGTCCGTCTTCGCGCTGCTCGCGGTCACGGAATCCCTCTGGCAGGCCCTCGCCGAGTCGGCGTCGCCGGAAGACTGGGACGACCTGCTCGATCAGCGAAGCGCCGCGTTCCGGGCTCTCGAGCGAGCGGTTGCAGGCACGCCCGGATGGCCCGTTGCCGTCCCGGCTGCGGTTCGAACCTGCCTCGAGCGGATCGCGGAGCTCGATGGCGCGATCCTGCAGGCGGGCGGCGAGGCCCTCGAGCAGCTCCAGAAGGAACGCATCGCCCTGGCCAGTCGCCGGCGGGCGGTTCTCGCGCACGGGCTCCGCGAGCGGGACATGCCCCGTGCCGTCACGGTCAAGGCCTAGCATGGCGATGCGTTCAGGTGCGCGAGGGGTCGGCGGTCGCGCGACTCTTCGAGAAGGGATCGGGCTTCGCGGTGGCTGACGAAGTGGCGGAGGAGGCGAAGACCGGTCTCGTTTTCGTCGATCCCGATCAGGGCTCGCGGATGCAGGCCGAGTCCCTCGAGGAAGTGCTCGCACGGAGCGTGCTCGCTGTCGATCCGAGCGAGTTCAAGCCCGCCGAATCGGCGGAGATCCAGCAGGCCGCGGGCATCATCGTGGCATGGGATCTCGGATTCTACAGCGGCGCGGATCTCCTCGAGGAGATTCGCTCGAGCGAGAGCCTCAAGGACTGCAAGGTCTTGATCTCGATGGATGCACCGACCCGGAGCGGCGTCGTCCTCGCGATGGAGCTCGGTGCCGACGGCGTCTGTTGCCGGCCCTATGAAGAGGCCGAGCTCTCGGCCTGCCTCGACCGCGCCGGACTCCCGCGCAAGGTGACGACGGCGCCCGAGCGATAGCGCACGAGCGCGAACGGGTCGGCCCGATGTGCTGGGAAGCTCCTGCCGACTCGATTTCGATTCGCGATCTGCATTGCCAGATTGAAACATCCCGATCCAGCCCGGGCCTTCTCCAGCGAGATCAGCTGGCATGCCGATTGCGTTCACGCGAGCTGCACGCAGCCGACGGGGCGGGGAGCCGGGATCATGTGGCAGCGAATCATCCGGAACGGAGCGCGGACGTCGGGCTCCCCGACGGAGACCGACGCCTATGCGCGGGCTCCTCGTCGTGCCTACTACCGCGTGCAGGGCTGGGTTCCCGTACGGGTCAGCCCGCTCGCCCCTGACGACGTCGAAGCAGCGATCTACGACCTGGCGACGCCGGATCCCCTGGCGGCTCCCTTTACCCTCGAAGGCCCCGAGCGATCCGCGCTGCTGGCCCGCCTTCGCCGCATCGAAGAGAAGCTCGACCTGCTCCTCGGAGCGGCCTCGATCGACGCCCCCCGACCTCTCTCGGGGCGCGACCGCCGCTTCATCGTATTTTCGGGAGGTGGGCTCTGCCTCGATGTCGATGTCGATTTCGCCTCAGGCGATCTCTGGCGGGTCGAGCTGCTCCTGCCGGCGCCGTATTCGCGGGTCGTACGGGCCGTGGCCGAAGCTGTCGACGGTTCCGGGCCGACGTCGGCGCGAGCGGGATCCCGGCGGCTCGCGCTCGCCTTTCGTCATATCCAGCCGGCCGAGCGCGACGCCGTCGTCGCCTACAGCTACGACCTGCAGCGCGTGGCGCTCCGGGCGAAGAACGAAGGGGCGGTGGCGCGGCCATGAGTTCTCGGATCCGCCCGGGCCGGGTATGCGGGCTCCTGCTCGCGGCGCTGCTCTCCTCGGGAATCTTCGCGATTTCCGCGCGCGCTGAGGGAGTTTCGCCGCCGAGTCCCGTCGACATCCTCGGTCGCCACGATCTCGATGCCCCATTTCTCGATGCCGTCCCTCTCTGTGTGCCTTCCGAGCTCGTGGGCGTCGTCGATCCCGTGCTCGAAAAGGCGAAGGCCGGGAGCTGGAACGAGGCGCATCGCGCGCTCGCGCGCTGGTCTGAAGAGCTCGAGGGTCATGCCGAGGCGCTCGCCGCTCTCGAGGTGCTCCTCAGCGCCCGTGAGGCCGCGAATCGGGAGAAGCGACTCGCCGCCGAGGCCGCGCTCCATGGTCTCGTCCGCGAGGAGGCGCAGAAGGACCAACAGGTGTGTCTGCGACTCGAGCGAGCGCGCCTGCTCCTGCTCCTCGAACGGCCGGCGGAAGCATCGGCCGAGCTGACGCGCGTCGAGCGGAGGCTCCGAGGGGAAGGGGCGTGGATCCAGGCGCGGCGTGCGGGAATCGCGTTTTCGCGGGCCGAGATCCTCTATCTCTCGGGGCGGCGCTTCGAGGCCCACATGGCCTATCGAAAGATCGCCCGCGAGGAGAATCCGCGGCTCGCGCTCGCCGCGCGTCTGCGTCTGACGGATCTCTCGTTCGATGCCGGCAAGCTCGACGATGTGAGCCTCGAGTACGAGTCGCTCCTGCCGCGGGCGACCGCCTTCGGAGGCGCCCTGGATGGCTGGTCACTGCGTGCGGCGGAGGCGGCCCTCGATTCCGGCGATCCGGCGCGCGCGCTGCGATGGCTCGAAAGATATATCGAGTCGACGAAGGACCGCGACGCGAAGGACGTCGCCGAGATTCGCCACGCGGATCTCGAGCTTCGGCTCGACGATCCGCTCGGGGCCCGAAAGCGTCTGGCCGCCCTGACGTCGCGCCGGGAATCGGATCCCATCGGGGCGTTGGCTGCGGTTCGTTCGGTCGACCTCGATGTGTTCGAGGGCTCGTCGGAAGAGCGGCTCGAGATCCTCTCGAGGGCGATCCTGGATCAACGGCAGGGATTGCGGCGGTATGCCTTGGGTGTGCTGATGCGCGACCTCGCGTCACGCGAAGTCTTCGATGGGGCGCTGGCCGTGGCGACGCGGCTCGCCTACGACGGCGGGGATGTCTTCGTCGTTCCCGGCTACCAGGCGCTACTCGATGGATTGCTCGCAAGCCTCGTGCAGGACGGCGACGCGGGGTGTGATCGGAGCGTCCGCGCCCTCGGTGGGCGGTATGGAATCCTGATCGAAAGGGCCTCTTCCGTCGCGCCCTTCGCCCAGCTCGGGCGCTGCTTCGAGCGGATGGAGCTGCCCTGGCTCGCCGTTCCGGTGTATCGAACCATCAGTCGGCGGTTCGGGCCCCAGGGCGCGTCGGACATCGCGCTTCCACTCGCGCGTGCGTCGCTCGCGATCGGAGACGTCTCCCTGGCCCGGCATATGGCCGATGCCGCACTCGTCGTCCCGACCCCGGATTCGGCGTCCTGGCAGGCGATTCTCGCCGAAGTCGATTTCAAGGAAGGTCGCACCTCTTTTGCGATGAAGCGTGCACGATCGATTCTCGATGCCCGCGATCTCGAGCTCCAGCGCCCGTCGTTGGCTCTCGCGATGGCGCGTGCCTCCGTCGAGGGCGATTCGAGGGACGGGGCCCGCTTTCTCGCCGCCCGCCTCCCGGAGTGGCTGGAGGCGGGGTCCGGAGACGCACCCTCGTCGGCCCGCGTTCGTCTCCTCGAGGCAGGGCTCTTGACGGCCCACACCCTTCGCCGCGCGTCGATGCACGACGAGGCGTTTGCGGTCTACCGCGCCGTCGATCTCCACGCGGAGGCCGGACCGCTCCGCTCCTCGGCGCGCTTCTGGCTGGGGCTCGCGCGCCAGGTCGACGACGCGGGCGAGCGCGCCTGGGGTGACGACGTCGATCGCACGCTGGGTGCTCCCTGGGCGGGGGTCGCGGGATTCGAAGAGCGGTTCGAGACCCTGCGCGACGCCTATGCCGGGGTCCTTCGATGACGCGAATCGCCGCAGAGGTTGCGGATGCGGCCGACGCGGGCGCCCTCGCGTTGCAGCGCGTGCTGGCGCTCGAGGGGCGCAACGCGCTCTCCCGCGTCGAGCTGGCTGCGAGCGAGCTCGCGCGGCTCGAGGCCAGCCCGGCCTACCGTGATCGGATCGTCGCGATTCGAGATGCGGTCATCGAGCTCGACGGGGTGCTCGACAAGATCGAGCGACTCTCGGACCCGCAGCGCGGGAGGGCGCAGGGGGAAGGGGTCCGGCTCGAGCCGATCTGGGAAGCGCTCGCGGAGCGAGTCGCTCCGACGCTCGCCGCCCGGGGAGTCGTGCTCCGCTGGGATTCGGGCTGGAACGAAGCGCCGCTCGCACTGACGGGACCCGTCCTCGAGCGACTCCTGCTCGCCGCGCTGCGCGTCGCCGTCGCGGCCCTCGAAGGATCCGCGTCGGAGACGGATCTCGCCCCGGTCGGGCTCTCGATCTCCTGCCGGGAGCAGGACTGCTGCCTCGAGTGGGTCGCCTCCATCGCGAGCGGCACGAACGATCGGCAACTCCGACTCGAGCGTACGTCGCGAATCGAGCTCGAGGTCGCACTCGGCGAGTGGCGGGCCGAGCTGATCGACGAGACCTCCGGATGGCCGAGCGGGTTCGGGATCCGATTGAGAAAGCGCGACTTTCATGCGTGACGGATCGATCGATCGACGGTTGGACCTACCGCTCCCCGAGCTCGACGGAGGGCGGCGACCTCGACTCGAGGTGGTCGAATCGAATCCCGAGCTTCGAAACGAGCTCGCGCGCGCGCTCACGGGGCTGGGCTTCGAGGTCGTGGCCGCTGCCGAGGCTTCGGTCCCGGAGCGTCGGGACGAGCGAGCGCGTTATGTCCTGCACGTGATCGATCTCGCAGCGCCGGGGGCCGTCCGTTGGCTCGCAGAGCCATCGTCCGCTGCGCGCTGTCTCTTCCTGGCGGGCGAAGCCATGGACACCCGAGCACTATCGGCGCGCGTCGGCCTCGAGCTCGACGTGCTCGTCAAGCCCTTCTCGATCCAGCTCCTGGAGATGAGGCTTCTCCGGCGCGTCGATGGGAATCGGGAGCCGGGCCGTTTGCGAACCGATCCGTGGCTTCAGACCGGGGACCCGCGTCTCGCAAGGACCTTCGAGCGCGCCGTGCGGGTCGCCCGCCAGGAATGTCCGGTCTGTATCGAAGGCGAGCTCGGGACCGGGCGTCGCGCGCTGGCCGGAGCGATCCACGCCGCGAGCTCCCGGGCGGGCGGAGTGCTGGTCGCGGTCGAAGGCAGCCAGCTCGTCGGGGCGGCGACGGAAGCCGTCGAGCACGAGCTCGCTCGGCTCGTCTCGAGTGCTGCGCGAAGCACGCTGCTGGTCGTCGAGCCCGAGACCCTGCCGCCGCGAGTCCAGGCTGCTCTGCAGTCGGAGCTCCGGCGGATCGACGATGCCGAAGCAGTTCGATGCATCACGATCGCGCGCCGCTCGCTCGACGAAAGCGCCCGCGAAGGTCGGCTCTCGGCCGAGCTCCTCTATCGACTCTCGGGCGCCACCTTCAAGCTACCGCCCTTGCGCGAACGGGTCGCAGACCAGCTCGCGATCTGCACGGCAATCGCTCGGCGGGTCGCCCGCGAGCTCGGCCTCCGTTCTCCGGTGCTTGCGCCCGAGCTCGTCGAGCGTCTCGCGCAGGAGGGCTTTGCAGGCAACCGGCTCGGCCTCGAGAGTCGTCTCCGGAGCGCCCTGATCCGGGCCGAGGATACGGGCGCATTCGAGTCGCTGCTCTTCGAGTCGCCGACGCGCGTCTCCTCGCCGTCGGAGCGTCCGCCCTCCCTCGATCTCAAGCTCCTCGAGCGCGACACCATCGTTCGCGCGCTCGGCCACGCCAAGGGCAACCGGACCCACGCGTCCCACGCCCTCGGCATCAGCGTTCGCACGCTTCGCAACAAGATCCGCGAATACGCGCTGCGCTGAATTTCCGGCGAGCCGGTCGGCAGGAATTGCCGGCCGAGAGGGTCCGCCGCGTTTCATTGTGCACAGGCCGCTTCAACCTGGCTTCGAGCCTGCAAAGCCCGGCGCCCGTCGCGGCCGCCCAGACGCCACGAGATCCCCGATCGCTTCTGGCACGGGGCTTGCTCTCGTCCTGCACGATCGAACGGCTCGAGATCGAGACTCTCGATCCGCAACGGTCGGCCAGGCGGGAGGGGAAGAAATTGCCGAGCTTCGGACCCGAAGCGATGGGTGCACTCCAGGTCGCGATGCGCTTTCGCAAGGCGCGCGAAGGCGTGATCGCCGGCAACGTCGCCAACGCGGATACGCCGGGCTACCGGCGCCGCGACATCTCCTTCGAAGGCATCTTCGAGGACGCGAAATCGAATCTCGTCCGGACCCACGTCCAGCACCTGCCGACGGCGTCCGCGGACCCCGACCAGGCGAGGGTCGAGATGGGCCCCCGCGGCACACGGCCCGACGGCAACGGCGTCGACCTCGACCAGGAGCTCGTGACCGCTCACCGCAACGCCAGCTCTTTCATCGACCAGGCCAATGTCCTGGCCCGGCTCTCCACGCTGGTTCGAACGGCCATCGGCTGATTCGGGAGGCTACCAATGAAGTTCTCGGACATCATGGACATCGCCGCCTCTGGGCTCCGAGCGCAGCGCACGCGCATGACGGTGACGGCGAGCAACATCGCCAATGCCCAGACCACGCGAACCCGCGAGGGGGGCGCCTACCAGCGCCGAGACCCGGTCTTCGAAGCCAATCGCATCGGCGAAGCCTTCGGCTCGAAGCTCGAGCGCAAGATCCACAGCGTCGACGTCTCGCGCATCGTCGTCGACGACCGCGATCCGATCACGCGTTTCCTGCCCGACCATCCCGATGCCAACGAGCAGGGCTATGTCGAATTTCCGAACGTCAACCTCGTCGAAGAGCAGGCCAATCTGGTGGGCGCGAGTCGCGGCTACCAGGCGAATCTGCTCGTGATGCAGAAGCTTCGCAGCATGACCGAGGCGCTCCTGCGTGTGGGACAGCAATAAGCCATGGACCAGGTCTTGATCGATCGATTGCGCGAGCCGGGGGCCCTCTCCGGGGGGACGGGACTGGTCGGAGCCGGGCAGAAGAGCTCGGAGACGACTACGGGACGCTTTGCCGAAATCGTCGCGGGTCTCGTCGGCGAGGTCAACCAGAAGCAGGTCGAGGCGGAGTCTGCCGCCGCTGGGGTCGCGACGGGGGAGGTCGACATGATGGACGCGGTGGTCTCGCTGAACGAGGCGGACCTCTCGCTGCGCATGATCATGCAGATCCGTGATCGAGCACTGGAAGCCTATCAGTCCATCTTGCAATCCATCTGAGGTGATGTTTGGCGAGTCGGTTCCAAGATCTCATCCAGCAGTTCTCCGCGCTCTCCACGGTGCGGCAGGCGACCCTGATCGCGACGGCGGTGGGCTCCCTAGCGTTCTTCTACTGGATCTCGACGGGGACCCGCACGGCGGATTACCGGACGCTCTACCGCGGACTCGAAGATGCGGAAGCGGCCCAGGTCGTCGATGCCTTGACGTCGGAGCGAATCGATTACCGGATCGCCGACGGGGGGACGGCGATCGAGGTCCCGGCCGCGCGAGTCCACGAGGCCCGCATGCGGGTCGCGAGCCGAGGCCTGCCGAGCGGCAATACGCCGGGTTTCGAGATCTTCGATCAGGGCACGTTCGGCGTCACCGACTTCGTCCAGAAGGTCAACTACCACCGAGCGCTCCAGGGCGAGCTCGCGCGCACGATCGAGCAGGTCGAGGGCGTCGAGAAGGTTCGCGTCCAGCTGGCGCTCCCGCAGCGCAAGGCCCTGCTGCGCAAGGATGAACGCCATGCGACCGCCTCGGTCGTGGTCCGCCTGCGCTCGGGCTTCGATCTCGAGCCCGCCCAGATCCGCGGCATCGTCCACCTCGTCGCCTCGAGCGTCGAGGGACTCGAAGTGTCCCAGGTGACCCTCGTCGACAATCGAGGGCGGCTCCTGGCGCCGCAATCCGAGCTGGATCCCTCCGCGGGCGGGGGCTCTTCCATGCTCGGCGCTGCCCATTCGCTCGAGCGTGAGCTCGAAGACCAGGTCGAGTCGATCCTCGAACGAACGGTCGGTCTGGGCCGGGTCGTGGCAAAGGTGAACGCCCAGGTCGACTGGACCCAGACGGAGAAGACCGAAGAGATCTTCGATCCCAACTCCCAGATCGAGCGCAGCACGCAGCGCGAGACCGAGAGCTCGAGCGACTCGACGAACGAGGGTGGTGTCGTCGGGATCGTCGCCAATTCGCCCGAAGCGTCGCCGCCGGCGGCCGCGACGGGAACGGACTCGAACTCCTCGCGGACCTCGGAGACGATCAACTACGAGCTCAGCAAGACGGTGAGCCGGCACATCCTTCCGACCGGAAAGATCGAGCGACTCTCGATCGCGGTCCTGATCGACGGCAAGCCGGTCGTCGGCGGAGAGGGGGACGCCCCTGCGGCGGCGGCCGACGGTACGGAGCCCGAGACGGCCCCGGCCTTTGCGCCGTGGAGCGCCGAAGAGATCGCCGAGTTCGAGCAGCTCGCCAAGCGCGCGGTCGGCTTCTCCGTAGAACGCGGCGACGAGATCAGCGTCATCAACGCGCCGTTCCACGCGATCGATGCCGATTTCGGGGAGGATTCCAGCCCCCTGACGCCGGGCCTGCTCGCGATCGTGTCGACGCTCCTGCAAGGGCTCGTCTTCCTGATCGGCCTCTTCCTGTTCTCGCGGCTCTTCGTGCGACCCCTGGCGGCGGCGGTCGGCGGCAACGAGTCGACGGCGGTGAAGGATCTTCGCAAGGAGGTCATGACGAAGCTGGCCACCGTCCAGATCGAGCTCGCCGGCGGAGTGGTCCCCCCGGAGCTCGCGTCGGACGGCGAGGGCGGGGGCTATGAAGTCGGGAATACGGGAGCCGGGGCTGCGCGCGCCGGTGAACGTTCGGGCGACCGCGCGGGCGACGGGGAGAAGGGGACTCGACGCGGGAGCTCGATCGGTTCGGGACGCGGCGTGGGGGATCTCGAGATTCCCGGTCTGATGGATCCGAACGGCTCGATTCCGCTGCCTGCCCAGGTCGATCGGTTGGCGCAGCTGCGCCCCGAAGATTCCGTCCGCACGATCCGCGGCTGGATGTCGGCCGGGAGCTAGTCGTTGCCGCCCAAACACCTCCAATACGAGCTCCTCACGGGCACCGAGAAGGCAGCGATCCTGATGATGGGGCTGCCGTCGTCCCGCGTGCGGGAGCTGATGTCGCGCCTCGAGGACACCGAAGCGGAGCGAATCCTGGTCTGCATCTCGCGTTTCCAGGTAATTCCGGCCACGGTGCTGGAGCGGGTCATGCGCGATTTCCAGGAGGCCATCGGGAAGCACGAGGTCGCCGTCCAGGGCGGTCGCGAACAGGCGTTTTCGATCATCGCGCGGGCGATCGATCCGGAGCGCGGACAGCGCTTGATGGAGAAGCTCGGACGCGACGAGAAACGGGTCGACTGGTCGCTGCGGGAGTACGGCCCGGATTTCATCGCGGGACAGCTCGCAATCGAGCATCCGCAGACCGTGGCGCTGCTGCTCTCGCAGTTTCCGTCGGAGCGCGGGGCTGCGGTGGTGGCGCATCTCGACGACGAATCGAGGCCGGAGGTCATGCTGCGGATCGGCAATCTCCAGACCGTCGCCAGCGACGTCATCTACGAGCTCGAGGACGAGATCTCGATGATGTTCAGCCGGCAGGTCGGCGCGCCGACGCCGGTCGGCGGTACGGACGTCGCGGCCAAGCTCTTGAACGGCGTCTCGAAGTCCGAGGGCCAGGAGATCCTCGAGCGGATGGACTCCCGGGACCCCGAGGTCGCAGCCGACATCCGGCGGAAGATGCTGACGTTCAACGATCTCGAGACGATCGACAAGCGCGGCTTCCAGGCTCTGCTGCGCGAGATCCCGACCGAGGATCTCGTGATCGCCCTCAAGACCGCGAGCGACGTGATGAAGGAGAAGGTCTTCTCGAACGTGTCGTCGCGAGCCGCGGAACAGATTCGCGAAGAGTCCGAGCTGTTGCCGCCGATGCGGCTCTCGGAGATCGAGAACGTGCAGCGACAGATCGTCGACGTCGCACGCCGACTCGAGGAAGAGGGCGTGCTCAAGATCGACACCGGCGGTGGGGGCGACGATGTCCTCGTTTAGGCCCGATCCCCTTTGGTCTTCCCTCGTATTTAGCCCGGGTGTGGGCGGTTCGAAGGTCGCAGGCGCCTTCCGACCTGACGCCAGCGTCGGCGACCGGGATGCCGGAAGCCGTCCCTCTCATCCGAATGCCTGCACCCCCGAGCAGCACGCGGCGCTCGAGTACGCGGCCTTCCAGAAGGGCCAGGAGAGCGCCGAGGCCGAGTGGGCGCGCTGCGAGAAGGCTTGCGCGGTCTTCGAAGCGGCGGCTGCGGCTCTCGACCGGGCTTCGGTTCGTCGCCTCCAAGAAAATCGCGAGGCGTTGCTCGAGCTCGCTGCCGAGATCGCGCGTCATTGGCTCGCCGAGGAGCTCCGCATCGACCCGACGCGCTTCGCCGGTCCCCTCGACCGCGCGCTCGCGCTCTGTGCCGGGGCCGTACAGGCGCGGGTCTGTCTCCATCCGGAGGTCATCGCCGCCCTCGAAACGAGTCTTCCGGATTGGCTGGCACGTTGGTCGGAGACTCTCGAGGTCGAGCTGGCCGGCGACGCCAATCTGGCGCCGGAGGCCTTCCGGATCGAGACCGCGACGCAATCCGTGGATGCCGGGCATGCGACGCTCGGCGGTCGATTGCGCGAAGCCCTCGCGTCGGCGCTCGCGGCGCCCGCGCCGGAGGCCGAGGCATGTTGATTCCCGTCGGCGATGCCGCCTTCTTCTCCGAGGCGAAGCGAGGCCTCGCGGGCTGGCGACCGTTCGAGGTCGCGGGCCGCGTTCGCTCAGTCGTCGGCCTGCTGGTCGAGGTCGAGGGCATCCGACCCGCGCTCGGCGCGTTCTGCGTCATCGAGTCCGCGAACGGGGTCCCGCCCCTCGATGGGGAAGTCGTCGGATTGCGGGAGCATCATTCTCTGGTCATGCCCTTCGGAGAGCTCCGGGGCATCCAGATCGGCGCCCGGGTCCGGATCCAGGCCGACGTCGATCGGGTACCGACCGGCAGCGGCTGCCTCGGTCGGGTCCTCGATGCGCTCGGGCGACCGATCGACGGCAAGGGTCCCCTCGTCGACGTCGGATGGCGTCCGATCGAGGGCGCAGCCGTCGGCACGGTGACCCGTGCCCGGATCGCGGAGCCCCTCGATCTGGGCCTGCGCGCGCTCAACGTCTTTGCGACGGTCGGCCGTGGTATGCGGCTCGGGATTTTCGCGGGGTCGGGGGTCGGAAAATCGACGCTGCTGGGTCAGCTGGCGAGCCAGGCGGACGTCGATGTGTCCGTCATCGCGCTGATCGGCGAGCGACGCCGTGAGGTGCGCGAGTTCATCGAGCGCGATCTCGGCGATGCGCTCGCCCGCTCGGTCGTCGTGGTCTCGACCAGCGACGAGCCCGCGACGCTGCGCACCCGCGGAGCCCGCGTCGCGACGGCGATCGCCGAGGGCTTTCGGGATGCCGGACGCGACGTCCTGCTGATGATGGATTCGCTGACCCGATTCTGTACCGCGCAGCGAGAGATCGGTCTCGCCACCGGCGAGCCCCCGACGACACGCGGCTATACCCCTTCGGTCTGGAACCAGCTTCCGAAGCTCGTCGAGCGTGCGGGCACCACCGCCGCCGCCGGCAGCATCACGGGGCTCTACACGATCCTCGTCGAAGGCGACGACATGAACGAGCCCGTCGCGGACGCGGCCCGCTCGCTGCTCGACGGCCATATCGAGCTCTCGCGGCGGATCGCGGAGAAGGGACGTTTTCCCGCCGTCGACGTGCTCTCGAGCGTCTCCCGAGTCATGCCCGACGTCACCACCGCCGAGCACCAGACGCTCGCACGCGAAGCACGACAGGCCCTCGCGACCTACCGCGACGCAGAAGACCTGATCGCCGTCGGCGCGTACGCGGAAGGCTCGGACCCGGCGATCGACCGCGCGCGGAGACTCCAGCCGGGACTCCAGGCATTTCTCAACCAACCCCGTGGCGAAGTGACTTCGCTCGCCGACTCCGTGGCGAAGCTGCGCGGTCTGCTGCGAGGAGGCAAGTCATGAAGCGATTCGTCTTCCGGCTCGAGCGTGTGCTCGGGATCCGCCGCTTCGAGCTGGAGCGCGCACGCCTGGCCCGCGCCGTCGTCGAGGCCGAGGCAACTCGGCTCGCCGCGGTCCTGGTCGAAGCGGAGCATCGAAACTCGGAGGGGCGTCGGCTTCTCGAGGAGGAGACTACGCAGGGCTGCGACGGACGAAGACTCGCACTGCGCGCCCAGGCCCTCCGGTCCGCTCGGACGCGCTGGCTGTTCGCACGCCAGAGCGTCGAGGACTTCGAGCCGAAGCGGGCTCGTGCTCGTGAGCAGGTCGCCCGCTGTCGGTCTCGGGTCGAGAGTCTGGAGAAGCTGCGGGAACGCCGCGCCGAGCTTCATCGGAGCACAGCCCTGGCGGCCGATCAAGCGGAGCTCGAGGGACTCGCCATGTCTCGTTATGCGAGAACGGGAGGATTGGCGCTGCTCCTGGGGGCAGTGATCTTCTCGAGCGCCCTCTCGGCACGTGCGAAGGACGCGGCGGCCCCGGCGGCCCCGGTCGTCGCGCCGGCTCCGAAGAAGGAGACCCCGAAGTCGTCGATCGAGGCGCTCCTGGCCGGTCCGGGTTTTTCGAAGGGTGTCGATTCGATTCTCGCGGAGGTGCAGAACCGCGAAGCACTGCTTGCGCGACGGGAGCTCGAGCTCTCCGAGCGCGAGGGCGCGGTCAAGGAGCTGGAATCGATGGTGGCCGAGCGGGCGGGCGAGCTCGAGCGGATTCGAGCCGAGGTCGAGACGAGGATTCTCGCCTGGACATCCCAGGGGCAGGATCGCATCGAGCAATTGTCCGGGGTCTATGCCGTGATGCCCGCGCCCGAGGCCGCGGAGCTGCTCGGCAAGCTCGACCTCGATCTGGCCGTCGCGGTGATCCAGAAGATGAAGAAGAAGGTGTCCGCGAACGTCCTCGCGGCAATGAAGCCGGACCGCGCGCTGCAGGTCAGTCGCCGGATCCTCGAACCCCTCGATCCCGCGACCGATGCCCCGCCGGCGCGACCGTATTAGTCGAGAACCCCTCGGCCCAGGAGTCCATGGAATGAACGTCGAGCGCATAAGAAGCTTCGAGATCGACTCGACCGAAAAGCTCCGCGAGCGGGCGGGAGGGAAGAGCTCGGGCTTCGCGGACCTGATGCACAGCGTGCTCGGTTCGGCCGTCGAGAAGCAGACCGCCGGACAGGGAAGCGCCGAGACGCAGGAGGAGGAGGCGCCGCGCGGGCGGGTGCTGCGAACCGATGCGTCCGCGTCGCGCAAGCCCGTACGAGACGGGGGCACCCAGACGGAAGAGGCTCCGATCGAAGAAGCCGCGGTCGCGAGCGAACCGGTCCGTGAGGAGAATCCACCGCTCGAGACCGGACCTAAGAAGAAGCTTGAGGAGGCTGCCGAGGTCGACCTCGCGACCCTCGCCGCGCCGGACGCAGCGATCCTCGCTTCCGTCATCACGACCGTGATCGCGCCGTTCGGCGCTCCCGTGCTCGAGGCCATGATAAATGGAGCGGCGAGCGAAGAGGCCGAATCGGGCGAGGTCGTCGTCGAAGAGGTTACCGCCGCCGAGGATGGGGTTGCGGACGACGCGGTTCTCGACGGGCTGATGCATGGCCTGGCGGAGGACGGGGCGGCGGAGATCGCCGAGGCGACGCCTGGTCGGTCGGTGATCGCCGATGCGAGCGCGCGCGAGGGATTCCTGGCGGCGCTCGAAGGCGCGCGAGCAGGGAAGGACGCGACGGAGGTCGCCGTAGATGCGGAGGCGCCGCCGACTCAAGAGATGGATGCTGGCATCGAGGTCGCCCCCGCCGTCGAGCGGAGCCTGCCGGTCGCGCCACGGCCCGTACAGGGGACTGAAGACGCGAAGCGCGTCGAGATCGAGGCGGCGGTGCTCCGGACGAGCGGGACCGCGAGGCCGGATGCGGGCTCGCAGACCGGGCTCGGGTCCGAGGATTCCTCGCGAGACCGCCGAGGAGCGACCCCGCAGTCGACTCTCGCGCCGGTCGAGCGAGCGAGTGGCGAATCGACCGCCGCACCCGCCTCGGCTGCGATCGACGAGACGGATGCAACGCAGCTCGAGGCCGCCCCGATCCGGAGCCAGGAGACGAGCGCGCCGACGCACGTCGATGGACTGACTCCCACGACGACGACGCGGGCGCCCGAGGCGCCGCCGACGCTCCAGAGCGGCCGCGCGCTGCCGACGCCGGCACCCGAGGCGATTGCCGTGCAGGCCGATTGGCTCGCGACCCGCGGCGGTGGGACTGCGCGGCTGGTTCTCAATCCGCCGGAGCTCGGCGAGATCGCGATCCGCGTGACGGTTCGACAGCAATCCGTCGAGATCGTGATGGTCGCCCAGACGGCCCTCGCCCACTCGATGGCCGAAGACCAGGGCGATCGCCTCTCGCAGGCCTTCGCCCAGCGCGACCTGCGCCTCGACCAGTTCGAGGTCCGACGGGGTGATCCGAGCGATTCATCGGGGACCGGCCAGTTCGGCTCGAGCGACGCGGGAAATCGGGAGCGCGAGCGAGCGACGGAGGAACGCCCCGAGCTGGCGGATGCGGGAGGCCGCGGGGATCGGCGCCCCGCTGGAGTCGTCGGTGGGGCAATGGCCGCGCCTCCGCGTTTCGTTCCGAGTGGACGGGACGCGAGGGTCGATCTGCGGATTTGATCGAAGGCAGCGAACAACGTCGGGAGGAATCGACATGAGCGCATTGGATGGATTGAGCATCGACCGGGTCCGGGATGCCGAAGCGGCCGCTCGCCAGCCTTCGACCGAGGTCGGCAAAGATGAATTCCTGAAGCTGCTCATCGCGCAGCTCCAGAATCAGGACCCGACGAATCCGGAGGACTCTTCCGAGTTCGCCGCCCAGCTCGCGCAGTATTCGTCGGTCGAGCAGCAAATCGCGATTCGCGCGGGCATCGACAAGCTGGTCGCGGCGTCCGAGAAGACGGATTCGCCCGCCAATCCCACAGCGAATCTCGATCCGGCGGGCCTCCTGGGCCGGGAGGTCGTCGTGTTCGGTAGCCAGATCGAGGTCGACGAAGACCTCAGTCCGATCGAGCTGCCGCTGCGCAACGCAGCCACAGCGACCGAAGTGAACGTGCGCATCACCGATTCCAACGGGACCGTCGTCCACCAGGGATCGATCCTCGAGCGCGATGCCAACGGTCTCCCGATCGCGATGCGGCCCGGTGACCACACCTTCGACTTCGACCCGCGAGATCACAATCTTCCGGAGGGCGTCTACGAAATCGAGTTCACCGCGGTGGGCACGGACCAGAAGCCGGTCACGATCCTGCCGATGGTGACGGGCGTGGTGACCGGCGCGGTGCTGGCGGGCCAGCAGGCGATCCGGATCGGATCGCGACTCTTCCCGATCGAGGACATCCTCGAGGTCCGGATGGCGCCCGGCTCGCTCGGGTCGACAACCTCGATTGGGACGACCGACGCGGTCGGCGGGCGGACGGCGTCTTGAGCTTTTCGAAGGTCTTGCGAGAGGTGCTCGAGGAAGACGATGGACTCGTCCTCCACCTCTGCGCATACGAGCGAATGATTGCGGCCTCTCCCGAGCCCGGCGGATGGACTGCCGGACTCGGAGAACGCATCCAGCAACGATCACGGATGATCTTGGAAGCAGTGGGCGCGTTCTTCGCGCTCGCTCGACGAAGGAGCGGATGATATGTCATTGACCAGTGCGCTTGCGAGCAGTGTGAGCGGCATCGCGGCGGCGTCGACGCAGATCTCGGTGATCGGCGACAACATCGCCAATGCGAATACGACGGGCTTCAAGGAGAAGCGGGTGCTGTTCGCGTCCGTCCTCGGACAGAACATCACGGCCGGGGCAGGAGCGGCTCAAACGGGCGCCGGCGTCCGGGTGAACGATATCGGGACGATCTTCTCCCAGGGCGTATTCGAGCAGACGCAGAACAACCTGGACGTCGGAATCGAGGGCCGCGGGTTCTTCACGCTCGAGGGCAATTTCGGGCGCTCCTACACCCGGAGCGGGGCCTTTGGTCTCGACGCGAACGGCCTGCTCGTCGATACGAATGGCAATCGCGTTCAGGGCTACGGCATCGATCCGACGACGGGGTCATCGAACGGGGTGCTGGGCGACATCGTGATCAACGTGCCGCTCTCCTCGCCGCAGCCGACCTCGGAGTTTCAGCTCGGGATGAATCTCGACGCGTCCGCTCCGATCGTCACCGCAGCCTTCGATCCCGCGAATCCCACTACGACGTCGAGCGAGCGTCAGGTCGTCACGGTCTACGACACCCTCGGTTCGCCGCATCAAGCCACGATCTTCTTCACGCATACGGGGGCGAACGCCTGGGATTACAACGTGACGCTCGCGACCGCAGACTCGGCCCTGGCCGGGACGACGACCGATCCGTTCGTGATCCAGGCGGGCGGCTCGGGAACGCTGACCTTCGATTCCGCGGGGACGCTGACTGCGATCAACGGTGGCACGACGAATCCGACCGTGACCTTCGCGTTCAACGTCGCGAATGGGGCCGCCGCATCCCAGGCCATCGATTTCTCGATGGGGCCGCTGCCTGGGGGCGCACCCGCCACGGGCTCGCCTACGACTCAATACAACACTCCGACGACGACGAGCTACGTCAGCCAGGATGGGTACTCGCCCGGATCGCTCTCGTCGCTTGCGGTCGATACCGACGGGCGTTTGAACGGCGTCTTCACCAACGGCATCACGACCTCGCTGGCTCAGCTCGCTCTCGGCAACTTCGCCAACGTCGAGGGCCTGACCGACATCGGCGGCGGACGTATGGCCGAGTCGCTCGATTCGGGGCCGGCGATCATCGCGGCTGCGAATACCGGCAACCTCGGAAGCATCCGGTCCAGCTCGCTCGAGAAGTCGAATGTCGACCTCGCGCAGCAGTTCGTGAACTTGATCATCGGGCAGCGCGCCTTCCAGGCGAACACGCGAACGGCTTCGGTCGCGAACGAGCTGCTGTCGAATCTGGTCTCCCTGGGCCAGTAGACCGGGACAGCGGATGCGATCGGGTCCGTCCGCCGCGAGCCCGGCTCGGGCGGGCGGACCCCCGCTCCCCGCGACTCTGCCCGCACCGGGCGCCCCGCCCATGGTATTCTCCGCGCCGCGTGGGGGTGGGGTTTGCGTCGATTTCCTTCGAGAGGCGTGCGTCGGTCCGGAATCGTCCTGTGGGTGGCCATCTTCGCCTTGTCTCCCTGGGCGGCCGGCGCCGCGGAAGCGGTCGGGGCCCGTCCATCGGGATCTGAAGCGACGAACGCACGCGTCGATGGCGCGGGAATCGATCGATTCGACGTGGTGGTGCTCGACGCCGGGCATGGCGGCGAAGACGAAGGCGCGGTCGGTCCGTCGGGTCTGCGCGAGAAGGATCTCGTGCTCGAAGTGACGCGCCGGTTGGCGAGGCGGCTCGTCGAGCGGGGCCTGCATGTCGTCCTGACCCGTCGTGACGATCGCTTTCTTTCGCTGGAGCAGCGGACCGCCGTCGCCAACGATGCCCGCGCGGATCTCTTCCTCTCGATCCATGCGAATGCGTCGACGAGCAAGACGCCCCGAGGCATCGAGACCTACTTCGCATCCCTCGAGTCGAGCGACGAGGAATCCCGGCGCGTCGCCGAGCGCGAGAACACCGCCCTCGGAGCAACCTCTCCGTCGGCGGATTCCTCGGATCCGCTCGCTGCCATTCTCGGCGATCTGATCGAGACCGAGCACCTGCAGGCGTCGAGCGAGTTTGCGAAGCTCGCCGAAGACGGACTCTCCGCGGCCGCGGGGGATCGATCGCGGGGCGTCAAGCAGGCGCCCTTTGTCGTGTTGATGGGCGTGCGCATGCCGTCGACACTGGTCGAGATCGGCTTCGTGACCCATCCCGGAGAAGAGGGCCAGCTCCGGAAATCGAACCGCAAGGATGCGATCGCCGACGCGCTCGCGCGAGCCGTCGTCGAGTTCGGTCGACGAACCGATGCACGACGCGGGATTCGTCCCGTCAGAAAGGATTGAGAATGCGAGGGGATGGACGGCGAGCCGACGAGTTGCGGCCGCTGGTATTCGAGGTCGATTTCACGGAGCAGCCCCTCGGCTCGGTCCTTTGCACGATGGGCCGCACGCGGGTTCTCTGCACCGTCTGCGAAGAGCCCGACGTCCCGCGCTGGATGCGTGGCAGTGGCGAAGGCTGGCTCACGGCGGAGTATTCGATGCTGCCGGGAGCGACCAATACGCGCAGTGAGCGCGAGGCGAGTCGGGGAAAGCTCTCCGGGCGCACGATGGAGATCCAGCGTCTGATCGGTCGGAGTCTGCGGGCGGTCGTCGACCGCAAGGGGCTCGGGGAGCGGACGCTCTACGTCGATTGCGACGTGCTGCAGGCGGACGGCGGTACCCGAACGGCTTCGATCAGCGGGGCCTTCGTCGCGCTCGCGCTCGCGCTCGGACGTCTCGAACGTCGGGGTGTCCTGCCGGGAAGTGTATTGCGAGATCAGCTCGCTGCGGTCTCGGTCGGCATCGTCGACGGAGCGGGACTGCTCGATCTTCCCTACGCCGAGGACTCCCGCGCCGAAGTCGATATGAACGTCGTGGGCATGGGCAGCGGCCGGATGATCGAGGTTCAGGGGACGGGGGAGGGCGGCACCTTCGACCGCGCTCAGCTCGACCAGCTCCTCGACCTCGCCTGGACGGGCATCCACGCGATCGTCGCCCGCCAGCGCGAAGCGATCGAAGGCGCGGGCTTCTCGCTCGCGCGGCTCCTGCGCGGGCGAGGTTAGGCGGTGGGCGAATCGATTCCGCGGCGCCGCTTCGTCCTGGCGAGCGGCAATGCGGGAAAGCTTCGGGAGGTCGCCGGAATTCTCCGGGAGGATGAGGTCATCCCGCTCTCCACATTCGCGAGCGTGGTTCTTCCCGAGGAAGGCGACGATTACGTCGAGAATGCCCGGGCGAAGGCGATCGCCGTGGTCGCGGCGACGGGAATCGCAAGCCTCGCCGATGATTCCGGGCTCGAGGTCGACGCGCTCGAGGGCCGCCCGGGAGTTCATTCCGCTCGCTACGGAGGTCCGGGGCTCGACGATCGGGGTCGTCTCGAGCGATTGCTGCGAGAGCTCGAGGGCAGGGCCGAGCCCTGGACGGCGCGCTTCGTCTGCCTCGCCGCGTGCTGCCTGCCCGACGGCAGGACCTTCACTGCCCGCGGTACCTGCGAAGGTCGTATCGTGCCTGTTCCTCGCGGCGACGGCGGCTTCGGCTACGACCCGATCTTCGTGCCCGAGGGCCTCGACCGGACCTGCGCCGAGCTCGGTCGGGAGGAGAAGGATCGCATCTCCCACCGCGGTCATGCGTTCCGCGCCCTGGTGGACGCGCTGGCCGTCGACGCGGGTACACGACGCGGACGGCGCTAGACCTCGAGCGCCGCCAGTCGCTCCGTGATGACACGTGCGATGGATTTGCGCGTCTCGTCGTCGGCGCTGTCGAAGCGGACTCCCATCCCGAGCGGAAGATTGGGGCGCTGGAGATTGCCCGGCACGTTCGCGAAGGCGACGGTGCCGTCGATTTCGAAGCGCTCGCCGTCGATCTCGAAAAGCATGCGCAAATGGGCGCCGTCCATGCTCGCCCGCGGCGTCTCGATGAAGCACCCGCCCTCGGACAAGCTGTAGAGTGAGCCCTGCTTCTCGCGGCCACCGACCAGGATGCGAGTCGGCGCCCGGGCGGGCGCCCGGCGCGACGACCGGGCCGCCGAGATCAGCTCGCCGGAGACGAGACGATTGAGCTGGAAGCGAAGGATATGCTCGTCGTACCCGTCCCAGAGCGCGATCAAAACGCCCGCCTGCTTCAGGGCCTTGCGCGTCGCGGGTTCGGGCATCTTTCCGTAGGCCATTGCCGGGAGAACCGATTCCGCCTTGCGCATCTCTGTGAGGGCCGGGGCCACGAGTGCGGCGGGCAGCGAGGCGGGGAGCAGGATCGCGGAGAACGAGTAGGCGCGCGACCGGACGAGGGCGGCGGCCTCGCCGAGGTCGGCGACGCGGATCGGCTCGACCCCGAGCCGTACGAGCTGCGCCGCGAGGCTGGCCGTGCGATGGGGATCCATCTCGATCAGCAGGATGAAATGGCTCGTCGGCATGGCGCATGAATCGGGCCGCGCGTCCCCCCGCTTGAGGGCCAGACCGCCCGGCGGTCTTCACCCGCGGGTCAACCTTCTATATATAAGGCAAAGCATGTCGAAGAATCGCACCCTCGTCTGTCTGATCCGCCACGGGGAAACCATCTGGAATCGGGCCGGTCGCTGGCAGGGCCATGCCGATCCCGAGCTGACCGGGGAGGGGCTCGCGGCGGCGGATTCCCTGGCCGAAGCGCTTGCCGTCGAGCAGCGAGAACGCCCGTGGACCCGGCTCATCTCCAGCGATCTCGCCCGTGCGCGGATCACCGCCGCTCAGGTCGGCGAGCGACTCGGCCTACCGCTCGCGCTCGATCCGCGGCTGCGCGAGCTCGACATCGGGCGCTGGGCGGGGCTCACGCGGCAGGAGATCGCGGAGCAGGACGCTGAGCTCCTGCTGGCTTTCGAGCGCGGGGAGCCCGGAATTCGACCCGGGGGCGGTGAGACGCGGATCGAGATCCGCGAGCGGAGTCACGCCTTTTTCCGTGAGCTCGTCGAGCGAATGCCGGGAGAGCGCATCCTCATCGTCACGCATCTGGGTGTCATTCGCGCGCTCGTGCCCGGCGCGCGGCCGCAGAATCTCGCGCGATGCGAGGTCGTCGCCGAGGAGATCGTGGCGCGGCCGATCGATCGGACGCAGCGCCCGGAAGAAGGACCGCTCTAGCCGGGCGGCTCTGAAACGCGCTTCAGACGGCGCTGTCGAGGATCTTCGCGCTGCGCATTCGCCGCGTGATGACGAGCACGCCGAGTACCCCGACGAGTCCGCCGGCGACGTCGATCAGCACGTCGTAGGGGCTTCCGGTCCGCGCCGCAGAGAACGACTGGCGGAACTCGTCGGCGGCCGCGACGGTCGCGACGAAGAAGAGCGCGACCCAGCAGGCAGTCCCGATCCGATGACGCTCGGCGCTCAGCAGGGCGGCGCGGAACGACAAGAGCGCGAGGATCGCGTATTCGATGAAATGCGCCGATTTGCGGATCACGGCATGGATCCAGGTCCGCGTCGCGAGCTCGATGTCGCCGAGCAGCCAATCGATCAGGGGCTGCAGGAGGCGGCTCGTCCGGTCGAGCGAATAGCTGTCGCTGCCGAATTGCCAGATGACGCCGGCCCAGAAGACGACCAGCAGCCACGCCCAGACCGTCCGGCGCCGAGATGGGCCGCGGGCGTACATCGTTCGATTCCCACTCAGGACATTCTCGGCCAACGCGGGCCTCATTTGGCTTCCGAGCAACCCGCCGCTCGGCTCGCTTGGGGTCGGTATCGTACCGCCATGCGTCTTCTCTCGATCGGCCTCTGCTACGAAACTTTTGAGACTTATCCGGTCCTCCCCGGGGATCCTCCGGATGCCCACGTCGAGTACGAACCGGAGTCGACGATCGAGGCTCTCGAGTCGGCGATCCAAGCCCTGGGTCACCGCCCCCTGCGCCTGGGTTCACCCCACGCGCTGCTCGAGCGATTCGCCCGGGGCGAGCGTCCCGCCGTCGACGCCGTCCTGAATCTCGCCGAGGGCCATGGCAGTCGGAACCGAGAGGCCTGGGCGCCCGTGCTGCTCGAGCTCGCGGGCATTCCGACGCTGGGGTCCGATGCCCTGACCCTCTCGCTCTCCCTCGACAAGGCCTGGGCCAATCGGCATCTGGCTGCCGCCGGCATTCCCGTCGCCCCGCAGCTCGTGCTCGCCGACCCGGCGGCGGCCCTGACGCTGCCGCTGCCCGCCCCGTTTCCACTCTTCGTAAAGCCGCGCTGGGAGGGAACGGCCAAAGGAATCCGGCGAAGCTCCCGGGTCGAGGATCGCGAGGCGCTCCAGCGCGAGGTCCACCGCATCGTCCGGGACTATCGTCAGCCCGCCCTCGTCGAGGCCTTCCTCCCGGGCGCGGAGTACACGGTCACGCTCGTCGGCAACGCGCCGCCCCGGACACTGCCTGCCGTGCAGCGCGCCCTCGATCGGGAGTCGGGGATCGGTATCCACGCGCTCGAAGGTCCCGGGCGGATTCCCGGAGCGGGGCTCGAGCCCGTGACGCCGGGACATCTCGACTTCGCGCTCGAGGCTCGGCTGGCCGGGCTCGCGGTCCGGGCGTTCGAGGCCCTCGAATGCCTCGACTTCGCGCGGGTCGATTTCCGTCTCGACGCGGCGGGCGAGCCGGTCTTTCTCGAGATCAATCCGCTGCCGACCTTTGCGATGGACGGGACCTTCGCCATCCTCGCCGAGCTCGAAGGCTGCACGCTGTCCGCAATGCTCGGCCGCTGCATCGAGGCGGGCATCCAACGGCTGCGACTCGCCGCCGGACCGGAGTCGGCTGCGGAGGAACCGGTCGTGCCGAGCCCGGAAACGAGCCCGATGACGAGAGGGAATCGACGATGATGGAAGCCGCTCGGGCACGGCCTGGCGAAGCGACGCCCGGGCGCGTACCGCGGCCGGACTGGCCGCTGCGATCGGTGACCCGACCGCCGGAAATTGCGGAGTCCGATTGGCAGGACTGGGCCTGGCAGATGCGCAACCGCATCCGCACCGCCGAGGATCTGCGCGCCTGGCTCGAGCCCACCGCAGACGAGATCGCGGCGATCGAGTCGCTCGCGCGGCGGTTCCACTTCGTGATCACGCCCTACTACGCCGCGCTGATGGATCCCGAGAATCCCGATTGTCCGGTTCGCCGTCAGGTCGTGCCGCGTCTCGCGGAGCTCGCCGATCCGGCCGGCCTCGCGGATCCCCTCGGCGAGGTCTCGCACTCGCCGGTCAAGAACGTGATCCGGGTCTACCGCGACCGGATCGCCTTCTGCGTCAACAACGAGTGCGCACTGTACTGCCGCTATTGCCTGCGCAAACGCATGGTCGGCGACGAAGACTGGACGATGCAGAAGCGCGAGCTCGAGACGGCCCTCGACTGGATCGCGCGGACGCCCGAGATCCGCGACGTGCTGCTGACGGGCGGGGATCCGCTCGTCTACTCCGATGCGAAGCTCGAGTGGCTGCTCGGTCGCTTGCGGGCGATCCCGCACGTCGAGCTGATCCGACTCGGGACGCGGCTGCCCGTGACGCTGCCGTTCCGGGTGACCGACGGGCTCTGCCGCATGCTCGAGCGCTTCCATCCGATCTGGGTCAATACGCATTTCAATCATCCGCTCGAGCTGACGGCGGAGGCGGCGGCGGCCTGTGACCGGCTGCTGCGGGCGGGGATTCCGGTCGGGAACCAGAGCGTGCTGCTGCGTGGCATCAACGATTCGCTCGAGGTCATGCAGTCGCTCTGCGAGACGCTCGTTCGCATGCGTGTGCGGCCCTACTACGTCTACCAGGCGCAGCTGCTCGAAGGGACGGCGCATTTTCGCGTTCCGATCGAGGAAGGGCAGGCGATCTTCCGGGGCATGCGGGGTCGGACGAGCGGCTTCGCGATTCCCGAGTACGTTCTAGATACCCCCCATGGCAAGGTTCCCCTCGAGCTGCCCTTCGTGAAGGGGCGCGACGGCGACGATTACGTGGTGGAGGCGTGGGACGGTGCGATCTGGCGGGAGCCGAATCCGCGCTAGTGGGCGGGGGCGGTCTTGAGCGCGAACGGGGGCAGGCCGCGGCCGGGCTCGGGCGTGGGTGTCGTGGGGGCGGCGGGGCTGCTGGCGGCAAGCGTGCTCGCGGCGCGCCTGTTCGGGTTCCTGCGCGATGCATTATTTGCCCACAACGTCGGGGTCGGCTCCGGCGCCGACGCCTACTTCGCAGCCTTCCTGATCCCGGACATCCTGGGCTACCTGCTCGCCTCGGGCGCCGCCTCCGTCGCGCTGACGCCGCCCTATCTGAAGCGTCTCGAACGCCAGGGACCGGAGGCGGCAGCGCGCTTCGCGTCGGTCGTCGTCGGCAACGTGACCCTCGTATCGATCGCCGCGACGATCCTCTGCTGGACCCAGGCAGAGGCCCTCGTCCGGATCCAGTTTCCGGACTTCGATCCCGCGACCCGCGACGAGACGTTGCGACTGATGCGCATCGTGTTGCCCGCGCAGGTCTTCTTCTTGACGGGCGGATGTCTGCGGGGCGTGCTGATGGCCCATGGTCGCTTCGGCGCCCAGGCCGCCTCGTCCGTCGTCTACAGCGCCGCGCCGATCGTCGGAGGACTCTTGGTGCCCGGAGCCGATGGCTTCGCCTGGGGCACGCTCGCCGGGGCATTCGTCGGTCAGTGGGCGATTCCGGTCGTCGCGCTGCGCCGGCTTCCCGGCGCGGTCGGTCGCATGCGGATCGGCTTCTTCGATGCCGATTTCCGCGAGTACCTCTGGCTCGCGCTGCCGCTCATGTTGGGCGTCGGACTCACGACCGTCGACGAGTGGTACGAGAAATGGGTCGGCGCGGCCGTCGCGCCGGGCGCCATCGCGGCGATCACGTACGCGCGCAAGCTCATGATGCTTCCGGTCGGCGTCGTCGGGCAGGCCGTCGGGGCGGCGCTCCTGCCTTCGCTGACGGCGCTCTTCCAGCGCGAAGATCGCGCGGCCTTCGCTTCGCTCCTGACGGGCACGCTGCGCACGACCCTCGGCCTCGGCGTGCTCGCCGGTGGAGCGCTCGCGGCGCTCGCCCATCCGATCGTGCGCGTCGTGTTCGAGCACGGGCAATTCGGCAAAGCGGACTCGAGCACGGTCGCGGGACTGCTCTTCGTGCTCGCCTGGGCCGTACCGGGCTGGGTGGTGCAACAGGTCGCCGTGCGCGGATTCTATGCGCGCAGCGAGATGTGGCGGGCGATGGGGCTCTCGAGCGCGATCGCGCTGGCGGTCTTCCCGCTCTACCTCGTCGGCGGCCGGATCCGTGGCGTCGAAGGCCTGGCCCTCGCTTCGCTCGCTGCAATCACCCTGAACGCCTTCGTGACCGTCGTCTGGCTCCGGTTGCGGTCGGGCTCTCCCGATTGCGCAGCCCTCGGCGAGACGCTGGTCCGCACGCTCGCCGTCGTGGCGCTGGCCGGAGCTGCAGTGCGGGGGCTCGTCGGCGTGCTCGCTCCCTGCCTCGCGCATCCGGTCGTCGAGCTCGGGGTCGGTGGAGGAATCTACGGGATCGCCGTCCTGATCCTCGTTCGTCTGCTCGGGGATGCGCCCCTGCGCGCGGGAATCGATCGGTTGCTCCAGCGGGTGCTCGGTCGGCTGGGGCGCAAAGGCCCGTCGTGAGCGCCGCGCGTTGGCAGTTCTTCATCGATTGCGGCGGGACCTTTACGGACTGCATTGGGGTCTCGCCGGACGGCGTGGTCTCGACCTGCAAGCTCTTGTCGGGCGCGGACTCCCCGATTCGCGCGATCGAGCAGCTGCTCGCGCGAGCGGGCGGGGAAAACGGAGCGGGGGTGCGCATCGAGCTCGGCGAGCTCGAGGGCTCGGTCCGTCTCGGAACGACGGTGGCGACCAACGCCCTGCTCGAGCGGCGCGGTGTTTCGACGGTGCTCGTCGCGCCGCGAGGACTCGCCGGGGTCTTCGACGTCGGGACGCAGGAGCGACCCGCACTCTTCGAGCTCGAGATCGTGCGACCGACGCGTCTACACGACTTCGCGCTCGAGGTGGCGGGACGTCGGAGTGCGGCGGGCGAGCTCATCGAAGCCCTCGACCTGACCGCGGTTCGGGTCGCGCTCGAGGGAGCGCGAGCAGCCGGGGCACGCTCCGCCGCGATCGTGATGCTCCACGCGCACGTCGACTCGACCGAGGAACGCGCGCTCGCATCGCTCGCCCGGGACGTGGGCTTCGAGGACGTCGTCTGCTCGCACGCGACCGTATGCGAGATCGGATTCCTGGCCCGTGGCGAGACCACGATCGTCGACGCCTATCTGACGCCCCGGCTGCGCGAGCACGTCGAGGGCCTGCGTGCAGCGCTGCCCCGGGCCGATCTGCGTTTCATGCAGTCCTCGGGCGGGCTGACCAGCGCTACCCGCTTACGCGGGCCCGACGCCCTGGTCTCGGGACCGGCAGGTGGCGTGCTCGCGATCCGGGCGCTGACGCGACGCACGGGAACCCGTCGCGCGATCGGCATCGACATGGGAGGAACCTCGACCGACGTCTCGCTCGTCGATGAGGGGCCCCTCGAGCGGGCCTTCGAGAGCGCGGTCGGCGGTGTCCGGGTCAAGGCGCCCATGCTGCGGATCCATACCGTAGCCGCCGGCGGCGGCTCGCTATGTCGCTTCGACGGCAGCCGCTTCAGCGTCGGACCGGAGAGCGCCGGCGCGGACCCGGGACCGCTCTGTTATGCGCGCCGAGACGCCGCGGGCCGACTCCTGGGCCGAGAGCTCACGCTCACCGACGCCAACTACGCCCTCGGTCGCATCCTCCCCGACCGGTTCCCGTTTTCCCTCGAACGCGCGCCCGTCGATCGGGCCCTCGCCGAGCTCCAGTCGGAGCTCGCGGCCGCGGGCTTCGAGCGCAGCCGCGAGGAGATCGCGGAGGGCTTCGTCGAGATCGCCAACGCCCATATGGCCCAGGCGATCGTCGAGGTCTGTGTCGCCCGCGGCGTCGATCCGCGCGATCACGCGCTGGTCGGCTTCGGGGGCGCCGGGGGCCAGCACGTCTGCGCGCTCGCGCGCCGCCTGGGCATCCGTGTGATCCTGCTCCATCCCCTCGCCGGACTGTTTTCTGCCTACGGCATCGGCCTCGCGGCGCGGACCTGGCACGGAGAGCGCGACGGGCGTTCGTCCTTCCTCGCCGTCGACGGTGCGCCGGACGCGGAGGTCGCTGCGGCCTGGGCCGAGCTCGAGGGGCTCGGACGCGCGGCGCTTCGTGCCGAGGGGGAAACGGACGCTTCGCTCACGATCGAGCGCAGCCTCGAGCTTCGTTATGCGGGAACGGATACCGCGCTCGAGGTGCTGGCCCCGGCAGACGGGCTCTTTGTGTCGGCCTTCGAACGCGCGCACTGGAATCGCTTCGGTTATGTGCGCCCGGGACGCGCGATCGAGATCCAGACGGTCCGGCTGCGCATCGCCGGTGCGGAGAACGCATTCGCGCTCGGCCCTGCGCAGGGTGCGGGGCAGGGCGGCACAGACGGCTGCGGCGGGCGCGGCGCGCTGCCGAGACCCCTGCGCCACGAGCGGTCCTGGTTCCCGGGTCCGGGCTTCGTCGATGCGCCGGTCTACCACCGCGAGGCGCTGAAGCCGGGCGATCGACTGGTCGGTCCGCTTCTCGTGCTCGAGGCCAATGCCACGGTGGTCGTCGATCCGGGCTTCGAGCTCGTGCTCGATGCCGATTCGGTGCTGTGCTTGCGGGCGGGGGATGACGCGCTCGGGGCCCCTGCGGCCGCGCGCAGCGTCGACACCGATCCGGTCCGCCTCGAAATCCTCGGGAGCCGCTTCATGTCGATCGCGGAGCAGATGGGCGCCGTGCTCCGCAATACCTCGGTCTCGACCAACATCAAGGAGCGGCTCGACTACTCCTGCGCGGTCTTCGACCAGGACGGGGGACTCGTCGCCAATGCGCCGCACATCCCGGTTCACCTCGGCGCGATGGCCGACACGGTGGCGGCGGTACGGCAGCGCTTCGAGCCGTTCTCCGATGGCGACGCGATCGTAACGAACGATCCCTTCGAAGGCGGCTCGCATCTGCCGGACGTGACGGTCGTGAGCCCTGTCTTCCTGCCGGGGGGCCTGCGGCCGAGCTTCTATGTCGCGAGCCGGGGCCACCACGCCGATCTCGGGGGCGAGGCGCCGGGCTCGATGCCGGCCTGCTCGACACGGCTGGCCGAAGAGGGCGTGTTGATCGAGGCGTTCGTGCTGGTACGCGCGGGCCGCTTCGACGAAGCGCGACTCCGGGCGGTGCTCGCGAGCGGCCCGCATCCGGCGCGCAGGCCCGACGACAACGTCGCCGATCTCGAGGCGATGATCGCCGCCAATCGCGCAGGCGGCGCGCGGCTGGCCCAGCTCGCCGCAGAAGAGGGCGAGGCCGTCGTCCACGACGCGATGCACGAGCTCCAGCGTGCCGCGGCACGGATCGTCGCGCGGGCCCTCGCCAAATGGCCCGAAGGCGAGCACGTCTTCGCCGATTCGCTGGACGACGGGACGCCGATTCGCGTCGCGCTCCAGATCCGTCACCGGCCCCGCGATTCGGTGGACCCGCTCCCCGCGCGCATGAAGATCGACTTCACGGGTACGGGTCCGGCCTCCGCCGGAAATCTCAATGCGCCGCCGTCGGTCGTGCGCGCCGCCGTCCTCTACGTCCTGCGCTCGATCGTCACCGCGCGAATCCCACTCAACGGCGGCTGCCTCCTCCCCGTCGAGCTCGTGATTCCGGCGGGCTCGCTGCTCGATCCTCCGCGGGGCTCGGCCGTCGCTGGCGGCAACGTCGAGACGTCGCAGCGGCTGGTGGACGTTCTCCTCGGAGCGCTCGGTCGCGCGGCGGCGAGTCAGGGGACGATGAACAACGTGGCCTTTGGCGACGCGCATTTCGGCTACTACGAGACGATCGGCGGCGGCGCTGGCGCGACGCCCTTCGCCCGCGGCGCATGCGGGGTCCACACGCACATGACCAATACGCGGATCACCGACGCGGAGATCCTCGAGTCCCGTTTTCCGGTTCGTCTGCTCGCGTTCGGACTGCGCGCGGGCTCGGGCGGGGCAGGTCGCTTGCCAGGCGGGGAGGGGCTCGTCCGCGCAATTCGCTTCCTGCGTCCCGTTCGTGTGTCGGTGCTGACGCAGCGACGGCTGACCTTGCCCTTCGGTCTGGCAGGCGGATCGCCGGGCGCGCCGGGCCGCAATCGGATCCGGCGGCAGGCGAGCGGGGAGGTCGTCGAGATCGCGGGCCAGGTCGAGCTCGAGCTCGAGGCGGGAGACGAGCTCTGGATCGAGACGCCGGGCGGGGGCGGCTACGGATCTGTTGGATTGCCGGTCCGGGAAGCCTTGATCTCGCTCCCCGAGACCTCTAATGTCCGCCCGGGCGAGTAGCTCAATTGGTTAGAGCAAGTGACTCTTAATCACTAGGTTCAGGGTTCGATTCCCTGCTCGCTCACCACCCAGCCCGACCGAACGCAGTACGACCGAAGAACGAGCCGAGCCCGACGAGGGATGGAAGCTCGCAAAACGGCGCCCTCGCTTCGGCGCCGGAACCGGCGAACAGGCATCGGGTATGCCGGGGTGGCGGAACTGGTAGACGCAGTGGCCTTAGGAGCCACCGTCCGTAGGACGTGCAGGTTCGAGTCCTGTCCCCGGTACCAGCATTACGAGATCAGGTTGCGCCCTTCGAATTTCCGATCGACTCGACCGGACCCGCCCCGGGTCGGCGGGTCGTCCCCCTGGATGAGGAACCGTCATGGCTGAACAGGCGACCGCAGCGCGCGAGGTCCGGGTCGAGAAGATCGTCATCTCCCCCGTCGTGAACGAGCTTTCGATCGAGGTCTCGGCAGGCCGCGTCGACGCCGCCTACGAGCGCGTGCTCCACGAGCTGCGCAAGGGGGCCCGGGTAAAGGGCTTCCGGCCTGGCAAGGTCCCCACCCATGTCATCAAGCAGATCTACGGGCCGCAGCTCGGCGAAGAGGTCGAGCGGGTCCTCGTCAATCAATCCTTGCCCGAGGCGGTAGAGCAGGCCGAGGTCGTGCCGGTCGTCGAACCGCAGATCGAAGCCGAGCCCCCGGCGGCCGGTCAGACGTTCCGATATACGGCTCGAATCGAGGTGAAGCCTGCGATCGAGCTGCCCGATCTCGCTTCGCTTTCAGGCTCGCGACCGATCGTGAAGGTCGACCCGGCGGAGGTCCTGGTCGAGCTCGAGCGCCTGCGCGAGCGCCAGGCCAGCTGGATCGAGGAGCCCGAGACCACGCAGGCCGCGGTCGGCCACCAGCTGGCGATCGACTTCACCGGCACCCTCGACGGCGTCGCCTTCGAAGGCGGCTCGGCGGAGGGCGTCGAGCTCGAGCTCGGCTCCGGCCGCATGATCCCCGGCTTCGAGGATCAGCTCGTCGGCGCGATCTCCGGCGAGTCGCGTTCGCTCCGCATCACGTTTCCGGCCGAGTACGGCAACGCGAAGCTGGCCGGCCAGGCGGCGGTCTTCGCGACGAAGGTCACGGCGATCAAGCGCCGGGAGCTGCCGGCTCTCGACGATGATTTCGCGAAGGACCTCGGGGATTTCGAGAATCTCGATGACGTGAAGCGAAAGCTCCAGGAATCCATCGAGGCACAGCGCCGCTCCGCCTCGGATCGCGCGCTCGAGCGCAGTCTGCTCGATGAGCTCGTGACGCGGACGAGCTTCGAGGTTCCGCCGACCCTGGTTGCGCGGCAGCTCGAGAGTCAAGCGCAGCAGCTCGAGCAGCAGCTGCGGGGTCGACTGCCCGAGGGCGATCTTCGGATGCGTCTGGCCCAGCTCCGCGAAGAGGGATGGGACGATGCGAAGCGTCGAGTGCAGGAAGCCCTCCTGCTCGAGTCGGTCGCGAACCGCGCGACGCTCGCCGCGAGTGAAGACGAGATCCACGCGCGCCTCGACGAGATGGCCGCGAGCCAGGGCTTCGACGCGAAGCTGATGCACGACCTCGCGAAGGCGCAGGGCTGGCACGCGGCCATCGCCTCGGAGATCGTCGATCGCAAGGCGCTCGCCCACCTGATCGAGCACGCGCGGATCGTCGAGATCGAAGGCGAACGCGAAGTCGAAAGCTGAGCGGATCGCGCCGTAACGGCGCGGGCAGGCTGCGAGTTGCCAAGCCTCTCCGGAAGACCGAGACTAGGTATCGAAGTCCGGAGAAGGAGACGCGAGGGGTAATGAGGGAGCGCAGCCCGACGGTGGCCTACACGATCCCGTACGTGATCGAGCAGAATCAGCGAGGCGAGCGGGTCTTCGACATCTACTCGCGGCTCCTGCGCGATCGGGTGATTTTTCTCGGCAGCGAGGTCCATGACGACGTGGCGAACGTCGTCGTCGCGCAGCTTCTGTACCTCGAAGCCGACGATCCCGACAAGGACATCCATCTCTACATCAACTCCCCGGGTGGCTCGGTCACGGCGGGCCTCGCCATCTACGACACGATGCAGTTCATCCGCTCGGACGTGCACACGACGTGCATCGGCCAGGCCTCGTCGATGGGTGCCTGGCTGCTCGCGGCGGGAACGCCCGGCAAGCGGACCGCCCTCGCGAACTCCCGCATCATGATCCATCAACCGATGGGCGGGGCGCGCGGGCAGGCCTCCGACATCGACATCCAGGCGCAGGAGATCCTGAAACTGCGCCACCGGATGAACGAAATCCTGTCGGAGCACACCGGCCGTCCGCTCGAGCAGATCGCTGCTGATACCGAGCGGGATTATTATATGAGCGCGGCCGAAGCGCGGGAGTACGGCATCGTCGACGTCGTCGCGAGCCGTCGTGGCCTTCTCTCCATCGACGGCGTGAAGGACGCCGTCAAGGAAGTGGCCAAATGAACAAGCGAGACGCTCTATGAAAAAGAGAGACGACAACGCGAATCTCTCGTGCTCTTTCTGCGGGAAATCCCAGAAGGAAGTCAAGAAGCTGATCGCGGGCCCGACCGTCTACATCTGCGACGAGTGCATCGAGCTCTGCAACGACATCATCGCGGAAGAGTACGGCCAGGACGAAACCGGCGGCGCGCAGCAGAAGGTGCTGAAGCCGAAGGAGATCAAGGCTGCCCTCGACGAGTATGTGATCGGTCAGGACGCGGCCAAGAAGGTTCTCGCCGTCGCCGTCCACAACCACTACCGCCGCATCGAGAGCGGCGGCACTGGCGAAGTCGAGCTGCAAAAGGCGAACATCCTGCTGCTGGGTCCGACGGGCTCGGGCAAGACGTTGCTCGCCCAGACCCTGGCCCGGATCCTCGACGTGCCGTTCACGATTGCCGACGCGACGACCCTGACAGAGGCCGGCTACGTCGGAGAAGACGTGGAGAACATCGTCCTCAACCTGCTCCAGGCGGCGAACTACGACGTCGAGCGCGCCCAGCGCGGCATCATCTACATCGACGAGATCGACAAGATCGCGCGCAAGAGCGAGAACCCGTCGATCACCCGCGACGTGTCGGGAGAGGGCGTCCAGCAGGCGCTGCTCAAGATCATCGAAGGGACGATGGCCAGCGTGCCTCCGAAGGGGGGCCGAAAGCACCCGCAGCAGGAATTCCTGCAGATCGATACGACCAATATCCTCTTCATCTGCGGCGGCGCCTTCGTGGGCCTGGAGGGCATCATCGAGCGGCGCGTCGGAGTGAAGGGACTCGGCTTCGCGGCCGATATCCAGAATCGACGGAGCCGGAAGAAGGGCGAGATGCTGCGCGAGGTCCAAGCCGAGGATCTGCTCCATTTTGGGCTGATTCCGGAGTTCATCGGACGCCTGCCCGTGATCGCGACCCTCGAGGAGCTCGACGAGAAGACCTTGATCTCGATTCTCACCGAGCCGAAGAATGCACTGGTCAAGCAGTATCAGAAGCTCTTCGCGTTCGAAGGCGTGGACCTCCGATTCACGGAGGGCGCCCTCGGCGCGGTCGCGCGCAAGGCCCTCGTACAGAAGTCCGGAGCGCGTGGGCTCCGGGCGATTCTCGAGAACGCGATGATGGACCTCATGTACGAGCTCCCGTCGCGCAGCGATGTGGCCGAATGTGTGGTCGGGGTCGAGGTGATCGAGCAGGGGGCAGAGCCGGTTCTCGGGCTCAAACGTGAGGCAGAGTCTGCCTGAGCGAGAGGGTCGGTCTGAGCGGTTCGGGGGGGGGCATGGCGGAATCGTCTAGGTCGGATGGGGGCAAGGATACTGGCAAGGATCCGGGCAAGGGGAGCCGGATCCCGCTGCTTCCGCTTCGCGACATCGTCGTCTTTCCGCACATGGTGGTCCCGCTCTTCGTAGGCCGGCCGAAATCCATCCAGGCCCTCGAAGATGCGATGGCCGCGGATCGAAGACTCGTCGTCGCTGCACAGCGCGTCGCGGGGGAAGAAGATCCGACGCCCGAGGACATCTACTCGATCGGGACGCTCGGCACGATCATCCAGCTACTGCGGCTTCCGGACGGAACGGTCAAGGTCCTCGTCGAGGGACGCTCGCGCGCCGAGATCCGCCGCTTCGCAGCGGTCGAGCCCTATTTCGCCGTCGAGATCAACGAGCTGCGCGACGAGGCGAACGACTCGCCCGAGGCGCAAGCGCTCGTGCGATCGGTCCAGGCGACCTTCGATTCCTACTCGAAGCTGAACAAGAAGGTCGCGCCGGAGATCGTCAATTCGGTCGCGGCGATCAGCGATCCCGGCAAGCTCGCCGATACCGTCGTCGCCCACCTGAATCTCAAGCTCCCCGACCGCCAGAAGCTGCTCGAGATCATCTCGGCGGCCGAGCGCCTCGAGGAAGTCTTCAACCGCATGCAGGCGGAGATCGAGGTGCTCGAGGTCGAGCGCAAGATCCGCGGCCGCGTCAAGAAGCAGATGGAGCGCTCCCAGAAGGAGTACTACCTCAACGAGCAGATGCGGGCGATCCAGAAGGAGCTCGGCGAGCGCGACGATCCGAAGAACGAGCTCTCGGATCTCGAGGAGCAGCTTGCGGCGAAGAAGATGCCGCAGGAGGCGCGCGAGCGGACCGAGAAGGAGATCAAGAAGCTGAAGCAGATGTCGCCGATGGCGGCAGAAGCGACGGTCGTCCGGAACTACATCGACTGGATGCTCGGCCTGCCCTGGAATGAGTACAAGCAGGAAGAGAAGGACCTCAACGTCTCGGAGGCGACCCTCGACTCGGACCACTACGGGCTCGAGAAGCCGAAGGAGCGCATCCTCGAGTATCTCGCGGTGCAGACTCTGGTCGAGAAGCTGAAGGGTCCGATCCTGTGTCTCGTCGGTCCGCCCGGCGTCGGTAAGACCTCGCTCGGCAAGTCGATCGCACGGGCCACGGGTCGCGACTTCGTGCGCATCAGCCTCGGCGGCGTACGCGACGAGGCGGAGATCCGGGGGCATCGGCGGACCTACATTGGCGCGCTGCCCGGCAAAATCATCCAGGGCCTCAAGAAGGCTGGAAGCTCGAATCCCGTCTTCCTGCTCGACGAGATCGACAAGATGTCGATGGATTTTCGTGGGGATCCGAGCAGCGCCATGCTCGAGGTGCTCGACCCCGAGCAGAACCACACCTTCTCGGACCACTATCTCGACGTCGACTACGACCTCTCCCGCGTGATGTTCATCTGTACGGCAAACATGCTCGGCGAGATCCCGCGCCCGCTCCAGGATCGCATGGAGATCATCCAGATCCCGGGTTACATCGAATCGGAGAAGCTCGAGATCGCGACCAAGCATCTCGTCGACAAGGTGCGCCGGGACAACGGCCTCGCGGAGACGGACATCGTCTTCAGCGACGCCGCGATCCTCGAGGTGATCCGCCATTTCACGCGGGAGTCCGGTGTGCGTTCGCTCGAGCGCGAGCTCGCCTCGATCACACGCAAGGTGGCGCGCGAGAAGGTCTCGACGGGGGAGTCGTTCAAGGCCGTGCGGGTGAGTCCGAAGCTCGTGCGCAAGTACCTCGGCGTGCAGCGCTACCGCTTCGGACGGACCGAGGACGAGAACCGGATCGGGGTCACCACGGGTCTCGCGTACACGGAAGTCGGTGGCGATCTGCTCCAGATGGAAGTGTCGGTGACGCCCGGCAAGGGAAAGCTCCTGATCACGGGCCGCCTCGGCGAAGTCATGCAGGAATCCGCGAATGCGGCCATGTCCTACATCCGGTCGCGGGCGAAGCAGCTCGGGCTGACGAGCGATTTCCACGACAAGGTCGATATCCACATCCACGTGCCCGACGGTGGAACGCCCAAGGACGGCCCGTCGGCCGGGATCACGCTCGCGACGACGATCGCGTCGGCGCTGACGCGCATCCCGGTGCGGGCCAACGTCGCCATGACGGGCGAGATCACGCTGCGCGGGCGCGTGCTTCCGATCGGGGGACTCAAGGAGAAGCTGATCGCGGCCCACCGCGGTGGCATCGACACCGTGTTGATCCCGAAGGACAACGAGAAGGATCTGAAGGATCTGCCGGACATCATCAAGAAGAACATCCGCCTCGTCACCGTATCTCACATGGACGAAGTATTGCGCGAGGCGCTCGTCGTGACGGATCCCAATCATTTTCTCGATGTCGGCGACGGGATCCACGAGATCGAGGACATCTACATCGTGCCGGGTCGCCATCCGCGCCCCACGACGGAGCTTCCGCATCCGGCGGGCGTGAACTGAGCCCGCGCGGCTGCGTGCCGCGGAGGGCCGCGCGAGCGCGCGAGAGAGATGAAGCGAGGGGCGGCGCCGAGACGGGCGCCGTGCCTCGACGGGCGCGTAGCTCAGCTGGTTAGAGCACCTCGTTTACACCGAGGGGGTCCGGGGTTCGAATCCCTGTGCGCCCACCATCTTCACTCTCCACCTTCTCGCGTCCCTCTCGCCGGCTAGGGTTCAGTCGGATACTCGGAGCCCGGGGCGGGCAGGCGGGAAGCGAGAGTGATCGATCCGATCGGCAGCGAGTCTGTTTTTCCGGCCCAGCCGGTCGAGCCCCGAGTCTTCATCGAGGACGTGATTCCCGCGCTCTTCGCGGATCTCGATCTCGAGCCGGCCGAGCGTGCCGTCGAGCTTCGCCTCGGCGTCGTCCTGCGCGGGGACTCGGGGGGCGAATGGACGCTCCATTTCGTCGACGGCGAGCTCGGCATCGAGCCGCGGCGGAGCTCCGATTGCGACCTCACGCTCGTGCAGCGCGTCGAGGATTGGCGCGCCGCGATCTGGTCTGGCAAGCCCGCCTTCGTGGCCGATGCGTTGAACGTGCTCTTTCGACGGCCGGGGAGCGACCCGGCGCCGTCGCTCTCGTCCTCGAGTCTCCAACCCGACCCTCGTGCGTTCGAGGAGCTACGCCAGCTGCGCGGTCTCCTCGAGATCCGGGTGGAGGGCAACGCTGAGGAATGGCGCCTCGCGATCCAGTTCGGGCCGGGGGGGGTTCCATTGGAGCCGGACGCGGTCGTGCAGCTCGGGGCGGCCCAGGCCGAGGAGATCCACCAGGGCAGTCTCCATCCGCTCGAGGCCTTGATGACCGGAGAGCTCCGGCTCGAGGGAGATCTCGGCCTCATTCTCCAGATCCAGGCCATCGCGATGATGGCCTCGCTTTCGTCGAGCGGACTCTCGAGCCGACCATCGAGCGGACCGCGCTAGCGGATGGCGCGCTCCTCAGCTAAAAATTGCCGCCCAGAACTGCTGCGGGCCGGTAGTTCAACCGGTTAGAGCACCGGCCTGTCACGCCGGAAGTTGCGGGTTCGAGTCCCGTCCGGCCCGCCATTCTCCTCCCCTGCTGCGTCATCCGAGCCTGCGCTTGCGACCGGTCCACGCGGGATCGGTATCGAGCCCGCTCGGTAGGCCGTCATTCCGGTCGCACGCCGCCTCCGTCGAGCCGGTGCTTCTGGACCTTCCCGAGCGCGTTACGGGGCAGGGCCTCGACGCCGTACAGCGCGCGCGGGTGCTTGAAGGCCGCCAGCTGGTCACCAATCCAGCCGCGCAGGCCCTCGAGCTCGAGGGGCGCCTTCAGCACCGCGTAGGCTGCGACCCGTTCGCCCCACTCGTTCGATCGCTCGCCGACGACGGCCACGTCCTCGATTGACGGATGGGTACGGAGCACGTCCTCGACCTCGCGCGGGTAGACGTTGTAGCCGCCGCTGATGATCAGCTCCTTGGCGCGGCCGTCGAGGGTCACGTAACCCTCGCCGTCGATCCGGCCGAGATCGCCTGTCCGGAAGAACCCGTCTGCCGTGAACGACTCGGCGTTCGCTTCGGGCCGTCGCCAGTAGCCGTCGAAGACGTTGGGCCCCCTGACCTCGATCTCGCCGGTATCGGGGGTGACGCGCAGCTCGACGCCGGGAAGCGGGAGGCCGACCGAGCCCGCCCGCCGCTCGCCGTCGTAGGGGTTCGAGACGAGCATCAACGTCTCGGTCATGCCGTAGCGCTCGAGGATCTGCTGCCCGCTCGCGCGCAGGAGCCGCGCATGGAGGTCGGCCGGAAGCGGAGCCGAGCCCGAGACGCAGAGGCGGAGCTTCGCCAGCTGGCCTGCGCGCGGGTGGCCGACCAGGCGGTGGTACATCGTGGGCACCCCGAAGAAGAGGCTGGCTTCGAAGCGCGCGATCGCGTCCAGGATGTCGTCGGGGCGAAAGGCTTCGAATAACACGGCCGATCCGCCCGTGTGGAGCGTGCCATGGAGGCCGACGCCGAGACCGTGCATGTGGAATAGGGGGAGGGCGAGGAGCAGGCGGTCTCGCTCGTTCCAACGCCACGCGAGGCGGAGGCTCTCGGCGCTCGCAAGACAGTGGCCGTGGCGGAGGACGGCGCCCTTCGGCCGGCCGGTTGTTCCCGATGTGTAACAGAGCAGGGCGACCGCACTGCGATCGACCTGGTCGAGGGCGGGCGTCGGGCCGTCGGGAAGCTCGAGCGCCGGGGCGAGGCGGTCGAGCGTCGGATCGATCCGAGCGAGGGCCTCGCGGCGCGCCTCGTCGTCGACGATCGCGGCGCGCGGCTCGGCATCGCGGACGACGTGCTCGAGCTCTCGGGGCCCGTAGGCGGTGTTGGTCGGGACGACGACGAGGCCCATGCGCAGGCAGGCGACATGACTCGCGACGAGATCGGCGGAGCTCGCCGCCGCGACGAGCACACGGTCGCCGGCCACGAGGCCGAGGCGCGCCAGTCGGCCGGCGCGGCGAGCGGTATCGGTCTCGAGCCCGCCGCGGGAGATCCAGCCGCGCTGGGGGTCGTGGATCTGCGGGCGATCGGGGGCGGCACGCCAATGGCGCAGCCAGCAGGCCGTCAGATTGGGCACGTTGCCGGCGGTCGCGTCGAAGGATTCTCCCTTCGGGAGGTGATCGATCGGCCTCGGCGTCGGCATCCAGCTCTCCTCGGGCGGGCGAACCAGCCTGCCTATTGCCCCGTCCCCGCGCGGCGACCAAGCGTACTCGAGGCCCGCCCCGGCGGGCGCCGCGGGGCGGGCAAAAAGCCAGGGAACCGGGACCAAGCGGGCGGCATCTGTCCAGGCGAACGGGGCTTGGGTGGCCGCATTGGGTCCTGTTCCTCCTTGGTTTTCCCTGATTCTCCTTGGTTGGTCCGGTTCAAAAAGCGAAGGGCTCGTGCGAATGGAACGCGCACGAGCCCTTCTCTTTTTCGATGGACGATCCTACTCGCGCCGTCGCCGCTCGCGCCATTCGCCGAGCCTGCGGCCGATCTCGACCTCTGCTCCCCGGCGCTCCGGCTCGTAGTAGACCCGTCCGCGCAGGGCTTCGGGCAGGTTCTCCGCGGCGACGAAGGCATCTTGCGCGGAGTGGGCGTAGACGTAGTCGTCGCCGTAGCCGAGCTCCTGCATGAGCGCGGTCGGCACGTTTCGCAAATGCATCGGGACGGGGAGGGGCCCCTTGCCTTTCAGATCTTCGAAGGCGAGGCCGAGGGCTCGATAGGCGGCGTTGCTCTTTGGGGCACAGGCGAGATAGGTGGTCGCCTGGCCGAGCGGGATGCGGCCTTCGGGCATGCCGATCCGCTCGACGGCCTGGTGGGCCGCGAGGGCCAGCGGGAGCGCCGTCGGATCCGCATTGCCGACATCCTCGGAGGAGAAGATCACGAGCCTACGGGCCACGTAGAGCGGATCCTCGCCGGCCTCGAGCATGCGCGCGAGGTAGTGGAGCGCGGCGTCGGGATCGCTCGCCCGCAGGCTCTTGATGAGCGCAGACACGACGTTGAAATGCTCCTCGCCGTCGCGGTCGTGGCGAAGCGCGTCGCGGCCGACCGCCGCTTCGACGGTTTCGAGGTCGAGGGGCAGCGCCCGCCGGGTACTCGCGAGATGGATCGAGGCGGCCGCCTCGAGGGTTCCGAGCAGGCGCCGCGCATCACCCTGGGAGGCGAGGATCAGCGCGCGCCGTGCCGCCTCGGGGACCTCGATCGGCGTCGCCCCAAGACCGCGGACGGGATCGCGGAGCGCGCGCTCGACCACCTGCTCGAGGGCCGTGAGCGAGAGCGCTTCCAGCACGATCACCCGGCAGCGCGACAAGAGCGGGGGAATCACGCTGAACGACGGATTCTCCGTCGTGGCCCCGATCAAGGTCACGGTCCCGGCCTCGACGGGCGGGAGCAACGCGTCCTGCTGCGCCTTGTTGAGGCGATGGATCTCATCGAGGAAGAGCAGCGTCCGCATCCGCGTGCGCCGTGCAGCTTCGACGGCCTTCCGGATCTCGGGCACCCCCGACGTCACCGCCGACAGCGGGACGAGCCGTGCATCGGGCCGCTCGCCGAGAATCCACGCGAGCGAGGTCTTGCCGCTGCCGGGTGGACCCCAAAGGAGGATCGAGGGGAGGGAGCGGCCCTGGAGGAGGGTGTGGAGGGGACGACCGGGGGCGAGCAGTGCCTCGTGGCCGACGAGCTCCTCGAGTCGGCGCGGGCGCATGCGCTCGGCGAGGGGGGCATGGGGCTCGAGCGTGCGGGCGGCGCGTTCGGGGAAGAGATCGAGGGTCTCGTCGGCGCTCATGCCGCGATGCTAGCCGAGGGAAGCGGGGTATTTGCGCTTGCGGGCGGTCGCCGTGAAGCGGGATCATCGGCGGTGGCCGGCTCGCTCCGGGCCGGAGGATGGGGATCGATGATCGAGCACCTGCGAATCGAGAACCTGGCCCTGGTCGAGTCGGTGGAGCTCGATTTCGGCGCCGGGCTCAATGTGCTGACCGGGGAGACCGGGGCCGGGAAGTCGATCGTGCTCTCGGCGCTCTCGCTGCTCGCGGGGGGGCGAGCGGGGCCGGATGCGCTGCGCAGCGGCGCGGCGGAGGGAGCGGTCGAGGCGATCTTCCGCATGGACGGGCATCAGGACGTGACCCGCGATCTCGCCGAGCGGGGTCTCGTCGCCGAGGCCGATTCTCATTCCGATTCCCATTCCGACGCCCACGCAGGCCGGGAGGCGCCCGAGCTGATCGTGCGACGCACGCTCCAGCCCGGCGGACGGGGGCGGGCGCGGGTCGGGGGCCAGCTCGTGCCGGTCGCGACCCTGGCCGAGGTCTTCGGCGGGCAGCTCGAGATCTCTAGCCAACACGGATCCCAGGCGCTCCGTCATGCCGAGACCCATGTGCTGGCCCTCGATGCCTACGCCAACAAGACGAGCCTGCGAGAGGTCGTTGGCCGGGAGGTTGCGCGCATCGGCGAGCTCGATCGCGAGATCCGCGCGCTTCGCACCGCGGAAGAAGACCGCGCCCGCCGCCTCGATTTTCTCGACTATCAACGCCAGGAGCTCGAGCAGGAAGACCTCGATCCCGCGAGCATCGCGGCCCTCGAGGCTGAGCATCGGCGGCTGACGCATTCCGAGCGCCTCGCCGAGGATCTCGCGACCGTTGCGGCGGCCCTGACTGGCGGCGACGGGGACGGCGGCTCGGCCGAGCAGTCGCTCTCGATGGCGCGGCGAGCGCTCGTCTCCGCGCTGCGCATGGATCCCGATCTCGCGCCTCTCGCGGAACGTCTCGAGGTTCTCGAGAGCGAGCTTCAGGACGTCGCGGTGCGCGCGGCCGACTATCTCGCCGATCTCGAGATCGATCCGGCGCGGCTCGAGATCGTCGAGGAGCGCATCGCCCGACTCGAGAAGCTGCGCCGCAAATACGGACAGAGTGCGCTCGAGATGGGCTCGCAGCGCGAGGCGATCCTGCGCGAGATCGAGACTTTGACCGGCGCCGACGTCCGCATCCGCGCGCTCGACGAAGATCGGCAGCGCCGGGTCGTGACGGCGAACGAGAGTGCGGCCCAGCTGACGCGCGCGCGCGTGCAGGCTGCGAAGAAGCTCGCCAAGGCCGTCGAGGCCGAGCTCGGCGATCTCGCGATGGCCGGAGCGCGCTTCTCCGTGGCCCTCGAACCCTGGTCCGGGGAGGGGGCTTCGCCCGGCCTCGAGACGGGACCTTCGGGCCGGGAGCGGCCGCAATTCCTGTTCTCGGCCAACGCGGGCGAGGAGCCGCGGCCGATCCAACGGGTCGCATCGGGGGGCGAGCTGTCGCGGCTCTTTCTCGCGATCAAGAACTCGCTGCGCCGGGCGGACCGCAACATGGTGATCGTCTTCGACGAGGTCGATGCGGGGATCGGCGGGGCGGTGGCGGAGCGGGTGGGCCGGGTTCTCGCGGAGCTGGCGACCGAGCATCAGGTCCTCTGCATCACCCACCTGCCCCAGATCGCAGCCTTCGCGGACCGCCATTTCGTCGTGCGCAAGGAGCAGGCAGGCGGGCGCACGCGGACCTGTGTCGCCCGGGTCGAAGGCGAGGCTCGGATCGAGGAGCTCGCGCGGATGGCCGGGGGCGAGCGTGTGACCGAGGTCACACGTCAGCATGCGCGCTCCCTGCTCGAGAGGCGCTGACCGACCGCGCGGCGGAAAAATGCAGCTCGATCCTTCAAAACTGTGATCTACGCCCATCAAGGCCCTCCAGAGCAGGGCCGATGAACCCCCCATGCCGAAGGGTCGGCCGAAGAACGTGTCGATGAGGCCGAGAAGCGGCTTCGACTTCACAGGGGAGAACGGGCGATGGCGATCGCCGGGCTGAGCGAGGAGACGTTGCGTCGGCGGCCCCCGTCCGGGGCCATGGCGATCGTGCGCTCGGGCTTCTACGAGGGGCTCGAGGTCGCGATCGATCGCGAACGCATCGTGATCGGGCGCGGCCGCAAGGCGGATCTCGCACTCGCCGAGGCGACCATCTCCCGAGCCCACGCGGCCCTCGGCTTCGACGGCGAACGATTCTTCGTCGAGGACCTCGGGAGCACGAACGGCACCCTGGTCAACGGCGCGCGAGTCTCGCGCCAGGCTTTGAAGAGCGAAGACGAAATCCAGATGGGGAAGCTCCGCATCGGAGTCTCGCTCCCGGACTGACATCACGAGATGGACGAACCCGCGGCACCAGCGAGCCGCGCAGCGTGGACATGGAGAATCGATGGAAGCCTACAAGCTGATCTGGCTGAAGGACGCGCACGCCCGCCCCGTGCAGCTCTCGATTCCCAAGCGCTCCGTCCGGCGGGCCGCGATCGCCGCAAGCGTCGTCGTCGTCGTCGTCGCGGCCATGACTTTCGACTACTTCCGATTGCGCGGCGAGAAGTCGGAGCTCGCGAGCCTGCGCGTCGAGGCGGTCGAGCAGCGCGAACGGATCGCCGCCTTCCGCTCCCGCATCCAGGAGGTCGACACGCGACTCGACAAGGTCGCGGATCTCGAGCGCAAGGTGCGGATCATCGCGAATCTGCCGGGCGCGGTCGGCGTCGGCGGTGAGCAGTCGATCGAGGAAGAGCCGCTCGAGGGCGGAGCGGGCGTGGGACACACCGATGCGGAGGAGGGTTCTCTCGATTCCGCGCTGCCGACCGATTCACCTTTCACGGGGCAGGGCGGGGGCGAAGACGAGGACCTTTCCTCGGGCGTGGCGAGCGAGGCCGGCGGTGAATGGCTCGGGGCCCTCGATGAGCGCGCGACCGGCCTCGGGGCCGATGCGGACGAGCGCGTCGCGTCGCTGGCACGCCTGCTCGATCAGCTCGAGGACAAGCAGGACAAGCTTGCGTCGAGCCCCTCGATCTGGCCCTCGAAAGGCTGGCTGACCTCACGCTTCGGACCGCGCGTATCCCCCTTCACCGGCCGCCGCCAGATGCACGCCGGTCTCGACATCGCGGCGGCCAGCGGGACGCCGATCGTGGCGCCGGCCCGGGGTCGCGCGACCTTCGTCGGGAACAAGGGCCCCCTCGGTCGGGCGCTCGTGATCGACCACGGGTTCGGCGTCAAGACGACCTATGGCCATACGGCCGAGATCTTCGTGAAGGCGGGTGCCACCGTGGAGCGGGGTCAGAAGATCGCCTCGATCGGGAGCACGGGCCGCAGCACCGGCCCCCATCTCCACTACGTCGTGGAAGTGAACGGATCGCCGCGCAACCCCCTCGACTACATCTTCGACTGAGAGCTCGTCGCTGGCTGAAGGCCCAGTCGGCCTCAGGGCTCGAGGGCTCCGCTCTGGCCGAGGCCTCCGCGACCTCGCAGCGCCCAGGCGAGCCGATCGCCTCCGGTAGCCGCCTCGATTGCTGCCCGCGGACGCCTCTCCTACCCTCCGGCCCGTTCGAAGTCCCCCAAGACCTTCGACAGCGCCTCGAGCCTGGCAATCGCGTCGGATGCGCGTCGGGTCTCCTGGTCGTTCGTCGGATCCGGATCGGGCCGATGCAGCGCATTTTCAGCAAGATTCTCGGAACCGCGAACGACCGCGCGATCAAGCGGCTGTTCCCGCTCGTCGAGCGGGCCAATGGCCTGGAGGGCGAGCTCTCGCGCCTCTCGGACGCCGACCTGCGGGGCCGGACGACCCTCTTTCGCGACCGCTTGGCGCGGGGTGAATCCCTCGAGGAGCTGTTGCCCGAGGCGTTCGCGACGGTGCGCGAAGCCTCGAAGCGTGCCCTCGGTCAGCGCCACTACGACGTCCAGCTGATCGCTGGGATGATCCTGCACCGTGGCCGCATCGCCGAGATGAAGACCGGCGAGGGCAAGACCCTCGTGGCGACCCTGCCGTCGTATCTGAACGGGCTGACCGGTCGCGGCGTCCACGTCGTCACCGTCAACGACTTCCTCGCCAAGCGCGATGCCGAGTGGATGGGTCAGGTCCACCGCTTCCTCGGCCTCGAGGTCGGCTCGATCGTCCACGGTCTCAGCGACGCCCAGCGCCAGGCCGCCTATCGCGCCGACATCACGTACTGCACGAACAACGAGCTCGGCTTCGACTATCTGCGCGACAACATGAAGTTCTCGCTGTCCGCATGCGTCCAGCGGGAGCTTCATTATGCGATCGTCGACGAGGTCGACTCGATCCTGATCGACGAGGCGCGCACGCCCCTCATCATCGCCGGGCCCTCCGAGCAGAACACGCAGATCTACACGATCGCCAATCGCTTGATCCCCTCGCTGCAGGCGGGCTCGGCTGCCGAGCCGTCAAAGGGCATCGAGGAGACCGGCGACTACTGGATCGACGAGAAGGCGCATTCGGCGACCTTCACGGACCAGGGCATCCATAAATGCGAGAGCATGCTGCGCGTCGACAATCTGTTCGACCCCGGCATGCTGCCCGTGCTCCATGCCCTGCAGCAAGCGCTGGCGGCCCATTCGCTGAAGCGCATCGACGTCGACTACGTCGTGCGGCAGGGCGACGACGGAAGCAAGGAAGTCGTGATCGTCGACGAGCACACCGGCCGCCTCATGCCCGGCCGGCGCTGGTCCGACGGCCTGCATCAAGCGGTCGAGGCCAAAGAGGGCATCACGGTCCGCAGCGAGAACCAGACGCTCGCCTCGATCACCTTCCAGAACTACTTCCGCATGTACGAGAAGCTCTCGGGCATGACGGGTACGGCGGACACCGAGGCCGAGGAGTTCGCGAAGATCTACAACCTCGACGTCTCGCTGATGCCGACCAATCGCCCGATGATCCGCCACGATCACGCCGACGTCGTCTTCAAGACGAAGAAGGAGAAGTTCGACGCGGTCGTCGAGGAGTTGAAGGCGCGCCACGAGACGGGACAGCCCGTCCTCGTCGGAACGATCTCGATCGAGACCTCGGAAATGCTCTCGAGCAAGCTCGCGAAGGCCGGTCTGAAGCACACGGTCCTGAACGCGAAGAAGCACGAGCTCGAGAGCGAGATCGTGGCCCAGGCGGGCCGCAAGAGCGCGATCACGATCTCGACCAACATGGCCGGGCGCGGAACCGACATCGTGCTCGGCGGCAACCCCGAGCAGATGGCGCTGCAGAAATGCGATCACGACCGCAGCCATCCCGAGTTCGAGGCGCTGCTCGCGAAGTTCGACGCCCAGTGTGCGGCCGAGCGACAGGAGGTCCTCGCGGCTGGCGGGCTTCACATCCTCGGCACGGAGCGTCACGAGAGCCGTCGCATCGACAATCAGCTGCGCGGCCGCTCTGGGCGCCAGGGCGACCCGGGCTCGTCGCAGTTCTTCCTGTCCCTCGAGGACGATCTGCTGCGCATCTTCGAGGCGGATCGCGTCAAGCTGTGGTGGGATCGGGTCGGCGTCCAGGAGGGCGAGGCGATCGAGAATCGCATGCTCTCGCGGGTGATCGAGGGGGCCCAGAAGAAGGTCGAGGGCCGCAACTTCGACATCCGCAAGCATCTGCTCGACTACGACAACGTGATGAACAAGCAGCGGCAGGCGTTCTACGCGCGCCGGCTCGCTGCGATGTCGGCCGACGGCGATGTGCTGCGGAGCGAGATCGACGCCTGTATCGAGGGCTTCGTCGTCGCAATGCTCGGCCGCTTGTGGCCCCAGCGCGGGGAGCCCGACAACGACGACTACGTCGAGATGGCCCACGCCCTCGAGGCCCAGTTCGGCATCGCACTCTCGATCGAAGAGCCGCCTTTTCGTACCGCCCGGATCGCGGGGGGCGATCGCGCGAACGACAGGCATCGCGACCGCGACGCCCTCGGTCACGCGATCCTCGAGCGCCTGGGACAGCTCCTCGAGGCGAAGCGCGAAGAGGGGCGTGTGCTCAAGCACGAGACCTACGCGGCCTTCGCCAACTACCCGGGCTTCGACGAAGTCGCCCGCGATCTCCAGCTGCAGATCCTCGACTCCCAGTGGAAGGGTCATCTGCGCACGATGGACGCGCTGCGGGAGTCGATCAATCTGCGCGGCTACGCGCAGCGGGATCCGAAGATCGAATACCAGCGCGAGGGCTTCGCGCTGTTCGGCGAGATGGAGCAGCGCATCGACGACACCTTCGCAGGCTTCGTCTTCCGCTTCGGCTACCCGCGACCTGCGGTCGCGCCGGCTGCGTCCTCTGCGTCGACGACGAGCGGGGCCCCGGCCTCGGCGCCGCGGCGCGCCGAGTCGGGAACGAGCACCGCGGCGAACGGAGCGGCGCCCGGCAATCCGGCGGCGCCCGGATCGGCGGCCTTCCGCTCGTCGACGGCGGGCGCGCTCTCGAACCCGTCGGCTGCGGCGAAGGTCGGACGCAATGATCCCTGTCCCTGCGGCAGCGGCAAGAAGAACAAGAAGTGCTGCGGCGCGTGAGCGTCCGGAGCGAGGGGGCCGGGGCAGCGTGGGGAGTCTGAAGGTTGCGCGCGGAGTCGGGCCGGTTGCAGGCTTTCGCGCGTCGGGGATCCACGCGGGCATCAAGGCACAGGCCAGGGATCTGGCCCTCATCGTCTGCGACGTCCCGGCGAGCACCGCTGCGGTCTTCACGCGCTCGACGGTCGTCGGGGCGCCGGTCGAGGTCTCGCGGCTGAAGGTGCGCCGCGGTCTCTCGCGCGGCGTCGTCGTCAACAGCGGCTGCTCGAACGTCGCGATGGGGGCTCGCGGCATCCGCGACGCGCATACCATGGCGCGTTATGCGGCGAAGGCGATCGGCTGCGACGAGGCGGAGGTCCTGCTCGCCTCGACGGGTGTGATCGGACAACCGCTTCCGCTCGAGGTCCTCAAGCGGGGCATTCCGCAGGCGGCGGCGGCGCTCTCGCCGGACGGATTCGCCGATGCGTCGGAGGCGATTCGCACGACCGATACCTACGCCAAGGTCGCCTCGATCCGTTTGTCGATCGGCGGCGAGAAGGTGACTATCCAGGGCATCGCCAAGGGCGCGGGCATGATCGAGCCGAACATGGCGACGATGCTCTCGTTCCTCGTGACCGACGCGAAGGTGGCCCCGGCGCTCCTGCGTAGGATGTTGCGCCGGGTCAGCGACGCGACCTTCAACCGGCTTTCGGTCGACGGCGAGACCTCGACCTCGGATTCGGTGATGTTGTTTGCGAGCGGGGCCGCCATGCGATCGACGCTGCGTGCCGGCTCGCGGGCGGCAGCGCAATTCGAGGCGGGGCTGCGCGCGGTCTGTGAGGACCTCGTCCGGCAGCTGGCAAGGGACGGGGAGGGGGCGACGAAGTTGCTGCTCGTCGACGTCCGGGGGGCCCGGTCGGCGAAGGAGGCCGACCGCGCGGCCCGCCGGATCGGGAACTCGATGCTGGTCAAGACGGCGGTCTTCGGCGGGGATCCGAATTGGGGTCGCATCCTGCAGACGATCGGGGCCGCCCGGATCGCCTGGCATCCCGAGCGAACCCAGATCCGGGTCGGCGGCATTCCGGTCTTTACAAAGGGCCGCTCTGCCGGTCCCGCCGCCCGCAAGCGGGCCGAGATGGCACTCCGGGCCGAGGAGATCGAGATTCGCGTCGACCTCGGGAAGGGGCCGGGCGAGGCCCGGCTCTTCACCTGTGACCTGACGTACGAATACATCCGGGTCAACGCGGACTATACGACCTGATCATCGTCTGCTAAACACCCGCCAAATCACACGTTCCGAGTCACCCCGGCGGTGCCTGGAGCGAATCGTGAACGCGCCTCGACCGGCGCCCGGATCGACCGGGCAAAGGCCGCTTCGGATGCGATCCGGGATCAACCCATGTGCCGACGTTCCCCTGCGAATGGGGGACGGGGGTCGGGGATCGCCACCGGGTCGGAGACGCGTTTCGATCGCATCAGGTCGGGGAATGGACGGCTCGGGGCGGAGGCATAACCGCAAAGGAGAGATCCATGTCCGATACGCCGGCCCCCATCGAGGCCGAAACCCCGTCCGCTTACCGTGCCCAGCCTGCAGCCCCCGCTGCCCGTAGCGCTTCCTCGAGTGGAGCGGCCCCGGGCGAGATGGGCCTCGTCATGAAGGAGCAGGATCTCTCGATCCGCTCGCTCTTCGAAGCCGGCGTCCACTACGGCCACCAGCCCGGTCGCTGGAACCCGCTCATGCGTTCCTACATCTTCGGCGAGCGCAACGGCACCCACATCCTCGACCTCGACCAGACGCTCCCGCTGCTCGAGGAGTCCCTCGACTTCCTGCGCGACACGACCGCCGCCGGCGGCAGCGTGCTGTTTGTCGGTACGAAGCGGCAGGCCGCGGCGCCGATCATGATGGAGGCGCTGCGGGCCAGGCAGTACTACGTCAACAACCGTTGGCTCGGCGGCATGCTCACCAACTGGAAGACCGTCCGGAAGTCGATCGATCGCTACAACGCGAATCTCGAGGTCCTGGGCTCCGAGGACAAGAAGGCCGAACTCTCCAAGAAGGAGCTCGCCGCGGTCTCGCGCCAGACGGAGAAGTACTCGAAGTCGCTCGAGGGCATCCGCAAGATGGAGCGGCTGCCGTCGGCGCTCTTCGTGATCGACGTCGGCAAGGAGTCGATCGCGGTTCAGGAGGCGAAGCGCCTCTGCATTCCGATCGTCGGCATCGTCGACTCGAACAACAGCCCGCGCGACATCGACTTCATGGTGCCGGGCAACGACGACGCGATCCGCGCCATCGATCTCTACTGCACCGCCGTCGCGAACGCCTGTCTGGCGGGCTACGAGCGCCATCAGTCGGAGCTGATCGCCCAGCGCCGGGACCAGCCCCAGAGCGAGAAGGTCGATCTTTCTGCAAAGACGGGTCGCCGGGTCGTCGAGATCAAGCAGGCGCCGCGGCGCGGTCGGGGCCAGGGTTCCGGCAGTGCGGGCGGCGGCCGCAGCTATTCGGCCGGGGGCGGTTCTCCGGGTGGAAAGGGCGGCAGCGACTCGGACGCGCCGAACCCGTCGGGTCCGACGGGCGACGGCGGTCAGGCCTGAGGAGTCGGCTCGGAAGCGGCGCGCAAAAGCGCGAGAGTGAACGGAGCGCGCGAGCGCGAGAGGGATCGGGCGACCGATCCGGGAGACGAGGACTGTGGCAGAGGTATCTGCAGGGGACGTGAAGGCGCTGCGTGATTCCACGGGCGCGGGAATGATGGACTGCAAGCGGGCTCTCGCCGACGCGGCCGGGGACATCGAACGCGCGCGCGAGCTGCTGCGCGAGCGCGGTCTGTCCAAGGCCGGCAAGCGGGCCGGTCGCGAGACGAGCGAAGGGGCCGTCGTGTTCGCCTCACAGGGTGGACGGGGTGTGCTGATCGAGCTCGGCTGCGAGACGGATTTCGTGGCGAAGACGCCGGACTTCCAGGGCCTCGCCAATTCGATCGCGAAGTCGTTGCTGGCGGCGACGAGCGTGTCGACCCTCGACGGGGCGCTCGCGCTCGCGATGATCGGCTCGACCGTCGACGACGTCGTCAAGGCTGCAGGCGCGAGGATGGGCGAGAACATCCAGCTGAAGCGGGTGGCGACGGTCGACGTCAAGGGCGTGACCGGAGGCTATGTCCACGGCGGCGGGAAGCTCGGCGTGCTCGTCGCGCTCGAGACCACGGTCGCCGGCGACGCGGCCGAGTCCATCGCGCGCGACGTTGCGATGCACGTGGCGGCCCACGATCCGACGCCGATCGCGGTCGATCGCGGTGACGTGCCGGCGAAGGTGATCGAGCAGGAGCGAAAGTTCCTGACGAACCAGGCGCTCGAGAGCGGCAAGCCTGCGAACGTCGTCGAGAAGATGGTCGACGGCCGCATGAATAAGTTCTTCAGCGAGAACTGTCTGCTGGCGCAGGGCTTCGTGAAGGATCCCGACACCAAGGTCAGCGACCTCCTTGCGAAGGCGGGCAAGGAAGCCGGGGGCGCGATCGCCGTGAAGTCGTTCGTCCGGTTCAAGCTCGGAGAGGCTGCGGCCTAGTGGCGACGGGATACCGGAGGATCCTCTTGAAGCTCTCCGGCGAGGGACTCGCCGGAGACGACGGATTCGGGATCCATCCGGGTCTCATCGCAGACATCGCGGATCAGGTACGCGAGGTCCACGAGCTCGGGACCGAGATCTGCATCGTGATCGGGGGCGGCAACATCATCCGCGGGATGACTGCGGCAGCTCAGGGGATGGACCGCGCGCAGGCCGATTACATGGGCATGCTCGCGAGCATCATCAATGCGATGGCCCTGCAGGACGCGTTCGAGAAGCTCGGGGTCGCGACGCGGGTCCAGACGGCGATTCCCGTCGCAGAGGTCGCAGAGCCGTACATCCGGCGCCGGGCGATGCGACACATGGAGAAGGGCCGGATCGTGATCTTCGCGGCCGGGACCGGGAATCCCTACTTCACGACGGATACGGCGGCTGCGCTGCGCGCCGCCGAGGTCCACGCCGACGTCGTGATGAAGGCGACCCAGGTCGACGGCGTCTACAGCGCCGACCCTCACAAAGACCCGACGGCGCAACGCTACGAAGACCTCTCCTTCGCCGAGGCGCTCCAGCGCGACCTGCGTTTCATGGATCAGACGGCGATCGCCTTGTGCCGCGAGAACGATCTGCCGATCCACCTCTTCGACATGCGCGTGCGCGGAAATATCATGAAGGCCGTGCGCGGCGAGCGCGTGGGCACGATCGTCGGACGTTCGCGAGCCTGACTCGCGCCAGGGTTCTTACACGAAACGAGGTCACTCGAGATGGCAGACGAGGCAGATGTGAACGCCCTGCTCGAAGAGGCGCGGGATTCGATGGACAAGTCCATCGAGCACTTCCGCAAGGAGCTCAAGAAGGTCCGGACCGGTCGCGCGAGCACGAGTCTGCTCGACGGCCTGACCGCCGAGTATTTTGGGACTCCGACCCCGCTGAACCAGCTGGCGACGCTCGCCGCCCCGGATCCGCGCATGATCGTCGTCTCGCCCTTCGACAAGTCGGCGATCTCGGCCATCGAGAAGGCGATCCACGCCTCGAACCTCGGGATCAGCCCGAGCAACGACGGCAAGGTGATCCGGCTCGCGATCCCGCCCCTCACGGAAGAGCGCCGTAAGAACCTCGTGAAGCAGGTGAAGTCCATCGCCGAGGACCACAAGATTCGTGTCCGCGACGCCCGCCGCGACGCCCTCGCGCTGCTCAAGGATCTCGAGGACGATGGCCTGTCGAAGGACGATCGCCACCGCGCCGAAAAGCGCGTCCAGGACCTGACCGACGATCACGGCAAGAAGATCGACGAGCTCACCGCGCAGAAGGAAAAGGACGTCCTCGAGGTCTAGACCTCGGAGAACCCATGGACCAACCGGAGATCTCGCAGGCCCGCGTCCCGCGCCACGTCGCCATCATCATGGACGGCAACGGTCGCTGGGCGACCGCTCGTGGTCAGGGGCGCAACGCGGGCCACCGCGCCGGTATCCAATCCGTGCGCGAGATCATCCGGGCGGCGCGCGACTACGGCGTCGAGATCCTGACGCTCTACGCGTTCTCGCTCGAGAACTGGAACCGACCCCGTGGCGAGGTCTCGATCCTGATGAGTCTGCTCGAGGAGTATCTCGAGAAGGAGCTCGACGAGGTCATGCAGCACGACGGCCGCGTGCGGACGATCGGCCGGCTTGAGCGGCTGCCGGCCTCGACGCGGCGCGCGGTCGAGCGCGCGGTCGAGCGAACGCTGGAGAATCGCGGCATGCAGGTCGTGTTCGCGCTCTCCTACGGCGGGCGCGGCGAGATCGTCGACGCCGCGCGGCGGATCGCCCGCGATGCCGAGCAGGGCAAGCTCGATCCCGAGAGTCTCGATGAGAAGGGCTTCGCCGGCTATCTCTACGCACCGGATCTGCCGGATCCGGATCTCCTGATCCGGACCGGTGGCGAGCAGCGCGTCTCGAACTTCCTGCTCTGGCAGATCGCCTACGCCGAGCTGCATCTCTCCGAGCGCATGTGGCCCGATTTCCGGCGGTCGGATTTCGAGGCGGCCCTGCTCGACTACCAACGCCGCGAGCGGCGGTTCGGTCTGACGAGCGAGCAGGTCCGGTCGACATGAAGCGCATCGCGATCCTCGGCAGCACGGGCAGCATCGGTGAGCAGACGCTCGACGTCGTCGCTCGCCATCGCGATCGCTTCGAGGTCGTCGCGCTCTCGGCGGGGCGACGGGTCGACCGGCTCGTCGAGCAGGCGCGGAAGTTCGGGCCGAGGCTCGTATCGGTCGGGGATTCGGCGGAGGTCGCGAACGTCCGCGCGGCCCTCGGCCCGGCGGTCGAGGTCGTGTCGGGCGATGCGGGACTGGTCGCGGTCGCGACGGCGCCGGCGGAGCTGGTGGTGGCGGGGCTCGTCGGGGCGGTGGGGCTCGAACCCGTGCTCGCCGCAATCCGGGCGGGGCGCACGATCGGCCTTGCGAACAAGGAAGTCATGGTGATGGCCGGCGCGCTCGTGCGGCGCGAGGCCGCGGCGCGTGGGGTTTCGATCCTGCCGATCGATTCGGAGCACAGCGCGATCTTCCAGTGTTTGTCGGGGAGTCGGCCCGATCAGATCGAGCGGCTGATCCTGACCTGCTCGGGGGGTCCCTTCCGGACCTGGTCCGCCGCGGCGATCGCGAAGGCGGGCATCGACGAGGCGCTGGCCCATCCGAACTGGTCGATGGGCGCCAAGATCTCGATCGATTCGGCGACGCTGATGAACAAGGGGCTCGAGGTCATCGAGGCGCGCTGGCTCTTCGACGTGCCGGCCGAGCGCGTCGAGGTCGTCGTGCATCCGCAGTCGATCGTCCACTCGCTGGTCGAGTTTCGCGACCGCTCGGTGCTCGCGCAGCTCGGGCTCCCCGACATGCGCATTCCGATCGCGGTCGCCCTGGCCCATCCCGAGCGGGTCGACCTCGAGCTGCCGCGCCTCGACCTGGTCGCCCTCGCGCGCCTCGATTTCGAGGCGCCCGACCGAGAGCGTTTCCCGTGTCTCGATCTCGCTTATCGCGCGGTGCGCGGCAGCGAAGCCGCGCCGGCGGTCCTGAACGCCGCGAACGAGGTCGCCGTCGAGGCCTTCCTCGCGGGTCGCATCGCGTTCCCCGAGATCGCGGCGCTGAACGAGAGTGTGCTCGAGGCGCATCTTGCGGCCCACGCGGGCGAGGCTCTCCCGGATCTCGCGGCGGTCCGCGCCGCCGATGCGCTCGCGCGGGACGCGGCGAATCGCTGGCTCGAGCTGCGGGAGGCGGCGCCGCGCGCCGCTGCGGGGGGGCGGTGATGCCGTTGATCGACACCCTCGTCGCGGTGATCCCGATGCTCGGTCTGCTGATCGTCGTCCACGAGCTCGGACATTTCCTGGTCGCGAAGGCCTGCGGGGTTCGCGTGCTCAAGTTCTCGATCGGGTTCGGGGCGCCGATCGGGATCGGGCGTTTCCGGGCGCGCTGGGAGAGCAAGGGGACCGAGTACGTCATCGGTTGGATCCCGTTAGGCGGCTTCGTGCGCATGCTCGGCGAAGCGATGCCGGGGGACGACCCGGTCGCGATGGGGATTCCGGCGGACGCGCGCCCCGATGAGTTCCTCGACGCGAAATCCGTCTGGCAGAAGCTCGCGGTCGTCTTCGCCGGACCGGCGATGAACCTGCTGCTCCCGATCGTGTGTCTCGTCGGGATCCTCTGGGTCGGCTTCCCGCGGCCGGCGCCCGTCATCGGCACGGTCGAGGCGAATTCGCCCGCCGAGATCGCGGGCCTCGCGGTCGGGGATCGGATCGTCGCGCTCGATGGCGACGAGATCTCCTGGTGGGACGAGGTGATCCTGCCGCTGCGCGAGCGCACGGCGCCCGGCGTCGCGCGCATCGAGGTCGAGCGCGCGGGCGAGCGCCGGGAGCTCGACGTTCCGCTCGCGACGCAGAAGGCGCGCGATCGCTTCGGGGCGGTCGTCGATACCGGCTGGATCGGGGTCAGCAATCGCCGGCAGGCGGCGCTCCTCGGTCTTCCCGATGCGAAGAGCGAGGCCGTGCGGGCGGGGCTTCGTTCCGGCGATCTCGTGATCGGCGTCGGCAAGACGGAGATCGAAGACTGGGAAGGACTCCGCGCGGCACACACCGCGGCGGTCGTCGACGCGCGCGCAGCGGGACTCGAACGGGTGGTTTGGGTGATCGAGCGGCCGATCGAGGCGGTCGCACCCGAGCCCGCAGAGCCGGGCGCGTCGAGCGCGGCACCGACCGCTTCGACGGATCCGCCGACGGCGGCCGAGCCGGCGACGGAGAAGCGGAAGGTCGCACTCCCCCTCGAGCCCGATCTGAAGACCCTCGGACTGATCCCCGCAACGATCCTGATCGGCTACGTCGCGCCCGACAAGCCGGCCGCGCTGGCCGGCCTGGCGGCCAACGATCTCGTGCTCTTCGTCGACGGGAAGCCCGTCGGAAGCTTCGAGAGCTTCGTCTCGCTGGTTCAGACGAGCGGGGGCCGCGAGCTCGACATCACCTATTCGCGCGCCGGAAAAGTCGGTCATGTTCGGCTCGCCGCGCAGGAGGAGACGGTCCCCGGTCCTTACGAGATCGAAGGTCTCGAGGAGAAGGTCTACCAGATCGGACTCGGCGCCGCGGTCTCGACCCTGCCCGGAGCGCTCGAGAAGCAGCAGCTCCGCAATCCCGTCGAGTCGCTCCCGCGCGCCGTCGCGATGGCCTGGTCGATGACGACCGACTATCTCGAAGGTCTCGGCAAGCTCTTCACCGGCGAGGTCGGCACCGACAAGCTCGCGGGCCCGATCGGCATCGCCCGCATCGCCCGCAAATCCCTCGACCAGGGCTGGCTCGACTATCTCTCGATGATGATGGTCATCAGCATCAATCTGGGCTTCCTGAACCTGCTGCCGATTCCGATTCTCGACGGGGGCCAGGCCGTGCTCTACGCGATCGAGGGCATCAAGCGTTCGCCGCTCTCGGTCCGCACGCGCGAGGTCGCGACCTCGATGGGCTTCGCGGTCATCGTGCTCCTGATGGGCCGGGCCTTCTGGAACGACCTGACTCCGTTCTGGCTCCGGTTCGTCGACTGGCTCTCGAACGGTCCGTCGTAGTGGCTGGCCTCGCTTGCCGCGCGGCCTCATCCTGCGCGGCATCCCCGTCGGCATGACGAGCCCCTCGACCAGCAAGATCCTGGCCCTCGAGTCCGCGAGCGAGGGGCTCTCCGTCGCGCTGCTCGAAGGCGAACGGATCGTCGCGCTCCGAGAGAGCGACGATCCGCGCCAGCACGCCGCAGTGCTGCTCGCGGTCGTCGACGAGACCCTTCGGCAAGCGGGCATGACGCTCGGCGATCTCGACGCGATGGCGATCTCGGCGGGACCGGGCTCGTTCACCAGCCTGCGCATCGGCCTCGCCACGCTGAAGGGTCTGGCCTTCGGGCGCGCGCTGCCGGTCGTCGGGGTCTCGACCCTCGAGACGATGGCGCTCGGGGCGCTCGAGGGCGGAAGCGCCCTTGCCGCCGACGCCGAGGTGCTCGCGCTCCTCGATGCACGGCGCGGCGAGTGGTATGCGGGGGCGTGGCGTGGCGCGCAGGGGGACGATCGAGTCCCGAGACCGACCTTGATCGAAGGTCTTTATGCCCCGAGCCGACTCGCCCTCGACCTGACCCGGTCCGTCGTCGCGGTATCGCCCGAGACGTCGGGCTGGCGGGAGATCTTCGAGGGAGCCGGGCTTCGTTTCTCGGCCAGTGTGACCGGACGCGAAGCGCGTCCGCGCGCGGACTGGGTCGGGCGTCTCGCGACACGCCGCCTCGCCCGTGGCGAGGGCCAGAGCGCTTCGAGCCTCTCTGCACGTTACCTGCGGCGGGCAGAGGCCGAGGCGCGCCGGACGGGCAGCGCGGTCGAAGAGGGCGAGACCGAGCGGCTCGAGTCGGGCGAGCGCGTCTGAGGGCGGTCTCGTGGCCCGCGGCCCCAGGCAGCCGAGCCGACCGCGCCTGCACGGCTGCCGCGCCGATCGCGGGGACCCGTCCCGGCGCTGGCGACGGTCAAAAACGTCGCGTAATCTCGCGGAGTTAGCGCAGTCGGGCGACCGTGCGGGCCGGCGCTCGACGGGATCCCTGGACCCCCGCCGCTCGATCCCGAGGTCGGGGCGGGGCCCGGTCCGGGAGCCCGCGTGCAACCGCCGGGGCGATTGCCGTCTCCCGCTCGATTACACGGCGCATTCCGCATCGAAGTATCTCATTGAAGAAGGACTCGAAACCTCGCATGGCACTCCAGATCTACTACGACAAAGACGCGGACTTGAAGCGAATCCAGGGCAAGAAGGTCGCGATCATCGGGTACGGCAGTCAGGGCCATGCCCACGCCCAGAACCTTCATCACTCCGGGGTCGACGTCGTCGTAGGCCTGCGCAAGGACTCCCCGACCTGGGCCAAGGCCGAGGCGGCCGGGCTGAAGGTCGCGACCGTCGCCGACGCGACGCGCAAGTCGGACGTGATCATGCTGACGCTGCCCGACGAGCTGGCGGCGGGGATCTACAGAAGCGAGATCGCGCCGAATCTGGCGGCCGGTAACTACCTGGCCGTCGCCCACGGCTTCAACATCCATTTCCAGGCGATCGTCCCCCCGAAGGACATCAACGTCATCATGATCGCGCCGAAGGGCCCGGGCCATACTGTGCGCGACCATTATGAGCAGGGGCGTGGCGTCCCGTGTCTCGTCGCGGTCCATCAGAATCCGTCGGGCGACGCGTTCGAGGTCGCGCTGGCCTACGCGTCGGCCATCGGTGGCGGTCGCGCGGGCATCATCGAGACGAATTTCCGCGAGGAGACCGAGACGGATCTCTTCGGCGAGCAGGCGGTGCTTTGTGGTGGCCTTACCTCTTTGATGCAGGCCGGCTTCGAGACGCTGGTCGAGGCGGGTTATGCGCCGGAGATGGCCTACTTCGAGTGCATCCACGAGACGAAGCTCATCATCGATCTGATCTACGAAGGCGGCATCGCCAACATGCGATATTCGATCTCGAATACCGCCGAGTACGGCGACTTCATCAGCGGTCCGCGAGTCATCGACGCGAGCGTCAAGGCCCGCATGAAGGACGTGCTGACGGACATCCAGACCGGCGAGTTCGCCAAGCGCTTCATTCTCGAGAACCAGGCGGGCAACGTCGGCATGAATGCGCGGCGGCGCGCGGCGGCGACCCATCAGCTCGAAGAGGTCGGCGCTCGGCTGCGCGGTCTGATGCCCTGGCTCGCGAAGAAGCAGCTCGTCGATCGCTCGAAGAACTGAGCGCGGTTGTCCCGGGACGATCTCGAAAGCGACGCGCTCGACCGATTCGGGAGTGCCATGCAGGCAGCAGACGAGACCGACTCGAAGCGGCGTAAGCGGCGGCGGCGTCGCCGGCGACGGGACGATCCCGATCGCGCCGGCTTCGCCGCGCTGCTGCCCCAGCTGCTCACGACGGGCAATCTCGCCGCGGGCTTCCTCGCCATCATCAAGGCGAGCAACGGCGAGGTCTTCTACGCCTCCTGCGCGATCTTCGTGGCGGCGCTCTTCGACATTCTCGACGGTCGTGCGGCGCGCATGACCGGCAACGTCAGCCGTTTCGGGGCCGAGTACGACTCGATCGCCGACACGGTTTCCTTCGGCGTCGCGCCGGCCGTGCTGGCCTTCTTTGCGGGGGACTTCGCGGAGCTGCGTTGGGCGGGCGGCGTCATGGCCTTCGTCTACACCGCCTGCGCCTCGCTCCGGCTCGCGCGCTTCAACGTGCAGTCGGGGCGTTACGAGGGTCGCTTCGACGGCATGCCGACGCCGGCCGCGGCGGGCATGGTCGTCTCCGCGGTCTGGTTCAAGGAATTCCTCGTCGGGCCGAACAACGAGCTCGGGCTGCCGGCGATCGTGCCAGCGCTCGGCGTCGTCTTGATCGGACTCTTGATGGTCAGCCCGATTCCGTATCGGAGCTTCAAGGATCTGAAGCTCGGCAAGGGATTCTCGGGGACGGTGATTCCCGTGATCCTGCTGATCGTCCTGCTGGTCGAGCCCGGGGTCAATTTCTTCCTCGTCGGGCTCGCGTACGTCGTCTCGGGGCCGGCGGGCATGCTCTGGCGTTGGCGCACGGGTCGCGAGCTCGTACCGGCGAAGCCCGCGACGTACGGTGAGGACGCGGTGTCCCACGGCAGCGCCGGGCGGGGGCCTGCGACCGCCGTGGCCTCTACGGCGGCGGTGCCCGCGGCGCGAGCGCGCTCGGTCTGGGACGACCTCGACGCCGAGGCCGCGCAAGGGGGAACCGAGGCGGACGGACCGGGGGCAGACAACGTGACCTCGCTCGCGGACCACTGGTCCTCGGGCGGCACGCGGGGTGAGGGGGGACGATGAAGCCCGGCGACCATGCGAAACCGAAGGGCGACTGGATCCGCATCTTCGATACGACGCTGCGCGACGGCGAACAATCGCCCGGCTGCAGCATGAACCTCCACGAGAAGCTCGCGATCGCGCGCCAGCTCGAGAAGCTCGGCGTCGACGTCATCGAGGCGGGCTTCCCGATCGCGAGCGACGGCGACTTCGAGTCCGTCCAGGCGATCGCGAAGGAGATCGAAGGCGCGATCATCTGCGGCCTCGCCCGGACCGGACCGAAGGATGTGGAGCGGGCGATCCAGGCCGTCGAGGCCGCGCGCCATCCGCGCATCCATACCTTCATCGCGACCTCCGACATCCATCTCAAGCACAAGCTCCGCATGAGCCGCGAGCAGGTCCTCGTCGAGGTCGACCGCGCCGTCCGCCAGGCCCGCGCCGCGATCGCGGACGTCGAGTTCTCCGCCGAGGACGCGACGCGCTCGGACCGCGACTACCTCGTCGAGGTCTTCAATACCGCGGTCCGCGCCGGCGCGACGACGCTGAACGTCCCCGACACCGTCGGCTACACGACCCCCGGCGAGTACGCATCCCTGATGCGCTTCCTCCGCGAGCGCGTCGAGGGTGCTGCGAACGTGATCTTCTCGGTCCACTGCCACGACGATCTCGGCCTCGCCGTCGCGAATAGCCTGGCCGCGCTGCAGGCCGGCGCGCGCCAGGTCGAGTGCACCGTCAACGGCATCGGCGAGCGCGCGGGTAACACGTCCCTCGAAGAGGTCGTGATGGCACTGAAGACCCGCGCCGAGGTCTTCGACGGCATCGAGAGCCGCATCGTCACCCAGGAGATCTATCCCGCCAGCCGGCTCCTGTCGTCGATCACCGGCGTCCAGGTCCAGCCCAACAAGGCGATCGTCGGCGACAACGCCTTCGCCCACGAAGCGGGCATCCATCAAGATGGCGTGCTGAAGGCCGCGATCACCTACGAGATCATGACCCCGGCCTCGATCGGCCGCGCCTCGAACGAGCTCGTGCTCGGCAAACACTCCGGCCGCCACGCCTTCCGCGACCGCCTGCAGGAGCTCGGCTTCTCGGTCGAGGGCGAGGAGTTCGAGCGGGCCTTCAAGCGCTTCAAGGACCTCGCCGACGCGAAGAAGGTCATCTACAACGAGGACCTCGAGGCGATCGTCGCCGACTCGGTCCACCAGCTCGACGACCGTTATGCGTTCCAGTCCCTGTCGCTCGTCTGCGGCAGCGACGGCCCGCCGAACGCCCGCGTGAAGCTCGAGATCGACGGCCACGACGTCCAGCGCGAGGCCTCGGGCGTCGGCCCCGTCGACGCGATCTTCCGCGCGATCGCCGAGCTGACCGAGACCGGTAGCGAGCTGATCAAGTACCAGGTCCATGCCGTGACTGCCGGGCTCGATGCGCAGGGCGAGGTCTCCGTCACGATCGAGGAAGCGGGGCGCCGGGTCATTGGGAACGGCGTCCACGAGGACGTCATGGTCGCGAGCGCGAAGGCGTATGTGCACGCTTTGAACAAGCTGGAGTGGCACAAGTCGCGGCGGCAGGCGAGCGAGCCGAAGGGGATCTAGAAATCATGGCAGAGCGAATCGTCCTCCTACCCGGCGACGGGATCGGTCCCGAGGTGACGGAGCAGGCGCGGCTGGTTCTCGTCGCGGCGGGGAAGAAAATCGGGCTCGAGTTCGAGTTTGTGACGGAGCTGATCGGCGGCTGCTCGATCGACGCCCATGGGACGCCGCTGCGCGACGAGGTCATCGAGGCCTGCCGCCAGAGTCGGGCGGTCCTGCTCGGTGCGGTCGGTGGGCCGAAATGGGATGCGATGCCGGTGAACGTGCGGCCGGAGAAGGGGCTGCTCGGGATCCGCAAGGCGCTCGGGCTCTTCGCGAACCTGCGGCCAGCGGCGGTCTTTCCGGCGCTCGTCAACGCGTCGGCGCTGCGGCCCGAGATCGTCGACGGTGTCGACATGCTGGTCGTGCGTGAGCTGACGGGCGGGATCTACTTCGGCGAGCCGCGCGGGCGCGAGGGGGAGAAGGGCTCCCGGCGCGCGGTGAATACGATGGTCTACGACGAGCACGAGATCGCGCGCATCACGCGCGTCGCCTTCGAGCAGGCCCGTCTGCGGCGACGCCACGTCACCCACGTCCACAAGGCGAACGTCCTCGATACCTCGCAGCTCTGGGTCGAGGTCGTCGACGAGATCGCGAAGGAGTACCCGGACGTCGAGCTGGCGCATCAGCTCGTCGATTCGTGCGCGATGTTGATGGTCCAGCAGCCGAAGCGCTTCGACGTCATCGTCACCGAGAATCTCTTCGGCGACATCTTGTCCGACGAGGCCGCCATGATCACGGGCTCCCTCGGCATGCTGCCCTCGGCCTCGCTGGCCCACGGCGGCTTCGGTCTCTTCGAGCCGGTCCACGGCTCCGCCCCCGACATCGCGGGCAAGGACATCGCGAATCCCCTCGCCGCGATCCAGAGCGTCGCGATGCTGCTCGAGACGGCCTTCACGGAGCAGAACGGGGCGAAGGCGGCAGCAGCCGTTCGGCGCGCCGTAACCGCGGTTCTCGATGCGGGCCATCGCACGGGCGATCTGCTCCTGCCCGGCGAGAAGCGGGCGACGATCGGCTGCCGGCGGATGGGGGACCTCGTGCTCGAGGCCCTCGAGCGGGGTTGAGATCCGAGTGAGCCAATCCTCTTCGAAGTCGAGCGGGCGCCGCATCGTTCTCTACGGCGTGACAGGACAGCTCGGCCACGAGCTCGTCGAGGAGCTCGATGCGAGCGGTTGGCCGATCGCCGAGCTCGTCGGGGTCTCGACGCCTGCGAGCCTCGGGCAGGAGTTCGACTTCCGCGGCGAAGCCCTCGACGTCGTCGCCGAGGCGCCGGTCCTGAAGGGCCGCGATCTCGTCCTCATCTGCACACCGAAGGGCCCGGCCCTCGAGATCGTGCGCGCGGCGCTGCTCGCCGGCGTGCCCTGCATCGATTGCAGCGGGGCGCTCGCGGGTCGGGCGGAGGTGCCGCTCGCGCACCCGGACGCGACGGGGCTCGAGTCGGCGCCGCTGCTCTCGATCGGCGCGAGCACGACGCTCGCCTGGCGGCCGGTGCTCGAGGCCTTGGCGTCGGCGGCGGGCATCGCGCGACTCTCAGCGACGATCTTCTCGAGCGCTGCGGCCTGGGGTCGCGAGGGCACCGCTTCGCTCTCGGACGAGTCGATCGCGCTCTTCAATCAATCGGACTCCGGAACGCACGGACCGGCCGGACGGCCGATCGCCTTCGACGTCCTGCCCGGCGGCGCGATCGATCACGAGCGTGTGCGCGCCGAGCTCGTGCGGATGTTTGGCGAGGAGCTCCGGCTCTCGATCGGGTCGGTCCAGGTTCCGACCTTCACGGGGGAGGGCGCCGTGCTCTCCCTCGAGCTCGAGCGCGCGCTCTCCCGCGACGCGATCGAGCAGGCGCTGGCGGCCCGCAGCGAGCTCGTGCTCGGCGAGCGGCCCTCGCTTCGGGATGCGCTCGGGGGACCTTCGATCCTGCTGGGGCCCGTCGAGAGCGACCCGAGCGGTCCGGCGGAGCGCGCCTACCGCCTCTGGCTCGCGAGCGATCCGCTCCGACTCGTCGCCCATGCGGCGCTCCGGGCGGCAGGCCGGCGGCTCGGGCTCGAGTAGCCCGCGCGGGTCGAGCTGTTATTTGTGTGCGCGGGTCATCGCGTTCGTGGCGTGAGTCACGCGGATCACGTCGGTCGCGTGCGTTGCGTTCGGCGAGCGAGCTTCCACAAGCCCAGCAATCCCGCGCATAGCATCGCGCCGAGGCCAGGCTCGGGTACGCAGGCGTCGCCGACTCCGTCGCTATCTTTTCTCGAATCAAGCTGCTCCTGCGCGGGCGGGAGGGCCCTTTCTGTCCCGATCCAGCGGTGCGAAGCTCACCCGATTGCCTGCACGCTCGCGCAGACGGGTGCCGCGCGGGCGGGGCGGACGGGGCTGGAAGAGGGGTGCTTCGACGTGGACCGGCCGACTTCGACGCCCAGCCCGGCCACGGGTCCCCGCAGCTTCCGCCTCGTGCTGGAGTACGACGGCCGCGACTTCGAAGGCTGGCAGGTCCAGGCGGGGGCGCGGTCAGCGAGGACCGTGCAGGGGGTCCTCGCGGAGGCGCTCGCCTCGATCGGCTGTCCCGATGCGAAGATCCAGGCGGCCGGCCGGACGGATACCGGCGTCCACGCCGAGGGCCAGATCGCGAGCGTCGAGTTCGAGCGCGCGCTCGAGGCAAGGGTCCTCTTGAGGGCGCTGAACGCGCGGCTGCCCCAGGACGTCGCCGTGGTCGAGGTTCGCGAGGTCGAACCCGGCTGGCACGCGACCGATGCCGCCCGGGCCAAGCTCTACCGCTACCGGATCTGGAATGGCGCGGTCCGCTCGCCGCTGCGGGCCGGGCGCTTTGCCTGGATCCAGGAGCCCCTGGCTGTCGGGCGGATGCGGGAGGCCGCCGCGGTCTTCGTCGGGACTCACGATTTCAGTGCGCTGCGGGCTGCCGGGTCCTCGGCCCGAACGAGCGTAAGGACCATCCGGACGATCGAGCTGACCGGGGAGACCGGCCACCAAATCGTCGTCGATGTCCTCGGAGAGGGCTTCCTCCGCCATATGGTGCGCAATCTCGCCGGGACCCTGATAGAAGTAGGTCGAGGGCGCTTCGAGCCAGGGGATGCCCCCCGGATCCTGGCCTCCCTGGACAGGAGCCAGGCCGGTCCGACCGCTCCGGCCCATGGGCTCACCCTGATGCGCGTCTGGGACGGCGTTGGTGATTGACGGCGCTCGTCCCGTCGGGTAAACATGCGCCCTCCCAAAGACCCCGTCCGGGGCCTCGGGATCCGTTCGTCCAGCCTGACCATGCCTGATGACGGAGAATCGAAGTTTCACGCCGGTGCCCAGGCGCTGGCGAGGAGTGGATCACTCGAGATGCCGAAGCGAGCCTTTGCGGCGACCCGTAGCGTCACCGCCGACCAGATCGAACGCCGTTGGTACGTCGTCGACGCCCAGGACCTGATCCTCGGACGCCTCGCGACGCGCATCGCGACGATCCTGCGTGGGAAGCACAAGCCTTCCTTTACGCCCCATACCGATACCGGTGACCATGTCATCGTCGTCAACGCCGACAAGGTCGTCCTGACCGGTCGCAAGCGCGAGCAGAAGACCTACTACCGCCACACGGGCTACATGGGCGGCGTCAAGTCGATCACGGCGGACAAGCTCCTCGCTTCCGCCCATTCCGACCGCGTCGTCCGCTCGGCCGTCCGCGGCATGCTTCCGAAGAACCACCTCGGGCGGGAGATGCTCTCGAAGCTCCGCGTGTACGCCGGCCCCGAACATCCCCATTCCTCGCAGCAGCCGGAGGTCCTCCCCGTTGGCTAGTCCCTCGTTCATCATCACGGCGACCGGCAAGCGCAAGACCTCCGTCGCCCGAGTCCGACTCAAGCCCGGAACCGGCATGATCCGCGTCAACGGCCGCAACCTCGACGAGTACTTCCCGCGCGAAGCGCTCCAGATCGTTGTCCGCGGTCCCTTCGACAAGACCGAGACCCTCGGCCGCTACGACATCGATGCGAACATCGACGGCGGCGGAACCTCGGGCCAGGCCGGGGCTCTGCGCCACGGCATCGCCCGCGCAATCGAGAAGCTCGATCCGGCCTCGCGACCGACCCTCAAGCGCGCCGGCTACCTGACCCGCGATCCCCGCAAGAAGGAACGCAAGAAGTACGGCCAGAAGGGCGCTCGAGCTCGCTTCCAGTTCTCGAAGAGATAAGCGGCTCGGCGGAGACGTCTTCGAAGACGCGCTCCACGACGACATCGATGGCGGCCAGCTCGAACACGAGCTGGCCGTTTTCGTTTCCGGCAGCCGCCGGACGACGCTCGGGATGGCGTGTACGGGGCCTGCTCGTCGCCGGTTTGACTCTGTCGGTGCGGGCGGGCTATACCCAAACAGACCCCCCCCGGTCGAAGAAGGTGTGACGCGACAAGGAAATCCTTGCGACATGCTCGCTGGGACGCGCTGCCGCGCCGAGACAGGCGCAATTTCGACTCTCTCCGCCCCCTGTCAGGGACATTGGACGCGGTCGGCGGAGCTTCCCCAATGACTCGTTATTACGCCGACGATCCGACGGAGCTGGGGCTCTCGGTCTCGGCGCTCGTATACCGCGGGCGCGAGATCTTGTTGATGCGGCGCTCGGACAACGGATTCTGGAGCCTGCCGGGCGGATTCGTCGAGATCGGCGAGTCGGTCTCGGAGGCGGCGCGACGCGAAGTGCTCGAGGAGACGGGCTGGACGGTCGAGCTCGGGAGGCTCATCGGGGTCTACTCGGAGCCGAAGACGCAGGTCGTCGACTATGGTCGGTCTGATAAGGCACGTCAGGACGGGAAGGGTGGAGACGGCGGAGATCGACGCATCCATGTCGTGAATCTCTGCTTCGCTGCCCGGGCCGTGTCGGAGGGGTTGGCGACGACGCCGGACGAGACCCTCGAGATCGGATTCTTCGATCCGCGGTCGCTGCCGGAGCCGCTGGTGCCGATCCAGCGGGTGCGAATCGGGGACGGCCTCGCGGAGCGCGAGGCGACGGCGGTGCGTTAGGCGGGCAGGGGGCACGCCGAGTCGGCCGCGCACGATGACGACCATGGCGACTCGGGCGTTCGAGACGGAAAAGACGAAGATGGGCAAGCTCGAAAACCAGGAGGTATCGAAATGAGTCCGCGGCCGACCAAGTACATCTTCGTGACGGGCGGCGTGATGTCGTCCCTCGGCAAGGGTCTCGCCTCCGCGTCGATCGGCGCGCTGCTCGAGGCGCGTAGCCTACGGGTCACCTTCCTCAAGCTCGACCCGTACCTGAACGTCGATCCCGGGACCATGAACCCTTTCCAACACGGCGAGGTCTACGTCACGGAAGACGGCGCCGAGACCGACCTCGACCTCGGTCATTATGAACGCTTTACCACGACCCGCCTCGGCAAGGTCAACAACATGACCGCTGGCAAGATCTACGACACGGTTCTCTCTCGCGAGCGGCGCGGCGACTATCTCGGCGGGACCGTGCAGGTCATCCCGCACGTCACCGACGCGATCAAGGAGGCGATCCGCAAGGCCTCCCAGGACGTCGACGTCATCCTCGTCGAGATCGGGGGCACCGTAGGCGACATTGAATCGCTCCCTTTCCTCGAAGCGATCCGCCAGTTCCGCGCCGACGCCGGCCGCGAGAACTGCTGCTTCATCCATGTCGCCCCCGTCCTCTACCAATCGACGGCGGGCGAAGTCAAGACGAAGCCCGTGCAACATTCCGTCAAGGAATTGCAGTCGGTCGGCCTCGCACCCGACATCATCCTGTGTCGAACGGATCGATTCCTGTCGAAGGCGATCAAGAGCAAGATCGCGCTCTTCTGCAATGTCGACGAAGACGCGGTCATCACGGCCAAGGACGTCGACTCGATCTACGAGGTCCCGCTCACCTTCGCGAAGGAGAACCTCGACGAGAAGATTGCCCAGGTCCTCAACATGTGGACCGGCCGCCCGGACCTGCGCCATTGGGAACGCCTCTACAACGTCCAACGCAATCCCGAGAAGGTCATCACGATCGGCATGGTCGGGAAATACGTCGACCTGACCGAGAGCTACAAGAGCCTCAACGAAGCGCTGTACCACGGCGGCTTCGCCTGCGCCGCCGAGGTCCGGATCGAATACTTCGACTCCGAGAAGATGGAATCGACCGCCGTTCTCGACAATCTCGACGGCATCCTGATCCCGCATGGCTTCGGTGCCCGCGGCGTCGAAGGCAAGATCCGCGCGATCCGCCATGCACGCGAGAAAGGGATCCCGTTCCTCGGCATCTGCTTCGGCATGCAGCTCGCCTGCTGCGAATACGCCCGCAACGTCGCCGGCCTCGAGGGCGCGAACTCGACCGAAGTCGACCCCGACACGAAGCATCCCGTCATCGACTTCATGCCCGAGCAGCGCGACGTCTCGGCCAAGGGCGCGACCATGCGCCTCGGCGCCTACCCGTGCTCCCTGGTTCCCGGCTCAAAGGTCGCCCAGATCTACGGCGCGACCGAGATCAGCGAGCGCCACCGCCACCGCTACGAGTTCAACCCCGCCTACCGCGCCCGACTCGAAGCCGCAGGCCTCGTCTTCTCGGGCTCGAGCCCCGACGGCCGCCTCGCCGAAGTCATCGAGCTCCCGAGCCACCCCTTCTTCATCGCCGCCCAGTTCCACCCCGAGTTCAAGAGCAAGCCCTTCGCCCCCCACCCGCTCTTCGAAGCCTTCGTCCGCGCCGCCGGCAAACGCCAGTCGACCCGCCCCGGCCCGAAGCCCGAGCCGCGCCGCCTCGGCCCCGCCATCGGAGAGGCAGAGGAGCCCGAGACGCGCTAAAACCAGCGCGTTCGTCGTTCCGGAACCTCCGGTCGACCCGGCCGCCCCGGCGCCCACGCGCAAGGTCGGTCTCCGGGCCGGGTCAGGGATTCTGAGCGAGTTCCGGTCGAGATTTCTGTCGAGTTTCTCGTCGAGATAGGGGCGTTAGCTCAGTTGGTAGAGCACCGTGTTCACACCGCGGGGGTCACTGGTTCGAGTCCAGTACGCCCCACCAGTCTCGCATTCGACGACCACATCCAGATCCAGGGGCGGCCCCATCCAGAGCGCCGCCCCGACATGTTCGGTGCGTCAGCGCCGATCGTGGCCCGGTAGCTCAGCTGGATAGAGCACCAGCCTCCGAAGCTGGGGGTCGCGCGTTCGAATCGCGCCCGGGTCACCACTTATTTTCAAATGAATCCAAGTACTTGCGCGACGGCCGTTTCAGCCCAACAGTGCGGACGCACCCGGAGTCATGAGTTCAAGTGGAAACGAAGGAGGATGTACGGCGATGACCCAGGCTACCCGCACGAGGTTCGCGATCATTGGAGCCGGAGCAGGAGGTCTGTGTGCCGGGATCAAGCTGCTCGAGCGCGGGAAGAACGACTTCCTGATTTTCGACCGGGAGCCCCGCGTCGGTGGGACCTGGCAGCGCAACACCTATCCTGGCCTCGAGTGTGACATCGCCTCGCCGCTCTATTGCTACTCCTTCGCACCGAATCCGGACTGGTCGGGGCCATTTCCGCCGCAGTCGGAGATCCGCGCATACCTCGAGCGAATCGCGTTCGAACACGGCCTCGAGCCCCATCTCCGACTCGGAACGGGTGTCGTCTCGGCCCGGTGGGAAGAGGCGGGCGCCCGCTGGCGGCTCGTCCTCGACGACGGCGGAGAAGTCGAGTCCCAGTTCGTCCTCAGCGCTGTGGGCATGTTTGGTCCGCCAGCCGTACCGGACATTCCGGGGCTCGACGCCTTTGCGGGCAAGATGTTTCACTCGGCGAGGTGGGACCACGAGCACGATCTGCGGGGGGAGCGCGTCGCGGTGATCGGCAGCGCGGCGAGTGCGGTGCAGTTCGTGCCGGAGATCGCGCCCGACGTCGATCGGCTCCACGTGTTCCAGCGAACCCCGAACTGGGTCCTGCCGAAGCCGAACGATCCCTATACCGAGGAGCAGAAAGAGGCCTTCCGTCGCCGCCCTGAGCTTTTGGTCGAGGGCCGGAAGCAGCTGTTCGATATCGTGGAGCGGTCGCTCACCTACCTCGAGCCGACCTTTTTCCAGGCCGCCGAGCAGATGGGGCGCCAGGCGCTCGAGGTCGTCGAGGACCCTGAGCTTCGGACGAAGCTCACGCCCGACCATCCCTTCGGCGCCAAGCGCCCTCTTGCCTCGAACAAATATCTACAGAGCTTCAACCGCCCGAACGTCGAGCTCGTCGTGGATCGGATCGCGAAGGTGACGCCGCGCGGAGTCGTGACCTCCGACGGGCGGGAGCGAGAGGTCGACACGATTCTCCTGGCGACGGGCTTCCAGACCCAGAAATACGTCAGCGTGATCGATGTCGAAGGGCGCGACGGACTCGGCATCGACGAGGCCTGGAAGGACGGGCCCGAGGCGTATTTCGGTGTCACGACGAGCGGCTTCCCCAACCTGTTCATGCTCTACGGACCCAATACCAACGGCGGCAACTCGATCATCGTGATGCTCGAGTTTCAGGTCGAGTATGCGCTGCGGCTGATCGAATCGGCCGATCGAGCGGGTGTCGATTGGATCGACGTGCGTCGGGAGGTCATGGACCAATTCAACGCAGGCCTCCAGCAGGACCTCGAGAGCGTCGCGGTCTGGCAGGCCGGGGCCAACGACTACTACCGTACGGCCTCCGGCAGGATCGTGACGCAGTGGCCCCACGGATTCGCTGTCTATAAAGAACGCGTCGACAAGGACGATCTCTCCTCGTTCGAGACGGGACGGATTCGGGGTAGACACCGCGGAGTGTGCTGAGGCCTCGAGTGCCGAGATTGGGATCCGGGGACACGTGGCTCATGATCCGTTTCCGAGAACGCCGTCGAGAACCATCATGTCAGCTGGACCGACTCGAGTGCGAGGCCGCACCCTGGCTCGCTCGCGTCCCCCTCGGCATCGGCGATGCGGGGGGGCGTGGGGACTGGCCGTCTCAGGGGTCTCGTCGCTCGCTCCGAAACCACGCGCGTGCTGATCGCCCCCGCTGCGGTCCTCGGTATACTGCGCAGCGTCGTCCGCCTAAGGCGTAGGGCAACACTCGGCGTTCCAAGGGCACGACGTGCGCCGCGTCCGCAGACTCACGGACAGACCGTCGATCCGTTGCAGGTGTTGTTGCCGAGATTGACGAGGCTTGGCCCGTTCACGGTTCCGGCGGTGTTGTTGGTGATCACGTTCTCGCGGTAGCCGGAACCAGAGAGGAGGTCCAGGCCGAAGCCGGTGTTGAAACGAACCGTGTTGCCCGAGACGGTCGAGCCAGAGCTGGCCTGGATCCCGTCGCCCTCGTTGTTGTAGGCCGTGTTGCCCGCGACGGTCACGCCGGTGCCGGTCTGGATCCCATTGCCCCCGTTCTGGTAGGCCGAATTGCCTGAGACGGTCGAGCCGGAGGCGGTCAGAATCCCGTCGCTCCCGTTCTGGTAGGCCGTGTTGCCCGAGACGGTCGAGCCGGAGCTGGTCTGGATTCCGTTGCCGCCGTTCTGGCGGGTCGTGTTGCCCGAGACGGTCGAGCCGGTGTTGGCGAAGATCCCGTCGTTCCCGTTCTGGTACGCCGCGTTGCCCGAGACGGTCGAGCCGGATTCGACGTCGATCCCGCTCAGTCGATTCGATCGAGCCCGAACGTGTGTCACCTCGGACTGAACGCCCAGGAGAACGCCGTTGTTTCCCATGCCCCGGATGCTCCCATTGCGCACGGAAGTCCCGGACAACAAGCTGAAGCCCCTTTCAATGCCCACCCCTGAACCCGTGTTGGGCGTACACGCGAGGGGCGTGCCGCTGCAGACGACTGGCCCACGGATCGTGAAGTTATTCAGATCGATCCCGACATCATCGATGAAGACCTGGATCCCGCTCGTATTCTCGTTCGGGACGACGAGATCGCTCGTCAGGCGGTAGCTCCGGCCGGCTGTGCCGGTGATCGTGACCGGAAGCCCCGCCGTGTCCCCAGAGAAGCAGCCCGTCTGGAGCGCGCAGGCCTGGTTGATTTCCAGCACCCCGTCCGAGGCCGACGCGGGCATCGACCACGCCGAGGCAGCCCCGAGCGCTCCGAGCAGGATGATCACGCGGCGTGCGCCGTGGGCTGAAATGCGCGGCCGCCGCACGCGCCCGCTTCCGCCCTGCGCAGACTCGAGCGGACGACTGCAGACGGCCGCAGCAATTTCAGCGGGGACATGAGCGCTGGAAAAAGGGAAGAGCGGGGTCGATTGCGCAGTCGGTTTCGGGTGGTCCACTGGATTTCCTCGCGTGAGGGGGCTGATCGATCGTCGTCAGACTAGCACGCCGGCGCGCGCAGCTCGTCGACGATTGCGCGGGGTTGGACGGCAAAGCGAGGGAAGGGGCGAAGACCCAGCGGGGATCAGGATAAGGCGGGGGCCGGGATGAGTGGCCCTCGCGGGATCTTCTGCTTCCCATCTTTCGAGCGAACCCTCTCGCTGTCTGCGATGACACCGAAGCCGATGGGCAGGCCGGCGAGATGGCTCTCCCTTGTGTGGCGTACGACGATACCTCCGCCATCGTCTTCGAAAACGATGCCGGCTGCGCCCAAAACGATCTTGCCTTGCCGAACAAACATCAGGTGGGAGGGCCGGTGATTCACATATCCGGGTGGGGCCCTGGACCGGGCTGTCGTCGACGATCGCCACGCTGGGATCGATGGCCACTGCCGGGCTGGTGCTGAGGGCTGCGCCAAGGTTCGCGGCCAGGAGAAACGCGAAGTACCGGGACGTCATCCGCAGCTGCTAGTCTCCTTCCCGCGCCGTACGCAGAGTGTCGAGAGGCAGCGGGGCGCACCTGGTAATCAATTTCGAGAGACGATGAACCGACAGTAATGCCAGACCCATTCCGAATAGCAGTTCGGTTCCAGGCTCGGGAATCACGGCAAACCAGGCCTCGAGGTCACCATTCGGGTTCAGTCCCTCGCCGACGATCACCCGGCCGTCCGCTGAGATCGCCCGAGCGTACGAGAGGCGCCACCCGGCCAGAACGACTCCTAACGTTTCGAGGACGACGTCGAGCTCGCGCCATCCGTTCGCTTCGTCCCAGATCGCTGCTCCTCGCACGCCAGCGGTTCCGAATCCGGACCCGACGATGATTGACCCGTCGGCGGAAATGCATTCCCGTTACGGCATCCCAGCGAAACACCTCTGGTCCGAAGTCCGAAATGCTGTCTCCCACGACGACTATCCCGTCGGAGGAAACCGCGAGAGCGCTGCTGGTCGCTCCGCCGCCAGGCAGATCACCGAGCCCGACAAGTCCGGTGGAGGCCGTCCAACGAAACGCTTCGGAGATTCCCAATCCCCGCCGGCCGCCCTCGCGCGTCCCAGCCCCGACTACGACGGATCCATCCGCCGAAACGTCGGTCGCGCTGCTGAGGGATCGACCGCCCGGAAGTCACCCAGCCCGGTGAAGGACGCAGCGCTCGCTTGGAGAGGAGTGACCGAAGAGACTACACCTACGCTAACGAGGATCAGGACACGACACGAGACAGGAAAGACCGAGACATCTGTGAGTTCCCAGGTTGTTTGGATCCTAATCGGAATGGACACAGCCGGTCAAATCAATTCGTAGGGTCGTGCGGTAATCCGTCGGAGGGTCGTAGGTCCGATCCCTGCTCCAACTTGGCTATTCGCGGCGCGGTCGGCTGGAAAACCGGC